>OLOA01000217.1_pt1 | contig 63913 bp, 58 predicted proteins | sample 1672201 | NCBI WGS metagenome assembly OLOA01 (sample SAMEA3136658, study PRJEB25190) | human gut metagenome
CACGGAAACTATTCATAACAAGGCACAGATGGCTACTGGTTACATTCAACTACAACTTCAATACAGAATCAACATAATCTATCCAAAATGCTTGAAAAATTTCGGAGGGGGTATAATAGAAATTGACAACGAAAAGTAAGATTGGAAGAATAGACGGAAGGGGAAATTTCATGAGAAAGAACTTGAAAGTTCTGCTGCTGAGTTTGATTGTAGCGGCAACAATGATTCCGATGAGCGCCTTTGCAGATACCACCGCAGAGGCGGCGAATGAAACCGGAACGCAGGCAGCAACAGAGAGTACAACGAATTCAAATGATGCGAATACGGTGGCAGTCCAGAGCGACACTGCGGATAAGACCACGGATAGCGTAGACGGTTCCGGTAACGGAGAGGGGGAAGACCCGAAGCCGGAAGTGAAGAACGGTTGGGTGACCGAGAACGGCAGCAAATATTACTACGTGGATGATAAGTGTGTTACCGGAAAGCAGTCGATTGAAGGGAAGAATTATTTCTTCAGTGAGACAGGTGTTCTGCAGACGGGATGGATTCCATCCGGAAGCAGCAAGATGTACGCCGGAACCGACGGCGTGCTGGTGAACGGTATTCAGACCATCAGCGGCAAGAAGTACTACTTTAGCGGAAATGTGATGATGACCGGTGTCCGGAAAGTATCCGGAAGCCTGTATTACTTCAACAAGGACGGCAGTGCTATTACCAAGACCGGCTGGGTGAAGTGCCCGGACAAGTACAACCGCTATTTCTACAGCGGCGGTAAGATGGCAACCGGCGTCAAGAAAATCAGCAAGAAGCTGTACTTCTTCAACACCGGCAGCGGCATCCTCAAGGGCAAAGGCTTCTTCAACTACAACGGTAAGACCTATTATTCCAAGGGGCATGGTGTTCTGGCAACCAAGTGGCAGGCATTGACTCGGAATAAGAAGCTGCATGGATATTATTTTTACCCAAAGACAGGTGCTATGGCGAAAAATACCAAGATTGGTTATCTGAAGATTCCGAAGAGCGGAGCGCTTCACGAAGCATATGCGCTGGGAATCCGCAAGCTGAACAAGACCCATTGGTCGCTTCGTCAGGCGTACAAGAATTCCTATAAGCTCAAGTACTACGATAGATGGTGGAGACAGAGCTCTTCAGAGAAGTATGCTCTTCGCGGATTCAAGAAAGGAAAAGGCAATTGCTACGTAATGGCGGCCACTTTCTACATCCAGGCAAAACTTCTGGGATACAACGTGCATCAGGTACGGGGCAAGGTGGCACACCGGGCACCTCATTCCTGGACTGTGATTAAGCATGGTAAGAAGTACTATGTCTACGATCCGAATTTCCGGAACGAAACCGGCGGCAATGGCTGGAAGATTTGGTACGGAAAACGGGGAACCTGGAGATATACGAATTATCACAAGATGAACTAATTGAATAACAGATGAAATAGAGGTGCCCTTGGACACCTCTATTGTTGCGCAATGCGAAAGGGGAATTCAGTGAAAAGAAAATATGTAATCGCAATCGTTTCTGTGGTAACGGCACTGGTGGTCGTGGTAGGTGGAATTTTCGCCTATAAGCAGTACACCTTGATGAAAGCAAAGGATACCGCCATCGAGAAGATTTCTGACGTGAATTACTCGGACTACCGGGAGAAGGAGCAGAAAGAAATCAAGGCGCTGGTCAAAGACGGCAAAGAGCAGATTGACGAGGCCAAGAGCAAGGAAGCGGTGAACATCATCGCCAAGAACATGAAGTCGGACATCGATAAGGTGAAGACAGCGGCAGAAATCAAGACTGCGGAGGCACAGAACAAGGCTATCAAATCCTTGAACAGCTGCATCAATAAGTCCAATTACCGAAGCGAAGAGAAGAAGCAGGTAGAGAAGATTATCAGCGAATATACGAAGAAGATTCGGAAGGAAACGGACGAGAAGACAATCCGGAAGCTTCTGGAAGAGGGTAAAAGCAAGCTGGGAGATATCAAGACGGATAGTCAGTACGAATCGGAAGAATCTGCTGCAGCGGCCGCTGCAGCCGGCTCTGGAAGTTCCCATAGCTCCGGAAGTTCTTCCAAGAAATCCGGTTCGTCGAGACACTCAAACTCTGCCGGCTGCGTCGGTGGAAGCGCCAAGGATCTCTACTAGAGAGCAACGGGGAAGGACGAACTTATGCAGAAAACATATATCAAACAATTTCCGTACATTCGGATTTTCGCCTGCTTTGCCATTGTGGTGCTGCACACCCTGTTCGCCAGCAACGCGTATTACGACGGACTCATCACCGGAACGGAAAAGCTGGTAACCCAGACCGCAGAGAACATGCTTATGTGGGCGGTGCCTTGTTTTCTGATGATTACAGGCGCACTGCTCCTGGACGAGAACAAGAACCTGACCGGGAAAAAAATCTTCAAATACACTCGGCGAATGGTGATATCGCTGTTGGTATTCACGCTTCTGTTCCAGATTCTTGACTATGCCACCGGTTTCCAGAGAACCTTGTTCACCGGCTGGCTGTATCGGCTGTTCACCGGACAGAGCTGGGCCCACATGTGGTACCTCTATCTGATGATTGGCCTCTACCTCATGATGCCTTTCTATAAGATGGTGGCGGATCACGCCACGGATCGACAGATGTGGGGATTAATCGGAAGCATCGTGTTGTTCGTGTCCTTGCTGCCATTGAGCCGAATCTTCGGACTGGAACCGGGATTCTACATTCCGACCACAATGATTTACCCGGCGTACTTATTCCTGGGGCATATGTTCCGGAAGAAGTCCCTGGGCAAAGTGGAATCCTGGATGCTGTTCCTGATTCCAAGCGTGATAATCATCATGTTATCCACCTACTGCAGCGCAGTGCTGGGGCAAATGTCGGACGAAACATTCCAGATTCTATTCGGATACGGATCCATTCCGGTGGTTCTGCAGACCGCTGGAATGTATAACCTTCTGATGAATATCGATGTCAAAGAACGTTCCCGGGTGAATACGCTCAACGACTGTTCCTTCGGCATCTACCTGATTCACATGATATTCGTCACCGCGTCTATGAAGTGGTTCGGTTTCAACCCGTACCGGTACAATTTCCTGATTTTCATCGGAATGGCGCTGGTGTTCTTCGTGGCCGCATTCATCATCACATACATCCTTCGGAAAATCCCGAAGGTGAACACAATACTATAGAAGGGGGTAAAACCAATGAAACGAATCGCAAGCATATTACTAACCGCCGTGCTGGTCATCACCAGCTGTGGAATCGGAGCTTTCGCAGATGATGTAAAAGCAGAAAACGCTAAGACAGCAACAACCGAGACAAAAGCGGATGCACAGAGCAGCGATGCCTACGACATCACCAAGTGGAACTTCCATCTGGACAAGACTACATTTGAGTATGGCGTGATGAAGGATAAGGCGAAGAAGTACTACGGGAAGCATGATGAGATAGCGACATTGAGCAAAGTTGCATCGCATATTCAATACACTGCACCTGGAAACTCTAGCTTTAACTTGAATAAGGATATTAAGCTGGATGTGACCGGTGGGAAGACAAAAGGAAAAGACGGTGAATATTACATTGAGCCAGGAAAACACACACTGATAATTGAAGCAAAGAGTCCGTATAGCGGACGCGTTGAAATTCCATTTAAAGTAACCCCGTATAAGATTAACGATTATCTGACAGATTATTATATGTATAATACGCCGGGAAGCTATCAGTACAACGGAAAGGCAAAATATCCGAAGTATCGTATCCGTTTTGACTATATTAAGTGTGGAACTCCTAGCAATGGATCCCTTATGTTAAAAGAAGGTAGAGATTACACAATTAAGTACACATACAGCACGAATAAGAATGTAGGTGCTGGTTGTGTGAGTGCCGTTGTTAAATTCAAAGGTGGATATATCGGAACAATAAAGCAGCGTAATTTCTTTGCAATTGTACCGAAAAATACGAAAATAAAAAGTGCAAAAGCTGGAAAGAATTCTATAACGTTAAAGTGGAAAAAGAAAAAGGACATCTCAGGATATCAGATTTCGGTGACAGACGAGAACTATAAGCGTACAAAATGCTATAAGATTAAGAGCAAGAACAAAACAACATATAAAATTAAGGGATTGAAGAGACATAAGAAGTATTATATATCTTTACAGACATACAAGAAGGTAAAACCGTCAAAGAAGTACAAGGGAGTAAACCTTTGGAAGAAAATGGAGTCGTACGGAGTGCATAAAACTGTTAAAACAAAGTAATTTAGAACAGAAAATGCAAGAGAACTTCCGAACAAAATAGTATCATCGGTTAACTGAACGGCACCAACCTATTTTTATAAAGAAAGAACATACATGAGAAAGAACAGATTCATCACAACCTTGATGATCACCTGCGGGACACTGGCCTTCGCCCTACAGCTAAGCATGCAGAATACCTATGCGGCCACCCGGAGCATGAACGTAAACGAGTGGCTGCAACAGTGTCGGAGCATTTGCGTGAAGGTCACCAAAGAGAAGGCGGTCTATTCCAGTAAGGGATGCCCCACATCTTATTTCGACAAGCGATTCAAGCGCTCCCGATATGGAAAGAGGACTCGTCTCCACTGTGCGGATTACGTGTCCTGGTGCTTGCAGCGTTACAAAGTCATCCCGACAGGGCAGCGATTCTGGGTCAAAGGCCAGAAGATTAAGGGGCAGAACGCCAAGCAGATTAAGAAAAGCAAGAAGATTCAACGAATCATGATCGCCAAGAAGGGGATTCCGGCCTCGCAGCTGGTACAGCGAACCGGCACTAAATCCCTCAAGAAGGGTGACATGGTTTCCGTTGTCCGGAAAACCGGCTCCGGTCACCACATCCAGATCTATGCCGGAACCAACAAGAATGGCAAGATGATTTTCTACATGGTAAGCCACATCGCCACCAAGGGGGGCAAGAATACTCGGCTTGACCTCACCAAGATGACCACCCAGTCCCGGGATCCTTACAGTAAGGACCCTCGCATCGCCATGATTATCCGGGTCAAAGGCCTGAAGTACATCGATTTCTTCAAGGTTACCACCACCGCCGGCGACCACGGCACCATCGATGAGACGCGGAACGTCAAGTGGGGCGGAAGTAGCACTTTCCACATCACCCCGGACGACGGTTACCGTATCAGCACCTTCAAGGTGGACGGTAAGAATGTAAAAATAAGCAAAACCGCCAAGTCCTACACTATCCGGAACGTCAAAGACACTCACCGCATCGACGTCACCTTCGAGAAAGACCCGAATGCACCGGAGAAACCGGATACACCAGAGCAGCCGAGTCAGCTGGATGAATCCGGCCAGTCATCGAGTTCCGATGCACAGAACCCCGACGGTGGCAAGACGGATAACGGGGAGGCAGACAATGCGAAGGCTGAAAGCACGAAGGAATCGAGATCTACAGGCGCTGATGGAAAGACGGATGGTTGGAAGAAGGCTGAGGGGGACATCCATGCCTTTTAATAAAAGTGTGATTAGAAACACATAATACCAAATAAAAGTGTGAATGAGGTTAGTATGAAAGTAAAAAATAAGATTATTGCATCTGCAGTAGCTGTTATGATGCTCACATCAGCTGCGCCGATGACTGTCTCGGCAGCATCCAAGGCAAAGGCACCGTCAAGACTCTTTGTCAAATAGCGTTGGTGAAAAGCAAAAGCGTTCAGTGATTAGAGAAGGTGTTAAAATGATAGTTCAATATGTCTAGAATTTCAGGGCAAGTTCACGCTAATCTCTTAGATTTTGTAAATCAGCGTGAACGATTTTCTGCTTCTTCTCGTTTTACTCGGATGATGCTCTGTATAGAGACGTAAGCTCTGAGGATTGTTCACGCTTTTTGAAGGCAAATAGGCTTTTTAGCGTGAATAAAAATTAGAATCCTGAAAATTTGGCAAAAATCGTTCACGCTAAATCTCATTTTTCGGACAAAAAGCGTGAACTCACCTCGAAATTCTGGGCGCATGAGATTCCACACACGATATAGAGATAATTGGAATAGAATTATTCTTAAAAAATGGTGCTGATGATGAGATTCATTTCCATCACCAACACCAAAGTTTTACTATTTTATACCTTATAGAATTCTTTATACCACTCTGCGAACTTTCTCAGTCCGTCTCTCAGGTTGGTATTCGGCTTGAAGCCGTAGTCCCGCTCCAGCGCACCGGTGTCCGCATAGGTCACCGGAACATCTCCCGGCTGCATCGGCACCAGTTTTTTATGAGCCTCGAAATCATAGTCTGCCGGAAGAACCTCTGCGCGAATCAGCTCCTCCTGAAGGATGGTCACGAAGTCCAGCAGGTTTTCCGGATTGCTGTTTCCGATGTTGTATACGGCATACGGCGGAATCGGGAGCCCGTCCTCACCGACCGCCTTCTCCGGCGCGCCTTTCATCACGCGCTTCACACCTTCTACGATATCGTCCACGAAAGTGAAGTCCCGCTTACAGTTTCCGTAATTGAAAATCTGAATGGTTTCGCCCTTCCGCAGCTTATTGGTAAAACCAAAATACGCCATGTCCGGTCGTCCGGCCGGTCCGTATACGGTGAAGAACCGAAGACCGGTAGACGGAATATTATACAGCTTGCTGTAGGCATGGGCCAGCAGTTCATTGCTCTTCTTGGTGGCCGCATAGAGGGAAACCGGGTTGTCCACCTTGTCTTCGGTGCTGTACGGCACTTTTTTGTTGGAGCCGTATACCGAAGAAGAGGAGGCGTATACCAGATGTTCCACCGCCGGTTCGGCGTGCCGGCAAGCTTCCAGAATATTATAGAAACCAATCAAGTTACTCTGAATGTATGCATCCGGATTGGTGATGGAATATCTTACGCCCGCCTGCGCTGCGAGGTTTACAACGACCGTCGGCTTGTAATCCGCAAAGAGGCGGTCGATTACAGCGCGGTCCGCCAGATCGCCCTTGATAAAATGATAGGAACAGCTGCTCTCGGCAGCGGCTTTTTCAATTTCCGAAAGTCGCCACTCCTTAATGCTTACATCGTAATAATCGTTTACGTTATCCAGCCCGATGATGGTGGCCTTCGACTCGGACTTCAGCAGCTCCAGCACCAGGTTCGAACCGATGAAACCGGCGGAACCGGTCACGAGAATTGTTTTTCCGGTAAGATCGATATTCTGCATGTTCGCCCCCCCCTTAGTCTCTTTTGAAAATATCTCGGGTATATACCTTCTCCGCTACATCGTCCAGGCATTCATCGTAACGGTTGGCGATGATGGCGTGGGACTTGTTTTTGAACCGTTTCAGGTTGTTCACCACCTTGCTTCCGTAGAAAGTGGTTCCGTCTTCCAGGGTTGGCTCGTAGATAATCACGTTGGCGCCCTTGGCCTTGATTCGCTTCATAACGCCCTGAATGGAAGACTGCCGGAAGTTATCCGAGTTGCTCTTCATGGTCAGCCGGTATACACCGATGGTGACGTTCTTTTCTGCATCGTGTTCCGCATCGTATTCGCTGTTCGCACCGTATGCACCCGCCATCTCCAGCACCTGATCCGCGATGAAATCCTTTCGGGTTCGGTTGGATTCCACGATGGCCGTCATCATCTCCTGGGGCACATCCGCGTAGTTGGCCAGCAGCTGCTTGGTGTCCTTTGGCAGACAGTAGCCGCCGTAGCCGAAGGACGGGTTGTTGTAGTGGTCGCCGATGCGGGGATCGAGGCACACGCCCTTGATGATTTCCTGAGTGCTCAGGCCCTTCATCTCCGCGTAGGTGTCCAGCTCGTTGAAGTAGGAAACCCGCAGGGCCAGGTAGGTGTTGGCGAAGAGTTTTACCGCCTCGGCCTCCGTAAAGCCCATGAACAGGGTATCGATGTTCTCCTTAATGGCGCCTTGCTGCAAGAGGGTGGCAAAGGTCCGGGCCTTCTCCTTGCTGTCCTCATCGCAGGAAACGATGATGCGGGAAGGGTACAGGTTGTCGTACAGCGCCTTGGATTCCCGCAGGAACTCCGGGCTGAAAATGATGTTTTTGGTGTGGTACTTCTCCCGAACGGAGGCGGTGAATCCCACCGGAATGGTGGATTTGATGATCATCGTGGCATCCGGGTTCACCTTCAGAACCAGCTCGATGACCGCTTCCACGGCGGAGCAGTCGAAGAAATTCTTCTTGCTGTCGTAGTTGGTCGGGGTGGCGATGATGACGTATTCCGCGTTTCGGTACGCTTCCTCTCCGTCCAGGGTGGCGGTGATATCCAGGTCTTTGTGGGCCAGGTAATCCTCGATGTAATCGTCCTGAATGGTGGACTCCCGGCGGTTGATTTTGTCCACCCGTTCCTCCAAAATGTCCACGCAGGTAACCTGATTGTGCTGCGCCAGCAGGGTGGCCACGCTGAGCCCCACGTATCCTGTGCCCGCAACGGCAATCTTGTATTTCCGGTCTGCTTTTACATGAGCTGCATGCTCCTCCTCAAAAACATCCGTCGGGTCGAACTCCAGCGCCTCCGCCAGATCCTGCAGCTGCTTGATGGAAGGCACGTAGTTGTGGTTCTCCATATGGCTGATCATGGTTCGGTTCATGCCGCACTTCTCCGACAGGTCCTTCTTCGTCAGCCCCAAAGCCTCCCGCCGGGCCTGAACGGTGGAGATGAGCTTGTCCATGGATAATTTCTTCATATCGATTCCTTTCATATATCAATCATAAAAATATTTTACGCCAGATCGTCGAACAATTCTTCCGTGTAGATTCCGTCTTGGATCAGCTTGGCGAAGCTCTTCCGGACTTCCGGCACGTCTTCCTTATAAGTCATGCCGTACCACGTGTCGTCGGTGGGGAGAACTTTGACGGAAATATCGTCCGCCTCCAGAAGATCGCCCACGTGGATGGGAATCAGGAACTCGGATTTCAGCGGGTTCTCGGGAACTTCCTTACGGAAGAAATCCCGGAAGCCCTGCTCCAGCTGCTGCAGGTACTCCGGCCGGAAACCCCACATGTTCATGGAGACCGGAGAGTCGATGTCGATGGCGGTGCCGTCCGCTTCCGCACCCTCCGGCGTCTTTCTGATGTTCTTGGTTTCCTTGATTCGGGTGAGATAGTGATCCTTCATGTGGCAGATGCCCCGGGTGACGCCCCCGTTGTCCGACAGGGTGTTCTTCAGCACGAAGCCCGCCATGCAGTGCTCCCCGTTCTCCGAGGTGAGGGCGTCGTGAATCCGGCGGAATCCCTCTTTGCCGTAGTAGTCATCGGCATTAATCACGATGAAGGGTTCCCGAATCAGATCTTTGGCTGCCAGCACCGCCTGTCCGGTGCCCCAGGGTTTGGTGCGGCCTTCCGGCAGCTCTCCCGGGATATCGCGGATATCCTGGAAGGCGTAGTGCACTTTCACGCCGCACTTTCGGCAGACGGCTTCGATTCGGTTTCCGATAACTTCTCGGAAATCCGCTTCGATATCCTTTCGGATGATAAAAATAATTTTGTTAAAGCCGGCTTCGACGGCATCGTGGATGGAATAATCCATAATGATGTGGCCGTTGGTATCTACCGGTTCCAGCTGTTTAATGCCGCCCCCGAAGCGAGAACCGATACCCGCCGCCATAATTACGAGTGATGTTTTCATAGTCTTTTTCCTGTCTTTGTGTTGCATAAATAAGTAGAAATGATATTCAGAATACCACAAAGGGTATTTTAAATATCACACGAAGTATATCTATTATAGCACAAAGCGAACGGTTTTCAGCAAAAAATATTTAATTACGCTATTAATAATAATGCAAACTGTGGTATAATAGCACCCGGCAACATGCCGATTCTGTGACAAATACAAAAAATGAATTTGCCGGTCACCGAGAAAACAAATAATCGATATAAATTAAGCAATGTTTATGATAAAATAATATGAAACATTATGACTTTTTATATCTTTTTTGAGATAAGAACAGCAGATAGGAAATAGGATAATCGGATTAGTATGAATCAGGCAGTAGTTGTTTTTACCAGAATCCCGGAAGCGGGAAGAACCAAAACGAGATTGATGCCCTATTTGAAGCCGGAGGAGTGTGCCGGACTGCACATGGCGTTCCTGCAGGATCTTTCGGAGGCCCTGACGGACACCATCGCAGACGTGTTCGTGGCGTATACCGGCGGCGGACCCAACGAAGGGGCGTTCCGGGAACTGTTCCCGGGGGCACAGTTCTTCGAACAGGAAGGAGACGGTCTGGGGGAGCGGATGTACAATGCGCTGAGCCGGGCCATGTCCGTGGGATATGAGCGGTGCATCCTCATCGGAACAGATGTCCCGTACGCGGACAAAGTGGATTTCAACCGTGCCTTCACCATTCTTCGGGAGAAGGATTACGTGCTGGGACCCACGGAAGACGGCGGATATTGGCTGATCGGAGCCCGGGCCGGAGAAGAGCGCATGATGAAGCCTCTTTTTTCCCTGGGCGAGTACAGCCATTCGGAAGTGCTTCAGGATACACTGGAGATGATTCCAAGCTGGAAGGGTTACGGCCTTCTGGAGGAGAAGTGGGATATCGATACCATCGAGGATCTGCTCCTGTTCCGGGAAAGTGCGAAAGGCCATTCCGGGGAGTACTTGAAAAAACACCATGTCATTTCCGTCATCGTTCCCGTGTACAACGAGGTGGCGCTGGTGCAGCCTTTTGTGAAGAATCTGGAGCGGCTGGAGGGCCGGTGCGAGATCATCTTCGTGGACGGCGGCAGCAGTGACGGAACCCGGGCGGTGCTCCGGGAAGCGGAAGCCGAGAGCGGCGGAAAGATTCGTTTCCTGGAAAGTTCAAAGGGCCGGGGAATGCAGATGAATATCGGTGCGGAGGCGGCCAACGGGGACATCCTGTTCTTCTTGCACATCGATGCGGAGCTGCCGGAACATCCGGTGGAAGAGATCCTTTCGGTGATGGAGAAGGTGGACGCGGGCTGTTTCGGAATCCGTTTCCGCAGCCGGAACTTCTTCATGTGGACCAACCGGGTGATTTCTAACCGGCGGGCGGCGAAAGGCATTATTTTCGGCGATCAGGGACTCTTTATCAAGCGGGAAGTGTTCTACGAAGCGGGCATGTTCCCGGAGATCCCGATTATGGAAGATTATCAGTTCGCCCTGACGCTGCGGGAGATGGGCGTTGCCACGGCCATGACGGAGAACACCTTGCTGGTGTCCGATCGGCGCTACCGGGGAAGCACCATCCGCAAACTGCTGGTGATGAAGCATATGGCGAGCCTGCGGAAACGTTACCGGGCGGGCGAAGACCCGGTGAAACTGTTTGAAGAATATCCGGATATCCGCTAGTCGGGATGAAGAAACGAGGTGACCGTAATGGATGTGAAGAACAACAAAGTGGACGCAAACGGGAAAAAACGAAAATACATATATGAATCCAGGTATCAGCAGATTGCCGTGGAGCTGGCGCAGAAAATCGCGGACGGCTGGTACACCATCGGGGAGAAAATCAGCGCTCGGTCCACCCTGGCCAGCAACTATAACGTCTCTCCGGAGACGGCGCGGAAAGCGGTGAATATTCTGGTGGATCTGGGCATCGTGACCATTCGCCAGGGAAGCGGAACCTATGTGGCTTCCCGGGAGAAGGCCCACCTCTTCGTGGAGCGGTATCAGAATACGGTATCCATGCAGGAGATTCGCCGGGAGATATCGGATTGCGTGAACCGGCAGCAGGAGGAGCTGGACCATCTGTCCAAGCTGCTGAAAACCCTGGTGGGACAGACGAAGCGAAGCCATTCCACCGCTTCTTTCGTACCGTATGATATCCGCATCGATAAGCACTGCGCGTATCTGGGCAAATCCATCGGCGAGCTGAATATTTGGCAGCAGACCGGAGCCACCATCGTGGCGATCAAAAGAAGCACGGATTACGTGATTTCCCCGGGACCGTACGAACGAATTCAGGAGAACGACGTGATTCTTTTTGTGGGAAACGAACTGTCCAAACAGCGGATGAATAACCTCTTCGACGTGATTGAAGAGTCGGAGGAGGCGGAAGAGTAACCCATGAAGACGGCGATGAGCACCTTGTGCTACATTCAGCAGGAGGTCCGGGGACGGGAATCCTACCTGATGCTGCACCGGGTGACGAAGAAGAACGATATCAACCACGACAAGTGGATTGGCGTGGGAGGTCATTTCGAAAAAGGAGAGAGTCCGGAGGAATGCATTCTCCGGGAGACCCGGGAGGAAACGGGGTACACCTTGCGGGAGTACCGATTCCGGGGATTGGTGACCTTCTGCTACGGCGATGAAGTGACGGAATACATGCACCTGTTCACCGCGACGGCTTTTGACGGCGAGGAAATTCCCTGCGACGAAGGAGTGCTGGAATGGGTTCCCATGGACGAAATCGGAACGCTGGAGCTGTGGACGGGAGACCGGATTTTCCTGAGCCTCCTGTGCGAACGGGAAGAGTTCTTTTCCCTAAAACTGCAGTACGCTTTGGACGACACCCTGGAGTACGTAGCGCTGGACGGAAAAGAAATGGATTATGAAGAATATCTGGAGACGCACCGAATCTAGCGCGGCGGAGTTTCCGAAGGATGGGACGGATTGATGAATATTTTAGTTGTAAGCGATACGCACGGCGCAATTGACCGGGCAGAGGAGATGTACCGGCGGCTGAGTGAAGGGATGACTATCGATGCCCTGATTCACTGCGGTGACCACTACACGGATGCCCTGAAACTGGGGGAACGGCTGGGTCTGCCGGTAACCTGCGTCCATGGAAACTGCGATGGTCAGATGACGCGGGAGGTACAGGTGCTGGAAACCCCTGCCGGCCGAATCGCGGTGACTCACGGGCACACGGAGAACGTCAAGTGGCACCTTCAGAACCTGTGCTATCTGGCGGAAGAGTACGACTGCCGGTGTGTTTGTTTTGGCCACACCCACGTGCCGGTGAACGAGACCGTGGCGGGCATTCACCTGTTGAATCCCGGGAGCCTGACGAATCCACGGGGCGGGAGCAAACCTTCCTGCGCCTTGATTGTGGCGACGGAAAAAAACCTGACCGCCACCATTGTGAACTATTAGAACTGCCCGGATCAGGCAGAGTAAGGAGATCTGGAACGAATGAATTATTTGGACAATTATCACCGCTGGCTGGAAAGCGATGCGGTGGATGAGGATACAAAAAAAGAATTGCGAGAAATCCAGGGGAATCCGGAGGAAATCGAGAGCCGGTTCACTTCCATGTTGGAGTTCGGTACGGCGGGACTGAGAGGCGTGATGCAGGCCGGATTGAACGGCATGAACGTGTACACGGTGCGCCATGCCACTCAGGCATTCGCCAACATCATTCGGAATTGCGGAGAGAGCATCGGAGACGGCGTGACCATCGCCCACGACTGCCGGAACAATTCCCGGGCCTTCGCCTGCGAAGCGGCGTCCGTGCTGATGGCCAACGGAATTCACGTGAATCTTTTCGAGGATCTGAGACCGACCCCGGAGCTGTCTTTTGCCATCCGGGAGACCGGTTCCATCGCGGGCATCAACATTACCGCCAGCCACAACACCAAAGAATTCAATGGTTACAAGGCGTACTGGGCGGATGGGGCGCAGATGCCGCCGGAGCATGCCGAGAAGGTGTCTCAGGAGATGGCACGCATCGATATTTTCGATGATATTCAGCTCATCGACCTGGAGGAAGCGGCCTCCGGAGGGCTGCTCACCATTATCGGTGCGGAGATGGACGAAAAATACATGAGCGCGGTGCTGGCTCAGTCCGTGGGCCGGGAGTTCGTGGCCGCGGCGCCGGATGATTTTGAAATTGTTTTTACCCCATTCCACGGGGCCGGATATCGGCTGGTGCCGGAGGTACTGCGTCGAATCGGAATGAAGCACATCATTCCGGTGCCGGAGCAGATGGTGGTGGACGGGAACTTCCCCACCGTGGCGTCGCCGAACCCGGAGAATGTGGAGGGCTTTAAGATGGCCATCGCCCTGGCGAAGGAGAAGGATTCGGAGCTGATCATCGGAACGGATCCGGATGCGGACCGCTGCGGCGTGGTGGTTCGGAACGGCGAGGAGTATCAGGCACTCACCGGAAACCAGATTGGTGTGCTCTTGCTGGACTACTTGATTACGGTCCGCAAAGCCAAGGGAATTCTGCCGGAGAATGCGGCGGCGGTGAAAAGCATCGTCACCACGCCGATGGCGAACCGAATCTGCGAAATGAACGACGTCTCCATTCACGAGGTTTTCACCGGATTTAAATTCATCGGGGAGAAAATCAAGGAGTTCCGGGAGACCGGCGAATATAATTTCATCTTTGGATTCGAGGAGAGCATCGGCTTCCTGGCGGGCACCTATGCCCGGGACAAGGACGCGGTGGTGGCCTCCATGTTGGTGGCGGAGATGGCTTGCTACTACCGAAACCGGAATATGAATCTGGTGCAGGCACTGCAGGCGCTCTACGAAAAATACGGGTTCTATCGGGAACACACCACTTCCGTTCAGTACGAGGGATTTGATGCCGGAGAGAAGATGCGCGCCCGGATGGATCGAATCCGTGAAGACGTCCCGACGGAAATCGGACTTCCGGTTCTTCGAATTCGGGATTACGAAAAACAGGAAATTCTGGACCGGGCCACCGGCGAACGGGTGTCCACCGGAATGGAACAGTCCAACGTGCTCTACTACGAGCTGGCGGACCGCTGCAACCTGGCGGTTCGGCCATCCGGAACGGAACCGAAAATTAAAATCTATGTGATGGCACAGGGGGATTCCATGGAGAAGGCGGAGGCCAATCTCCGATGCATTGAAGACGGCATAATGGAAATGCTGAAACGAGAGAATTAACCGGAAAGGATGAATGGATGGATATTCGCGTGAACCTGAATTATTCGGGAGTCGACGAAGAAGCAATTAAGAATAGAAGAGATGCGGCAGCAGAAAAACTTCGGGCGCTGTGGTCCGGGGAAATGGAGTACACCGGTTGGGTGGATTACCCGGTGCGGTGCAGCGAAGAAGAGATTCGCCGGCTGGAAGAGACGGCGGATGGCATTCGCGGAAACAGCGAGGTTTTTCTGGTTCTGGGGGCTGGCGGATCCTTTATGGGGGCAAAAGCAGTGATCGATCTGCTGCAGTCTCCGGATTCCGGCATGGAAGTGATTTTCGCAGGATACAATTTCAGCGCTCGCTACGTGATGGAGATCATGCGGCGGGTAGGCGACCGGGATGTGTCCCTTTGCGTGATATCCAAATCCGGCACCACTATGGAAACCCTGACCGCGTACAGCATATTTGAAAAATGGATGAAGGAACGGTACGGGTCGGAAGCCGTTTCCCGCACCTACGTGATTACCGGGGAGGAGTCCAACTATCTCCGGACCAAGGCGGAAGAAGAAGGCATTTCTTGCTTCAGCCTGGAGAAAAACATCGGCGGACGGTATTCCGTGTTCTCGCCGGTAGGGCTGCTGCCGATTGCGGTGGCGGGGATTTCCATTCGGGAATTCCTGAACGGCGGAAAGGCCCTGGCGAAGGCAGAGGCTTTTGAGGGAGATGCTCTGGACTATGCCATTGCCCGGCAGGAACTGTACGCTCGGGGACGGAACGTGGAAGTCTTTGAGTCTTTCGATCCCTATTTCAATTACTTCGGGGAGTGGCTGAAACAGCTCTTCGGGGAAAGTGAAGGAAAAGAAGGAAAAGGAATACTTCCGTACACTTTAATATTCAGCCGGGATCTCCATTCCATGGGCCAGTTCCTGCAGCAGGGTCATCCTTGCTTCTTCGAAACGCTGTTCACCCTCTCAGAAGAGGGAACCGGCGCGGCCATGGATTACCCGATTCCGGAAACGGCACTGGATTACCTGGTGGGCAAAACCCTGAACCAGATCAATAAATGCGCGGAGCGGGGCGTCTTCGATGCCCACGTGAAGGCGGGGATTCCGGTCATCGAGATTTCTATGCCGAGTCAGGATGCGTACCACGTGGGAATGCTGATGTATTTCTTCGAAGTGCAGTGTGCCGTGTCGGCGCTGCTGGCGGAGGTGTGTCCTTTCGACCAGCCGGGCGTGGAAGCCTACAAGCGGGAGACCCGGGCCCACATCCGGGAGCTTGCGGAATAGGTGCTGTGCGCCCGCCGGAAATACCAAAAAGCAAAAAAGCAACTCGCTAAAACGAGTTGCTTTTTCTATTTCACAATCCTACCACCGGAAATGTTTACTTCTTTGTGCGTACGCTGTAGAACCGGCTGAGAAGCTGGTTCAGCATTACGATTTCGTCGGAAGTGAGCATGCCGATTTTCTGAACAACCGGAATGGTTTCCGGTCGTTTCTGCAATGCATGCAACGCTTGCTTGAGTGACGGGTTCTGCTCAATTGTCTTTGCAAGGGCCAGTGCCTTCGGATCAACATCGTATTTTGCTGCTTCATCGCTTTCTTCCAAAATTTCAGAAAGACTGATGCCAAAATGTTCCGAAATTCTTCTTGCTACGGCCATCCGTGGAACGGCTACACCATTTTCCCAGGTTGAGACTGCCTTATCCGTTACACCAGCAATTTCCCCGAGCTGTCCTTGTGTTAAGGAATAATTCTTCCTTAATGCCTTAATGTTGTCTGCTATTGTCTTCATAGGTCCTCATCCTTTTGTTTACCCCAGAGTACTAGCTTATTAAACTCTCAACTTATTATATGTTTTCTTGAAAAAAAACGCAATAGAAAATCTCACAAAATTTACAAATAAATCTATATAATAAAAAGAAACAGTGTGTTATAATAATAGCAATATTAGTTTTAGTGTATGTTGGCAGTTGAGAAAAACGAGGCTGGCTGGCAATCCGTAGAACGGAGGAACGATTATATGAATATATTTACTGCTGAACGAGAGAAAAAACCGGTGAAACTTTACCATGCAATTATCTCATTTCTAGGACTCGTTATTGTGATGTCTGTAGGTATTGTGAAATTTGGCGTAGATCCCCATATTCCGATGTTTATTGGAGTGATTATTGCGGCAATTGTATCCCTCTCCTTGGGATTTAGCTGGAGTGAAATCGAACATATGATGGTGGATGGAATTTCCAAAGCCATGCAGTCCATCTTAATTCTGGCAATCGTTGGAATGATGATTGGTGTATGGCTGTTGTCCGGAACCATTCCGACCATGATTTATTACGGTCTGACATTGCTCCGCCCGTCCATCTTCCTGATTGCGGCGGTGCTGATTTGTTCCATCACTTCTCTGGCAACGGGTACTTCCTGGGGAACCATGGGAACCATGGGCCTTGCACTGATGGGAATCGGTCACGGGCTGGGAATGCCGATGGGACCGACTGCCGGAGCGATCCTGGCCGGAGCGTATTTCGGCGATAAGATGTCGCCGCTGTCCGATACCACGAACCTGGCGCCGGCAATGGCCGGAACGGACGTGTTCACTCACGTGAAGTTCATGCTTCGCTCCACTCTGTTCACTTATGCAATCGCACTGGTATTCTTCGGATTTATCGGATTCCGATTTGCATCCGGAGGAACCGCAGATACCTCCCAGGCACAGATGCTGATGGAAGGCCTTAAAAACAATTTCAACATCAACCCGATATTGCTTCTGCCGCCGCTAGTGGTAATTCTGGCCATTGCATTGAAGATTCCGGCCATTCCGGGAATCACGTTAGGACTGCTTTCCGCAGCGGTGATGGCACCGATTTTCCAGGGAAATCTGAAGATTTTCAGTGACTCGCTGGAATACCTGCACACCGGCGTTACCTTCGGTGATATTCTGAGTGTTGGCAGAAACGGCTTCTTCTGCAAGACGGAAGTGGATGCGCTGAACAGCCTGCTGACCACCGGAGGCCTGATGAACATGGCTTCTTCCATTCTGATGACCGTCATCGCCATGATGTTCGGAGGAATCATGGAAGGTACCGGACAGCTGGCGGTAGTAATCGAAGCGATTATCAAGAAAATTCACAGTGCAGCGGGTCTGGTGGGCGTAACGGAACTCACCTGCTTCCTGTCCAATATCGTGATGCCGGAACAGTACATCTCCATCCTGGTTCCGGGCAGAATGTATGCACCGGCATACCGGAAGGAAGGCCTGCACCCGAAGACATTGTCCAACGCACTGGAATCTGCCGGAACGGTTACATCCTGTCTCGTTCCGTGGAATACCTGCGGAATGTTCATTGCCACCACGCTGGGTGTAACCACCGCACAGTATCTGCCATGGGCAGTGTTCAACTACATGATGCCGCTCGTATGCTTTGTAATGGCATTCTTCGGAATCACCGTTGCAAAGATGACGCCGGAAGAACAGGCGCGCGCCAATGCCGGCGAAATCGTATAGTATTTTTACGAAATATCTCATTCATAAACTATAAAAAAACAGGTTCGGATTGCGGAAGCGTCCGGACCTGTTGTGATATTTCATAAAAAATATAAACGATTTGTCTCGAATGTTCAATTTTTCATCCCATGTATTGGAGATGGAATGCATGTATGATAAAATGGAGCGGTAGAGGTAGCAATATGGGAAAATTACAGCCATTGATAGATAAATTGCACGAGAATCACATTTTGACGGCGACGGAATATGTGGAACTTCTGGAACAGCGGAACCCGGAGGATACGGAGTTCATGAGAAAGCTGGCACAGGAAGAGGCGCAGAAGGTGTTCGGCAATCGGATTTACGTGCGGGGATTGATTGAATTCTCAAATTATTGTCGGAACGATTGCTTGTATTGCGGGATTCGCCGAAGCAATGCCAAGGCGGATCGGTATCGTCTGACGAAGGAAGAAATTCTGGCTTGCTGCAGAGCCGGATACGGGTTCGGTTTCCGGACGTTCGTGCTTCAGAGCGGCGAGGACATGGGTTTCAGCGATGAGACGATTTGCGATATCGTGAAGAGCATTCGGATGGAGTTTCCGGACTGCGCCATCACCCTTTCGGTGGGGGAGCGAAGCCGGGAAAGCTACGAGGCGTTCTACCGGGCCGGGGCAGAGCGATATCTTCTTCGTCATGAGACGGCATCGGAGGAGCTGTACGAGAAGCTTCATCCGAAAGAATTGACGCTGGCCAACCGGATGCGGTGCTTGCGGGACTTGAAGGATATCGGGTTCCAGGTGGGAGCCGGATTCATGGTGGGAGCGCCGGGACAGACGGTGGAACATCTGGCGCAGGATTTTCTGTATCTGGCGGAGCTGAAGCCGCACATGATCGGCATCGGGCCGTTCATCCATCATCAGGACACGCCGTTTCGGGATTGTCCGGACGGAACCCTGGAGATGACCTTGTACTGCTTGAACATACTCCGTCTGATGTTTCCGAACGTGCTTTTACCCGCCACCACGGCGCTTGGAACCATTGACCCAAGGGGGCGCGAGATGGGCGTGGAAGCCGGAGCGAATGTCATCATGCCCAGTCTTTCGCCGAAGGAGGTGCGGGGAAAGTACCTTCTGTACGACGGAAAGATCTGTACCGGGGAGGAGGCGGCGGAATGTCACGCCTGCCTGGAGAATCGGATGAAATATATTGGATATCAAATAGTCACGGACCGGGGGGATTATCCGGGATGGACGAGAGAATAAAAGGAGGAACGTATGATAACTGAGACAAGACCGTATATGTCTTGGGACATGGCAGGTTCTTTTATGACGCAGGCTTTCATGAAGCTGGGCGTGCCGGAAGAGGATGCGAAGATCTGTGCCGATGTCCTGATGGAGAGCGATCGCCGGGGAATTGAGAGCCACGGAGTGAATCGATTCAAGCCGATTTACGTGGATCGCATTAAGAAGGGAATTCTGAATCCGGTGACGAAGATTGATATTCTGAGAGAATCTCCGACCACCGCCGTGCTGGATGCCAATGACGGAATGGGAATGGTGGCCAGCAAGCAGGCTATGGATATGGCCATCGAGAAGGCGAAGAAGTACGGAACCGCCTGCGTGGCTGTCCGCAATTCTTCTCACTACGGAATCGCCGGATATTGGGCTTCCATGGCGACGGATCAGGGCATGATCGGTATCACCGGTACCAATGCGCGTCCGTCCATCGCACCGACTTTCGGAGTGGAAAATATGATGGGTACCAACCCGCTGACCATCGGTCTTCCTAGCGATGAGAAGTATCCGTTCCTGATTGATGCGGCAACCTCCATCACTCAGAGAGGCAAGCTGGAATACTACGAGCACATCGGAAAGGATACACCGGCGGGCATGGTTATCGGAAGAGACGGTTCCGCACTGACCGATACTTCTTACATCCTGAAGGCACTGACCACCGGAGATGCGGCACTGGCACCTTTGGGCGGCATCGGCGAGGAGATGGCCGGATACAAGGGCTACAGCTACGCGGCAGCCATTGAAATCCTGTCGGCGGCGCTGGCACAGGGTAATTTCCTGAAGAGCTTGACCTGCTATGACGAAAACGGCGGATTGAAGCCATATCATCTGGGACACTTCTTCGTGGTAATCGATCCGGAAGCATTCATGGGTCGGGAAGCCTTTGAGAAGACCTGCGGAGACATTCTCCGTGCGCTGAGAAATTCGCAGAAAGCACCGGGTGAGGACCGCATCTATACGGCGGGCGAGAAGGAATGGATTATGAAGGAATACCGTGCGGACAAGGGTGTTCCGATGAGCGAAGCGGTTCAGAAGGAGTTCATCGAAGTGCGGGACGAATTTGGAATCGACATTACCTTCCCGTTTGAATAAGACAATTTAATATTTTGATTCATATTGCTTGGATAGTTTACATTAAAAAGGGGTGACACTATGATTCGATTAGCAATTAATGGATTTGGCCGAATCGGCCGACTGGCTTTCCGCAAAGCTATGGAACTGGAGAACTTTGAAGTTGTAGCGATTAACGATTTGGCATCTCCGTCGATGCTGGCGTACCTGCTCAAATACGATAGTGTACAGGGGGCGTATTTGGGGCATCAGGTGGACAGCACGGATAACAGCCTGGTTGTGGACGGAAAAGAAATCACGATTTATAAGGAGCCGGATGCTTCGAACCTTCCGTGGAAGGAACTGAACATCGATCTGGTACTGGAGTGCACCGGCTTCTATACATCGAAGGCAAAAGCTCAGGCGCATCTGGACGCCGGCGCAGGGAAAGTGCTGATTTCCGCTCCTGCGGGAAATGATATGAAGACCATTGTCTACGGTGTCAATCACGAAACCCTGACGCCGGAGGATCGAATCGTTTCCGGTGCGTCCTGCACCACCAACTGCCTGGCGCCGATGGCAAAAGCACTGAACGATTACCGCGAGGTGAGAACCGGCTTTATGACCACAATTCACGCGTATACCGGCAATCAAAAAATTCTGGATGCACCGGACAAAGGGGACAAATTCCGGAGATCCCGTGCGGCGGCAATCAACATCGTACCGACGACAACCGGTGCGGCGCAGGCCATCGGAAACGTCATTCCGGAGCTGGCGGGAAAACTAATCGGTTCGGCACAGCGTGTTCCGGTAGCAACCGGATCCATCACCATTCTGGACGCAACGCTGAAAGACCCGACGGACAGCGTGACGGTGGAAGGAATCAACGCGGCCATGAAGGCAGAGCAAAATGAATCTTTTGGTTATAATGAGGATGAAATTGTATCCACCGATGTAATCGGCATGAGTTACGGTTCTCTGTTCGATGCGACCCAGACATTGGCGCAGCGGTGCGGTACAAATATCTATGAGGTTAGAGTGGTTTCCTGGTATGACAATGAGATGAGTTATGTGAGTCAGCTGATTCGCACCATGACTTATATGGCATCTCTTTAATACATTATTGTAACTTGTTTCTGAAAGGAGATATAGGAAATGGAAATCAAAGAGGCAAGACAATATGTAATTGATCGACTCAATTACGCATTCAAACCGAAGTCCGTAGCGGTAATCGGCGCGAGCCGGAATGAGAAAAAAGTAGGCTTTAAGGTCATTCAGGGTCTTCGTCGATGCGGGTATGAAGGGATTATTTATCCGATTAACGTGAAGGCGACGGAAGTTGCCGGCCTGCCGGCATACAAATCCATCCTGGATGTTCCGGATGACGTGGATTTGGCATTTGTTTCCCTTCCGGCAACGGGCGTTTTCGAAGCTCTGGAGCAGTGTGTGGAGAAGAAGGTGAAAATCGCCGTGGTTTCTTCCTCCGGATTCGGAGAAATCGGAAATAAGAACCTGCAGAACGAGATTACCGAGTACTGCAGAGAGAATGGATTGCCTCTAATCGGACCGAACCTGGTAGGTATCGGAACTCCGTATCACAACTATAACTGCGGTTTTGTACCGTATCTGCCGAACAAGGGACCGGTTGCCCTGATTTCTCAGTCCGGTTCCAACCTTCTGGCGGCACTGGGTTCTTCCCAGCTGGACCACTTCGGCATCAGCATGTTCGTCGGCCTGGGCAACAAGGCAGATGTGGACTTCAGTGAAGTCATTAAGTATGCAGAGCAGGAAGAGCACACCAAGTGCATCGCCGTATACATCGAAGCTCTGGACAGCCCGGAAGCATTCAAGAAAGCATGCCTGGAGTGCGAGAAGCCGATCACCGTTATCAAGGTGGGCTCATCGAAAATCGGTGTAAAAGCAGCATTTGCCCACACCGCTTCCGACAATACCGGACATAACAATGCGGAATACGATCAGCTGTTCCTGGAATCCGGCGTAATGAGAGAAGAAACCTGGCAGGAATTCCTGGACACCTCTTTGGCGCTGGGAATGTGCCCACCGCTTCGCGGAGACAACGTGGTAATGATTACCAACGGCGGCGGAGCCGGACTGCTGGCCTGCGATCATTTTGAACGCCTGGGAATGCCGCTGAAGGAACTGAAAGAAATCTCTCAGAACCTGCGCAGCGCCATTCGGAAATACATGCCGTCCTTCGGCTCTCCGCTGAATCCGGTAGACATTAGCGGTACCGCAACATCCGAGATGTACGGCGGCGCGCTGCGTACCGCATATCGGGATGAAAATGTGGACGGAATCGTGATTTCCGTATGCCCGACCGCTGTTACCGACGTGGAAGCGATTACGGATACGGTCATCGAAATTCACAAACAATACAAGACGCTGGGTAAACCGTTCATCATGGAGTGCCAGGGCGGAAACGAGTGCCGTGAAGCAATCATGAAGCTGAGAGATCACGGAATTCCGGCCTTCTCCACCATGGAGCAGGCAGTCAATGCCATGGTGGCACTGAGAGAGTACAGTCACATCATGAGCAGGAAAGAGGAGCTGCTGAAGCAGGCTCACGCAGAAGAAGAAGAAGAAAAGTAAGATATCGGAGTTATAATGAATAAAGACAAACTTATCAGAATATTTACGGCACTGGTAATCCTGCTGGCCATCCTGTTTTTCTCGGTAGGAAAGTGGACGTACAGCGGTATTGCCATTCTGGCGGCACTGGCTATCCACATGAATACCGGAGGCGGAGACTTCAATCATCGAAACCTGTACGATAAGAAGGTGCAGAACACGGCCGGCTGGACCTTGGAAGAAATCTGCAAACGTCTGGGATCTTTGGAGACGCCACTGGGGACGTGCTGGATGGGGTCAAAAAAAGAAAATAACGAAAAATGCATTGTTTTCGGACCGGCCCTGTTCAAGGATTACATTTTGATAACCGCCGACGAAAAGGAAATCCGTTTGGTATCCGGAACCGATACGGATCATCTGGCTGTGCCGGAATCGGAACAGTGGCGTTTCGATCAGCTTCTGGATACGGAGAATCTGGCGGTTACGCCGAAGCGGTATTCGGCTTTTGCAGGCGACAAGGTGATGACCGCTGTGTTGCTGGACGATTTGGCCGAACTGCTGAAAGCTCAGATGTCCGGATCCGATGAAATGCCGGAGTCCTTGGACATGTACACGCTGTATCATTACAACAGTACGGATACCACCGTTCGGGATATGGATGAGAACTGCTATGCCCGCACCTCCGTGGTGTTCGAACCGCTGTCCATTATCATCTACGATATGGACGGAAATGAAGTGGCAACGGTGACGGGAGATAAGAAGAAGCGGGCCAATGGATTCGAAGTGCGAATCTCCGGAGAAAAGTACGGTACCGTATATTACGATAAGTCGTCGAACAACGATGCGTTCTATTTGGATGGCCCCGACGGTCAGTTCCGCCTGGAATCCTTCCGGGCGGTTCGCCGGGGCAATATCGGTATGAATTATATTCTGACCCTGAACGGAGAGCGGAAAGCGGTGATGGCATCCTCGCCGCGAATTCGCTTTGAATCCACCGGATTAATCGAAAACGATGTAATCTGCAGCTTGGATAACGAGTACCTGCTGTGGTACATGATTCTGCAGGAACTTATCACCTCGCTGAACGGGTTTGTGAAATAGGAAAGAATTAGGAGGCAGAACATGAATAGGATTCTTGTTCCAATCGATGGATCGCCAAAGAGCCTGATTGCACTGGAGCACATTAAGACCACCTTCTCTCCGAAGGCTTTCGAAATCGTGCTGATGATGGTGCACGAGAACCTGATGATGATTACGGATAAGGAGGCCATCCAACAGATTCAGGATGAGCTGGATTCCCAGCTGGAAATCATCGCAAAAAATCTGGAGCGATATTCCGTCGTTCGAAAAACCGCCATCGGAAAACCGGGGCAGCGAATCGTGGAGTGTGCTCAGGAAATCGGCGCCAGCATGATCGTCATCATGAAATCCACGAAGGTGAATCACAGCAATACCATCGGCATGACCGCTTCCTATATTATCCGACACGCCGGATGCAACGTGCTGGTGGTGCAGGAACGGGCTCGGAATATGAAGGAAGAGTATCGGGGAATGATCTACCGGAACGTGGAAAGCACGGTGAATCTCCGCGGCGCGCTCAGCCTGAAGCAGAGCGAATGCCTGCTGCCGAGCGTAGAAGGAGATGTCATCTACCGGATTCATGTAACTCGGGGCCGGGTGCGGTTCCTTCATCGATCCTACAATCCGGAGACCCGGGAGTGGGATCTTCCGCCGGAGAACGGAGATGAAGAAGTCACCGATATCTCCACCGGCGAAACGATGGAAATACCGGTGAACGCCGGGAACGGCGATGTCATTGACCGGATTCGCGTGGTGAACCGGAACATGAAGACGGAAGCGGTGTTCCATTACCAGATACGAAAAGATGACAGTAATTCCGCTCAGGAGGACCTGACGGAATGAAAAAATTTGACAAAACGTCGATGTTTTGTTATTCTGAAATGAAACTATAGGAGGAAAAGACAATGAAAAGAATCAAGACAATTTCCACAAGAAACTTAGAGAAATCATCTGTTACCGGTGGTTGTGGCGAATGCCAGACTTCTTGCCAGTCTGCAAGTAAGACTTCTTGCAGCGTAGCAAATCAGCATTGCGAACAGTGCAAGGAAAATTAATTGTGAAGCGCTGCGGTTCGCAGCGCTTTTTGCTGACATTTAGGGCGGTCTGTCTCCTGACAGGTCGCTTTCGTCTATTTGCAGACTCATAGAATTGGAGTGAATTAAGAACATGGTACATCAGTACAAATTAGGTGGATACAACATTGTAATCGATGCCAACAGCGGATCCGTTCATTCGGTGGACGACGTGGCGTATGACATCATCGGCATGTACGAAAATGCGGATTTTGATGAAATCTGCAAGGAAATCCTGCCAAAGTACGCTTCGGAAAATCTGACGGAGCAGGACATTCGGGATGTGATGGATGACCTGGAAGAGCTTCAGAAGGAAGGAACCCTCTTCTCCGAGGATATTTTTGAAGAGGCGGCGTCAAAGATTAAGAGAAAGCAATCGGTGCTGAAGGCCATTTGCCTTCACGTGGCCCACGGCTGCAACATGGATTGCCGCTACTGCTTTGCCGGAAAGGGCGATTACAGCGGGAAAGCGGGAATCATGCCACTGGAAGTGGGAAAGCAGGCGCTGGATTATCTGGTAGAGCAGTCCGGAAGCCGGAAGAATCTGGAAGTGGATTTTTTTGGCGGAGAGCCGCTGCTGAACTGGGATGTCTGTAAAGAGCTGGTGGCGTACGGTCGCGAGCTGGAAAAGAAATACGACAAGAAATTTAATTTTACCCTCACCACAAACGGATTGCTGATCGATGATGAAGTCATCGATTTCTGCAACAAAGAGATGGGAAACGTGGTTCTGAGCCTGGACGGCCGGAAGGAAGTCCATGATTTCATGAGACATACACAATCCGGGGAAGGAACTTATGATAAAATTATCGAGAAGTTCAAGCGCCTGGCGGATGCCCGGAACCAGCAGAATTACTACATGCGGGGAACTTATACCGCTTACAACAAGGATTTTGCGAAGGACGTGCTTCACATGGCGGACATGGGCTTCAAAGAAACCAGCATCGAGCCGGTTGTCAGCGCTCCGGACGTGGACTATGCGCTCCACGAAGAGGATGTGCCGTTCCTCTGCGAGCAGTATGAAGAGCTGGCAGAAGGCATGCTGGAGCGGAAAAAGAAGGGGGAAGGCTTCAACTTCTACCATTACACCATCGACCTCACCGGCGGTCCGTGCATCTACAAGAGAGTGGCCGGCTGCGGCGTGGGAACGGAATATCAGGCGGTAACGCCGACGGGCGACCTGTATCCGTGCCACCAGTTCGTGGGCAACGATGAGATGCTCATGGGCAACGTGTATGAAGGTGTCACCCATCCGGAAATCGTTGAAATGTTCCTGAAAGGAAATAACGTATATACCCGGGATAAATGTCGGGACTGCTTTGCGAAGCGGTACTGCGCCGGCGGATGTTCGGCCAACAACTATCATTCCAACGGGGATATCGATAAAGTATATGAACTGGGGTGTGAACTCCACCGTAAAAGAATTGAATGCGCGATTATGCTGAAGGTGGCCGAGCAGGAGCTGGGACTGGAGGAATAGTTCAGGCATCGTAATAGGAGGGAAGATTATGGAAAAAGTAATTCTGGCATCCAGAAACAAAGGAAAATTGAAAGAGATTCAGGCAATCCTGGAGAAGTTCGGCATGGAAACCATTTCCCGGGATGATGCGGGAATTCCGGAGTTTGAGGTGGAAGAGACCGGAACGACTTTTGAAGAAAACTCTCTTCTCAAGGCACAGGCAATCCTGGATGAGGCCCATACTATCACCATTGCGGATGACAGCGGGTTGGAAGTGGATGCGCTGGAGGGTGCTCCCGGAGTTTATTCCGCCCGTTTTGCGGGGGAGAACTGCACTTTCGAAGACAACAATCGAAAGCTTCTGAAGGAACTGGAAGGTGTTCCGGAGGAGAAACGGGGAGCGGCTTTCGTGTCCGTTATCACCATGCTTTTCCCGGATGGGAGAAAGCTGGTGGCTCGGGGGGAATGCAGAGGGACGATTCTGACAGAGCTTCACGGAACGGAGGGATTCGGGTACGACCCGCTGTTCCTCCCGGAAGGAGAGAATCGTTCTTTTGCGGAAATGGCACCGGAAGAGAAAAACCGGATCAGCCATCGAGCTCGAGCGCTGGAGAAACTTGAGGATATGATTCGTGAAAAATGTTCATATTAAAGAGAGATTAACCAAAAAGAATCTTTTGAATATCACATTCCATATATGGCGGCAGTTCGATGACCCGTATTACACCGGATTTGCGGCGCAGATTGCATACTTCTTTTTCATGGCGAGTATGCCGACGCTGATCGTGTTGTCCCAGGTGCTGGGTCTGTTCGACGTATCGCTGGATTTCATTAAGGTGTGGCTGGAGACCCATGTGAGCTCCAATGTGAACAGCCTGGTGATGGATTTGTTCAGTGCCACGTCGGTGCAGTTCACCAATACGGTCATGGTGATTGTCGCCCTCTGGTCTGCATCCAGCCTGGAGTTTTCGCTGGGGCGGCTGGAGAGTCATGTGCTGACCAACGGTACCTACCGGTTTGAATTCTGGACGGAGCGAATGAAAGCGATTCCGACGGCGATTATTTCGATTGCGGCCATCGCCTTTTCGCTGGTAATCTACGTATACGGTGAGAATATTATTCAAACGCTCTTCCACCACAGCCGGTTTGCCGAATACTTGGTGGCATTGCGTTTGCCAATTGCGGCGGGACTTTTCTTCCTGATGATTCTCATGAATTATTATTTGCTTCCGCGAATTAAAGTTCCGATTCGCTGTCTGCTTCCCGGCGCGCTGTTTGCCTGGATCGGCATCATGATTGTGACGGCGGCATATTCGGTCTACAGCGATAAGATTGCCCACTACAACATCCTGTACGGAACCTTCGCCAACATCGTGGCGTTGATGCTGTGGTTTTATCTGATTTCCTGGGTGCTTTGCATCGGAATGATGTTCAACAAAGCCTGGGATGAAGTGATGAAACGGGATCGGCTGACGCTGACGAAGATGAGAGGATATCTGAAGGCACAGCTCAAAGGATCCAGTCAGAGCTATGAGAACTTTTTCGTGCGGCCGGATGATTTGCTTTACCCGGAACTGGATTCCGTTGCGGTGAAAATGAGCAAGCGGTATGTGGATGGTTTCGAAAAGGAAATCGAAAAGAAACAGCAGGAGATTCGAAGAAAACAGATCATCGATGCGAAAGCGGATGAGCTTTACACGGAGATGAAACAAAATATTGAAAGAAGAGACAGAGGATTCTTAGATGAGTGATTTAGAGAAGAAGCGGGATCGGATTCTGTTTATTATGAATCCGAAATCCGGAACTATGCAGGCATTCCGGTATTTAGCGGGAATGCTGCAGATGTATTCTGATGCCGGTTTTTATACTTCGGTGCTGATGACCCAGGCAAGCGGGGATGCGAGAGAGTTTGCCATTCAGTATGCGTCGGAGGTGGAGACCATCGTCGTTTCCGGCGGAGACGGTACCTTGAATGAAGTGATTGACGGAGTGATTACGGCGGAAACCCCGGTGCGAATCGGATACATTCCATCGGGAAGTACCAATGACTTCGCATCCAGCGTGGGTCTGCCGAAGAGCATCATGGACGCGGCAGAAGTGGTTCTCACCGGAAAACCTCAGACCTTCGATGTGGGTTCTTTTAACGGAAGATACTTTTCTTACGTGGCTTCTTTTGGGGCGTTCACCAGCACGTCATACAGCGTTCCCCAGAACCTGAAGAATATCATGGGTCATACGGCTTATGTGCTTCAGGGCATTCGAGATATCGTGAACATCAAGAAAATCCACGCAAAAGTCGTTACGGATCATGGAACGCCAAATGAAGAGATCCATGAGGGAGATTATATATTCGGGGCGATTTGTAACTCTACTTCAGTGGGAGGTCTGCTGAAACTGGATACCTTCGATGTGGATATGAACGACGGAATGATGGAGGTGCTTCTGATTGAATCACCGGCGTCGCTCATCGAATTGAATGAAATGGTGCGGGCGCTGCTGGACGGCTCGCTGGATGCACCGAACATCCAATTCTTCAGTGCACGAGACATCGAGGTGGACATTGAGCCGGGTACTCACTGGACGTTGGACGGGGAATATGAGGAGGGCGCAGATCATGTGGAGATTCACACCCTTCAGAGTGCAATTGAACTGATTGTGTAGAGAATCCCGGAAATTCGCGATCTCCTGGCAAATCAAGCGAAAAACTCCGATAGATAGTTTTGTTGATAAATCCTGACGAAAAAATGGAAACTCGCCGTGGCATGCCCCTGCCGCGGCGGGTTACTTTTTTTGTCAAAAAGTCGGTTCTTCACAAATATTTGTGAAGAACCGACTAATGAATCTTCCGGTGGCCGGGCCGCCTACACAAAAAAGGCTGCTTCGCAATAGCGGAACAGCCTTTTTTCTCTACTTGAATTATTAAAGTGGTTATTACAGAACGCGAACCTTGATTACGCCATCTGCCTTGATGCCTGCCAGGCAATCCTTGCAAGCGTCTTCTTTAACCAGTGCCAGAGCGTATCCGTATTCGGTGCGGCTCTTGCCGATTTCAACCTTGACAACCTTGTCTGCGCCAACTGCTTCGTTCAGCAGTGCGGTTACGTCAACTTCGCCCTTGTACAGGATACCAACGCGAGTGGTTCCGGCTTCTGCATCCAGGGATACCGGCGGGAAGTTTACGGAGTTTCTGATGTTGCCGTTTTCGATGTAATCCATCAGCTCATCTACTGCCATGGATGCGCAGTTGTCTTCTGCTTCCTTGGTGGATGCGCCCAGGTGCGGAGTGGATACGATGCCCGGCTTGTTGATCAGGTTCTCGTCTGCCAGGTCGGTCATGTACTTTCTCAGCTTGCCGGATTCCAGAGCGGCAATGATATCTTCTTCTACAACCAAGTCCGGTCTTGCGTAGTTCAGAACGATGGCACCGTCCTTCATGTTTGCAATCAGATCTTTGTTGATCATGCCCTTTGTTGCCGGCAGGGACGGAACGTGGATGGAAACATAGTCACATACTTTTACCATTTCTGCAACATCATCATACATTTTGCATGGTGCGGTCAGGAATGGGTGAACGACTACGGAGTTGCCGACAATGTTCATGCCCAGTGCGTGTGCTGCATTGGCAACTTTTGCACCGATGGCGCCCAGACCGATGATGCCCAGGGTCTTGCCTTCGATTTCGGTTCCGGCGAACTGCTTTTTGCCCTTCTCAACCTGGCCGGAAACATCACCTTCCAGGGTGTTTGCCCAGCTGATTCCTTCGTACATGTTTCTGGAACCCATAATCAGACCGGCGATTACCAGCTCTTTAACTGCGTTGGAATTTGCGCCCGGTGTATTGAATACAACGATGCCTTCATCGGCACAGCGATCCAGCGGAATGTTGTTAACGCCGGCGCCGGCACGACCGATTGCCAGCAGATTGTCGGAGAAATCCATTTCGTGCATCTTGTAGCTGCGGACTACGATTCCGTTTGCTTCGTTAATGTCCTCAGTGAGTGCGTACTGATCGGTAAGACGATCCAGACCTACCTTAGAGATGTTGTTCAGAGTACCAATTGAGTACTTCGCCATTGTGTTACCTCCTGTGATACAACCATTATTGTGTTCTATGATATTTAATGAGAAAACTCTCTCATTACATGCTAGTATATCATTATTGAACTTTACTTTCAATAATCCATTCTGTGAAACCCCTTAAATTATTGTGTTTGGTGGCTCTTGACCTTCCCAATACCCCAATTTATACCCCAAAACATTGTTTTTTATCCGTCCTCTTATGCGGTTTGCTTGTTTGTCATATGTCGCCGCAAACGATTAGCAAACGATTAGCAAACAATTATTTTCACGCTCAATTTATTCGTTATTGTATACAAAATCGCATAGAAACCCCGTGAAAATGCGTTTTTGTGCGTACTTTTCGTGCATGAAACCACCCCTTTTTGCTTTCGCCTGTATATGGCTTTTAAATGCCCGCCAATGCGTTTTGCCTGTCTCGTGAGCAAAATATCGACCACTGATATAAAAGCCGCCTACGGGCTTAAAAAAGCCGTTCAAAGGGTAAAAAAAGAACGTGAGTTCTCCCCACGTTCTCCGATTGCTATTTTTTCTTGTTTCGCCGCTTGCGTTCCTGTTGAATCCCTCGTATCCTTCCCATATTGAACGAGTCAATCAAGCTCATAATTAAAACGTCTTTCGCCGTGTCCGAATAGATAATATCGTTCCCATTTACGTTACCCAATATGCACGCCTCAAAAAGTTCAATTTCTTCATGCGGTACAGCTTGCCAACGTGCCGCCTCGTACAGTTGGGCGGATTCATGCCCCGCCCGATTCAATAATTCTTGTGCTTGTGCCTTTGCCGCCGATTCAGTAATGCGGCGAATTTTTCCGTTCATTGCTTTTGCTCCTTCCTGTGCTTTGCTCTCGGTTCGCTCGTGCTTCAATCGTGCTTTAAACGCTAATCTGTACACGGTTCATCTCTTCCGCTTTGGTGTTCGGTAATACATGAGCGTATAAGTCCATGGTCATGGCTAACGTTGAATGACCTAAAATTGTTTTGAGTGTTTGCGGCGTTCCGCCTTGTTCAATGAACCTTGTGGCGAATGTATCCCGCATAGCGTGGCTTGTTACTCGTTCAATGTCATAGCCTTTAGCGTTGAGACGGTCAATAGCTCTTGTGATTGCCGCATTGACGGTTGAAATCTGTACAAAACCGCCGCTTGCATTGAAAAATACCGTTGGTTTGAATGATACCGCTTTACCGTTCACGATGATATTTTTATCCTTTGCACTTTGTAGGATTTCAAACGCCGCCTTTGACATTGGTATATCTCTTTCGCTTCCCTTGCTTTTAGGCGTTCCCACTGTATAGCCGCCGTCTTGAGTTCGTGTAATGGTTTCCTTCACGTGGATAACCTTATTCACTTCATCGACATTTGACCATCTGAGAGCGGCGACTTCTCCAAATCTCATACCCGTACACAGCATAAAGGCGACAAATTCATAATAATAATCGTTCTTCATTTCCGCCATTAATGCGGCTTGTTCATGTTCCGTCAATGCTCTATGCTTTGTTTCGCTTGCCTTTTCTCGGTCGTCTTTAATCGGCTTTATTCCTGTTGCGGGATTCGTGAGAATGATTTCATCGTTTACGCAATCATGTAAAACCATTCCGAGAATCAACAACGAACGGTTTACAAGGGTTATGCTTTTTCCGCCTTTGATTTCCTTGTTTTGGTAGTTCCTAATTTCCCGCTTTTCAATGTCTTTCACTTTGCGTTTCCCGAATGTTGGGGCAATGTTCTTATGATAGCAGTTCGAATAACTGTTTAGCGTTGTTGGTTTTACGTGCTTCTCTCGTTCCTGTAGCCACTCTTCAAAATAGGCGTTGAGTGTGATATTGCCGTTCTTCATATAGGCGTTGTTTTCAAGCTCTTTACGCTTTTCAAATTCCTTTGTATCAAGCTCTTTAAGCGTGTTCCCGTATACGGATACCCGCTTTCCTTTGAACGTGAACCGCCGTTCATACGTTCCATTGCTCCTTTGCTTTGTTCCCTTTGGTAACCTTGCCATAACCTAACCGCCTTTCATTTGTTATCACGTACGTTATCATATTCATAATATTATCTCGTACGTTCCCATAAGTCAATCATTTTTTTATCTTGTACGTTATGCATACTAAAGTGTATAATGTTCGTGATAGCTTTAAGTGTTGTAGCAAAGGGGGGTTCCATGCCATTATCTGAACAGGCTAAAGAAAACAAACGCAAGTACACACTCGAATATGCTAAGAAGAACTATAAGCGGATTCCGCTTGATGTTCAGCGTTCAAAATATGATGAAATAGCACAAGCCGCCGAAAATGTCGGGGAATCCGTGAACGGATACATTAAAAAGGCTATTGATACCCGCCTTGAAAGTGGGGAATAGCTTGATTTCATCGTGAAAATGGTTTACACTTGTGCAACAAATGAAATTCATTACAGAGAAGAACCCGCCCATTAGTTTGGACGGGTTTTCTCATGCTCTTTTTCTACAAGTCTGTTTTATTGCCCGCCTTTTCTTGTAGATTCTCTTCACCTAACCGAACACTTTTCTTATAACGTATGGTAGAGTTTTAAAGAGTGAATGCATCGGATTACATGAACCCCTCAAAAATAGGGGTTTTTGTAATACGAGAGATTACAAAGCATATTTCTTTTATTCGTTTTGTAATATGAGAGATTACACGCTGTAATCCGTCATATTCTAGCGTTTTATTGAATTTTTCCAACGAGTAGAAAAAGCGTATACGTTTGCCTTGTGTTTAAACTTGTTCTTCTCAAGTATGTCGATGAATCCCGCCTCTTCAAGTTGCCTAAACAGCCTAGCGGCGTTTTGCCTTTTAATGCCATACTCTTCTAAATGTTTTGCGGGGAACGTAAAAGCCCCAGCCCTGTATTTCTTTCCTGTTTCCTCTTGAAACTGATGGAGAAATTGCCCTCCGTTTTTTGATAATGATTCAGACAAGCATTGAACATAAAACAGCTTTGCGCCACAAGAGAGCTTTAAAAAAGGTTCAGATTTTATTGTTTGCTCGTAAACCATTGCGAAACGGTCTGTTTCACCTATGCATGAAAAGAAACGGTTAGGGTCGTTATTCTCTTTTGAGTTCCTTTTTCCCATATTTTACTTAATCCTTTTCAATCGCATTTATAGCCTCTAAAAAAGGCTTTGCGGTATCAAATCGGGTTTTCCCTTGTGCTCGTAGCATGTTCGCAAATTCCCGCATTTCTTCCACCGTCTCGGCGTAGTAGTAGCCTTTTGTGTTGCTTGCGATTAAAACGCCCGCTCTCCGTGCCTCGGTGATAACGTGTTTCACCGTCTGAGGGGTAACGCCCATATCCTCCGCAAGTGCCTTTTGACTTTTTGCATTAGATTTTCCGACTCCGATATAACCCTCAAGATATTTGAATTGTTCCGCTTTATTGCTCATCGTTGTTCTGCTCCTTTGCCTGTTCGCTCATGTAGTCCTTGATTCTCTCCACGCTGTACAGCTTACGCCGCCCGAACTTGATACCCGCCCCCGCTTCTTCCGCAATGACAAGGGCGGTATTTCGACCAACGCTCAGCATATCAGCAAGTTCCTTAATGCTGACCGTAATTCGTTCTGTTGAGTTGTTTTTATTAAAAGTCATATTTTTCCCTCCGAATCAATTTATGATTATCCTTACAACGTCTCTTGTATCATCGATGATTTACCTATATTATAGTTGCGTGGGTTATGCTTTTGAATGCACGGATTAATCGGGTTTTAGTACAACTTTTAGGGGGGTTCTCAATGAATAATGGAAATAAGCAAGAAAACTTGAACTCAATTAGGGGGGGCAGATTACAAGTTGGACGGAAACAAGCGGGAATGACACAAAGCGAACTTGCAGAAAAGGTGGGGTTTGCAAATGCGGAATATATTTCACGAATGGAGAACGGGAACGCAAATATCACTGATGAAAACATATCCCGCTTTGCAGAGGTGTTAAATGTTCCCGCTGAATGGTTACGTTGTGAAACAGATAATCCGTGTGATATTGACAATGATGTTGATGATTGCGGTTCATTCTTTTCAACTCGTTCAATGAAACATGATATAAGCAAAAGAGATAAAACCTTGTTTGACCTTCTTTCATTCTGTGGCTACGACATTTCGTTTCGGGTAGTGATTTATAACCATGACGAAAAAACAAAGCTATATGAAACTGTTGATTTTGAACAGCTTAGAACGTGTTCGAATGGAGAGTATTACCCTTTTGAGACAAATCTACATTTGTGTGCTGTGATACTCAATGACGGTAGCATTCATGAGTGTACAGTCGTTAGTGTTGTTATAAATGGGTATAATATCACGTTTAAAGACTTTAGCCGTGAAATATCCCGCCTTTTGGCGTTTATAGATTTCCATATGGATAATTGCATAACTGATAATTTTGAGGCGGGATTAATTGCGGGGTTTGATGAATAATAAGGCACCTTACCCCCATTTCATACCCCAATTTGTACCCCAATTTTGCGGGGTAAACCACGGAACGCAACAAACAATCAAGGCAATAAATAAACGCAAGGTTTTTTAATATCCCTTGCGTTTCAACATTCTCACGTGTTTCTGATAAACTCATATGAAAGTCGGTAAATCTCTTCCTGTTGAACTTTACTTTCAATTGCGAAAGAGTTATAATTCTTGTACATGAATCTATATTTAATTAACTGGAGGTAAATACCAATGGGCTATCGTGCAATTAATTTCTCTGCAGGTCCGTCTACTCTTCCTGAAGAGGTACTGAAGAAGGCAGCTGCTGAGATGCTGGACTATGAAGGAACCGGCGAATCCGTAATGGAGATGAGCCACAGATCTTCGGAATTCCAGAAGATCATCGATGATGCGGAGCAGAATCTGAGAGATTTGATGAACATTCCGGATGACTACTATGTACTGTTCCTGCAGGGCGGCGGTACACTGCAGTTCTCCATGGTTCCGATTAACCTGCTGACCAATTCCAAGAAGGCAGACTATATCATTACCGGTAACTGGGCGAAGAAAGCATATGAAGAAGCTCAGAAGTTCGGTGATATTCGTGCACTGGCAAGTTCGGCAGACAAGAACTTCTCTTACATTCCGAAGTTCAAGAAGGAAGATATCCGTGAAGATGTAGACTACGTATACGTATGCTACAACAACACCATCTACGGAACACACTACAACGAAGTTCCGGATGTAGGAGATCATCTGTTGGTAGCAGATATGTCTTCCTGCATTCTGTCCGAAGAAATCGACGTTACCAAGTTCGGTCTGATTTATGCAGGCGCACAGAAGAACGTTGCTCCGGCAGGTGTAACAATCGTTATCGTTCGGAAGGATCTGGTAGGACATGCACCGGAGAACACTCCGATTTATCTGGACTATGCAATTCATGCAAAGAAGGGTTCTATGTACAACACCCCTCCTTGCTATTCAATCTACATGGCCGGCGAAGTATTCAAGTATCTGAAGAGCATCGGCGGAGTTAAGGAAATGCATGAGAGAGACGTTCGCAAGGCAGGTAAGCTGTATGATTACCTGGATCACAGCGAAATGTTCACACCGACCGTTGCAAAGGAAGACCGTTCTCTGATGAACGTTACCTTCGTAACCGGAGATCCGGAACTGGACAAGAAGTTCGTCGCCGGCGCAAGAGAGCGCGGCATGCTCAACCTGGCCGGACACAGAACAACCGGTGGTATGAGAGCCAGCATCTATAATGCGATGCCGGAAGAAGGCGTGGATGCACTGATTGCATACATGAAAGAATTCGAAGATGAGAACAAATAGGGCAAACACCCGGACTCAAAAATCGAATAATATCGGAAAGAGCGTGATGGTGGTCATTTTGTCGGCACTGATGGTGCTGATGGGGGTGACCACCCTCTTTTTAGATGAAACGTTTGCGGAATCTAAGCCGGAGATCGGGGCGGATTCTGCTTTTGTGGTGTCCGCATCTACGGGGCAGACTGTGTATCGGATGCATACGGACCGAAAGCTGTCGCCGGGCGGTTTTACCAAAATCATGGCGGCCATGGTGGTGCTGGATCGCATGCACGACCGAGCAGAGCTTCGGAATCGGATTACCGTTACCCGGGATGTGGCATCGAAGGGGAAGCTTTTCAAGAAGGGCGACCAAATTACCGTCCGAGATCTTCTGGCGGCTATGCTGGTGGCGGATTCCGATGAGGCGGCCGTGGCTCTGGCGGTGTACTCTGCCGAGAACGTGCCGGCGTTCGTGGAAGCGATGAATACCAAAGCGCAGGAGCTGGAGCTGGAGAACACCCACTACACCACGGTGACCGGCAAATACGACACCCTTCAGTATACCACCACGGAGGATATGGGATATCTGGTTCAGGCGGCGTTTAAGTATTCCCTGATTGAGAAATACCTTACGACGGAGACCTGCACCACGACGGCGGTGGGCAAGACCGCATCGAAAACCCTGCGCCATTCCGATACCTTCCGGTACTCCGGTTTGGTGGCGGCCAAAGCGGTGGAGAGCGGCACATCAAAGCATTCGGTGAATTCTTTTGCGTACGCGGAGCAGGACGGCATGAAGCTGATTTCCGTGATTTTTGGAACCGCTGCTAAAGAAAAGGATGCGCAGCAGAAACAGCTTCTGGATTACAGCTATGGGAAGGTCGCCCGCCATGCGGTTCGGAAGGCCGGGGCCAAGGTGGGTAAAATCAAAATTCGCCACGGCGCAAGTACCCGGGTTCCGGTATATACGAAAAGCAAAGCGTACGCCTACGTCCCAAAGGAAGGGAGCGACAGCCTGATTCGCACCCAGACCATCATCTACGATAAGCTGGAAGCGCCGGTAAAAGCCGGAACGAAGGCGGGAGAACTTCAGGTCTACGTTGCGGATGAACTGACCGGCACCGTGGATCTGGTGGTAAAAGAAGATGTGAAAACCGGCTGGTTTCCGTCCTATCTGTATATTTCCAACGGGCTGACGATTTTGATTGCCGCGGTGCTGCTGTGCTTGCTGTACTTCGTGCTTCGCATTCGGCGAATTCGGAGGCGGAAACGGTTGCTGGCAGAACGCCGGCGAAAGCAGAAAATTCGGGAGATTGCCCTGCGGGAATACGAAATTGAAGAGGATCGGAAAAGAAGAAACTGGACCTATCGGTAGAGAACCGAGGGAGTGTGCAGGAGGGAAAAGAGATGTTTGACATCAACGAAGAATTGAAAAAACTCCCCACCTGTCCGGGCGTCTATATGCACAAGGATCGCCTGGGGACGGTAATCTATGTGGGAAAAGCCGTAAATCTGCGAAACCGGGTTCGGCAATACTTTCGGAATTCTTCTCAACACAGTCCGAAGGTTCGGTCCATGGTGTCCAACATTGCGGAATTCGACTATATCACCTGCGGCACGGAGATGGAAGCGCTGATTCTGGAATGCAACCTGATCAAGAAATACATGCCGAAGTACAACATCCTCCTGAAGGATGATAAGACCTATCCCTACATCGAAGTGACCATGAGCGAAGAGTTCCCCCGGGTAATCCGCACTCGGGAGGTCAAGCGGGATGAGAATCGGTATTTTGGGCCCTATTCCGACAGCACCGCTGTGTGGCGAATTCTGAAAATGATTGATGAAATGTACCCCCTGAAAAAATGCAGCACCCTGCATTTTCCGGAAAACACCCGCCCCTGCCTGAATTATTTTATCGGAAAGTGCAAGGGCATCTGTGTGGGAAAAGCGGACCGGGAGGAATACCTGGAGATGATTCGGGACATTCTGGGCATTCTGGGCGGAAAGGATGCGGGGGTCATTCGGAAGCTGGAAGGAAAGATGATGGAAGCGTCGGATGCTTTGAAGTATGAGGAGGCGGCGAAATACCGGGACTATATTCGGGCGCTGCGGTCCCTCAGCGAGAAGCAGCGGGCCACCATGGTGCGGGAACACGATATCGATATCCTGATTCCGATTCGGACCCACCATAATCAGATTGTGGCGCAGTACCGGGTGCGGGAAGGCAAGATGATCGGCCGGGAAATCATCTATATGAACGACGAGACGGAATCCACCCGGGAGGAGCTGCTCAGCGCTTTTCTGAAGCAGTACTACCTGTCTACATCCCGGATTCCCAAAGAGGTGATTGTGCCGGTGCACCCGGAAGAGGAGGACCTGATTTCCGAACTTTTGAACCACATCGATGAGATGAACGCGAAAGCGGGAACGGATGTGCCCCACAAAACCCGGCTGTACATACCGGAGCGAGGGGAGAAAAAGGCCATCCTGGACATGACCCTGGCGGATTCGGTGGAACTGGCTCGTTCCCTGGACGAGAGAGCCGATCGAGACGAGGAACGAAAGAAGAATCTGCGGCAGAAGATTTCGGAGCTGATTCGCCGGGCGGCGGAAATCGATGGGACGATTCCCCGGTTGCTGGAGGAGGACGATGAAGAGGAGTATCGGGTGGAAGCCTACGATATCTCCAACATGAACGGCCTGGATACGGTGGGCGCCATGGTGGTGTATGAGGGCAGCCGGCCGGTGCGGAACGATTACCGAAAGTTTCGGATTCGAACTGCCGAGGGCGACGACTACGGCAGTCTGCAGGAAGTGATGTACCGGCGGCTAAAGCGGGCTCGAGAAGGGGATCCGGGTTTCAGCCGGTATCCGGATATCATGTTCATCGATGGAGGACTGGGACAAGTGCATGCGGTAAAAGCAGTGATGGATGCGTTCCGGTTGACGATTCCGGTGGTGGGCTTGGCGAAAGACGATGCCCATCGAACCCGCGCGGTCGTGTTCACCGACGGAAGTGAAATCGATTTGAAGTCGGAACCTCTGCTGTTCAGCTATGCGGGAAACATTCAGGAAGAAGTGCACCGTTTCGCCATTACCTTCCATCGAGGTACGCGAGGAAAGAAGATGACACACTCTGTGCTGGAAGAAATTCCGAAAATCGGGCCGAAGCGGCGGAAGGCGCTGATGGAGAAATTCCGCAGCATCGATGCGATTCGAAAGGCTTCCTACGAAGAATTGATGGAAACGGAAGGGATGAATTCCAAGGCGGCAGAAAGTGTTTTGGAATTCTTTCAGCAATAACTTGCTATTTAAAGATATTCATGGTATATTTTGAATTACGATTTATCTCTCCGGAAGGAAGGTAGATTGGGAAATTACATTTATGTTGAAGGTAAGGAGAGTAGCGAAATGGCGGAAGATCAGAACAAAGAGCTGCTGGAAGAAGAAACTGAAGATGATTTCATCACCCTGGAATTTGATGACGGTACAGTAGTGGAGTGCTACATTACAGGTGTATTCGATCTGAACGGAAAGGAATACATTGCACTGGAGCCGGATGATGGCACCGATGATGTATATATTTACGGATATAAGGACAACGGTGACGACACGTTCGATTTGGTTGAAATCGAGAGTGAAGAGGAGTTCGGCGCAGCGGTTGAGGAATTCGATCGTCTGATGATGCAGTAATGAAATAAGGCTTTTGCGCCGTTTCAAAGCGGCGCAAAAAACTTTTTTAAAAAAGGGGTTTACAAGCCACCCTAAAGTGTGTATAATAACTATTGTGAGTTGTGAAAGAAACAACTCAGAAAAATAAATCTGCGGATGTGGCGGAATTGGCAGACGCGCACGGTTCAGGTCCGTGTGACCACAAATCATGTGGGTTCGAGTCCCACCATCCGCACCAAGAAAAGCGATATTCTGCGGAATATCGCTTTTTACTTTTATCGGAGGAAAATAGGAAATAAATGGATAACAGACCGATTGGTTTTTTTGACTCCGGACTGGGCGGCCTTACCAGCGTATCTGCACTGCAGAGCCGGCTGCCGAAAGAACGGGTGATATATTATGGGGACACGGCGAGAACCCCTTACGGATCCAAGTCACCGGAGACAATTCGAAAGTTCGCTTCCCAGATTGTGGACTATCTGGTGAGCAAGGATGTGAAAATGGTGGTGATTGCCTGCAACACCGTGACGTCTCTGGCGTTGGACGATTTGCGGCAGCAGCACCCGGAACTGCCGATTATCGGCGTCATCGAACCGACGGTTCGGAAGGTGGTGCAGAGCCGCTGTCCGAATGTGGGAATCATCGCTACCAAAGCGACCATTCAGAGTGATGTCTATGCGCGGCTGCTGCACAACCTGGATCCGTCCATTCGGACCAGCAGCCTGGCTTGCCCGGCGTTCGTGCCGCTGATTGAAGAAGGCATCATCGACAACGAAATTATGGATTTGACCATCCGATACTACATGGACGATTTCGTTCGGGAAAACGGATTTAATCATTTGATTCTGGGATGCACCCATTATCCGATGATTGCGGATAATCTGAAGCGAATCTACCCCCACATGAATCTGATCAGCTCTTCCGAAGCGGTCATCGATGAGGTGGAGGAGGTGCTGGCGGCTCGGGATCAGTTTGCCGAGCAGCGGACCGAGGAGGACCGGTTCTATGCCAGTGACCTGTCGGATAACTTTATCCGGATGACGGATCGGCTGACAGAGGGAAAAAATTCCAGAATAAAACTGAAAAAAATGGAAGAATAAGGGGGATTATCCCCAAAAAAGTCATTTTATGGAATGGATATGTGCAAGATTGAGCCCTATCCATTGACAATAATGGCTTTTTTATGTAAAATTACTTGATATTGTTGATATTTTGCCGCAATGCGGCCAGTGGGAGATAATATGGAAACAGAATACAAGTATCGTCTGGATGATGTATCTTTGATTCAGGAGATTATCGACGATCCCATGCTGGATGAATATGTAGACCGGGATTCCTTGGAGAAGATTCGGATGCATGCCGTGTATTTTGATACGGACGACATGGATCTGAGACAATCCGGAATTGCGTATCGAATTCGATATGAGAACGATCGGATTACAGCAACGATTAAGTGGGATAATCACGTGGAGAATGGGCGTCATTCCAGAGAAGAATTTAATCTAGTCATAACGGATGAGCGTTTCGCAGAGCATCCGAACATTGAAGCATTTGAGTCCAGTGATGCGTATGATGTGCTGCTGAAGGCAGCCGGTCATAAGGAGCTTCACAAGAAGGTGGAAATGGATTTCACCCGGAAGCTGATTAAGGTGGACACCGGCAATTCCATCAGTGCGCTTTCCTTCGACGAGGGCGTGATTCACGGATTGAACGGAGACAAGGACGTATTGGAGATGGAGCTGGAATGGTACTACGGAAATTCGGAAGATTTCCAGGACATTGCAGAATCTCTGGCAGAGAAATATTCTCTGGAGCCGGAAGACATCTCGAAGCTGCAAAGAGGATTTTTACCGGACGACGAGCCGGAAAAATAAAACAAATTAAGTTCGTTTTTCAGGAGGAATATTAATGAAAACTACTTTTATCGCAAAAGAAGGCAATGATGCAAAGTTTACTATGGTTTTTACCGGTGAAGAGTTCGAAAATGCTGTAGTGAATGCTTATAAGAACAACAAGGATCGCTTCGAAATCAAGGGCTTCCGTAAGGGAAAGGCTCCGAGAAAGATGATCGAGAACACCTATGGCGAAGATATCTTCTACGATGAAGCGCTGAACGACCTGCTGCAGAGCGGTTATCCGGCAGCTCTGAACGAGTTGGAGCTGGAAGTTATCGATCAGCCGAAACTGAACCTGGGCGAGCTGAAGAAGGGCGAAGATGTTGAAATCACCGCAACCGTTGCTTGCTTCCCGGAAGTTGAAGCAAAGGATTACTTCGGTCTGGAAGTAGAGAAGATCGAGCACGAAGTAACCGATGAGGATATCCAGAAAGAACTGGAGAGAGTTCAGAAGGCTCATTCCAGCATGGAAACCGTAACCGACCGCAAGACGGAAGAGGGAGATACCGTTGTTCTGGACTTTGATGGTTCCGTAGACGGCGTTCACTTCGACGGCGGCAAGGCAGAGAACTTCGACCTGAAGCTGGGTTCCGGACAGTTCATCCCGGGTTTTGAAGATCAGCTGGTTGGAAAAGAAGCCGGTGAGGAAGTAGACGTTCACGTTACTTTCCCGGAAGGTTATCAGGCAGAGAATCTGGCAGGCAAGGAAGCGCTCTTTGAATGCAAGATTAACGAGATTAAGAGAGAGGTTCTGCCGGAAATCAACGATGAGTTGGCAAGCGATGTCAGCGAGTTCGAGACTCTGGAAGAGTACAAGAACTCCATCCGTGAGAGAATGCAGAAAGAGGATGACGAGAGAGCAGACAGCATCATGAAGGACAGCATGGTTCAGAAGCTGATCGACGTGAACAGCGTAGACACTCCGGCATCCATGGTAGAATCCGAAATCGACACCATGATTCAGGGAATGAAGCAGCAGCTGGCATACCAGGGTCTGTCTCTGGAGCAGTATCAGAAGTTCACCGGAATGGATATGGCTGCAATGAGAGACCAGGCTCGTATGGACGCAGAGAAGAGAGTTGCATCCAGAATCCTGCTGAAGGCCGTAATCCGTCAGGAGAACATCGAAGCAACCGAAGAGGATATCGATAAGGAAATGGCAGATTTCGCTGCTCAGTACGGACAGTCCGTAGAAGATGTGAAGAAGATGATCGGAAACGACCTGCACTACTTCGAAGAGGATGTTAAGATGAAGAAGGCCATCGACATGATGTTCGAGAAGGCAAATTTTGTTGCTGCTAAGGCAAAGGAAGAAGAATAATCTATGAATACAATTCCAGTAGTTGTTGAACAGACCGGAAACGGCGAGCGCAGTTACGATATTTATTCCAGACTGCTGAAGGATCGAATCATTTTCATCGACCAGCAGGTGGACGAGCACCTGGCCAGCATTGTGGTGGCGCAGCTCTTGTTCCTGGAAGCGGAAGACCCGGAAAAGGATATTAATATCTACATCAACTCTCCGGGGGGAATGGTGACGGCCGGCTTGGCGATTCTGGATACCATGAATTACGTAAAACCGGATATTTCCACCATCTGTGTGGGCCTGGCTGCCAGCATGGGGGCCGTTCTGCTTTCGGCGGGAACCAAAGGGAAACGATATGCTCTGCCCAATGCGGAGATTATGATTCATCAGCCGCTGGGGGGCGCACAGGGCCAAGCTTCCGATATTAAGATTCAGGCCGATTGGATGATGAAAACCAAGGAACGTCTGAACCACATTCTTGCTGAAAATACGGGAAAAGATCTTTCCATTATCGAGCAGGATACCGACAGAGATAATTTCATGTACGCAGATGAAGCGGTGGAATACGGACTGATCGATCGGGTATTGAAGAAGTAATAGAGGAGAATCTGTGAGTAAAAAGAACGAAAACCATGAGCTGGTCTGCTCCTTTTGCGGGAAGACCAGCTCGCAAGTCAAGAAAATTATCGTGGGACCGGATGTAGCAATCTGCAACGAGTGCATCGAGCTGTGCGAATCCCTTCTGGATGAGAAAGAGTTCGTGGAACCGAAGCACATGGAGGAACTTCCGAAGCCAAAGGATATTGCGGATTTCCTGAGCGACTACGTCATCGAACAGGATGAGGCGAAGAAAAATCTGGCCGTTGCGGTGTACAATCACTACAAAAGAATCCGCCATTTGGAGGAGCATGCCGGCGATGTGAAGGACAACGTGGAAATCCAGAAGAGCAACATTCTGATGCTGGGACCGACGGGAAGCGGTAAAACGCTTCTGGCACAGACTCTGGCAAAAATTCTGGATGTTCCGTTTGCCATTGTGGATGCCACTGCATTGACGGAAGCCGGATATGTGGGCGAAGACGTAGAGAACATTCTGCTGAGACTGTACCAGGCGGCAGACGGCGACCTGGAACGGGCACAGAAGGGCATCATCTACGTGGATGAAATCGACAAGATTGCCCGGAAATCCGAGAACATGTCCATCACCCGTGACGTTAGCGGAGAAGGCGTTCAGCAGGCATTGCTGAAAATCATCGAAGGAACCGTTGCCAACGTTCCGCCGCAGGGCGGCCGGAAGCATCCGCTGCAGGAGTTCATCCATTTCGATACGAAGGATGTGCTGTTTATCTGCGGAGGTGCTTTTACCGGATTGTCCACCATCATCAAACGTCGGTTGGGCAACAAGGTCATCGGCTTCAATTCCGATGAGGATCGGGTGGACCTGACGGAGGACCATGAGATTCTGCTGAAGGTGGAACCGGAAGACTTGCTCCGTTTCGGACTGATTCCGGAACTGATCGGTCGTCTTCCGATGATCGTATCCCTTCGAGAATTGACGGAAGAGGCATTGGTTCGAATTATGCGGGAGCCGAAGAATTCCTTGATTCGTCAGTATCAGGAGCTGTTCCGTATGGACGGCGTGGAGCTGGAAATCGAGGACGATGCGGTGAATGCCATTGCCAACAAGGCCATTGAGCTGCATACGGGAGCCAGAGGTCTGCGGGGAATCTTCGAGAAGATGATGACGGACATCATGTTCGAATTGCCTTCTCGGGATGATGTGACCAAGTGCATTATCACGAAAGATACCGTGGAGAACGGCGCAGAACCGGTATTAGAGACAAAATAGCGCTGAAAACGGTGCGAAATAAGAAAACATCAGGCGGCAGGGTTATTTCTTGCCGCCTGTTCTGTATAGATAAAGGGAGGCGCAGATGGAGAGAGAAAGTAGAACGCACATTCCTTACATTGCACTTCGGGGAAAGGCTTTTTTTCCGGATACTTTGGTAGGATTTGATGTGGGTCGGGATAAGTCGCTGAAATCCATTGAAATTGCAATGAACCGGGAGCGTCTGGTGGCGGTGTCCGCCCAGCGAAACCAGGAAGTGAACGATCCGTCCGGAGAGGATTGCTACCTTACCGGTGTGCTGATTCGAATTAAGCAGATTGTTCGCCGCACGGATTACGTTCGGGTGCTGGCGGAATGCGGTCAGCGGATTCGATTGGAGAATATTTACGAGGAAAACGGTGCGCTGTTCTGCGATTACGTGCAGGCGGAGGATTTGCCGGCAGATGATGAGGAGGAATTGGAGGCGTATGTCCGGGCGGTAAAAGAAGCCTTCATTCAGTATGCCAAAGTCCTTCATCCCGGCAGTACGGCGGAAGCCCGTGCCATGGTAGAGGACGTGGAGGATCCGGCGGTGCTCACCAACATCATCGCTGAGGATCTGGATGTTTCCTTTGATGAAAAACAAGCACTGCTGGAAATCGATTACATTCCCGGCCGGCTGGAACAGCTGATTGAACTTCTGAACGGCGAGACGAGGATCGCGATGTTGTCCCAGAAGATTCAAACCAAAGTCATGAAGAATATGGATCGAAGCCAGCAGGAGTATTACCTTCGGGAACAGATTAAGGTAATGCAGGACGAACTGGGACGGGAGACCGGCGAGGATGACGATGCGGCTCAGTGGCTGAAGAAGCTGGATGAGCTGCAGTTGGAAGAAAAGACGGATGCGAAGATCCGAAAGGAAATCCAGCGTTTTGCCAAAATGCCGGCCATGAGTCCGGATGCCAACGTGAGCCGAACCTATATCGAAACGATTCTGGAGCTTCCGTGGCACGAGGCCAGCAAGACCAACATCAATATTAAACGAGCAGAAAAGATTCTGAACGAGGATCATTACGGACTGGAGAAAGTGAAGGAAAGAATCCTGGAACATTTGGCGGTGATGCACCTGACCAAATCCATTCAGGGACCGATTCTCTGCCTGGTAGGGCCGCCGGGCGTGGGAAAGACGTCCATCGCCCGTTCCATCGCCAGAGCGACCAACCGGGAGTTCGTTCGAATGTCCCTGGGCGGCGTTCGGGACGAAGCGGAAATTCGGGGACATCGTCGCACTTACGTGGGTGCCATTCCCGGACGAATTATCAACAGCATCAGCGAGGTGGGGACCAACAATCCGCTGTTCTTGCTGGATGAGGTGGACAAGCTGGGAAATGATTTCCGGGGAGATCCGGCATCTGCACTGCTGGAGGTGCTGGATCCGGAACAGAACAAGGATTTCACGGATCACTATCTGGAAATCCCGTTCGATCTGTCCAATGTGATGTTCATCACCACGGCAAACACCACTCAGACCATTCCGAGACCGCTTCTGGACCGGATGGAGGTGATTGAACTTTCCAGTTATATTGAAGAGGAGAAGGTTCGAATTGCGGAGGATTATTTGGTCCCAAAGGTTCTGAAGTCCTATGCGATTCGGAAGAACCAGCTCACCTTCTCGGAATCCGCAATACGGGAAATCATCCGGTACTACACCAGGGAGTCCGGCGTGCGGAATCTGGAGCGGCAGATTGCATCCGTATGCAGAAAAGTTGCAAAGCGAATTGTAACGGAAAAGAAAAACAAGTATACTGTAACTAAGAGAAATCTCGAAAATTATCTGGGAGCGAAGATTTTCCGGGAAGATTTGATGAATCTGGAACCGGGTATCGGCGTCACCACCGGCATGGCTTGGACGGCAGTGGGCGGTGTGACCCTGCAGATTGAAAGCGTGCGGATGCCGGGAAGCGGCCATCTGATTCTCACGGGACAGATGGGAGATGTGATGAAGGAATCCGCGCAGACCGCCATGGGATACATCAAGTCCCTGTCGGAAAAGTACGGTCTGGACGCATCTGTTTTTAAGGATAACGATATTCAGATTCACATTCCGGAGGGTGCCACCCCGAAGGACGGTCCGTCGGCCGGCGTGACCATGTGCACGGCGCTGTTCTCCCTGCTGTCCGGAAAGAAGGCACGGCGGGATATCGCCATGACGGGAGAGATTACCTTGCAAGGCAATATCCTTCCGGTGGGCGGAATCAAGGAGAAGGTGCTGGCTGCGTACCAGCAGGGGATTCGCAAAATCCTCCTGCCAAAGGATAACGCGGCGGACATCGAAGAAATTCCGAAATCCGTGCGCAGCCGATTGGAATTCGTCTTGCTGGAGAAAGCAGAGGATGCGTTCCGAGAGGTGCTGATTTCGGAGGAAAGCGAGAAAGAGAACTAGGATGAGAATCACAAAATCAGAATTGGAAGCGGTTGCGGTAAAACCGGCACAGTATCCGGAAGCGAACCGCTATGAAATTGCCTTTGCGGGCCGGTCTAACGTGGGGAAATCCTCCCTGCTGAATCTTCTCACCGGCCGGAAGGCCCTTGCCAGGGTCAGCGGAAGTCCGGGAAAGACGCGTACCATCAACTTCTATTTGGTGAACGATGATTTCCGGATTGTGGACCTGCCGGGGTATGGGTATGCCAAGCTGTCCCGTTCCGAGACGGAGAAGTGGGGCGCCATGATGGAGGCGTATCTCAGCAAGAGACCGGGTCTTCTGAAGGTGGTGCAGCTGGTGGATATTCGCCACGAGCCGTCGGCGCAGGATGTGCAGATGTACGATTACCTTCGGTACTACGGCCTGGACGGCGTGGTTGTGGCCACGAAGGCGGATAAGATTTCCAAGAACCAGCAGCAGAAATCCATCCGGCAGATTCGGCAGAAGCTGAATATGAAAAAAGAAGATGCGGTAATTCCGGTGTCGGCGCTGAAGCGCACCGGACAGGAGGAGCTGCTGGATGTCATTGAGTCGATTTTAAACAAGGAGGGATCGGAAGATGAGCACAAATGATCATGTAATCGGAAAAATTCTCTTCACGGAGGCGGAAATCCGGAAGAGAGCGGAAGAGCTGGGTGAAGAAATCAGCAATGAATTCAAGGGCGAAGAGCTGGTGGTCATCGGCACATTGAAGGGATCCATTCCGTGGATGTGCGACCTCATGAAGTGCCTGGATCTGGACACCGTCATCGACTTCGTAAAGGCCAGCAGCTACGGTTCCAGCACCACCACCTCCGGTGTGGTGAAGATTTCCATGGATACGGAACTGAACCTGTACAACAAGAACGTACTGGTGGTGGAAGATATCGTGGATACGGGAACCACCCTCAAGTACCTGTTGGAGAAGCTGAACGAGCGCCATCCGAAAACCCTGAAGGTGTGCACCATGCTGGATAAGCCGTCCCGGAGAACTGCCGATTTCCATGCGGATTACATCGGCTTCCAGGTGGAAGACCTGTTCATCATCGGCTACGGCCTGGATTACGACCAGAAGTACCGAAACCTGCCGTACATCAGCTATCTTCAGAACGAAGGAAAATAAACAATAATTCCGGACAACCTTGCAAGGAGGCGGAGAAATGAAAATCAGATTTTGCGGAGCAACCGAAGGCGTTACAGGATCCTGTCACCTTCTGATTACGGACAAAGCAAACGTGCTGCTGGATTGCGGGCAGTTCCAGGGTGGGAAAGCTCAGGATCGCCTGAACTACCGGGAGTTTCCCTTTGAACCGTCCGAAATCGATTGTCTGGTGCTGAGTCACGCACACATCGATCACTGCGGGCGGATTCCCCTTTTGGTAAAAAGAGGTTTTCGCGGAAACATCTTCTGCACCAAAGCGACGGCGGATCTTCTTCCAATCATGCTCCGGGACAGCGGGTATATCCACGAGAAGGAAGCGGAATGGGCCAACAAAAAGGCGGAACGAAAAGGACAGCCGCTGGTTCAGCCGCTGTACACGGTGGCGGACGCGGAGGAATCCCTTCGTTATGTGCATCCGGTTCTGTACGATCAGCTCATTGAGGTGAGTGAGGGCATTCACGTCTGCTTCAACGATGCGGGCCACATTCTGGGGTCGGCGGAAACGGAGCTCTGGGTGCAGGAGGGCGATGCGGAGACGAAAATCGTTTTCTCCGGGGACCTGGGGGTGGATCACCGGCCGATTCTTCGGGACCCTACCATCATTCGCCATGCGGATTATGTCATCATGGAGAGCACCTATGGAAACCGTCTCCATCCGGAGAACGCCATGAGCATCGAGAAATTGGTAAAGGTGATTCTCCGCACGGTGGAGCGGGGCGGAACGGTGGTAATTCCATCCTTTGCCGTAGGACGAACTCAGGAGATGATTTACCAGCTGAACATGCTTTACGATGAGAATCCGAAGATTTACGGAAAGCTGAAGAATGTTCCGGTGTACATCGACAGCCCGATGGCCAATGCGGCGACGGAGGTCTTTAAGAAGAACACGGCGGTGTTCGACGACGACTTCAAGGCGTTTATGGATAAGGGCGATCATCCGCTGGAATTCAAAAATCTTCATTTTACCCAGTCCACGGAGGAATCCCAGGAGCTGAACAGCGATCGGAAACCGAAGATCATCATTTCTGCCAGCGGCATGTGCGAAGCCGGCCGAATTCGCCATCACCTGAAGCACAACCTATGGAACCCGAAGTGTTCCATTGTGTTCGTGGGATACCAGGCGGAAGGCACCCTTGGCCGGAAATTGGTGGAAGGTGCGGAATCGGTGAACCTCTTTGGCGAGGAGATTCAGGTCAATGCGGAAATCGTGAATCTGGAAGGCTTCTCCGGTCATGCGGATCGGGACGGATTGGCGCATTGGGTGGGCTCCTTCGTTACCCATCCGGTGGTATTCTTGGTGCACGGCGAGAAGGAATCCAAGGAGGATTTCGCCGCTTACCTGGGAGAGAATCTGGATATCCATCCGATTGTGATACAGCAGAACAGTGAGTTTGAACTGGTTCCGGGACGCCGGCCGGAAGGAACTCATATGGAACCGGTATCCACGTTCCAGCTGGATGCGGATGAAATCAATGCCCTCCGGAACAAGATCTCCGGACTCAGCAGTTCGATTGGAGATTTGCTGAACACCGCTGCGGTGGAAACCGGAAAGAACATCAGTCCGGAACGGCTGATTGAAATCAACAACATCATTCAGGAACTGGCGGAATCGGAAGCCAACCTGAAAGCGACGCTGTTGGAGGAAGCGGAAGAAGGGCGAGATTCTGAATGAGAAGTTTAAGAATCCCGGGGAAAAGTACTTTTTTTGAGGGTTTCAGTCCTTTCTTTTCCAAGTGAATGTACAGCACCATCCTTTGGCGATACAATGGAGCCGAAAGGATGGTGTTTTGTTATGAAGGAATATCAGATTCAGAAGGATCGGAAGCGAGTTCTTCCCAGCGAAGTGTATTATCAGTGTCTATGGGTGGTAAAGGATATGAATCGGCTCCAAGAGATTGCCGGAATGGAATTCCGCCGGGAGATGCTGGCGGAGGATGTGCTCACCTACGGAAATACGGCAATGCAGGAAAGTCCGGTGGCGGCAGAGGCGATGTTTAAACTGGACTGCATCCACCGGGCATTGATGGAGATTCCGGAGATTTACAGGGAGGGAATCATCGAAAATATTCAGACCCGAAGGACCGGGTATCCCCGTTCTGCCCACGAAAATACCTGGAAGAAATGGAAGCAGCGTTTTATCTATATGCTGGCGGAAAACCTGCGGTTGATTCCGTAAAATGTGTACTGAAGGGGAATTTTTTTTATGATATGATGGGGCTGTCAGATAGGGCGATACGAAATTACTGGCAAATGACGTAACGTCTCTATTGTTTTCACTTCTATTATTTTAAGATGCGAGTGCATCTGGGTATCGGCGGCAGCAATGCCGCCACTTTTTTGTTTTACGCTTTATTCCGGAATAAAAAAGTGATAGAATATTTAAATAAACGATAAAACTTATTTGTAAAGAGATTAATATATATAGGGAGTGTTTTATGGCTTTTCCGGAAAAAACATTGCAATCGGAAGTGGTATATGACGGTCCGATTTTTCGAATTCGCAAAGATAAGGTGACGGTAGTGGGCGGAAAGACCTCCTATCGGGACATTCTGGAGCACAACGGCGGGGCGGTGATTCTGGCGGTAAAAGAAGACGGCAGAATTCTCATGGTGCGGCAGTTCCGAAAGGCGTTGGAGCGGGAGATGCTGGAACTTCCGGCGGGAAAGATTGACGGCGATGAGGATCCCATGGACACGGCACTTCGGGAATTGAAGGAAGAAACAGGCTACCGGGCCGGGAGCATTCGGCATCTGACCACCATCAGCCCGAGCTGCGGATACACCACGGAGCTTTTGTACATTTACCTCTGCAAGGATTTGACGCCGGGAGAGACCCATTTCGACGATACAGAGGATTTGGACCTTTATGAATACACGGCGGACGAGTTGGTGGATCGGATTATGAAGGGTGAAATTCAGGACGCAAAGACCATCGTGGGAGTTCTTTTTGCCCGAACCGCAGGAGAAATATAGAAGACACAGGAGACGAAGATGGATGCCTTCATTGAATATTTAAAGAATACGAAAAACAAGGCGGAAAACACTCTCGTTGCCTATCGCCGGGATTTGAAAGCCTTCGAGGTCTTCCTGGAGGGCCGCGGCGGAAAGAGTTTGAACGACTGCAAGGAAAGTGATGCAGCCGCTTACATATTGGAACTGAATAATGAAAGTAAGTCCAAGGCGACGATTAACCGAAAAATTTCTTCTCTGCGGGCATTCTACGATTACAAAATCGATGAAGGGGAACGAGAAACCAATCCTTTTCAGAAAATCAAATCGGCGAAAAACGATAAGCGCCAGATTGAGTTTCTGACGGTGGAAGAGGTGAATCAAATGCTGTCCCTTCCGGATGATTCTGCCAAGGGCATCCGGGACAAGGCACTGCTGGAGTTCATGTACGGAACGGGCGCTCGGGTGACGGAGCTGGTGCGCCTGCGATTCTCGGACATGAATCTGCGGATGAACTTCGTTACGCTGAAGGACAACGACGGAGAGAGCCGAATCGTGCCGATTGGATCTTATGCTCACGCCGCGATGAAGAAGTATATGGACGAAGCTTACGAAGAAATCAAGGGCGAGCCGAGAGAAGAGGACGACTACATTTTCATCAACTTCCGAGGCCAGGCGCTGACCCGTCAGGGAATCTGGAAGATTCTGAAGGAATACGGCAAAGAGATGGATATCGAGGAGCGGATGACACCGCAGATTCTCCGGAACAGCTTTGCGGTACACATCCTTCAGAACGGCGGGGATTTGAAGACCCTTCAGGAACTGATGGGCTTTGAAGATATGTCCGTAGGCATTGCGTATCTGGCGGTGCTGAATGTGCGGATTCGGGACGTGTACCAGCGGACCCATCCGAGGGCATAGAAATAATATTTTTTTTGAAAAAAGTGTTGAAATCAGTCACTCATTGTGATAAACTTTGATAGTTATTACGGGCGGTCCTCTGGTAATTGACAGCATGGCTAAAGAAGCCGGGAACGACATTTATTATTTAAAGAGAAACCACGAGCGTCTTGGAAAGGAAGGAGGAATAACAATGAACGTAATTGATTCGATCACAAAGGAATACAAGAAGAACGATATTCCGGAATTCAACGTTGGTGATACCGTAAGAGTTCACGTTAAGATCGTTGAGGGTCAGAGAGAAAGAATTCAGGTATTCGAAGGATATGTCCTGAAGATGCAGAGCGGCGGAATTTCTGAAACATTCACAGTAAGAAGACTGGCTCAGGGTATTGGTGTAGAGAAGACTTTCCCAATGCATTCGCCGAAGGTAGCAAAGATTGAGGTACTGAAGCGCGGAAGAGTTAGAAGAGCGAAGCTGAACTACATGCGTGAAAGAACCGGTAAGGCTGCAAGAATCAAGTCTGCAAAATAAGAACGATTTGCTGAAAATTAAAGAGCATACCTTGGCATTGCCGAAGGTATGCTCTTTTTTATCCGATATTTTCCATTGCGATGACGAAGAAGGAGGCAAATGGATGATTCAGAATATTAACTGGTATCCGGGGCATATGAAGAAGACCCGGGAACTGATTCAGGAAAACCTCAAAGCGGTGGACCTGGTCATCGAACTGCTGGACAGCCGGATTCCGATTTCCAGCCGGAACCCGATTATTGACGAACTGGTGGGGGACAAAAGAAGAATCGTACTTCTGGGAAAATCCGATTTGGCGGATTCGGAAGAGACCGAGAAGTGGCAGCGTTATTTTAGCCGGAAGGGGGATAAAACCCTGGCCATCGATGCCCGCTCCGGAGAGAATATCAATCGCCTGTTCAGCATCTTGGATGACGTGCAGCGAGAAAAGAATCAGCAGCGGCAGATGAACCGTTCCATCCGGATGATGGTGGTGGGCGTGCCGAACGTTGGAAAATCCTCCCTCATCAACCGGCTGATTGGAAAGAAGAGTGCGAAGACCGGAGATAAAGCGGGTGTGACTCGAGGTAAGCAGTGGGTGACACTGAAAAACGGGATGCAGCTGCTGGATACACCGGGCATTCTGTGGCCGAAGTTCGAGGATCAGCGAGTGGGTCTGTATTTGGCCTTCTGCGGAAGCATTCGGGATGAAATTCTGGACACCCAGGACCTGGCATTCGAGCTGATTAAGGTGCTGGAGAAGCGATATCCGGAATCATTGCAGAATCGCTATAAGCTGGATGAAATACAGGAAGAGACACTGGACAATATGGAAGCCATTGCCTTTAAGCGGGGATTTCTGATGCCGGGAAAGAGAATTGACTACGAGCGCACCGGTCGGACGGTAATCGACGAATTCCGGAGCGGAAAGCTGGGGCGCATTACGCTGGAGACGGTGCCGTCGGAAGGAGAGCTGGAGAATGACTAAGCAGGAACGGCTGGAAAAGATGGAGCAGCGCTTTCAGGAGATGATCCGTCAGGAAAAGGCGCTGCACGAAAAGGGAATTCAATACGTTGCGGGGATTGACGAGGTGGGCCGCGGTCCGTTGGCCGGCCCGGTGGTCACCGCTTGCGTGGTGCTTCCGGAGGATTTTCACGTGCCGGGGGTGGACGATTCCAAGAAACTGACGGAGAAGCGGCGGCTGGCCATGAACCAAGAGATTCAAGATCGGGCGCTGGCCATCGGCATTGGCATCGCATCACCGGAGGAAATCGATGAGATGAACATACTGGAGGCCACCAAGTGTGCGATGGTACGGGCTTTTCACGATGCCAATGAGGAGCTGGGCCGGAAGATTCCGGGCGCAGAAATTCAGCATTTGCTGATCGATGCCCTGGAATTGCCGGACATTTCGGTTCCTCAGGAAGGAATCGTTCACGGAGATGCCAGTTCCGTATCCATTGCGGCGGCATCCATCGTGGCGAAGGTCACGCGAGATGCCTACATGGTGGAGATGGGAGAAAAATATCCCGGATATGCGTTCGAAAGCAACAAGGGGTACGGCACTGCCGCCCATTACGACGGAATTCGGGCGCAGGGCATTACGCCGATTCATCGGAAGAGTTTTCTCAAGAATCTGGAAAGCCGTCACGGCGGCAAGGCGGTGGAGAGTACCGGGGCCAAGAAGATGACCGGAAAGAAGGTATATGCCGTTCGGGCCGGCCGGGAGACCGGCATCTTTCAGACCTGGAAGGAGTGTCAGCGGCTGGTTACCGGATATCCCGGTGCGGAGTACAAGAGTTTTACCACCTGGGAAGCGGCAGAGGAATACCTGGGAAAGAAGCAGGACGTGCAGGCGATTCCGGAAACCGCGGCGGAAATCTATGTGGACGGAAGCTTCGATGTGCGCACCAAAAAGTTCGGATGCGGCGTGGTGATTCTGTATAAAGGAAAAGAAATTACCTTGAAGCACGGATACGACGACCCGGCATCGGCAGAGCTGAGAAACGTTGCCGGAGAGGTGATGGGAGCGGTGAACGCTATTCGCTATTGCCAAGAACACGACATCGATGAGGTGTATATCTATCACGACTATAACGGAATCGGCAAGTGGGGAGATGACGAGTGGAAGGCGAATCTCCCGCTGACCCGAAAGTACAAGCAGTTCGTGGCGGATGCCCGGAAAAACATGAAGATTGTTTTTATCAAGGTGGAAGCCCATACCGGGGTAAAATATAACGAGATGGCGGACCGTCTGGCAAAAGACGCTATTGGACTTTTTTAGTCTGTGTGATATAATTGTCCTGTCTATTTTATGAAGAATCACTGAAAGGGTAGAACGAATGGCCAAATTATTGCGTGGAGCGCCGGTGAGAGATCTCATCGCGGATCAGCTCCGAAGTGATGTGACGAAGTTAAAAGAAAATGGGGTATGTCCAAAGGTGGCGACCCTGCGAGTGGGAGATCGTTCCGGGGACGTGTATTACGAGAATGCCATCCGGAAGAACTCCGATAAATACGGTATTGAATGCGTGAATCGAGTCTACACGGAGGAAACGTCCCAGGAAGAGCTGGAGAAGGGACTGGCGGAATTGAACGGAGACCCGTCCATCCACGGAATCATCATGCTGATGCCTTTCCCGAAGTTTGTGGATGAAGCTCGGATGAAACGATTGCTGGCACCGGAGAAGGATATCGATGCCATCACGGACGCATCCTATGCCAATCTTTTTGATGCGAAGAAACCTTTGGATGATTATTTTTGTGCCTGCACTGCAGAGGCCTGCATGGAAATCCTGCAGAAGAACGATGTGGAGCTGCAGGGAAAGAAAGTGACCATTGTGGGACGGAGCGTTCGAATCGGAAAGCCGCTGATGCTGATGATGCTGAATGCCAACGCGACAGTGACGGTGTGTCATACCCGCACGAAACCGGAAGACTTGAAGACCGCCTGTGAGGAGGCGGACATCGTGATTCTGGCGACGGGACAGATAGAATCCTACGGACCGGAATTTTTCCGGGAAGGACAGATTATCGTGGATGCCGGCGCGGGAACCGGATCGGACGGAAAGATGGCCGGAGACCTGAATGTCAAGGCACTGACTGCCTGCGATTGGTCGGAAAATGTGGCATACACACCGGTACCCGGGGGCGTGGGAACGGTGACCACCACCCTGCTGCTGCGGAATGTAATGAAGGCCGCGAAGCATTTTTATAAGAAAGAGAACATCAAAAACTTAAATACCAAATAGAAAAGGAAAGGTAAAATACAATGACCTTTACCCAATATTACAAACCGGACGATATGTCCGCCAGCGTGCCGGAACACCTCCAGACAGACGAGGATCTTCAGCAGCAGATTATGGACATCAACCTGCTGTACAGTGCGGCGATTCGCGAGGTAAGCACGAAGCTGGATGTGCTGGGTGATGATTTCCGGATGAAGCATTCCTACGTGCCGATTCACCACATGCAGTCGCGGCTGAAGTCCTTTGAAAGCTTGATGGATAAAGCGGAGCGTTACGGCATTGAGGATCCGATTCACAACCTGGATACGGTTCGGGCGGAGGTATTCGACATCGCCGGAATTCGAGTGGTGTGCAACTACCGGGAAGATATTTACACCATGTCCGAACTTCTCCTGAAGCAATCGGATGTGGATTTGATTAAAATCAAGGATTACTGCAAGAATCCGAAACCAAGCGGATATCGAAGCCTTCACGTGGTCATTTCGATCCCGGTGTTCCTGGTGAACAGCAAGACCACCGTACCTGTGGAAATCCAGTTCCGAAGCATTGCCATGGATACCTGGGCCAGCCTGGAACACGAATTGAAATATAAGAATAAAGGTGCTCTGACGGAGGACATCCAGAAACAGCTGACCCAGTGCGCGAAGACCTTGTCGGATGTGGATGAACAGATGGAGCGAATTCGGCATCAGGTTTTCTGATGACCGTACGAAAGATGGCGAAATACCGGTAATTATTTTTGCCGGATTGGAGATAGGAGAACTAAATGAAAAAGAATCTTGCGAAAACATACGATCCAAAGGACTTTGAGGATCGTATTTATGAGACTTGGGAGGAGTCCGGTGCGTTTAACGCCGAAGTGGATCCGGACAAAAAACCGTTTACCATCGTAATGCCGCCGCCAAATATCACGGGGCAGCTGCACATGGGACACGCGTTGGACCAGACTCTTCAGGACGTGCTGACTCGTTGGAAGCGTATGGAAGGCTACAGCGCACTGTGGCTTCCGGGCAGCGATCACGCCAGCATTGCCACCGAGGTAAAAGTAGCAAACAAGCTCTATGAAGATACCGGCAAGCACAAGAGTGAATTCACTCGAGAGGAGTTTCTGGAGCACGCTTGGGCGTGGAAAGAGGAGTACGGCAGCCGGATTACGAAGCAGTGTCGGAAGCTGGGCGACTCCTGCGACTGGCGGAGAGAGCGCTTCACCATGGATGAGGGCTGCAACAAGGCCGTAACGAAATTCTTCATCGATCTTTACAACAAAGGTTGGATTTATCGCGGAAACCGCTTGATTAACTGGTGCCCGAGCTGCAAGACGTCCCTGTCGGATGCAGAGGTAGAGCACGAGGACGAAAACGGAAAATATTGGTATTTCCGTTATCCTGCAGTGGATGGCGGAGAGGGAATTGTAGTGGCGACATCTCGTCCGGAGACCATGTTCGGCGATATTGCCATTGCGGTTCATCCGAGTGATGAGCGATATAAGGATTTGGTGGGCAAGAACGTATACCTGCCGATTCTGAACCGGGAGATTCCGGTCATCGCAGACGAGTATCCGGATCCGGAAAAGGGAACCGGTGCGGTGAAGATTACGCCGGCACACGACCCGAACGACTTCGAGGTAGGTGCCCGTCACGATCTTGAAATCCTGAGCTGCATGAATGACGATGCCACCATGAACGAGCTGGCCGGCAAATACGAAGGTATGGACCGGTACGAGTGCCGGAAGGCGTGGGTAAAAGAGCTGGAAGAGGCAGGTTACCTGGTTAAGACGGAAGATATGGTCATTCCGGTGGGTAAGTGCTACCGCTGCCACAACGCCATTGAACCGATGCTGTCGGATCAGTGGTTCGTAAAGATGGAAGAGCTGGCAAAACCGGCCATCGAGGCGGCAACTTCCGGAGAGCTGGAGCACATTCCGGCAAGATTTGAGAAGATTTATCTGAATTGGCTGAACGATATTCACGACTGGTGCATTTCCCGTCAGCTGTGGTGGGGACACCGGATTCCGGCGTACTACTGCGACGAATGCGATGAACTGGTGGTGGCAGACCACATGCCGGAGACATGTCCGAAGTGCGGCGGACACCACTTCCATCAGGACGAGGATGTACTGGATACCTGGTTCAGTTCGGCTCTGTGGCCATTCTCCACACTGGGCTGGCCGGAGAAGACACCGGAACTGGATTACTTCTATCCGACTTCCGTTATGGTAACCGGATACGATATCCTGTTCTTCTGGGTTATCCGAATGGTATTCTCCGCATGCGAAACGATGCATGAAATCCCGTTCAAATACGTATTCCTGCATGGTCTGGTACGTGATGAACAGGGACGGAAGATGAGTAAATCCCTGGGCAACGGAATCGATCCGCTGGTTGTCATCGATCAGTACGGTGCAGATGCACTGAGATTCATGCTGTGCACCGGAATTTCTCCGGGTAACGATACTCGATTCCTGACCAGCCGTCTGGAATCTTCCCGAAACTTCGCCAATAAGCTGTGGAACGCATCCCGATTCACTATTATGAATTTACAGGATGAAGATGGCAATTTCCTGCCGATGGCAGATGAAGCGACTGCCGTTCTCCAGGACGAGGACAAGTGGATGATTTCCAGAGTGAATGCGGCCGCAAAAGCAGTGACCGAATCTCTGGATAAGTTCGAGCTGGGCCTGGCCGGACAGAAGGTATATGAAGTTATTTGGGATGAGTACTGCGACTGGTACATCGAAATCGTCAAGAGAAGACTGTACGGTGAGGACGAGGAGGATAAGAAGACGGCGAGATATGTCCTGCAGAAAACGCTGAAGGATCTGATTAAGCTGCTCCATCCGTTCATGCCGTTCATTACCGAGGAAATCTGGGGATTCCTTCCAAAAGAAGGATCGGAAACCGGTGCGGATGCAATGCTGATTCGGGCATCTTGGCCGCAGTACGACGAGAATCTGGAATATCCGGACGCGACGGCTCGCATCGAAACGGCAATCGCAGCCATCAAGGCGGTTCGTAACATTCGTGTAGAAGCGGATGCGGCACCGAGCCGGAAACTGAACATGATTGTCCGGACGGATTCCCTGGCGGATACCATTGAAGGTACCGGAGACATCATCCGTAAGATTGCCAACGTGGTGGAAATCACCGTGGAAGGCACCGACGGGGATGCGCCGAAGGATGTAATGTCCGCAGTTATCGACGGTGCGGAAATCCTGATTCCGCTGGAAGATCTGGTAGACTTCGAGGCGGAGCTGGAAAGACTTCAGAAAGAAAAGAAGCGCCTGGAAGGCGAAGTAACCCGCGTGGAGAAGAAATTGTCCAACAAGGGCTTCGTGGAGAAGGCACCGGAAGCGGTCGTAAACCAGGAGAAGGAAAAACAAGAAAAATATAAAGAAATGCTGGCAACCGTAGTTGCCCGTTTGGAATCTATGGGAGCGAAAAGTGACAACGAATAGTCAAAAGGTTATTGATGCTATTCATGACAGCACTGCGCGAAAAGGTCCGATGGGATTGGACCGGATGAGAAGACTTCTCAGCCTTCTGGGAAATCCGGAAGAAAAACTGAATATTTTTCACGTGGCCGGGACCAACGGAAAGGGATCCGTGGCCACGTACCTTTCTTCCATCTTGCAGGAAGCGGGATATACGGTGGGCGTACATACTTCGCCGCACGTTATGGTGTACAATGAGCGATTTATGATCAACAACCACCTGATTTCCGATGAGGCCTTTACCCGATACGGGGAGGCGGTGCTGAACTACAACGAATGGCTGAATCAGGAAGGATATGGATATCTGTCCGAGTTCGAAATTCTGACGGCGATTGCTTACCTGTTCTTTGCGGACAACGGTGTGGACTACATGATTTCCGAAGTGGGTCTGGGCGGCGTCATCGATTCTACCAATACTATCGAGCATCCGGTTTCCACCGTTATCACGCAGGTGGGACGGGATCACACGGGCATTCTGGGAGATACCCTTCGGGAAATTGCCTGGAACAAGGCCGGAATTATTAAAGCCGGCATTCCGGTGATTTCGGAAAGTGTGGAACCGGAAACGCAGGAATTCATCCGTTGGAAGGCGGAACAGAAAGGTTCGGAATTTCTGGACGTCTCCGATTCGGAGTACAAGATTGTTTCCCGGCGGCCGGAGATGCTGTTTGATGTGACCATCGGAGAGAAAGAATACCGGGATTTGCACCTGTCCATGCAGGGCGACCATCAAGTACGTAATGCGGTTACGGCGATGATGGCTCTGCAGAAAGCGTGTGAAGAAGGAAAGGTTTCCGTTTCCGAGGAGCATATTCGAGCCGGACTGCAGAAGGCCCGAATCATGGGAAGATTTGAATTTCTTCAAAAAGAAAATCCGGCGGTCATCATCGACGGCGGACACAATCCGGACGGAATTCGGGCCGGAATTACTGCGCTGAAGCAGTATTACGGAGAAGAAATCGATAATAAAAAGGTTTTGATTGTCTTTGGATGTTTCAAGGACAAGGAATACGACGAAATGGCAGAGGAGCTGGGAAAAGCACCGGCTCATGCGGATTTCATCATTACGGAGCCTCACAGCGAGCGAGCACTTTCGTGTGACGTGCTGACGGAGAAGCTGAACGAGAAGGGGTTCCATTGCACTGCGATTCCTGATGAGAGGGAAGCATACACAACAGCGGTTAATGGTTGCTATGATGTTGTACTGTTCATCGGATCGATATATTTAATTGGAGATATGAGAATACTGTATCAAACGAAAGGATGGTAAAAAATGTTTGACAGAAACGGAAACGATTCGAGCACTTATAATCAGGAGAACATTGCGGAAATCCGCAAGACCTCCCCGAGAGTTGCAGATCTGATTGAGAAGGAGTACAATCGTCAGAAGAACAACGTAGAGCTGATTGCTTCTGAGAACTACTGCTCTGAAGCGGTAATGGCTGCATGCGGAAGCTGCCTCTCCTGGAAGTATGCGGAAGGTTATCCGGCAAAGCCGATTGAAAGACATTCCGGAAACAAGGGCAGATATTACGGCGGAACCCGTTACGTTGATGAGCTGGAAGAATACTGCTGCGACATGTGGAGAAAGGTATTTGATACCGACTACCACGTAAACGTACAGCCGCACAGTGGATCTCAGGCAAACTTTGCAGCGTACAAGGCTGTTCTGGAACCGGGAGACACCATTCTTTCCCTGAACCTGGACAACGGCGGTCACCTGACTCACGGATCCGCAGTAAACTTTAGCGGCAAGCTGTACGATGTACATTTCTATAACGTAGATGAAAACGGATTCATCGATATGGAAGACCTGAAGAAGAAGGCAAACGAGCTGCACCCGAAGCTGATTCTCACCGGTGCCAGCGCTTATTCCAGAACGATTGATTTCCCGGCATTCGCAGAAATCGCAAAGAGCGTAGATGCATACTTCATGGTAGATATGGCACACATTGCCGGTCTGGTTGCCGGTGGTGAGCACATCAGCCCATTCGGTTATGCGGACATCATCACCACCACCACTCACAAGACTCTGAGAGGACCTCGCGGCGGAATGATTTTCTGCAGAACAGAGCTGGCAAAGAAGGTAGACAGCGCCGTATTCCCTTATGCACAGGGCGGCCCACTGGAGCACATTATTGCCGGAAAAGCCGTTTGCGCAGAAGAAGCACTGCGTCCGGAGTTCAAAGAATACGCTCATCAGGTTGTTGTAAACTGCAAGGCTTTTGCAGAAGAATTCATCAAGATGGGTTACAATGTGGTAACCGGCGGAACCGATAACCACGTATTCCTGTTGGATCTGTCGGATCACGAATTCTCCGGAAGAGATCTGCAGAACGCACTGGATGAAGTAGGCATTACCCTGAACAAGAACTGCGTTCCGAACGAAAAGCGTTCCCCGATGCAGACCAGTGGTGTTCGTGTAGGTACCGCTCCGATGACGACCCGTGGATACAAGGAAGAGGACTTCATCAAGGTGGCTCACCGCATCGACGAAGTGGTAAAGCAGCTGGATGCAGAAAAAGCAGCGGAAAAATAATTTGAGTTATTGAACCGCTACACAAGATGTTGTATAATTAACGCAACATAAGACATATTTGTCATATGACTCAATCATCAAAAATAAATTTAAGGAGGACACTGCCATGGTTAAACTGTTAGTAGGACACAAGGGGAGTGGAAAGACAAAGAACATGATTGATTTCGCGAATAGAGATGCGGAAGAGTGCAAGGGAAGCGTTGTATTCATCAACAAGAATTCCCGCCTGATTTACGATCTGGATCACCGCATTCGTGTTATCTGCATGGAGGACTTCGTTCACATCACAAATGTAAGCGAGTACATCGGTTTTATTTTCGGAATTATCAGTTCCAACAGCGACATTGAGAAATTCTATCTGGATGGAATTATGAAGCATGCGGATATTTCTCTGGAAGTACTTCCTGAATTTATCGAGAAGATCAAAGTGATTTCCAAGGATTACGGAATCGACTTCGTTGTAAGTGTCAGCGCAGAGCTGGAAGAGATGATTGGTGTCAACTTTGACGAGTGTGAGGTTCTGAACTAGTATCATCGAACGATAACGGTGAGTCGGTTCGCGACTTCAAATAGAATATCGGAAACGTGAATGCATCCTCTCTGCTGGAAAACCGGCAGGGAGGATGTTTTTTTGGTTCTTTGTCAAATGGTGTTGGTGAAGAATAAAAGCAACTTCAAATTCTCCTTAGAAGTCCGGAAGGTGTGGCTTCTCTTGCAAAAAATCCAGGAATACAGTATTCTATACCGTAAAGAGCAGCGTCGGATTTCGAAGTGTTTTACATAAATAAAAGTAGTGTCATATTACAAGCGATAGAGGTGGCATAAATGAAAAAAAATAAGATAATAACCTCGGTAGTAGTGATGGCGTTATGTTCTTTTGCAATTGCATATGCTGCAAATAAGTCAGGGATTATTGTATTTATTCTATCCTGGATAGTTGGTATGCTAGCTTCACTACTTATACAGTATATATGGAGCAGCAAACTAGTGCCTGCAAAATTCTTAGTGAGTATAACACTGTTGATTTCATTAATTGCAGGAATAATTGTATATTTTTTTGCTTTTGTTTGATAATTTGGGGAAACGCCCATAGCAGAGATGCACAGCGGCGAAAAGCCCCTGAAACTTGGTGCAAGCGAAACGGTACAATAAGGCTTTGTTGGTTTCCTTGCACCAAGTCCGCTGTCGCACAGCGGCGAAAAGCCTTTGAAACTTGGTGCAAGCGAAACGGTACAATAAGGCTTTGCGGGTTTCCTTGCACCAAGTCCGCTGTCGCACAGCGGCGAAAAGCCCCTGAAACTTGGTGCAAGCGAAACGGTACAATAAGGC
>OLOA01000221.1_pt1 | contig 63061 bp, 50 predicted proteins | sample 1672201 | NCBI WGS metagenome assembly OLOA01 (sample SAMEA3136658, study PRJEB25190) | human gut metagenome
GGAGCCCTGGAGGCTAGAACAGGCGCGTCCCGAGGGCGGACTGCTCCAGGCTGAGCAGGGCCTGCTTGCGTTCGACGCCGCCGGCATAGCCGGTGAGGCGGCCATCGGCCCCCAGCACGCGGTGGCAGGGCACCACGATGCTCACCGGATTGTGTCCCACGGCCTGGCCGACGCCCTGGGCCAGGTGTCGGTTGCCCAATTGCTCGGCCAACTGCCCATAGCTGGTGGTGGTGCCGAACCCGACCCGGCGCAACAGGGCCCAGACCCGCTGCTCGAAGTCGGTGCCCCGGGCGGCCACGGGAAGGTCGAACTCGCGGCGTGTGCCGGCGAAGTATTCGCCGAGCTGGTCGGCGGCCGCCTGCAGGAAGGGGTCGGTGCCGGCGTCACATTCGGTGCCCAGCTGGTCGGACGTCGGCTGGTGGCGCTGCCCGGTGAAATAGGCGCCACACAGGGCCTGGCCACCCGCGACGCCATCGCTGACCAGGATCATCTCGCCCAGTGGGGTGGCCACCCGGGTGAACCGGCGGGACGCGGCAACGCCCGCCCGGTGGGATGCGCCTGCTGCGGTGGATGCCCCGGGCTGGTCGTGTGCACCGAGCTGGTCGGGCGCGCCGGGTGCGGGGGAGACACTGGGGGACGAGGCGGTCATGGTGCCATTCTCGTCGCATCCGCCGAGCCCTGCGAGTCAAGGGCATGTGATTCAAGTTCAAGGAGTGCCCGGCGCCGTTCAATGCCCCGGGCGCTTCCCGACAGGCTCCCATCGCTGCGCACCACGCGGTGGCAGGGCACGATCACGCTGATCGGGCTGCGTGCGATGGCGGTGGCCACCCCGCGGGCGAGTCCCCGGTTGCCCAGCTGCTCGGCGATCTCGCCATAGCTGGCCGTGGTGCCGTAGGGCACCCGGGCGACCATCGTCCACACATGGCGCTCGAAGTCGCTGCCCGCCGGCGACAGCGGCACGGTGAACCCGCGGCGCTCCCCGGCGAAGTACTCGTCCAACTGCGTGGCCACCGAGGCCAGCAGCGGGTCGGAGCCGGGCGTGACCTGCTCGCCCAGTTGGCCAACTCCCAGTTCCTCCCCCGGGTCGACGCCGAACAGTGCGCTCAGGCCCTGCGTGCCGCCGGACGAGCGCGCCACGGCCACGAGCTGGCCGAAGCTGGTCCCGAGGCGGCAGTGGCGCAGATCGGGGGGTGTGATCATGTGTCCATTCTTCCCGGGTGCACCAGCGCCGGACGCGGCGGGGCGTCGCACGTGGTCCCAGAGGCGGCGGGGCGCCGCACGTCTGCCCGGACGCACCAGCGCAGCATGCGTCCCGGCGCCGCAGGGACGTGCCGACCCCCCGTTGGACTGCCCTGTGCACGACCTCCGGGCATGGTCGGCGACGGCCCCCGCGCCGCCTAAACTTGGGGCCGTGAGTCCTTCCAGCGATCCCGCAGCGCCAGCAGGTCCCGCAGGGCGGCGTCCCGCCTACGCCCAGATGGGATCGTCGATCTTCCCCTTCATGCTGGCCATCATGTGCGTGGTGATCGTGCTGTCGGGCATCGGCGCATCGAAGGGCGTGCAGTTCGGCCCCATCATCACCGACGGCGCCTTCTTCATCTTCCCGTTCAGCTACATCCTGGGCGACGCCATCACCGAGATCTACGGCCCGGTGGCCGCGCGGCGGGCCATCATCATGGGCTTCATCGTCAATGCGGTGAGCGCCGGCATCTACTGGATCATCATCGTGCTGCCCGGGCTGGGAGACGACTACTCCAATGCCAAGCAATCGGCCCTCGAGCTGGCGCTGGGTCCGGTCTGGCAGGTGGTGCTGGCCGGCATGGTCGGCTTCGCCGGAGGGCAGAGCGTCAACTCCCTCATCATGTGGATCGGCAAGAAGCGCCACCAGGAGAAGGGCCTGTATGCCCGCCTGGCCAGCTCGACCGGGCTGGGTGAGCTGATCGACACCATCCTGTTCTGCACCATCGCCGCGCCGGTGATCGGCCTCACCACGCTGGGCCAGTGGGCGAACTACACGGTGGTCGGATTCGTGTACAAGGTGGCCCTGCAGTACCTGCTGATGCCCGTGACCGCCCGGGTGATCCGGGTGATCAAGGCCCACGAACCCACCTATCAGCAGGCGCTTGCCGCCCGCGCCGACGAGCGCCCGCACGCGTAGCCACGCGTCGGACTCGGGGGCACTTGCCTGACCCCTGGGCACCCGTTCGGGCGCCATGGGCGGCGCGGCAACCCGGCGACCCGGCGGCGCGGCAACGCGGCGATCCCGCGCTGCCCACCCGCCTCAGATCAGTCGCGCCACCGACGCCTTGAAGGCCTCCACGCTCGCGCGGGCGTCCACGGCGGTGACCACGCGGGCATTGGCCGGGCGGTGCAGCAACTGCCGGAAGTCGGCGACCGTGGTGCCCCGCGTCAGGGCGGATTCCTTCTCGACGCCCACCCACTGCGGGCTCATCGTCGGATCCACCTCACCCAGGGCGATCTGGGCGGCCAGCAGGTCGTGCACCTGCGCCAGGTACCCGTGGCCGTGGTCGGCATGGAACTCGAAGTAGAAGCGCAGCGCATCGGTCACCAGGTTCACCAGGGGCACGCCGGTGTCCGCCGGGCCGACGTCGCGTGCCGACCGGGCAGTCAGGTGTGGGGGCCGTGCGCCGGCCCCGATGGCCAGCTCGTCGAGGTCGGCGGGGGTCAGCTCCACCGTCTCGGTGACGTTCAGTCCGGCGACGATGGGGAGCCGGTCGGCCTCGAGCCCCGAGAAGGCGGCATAGACCTCGGCGGCCGCATGCGGGTCGCACCATGCGTTCCACTCGGCACTCGGGGTGGTGTTGCCCGGGTAGTTGAAGGCTCCGCCCATGATCACCACCCGACGGGCAAGCCGGGGTAGTTCCGGCTCGGCGCGCAGTGCGATGGCCAGGTTGGTCAGCGGCCCGGTGACCAGCAGGGTGGTCTGGCCTGGGTGTTCGCGCAACTCCGGCAGCCACAGCTCCTCGATGCCGTGCTCGCTGAACGGGCCCGTGATGGCCTCGGGGGCGGTCGAATATCCCAGGCCGAACTCACCGTGGGTCTCCGGGGTGGTGGCCACCGGCACCTCCAGCGGCTTCGAGCTGCCGACCAGCACCGGCACGTCATCGCGTCCCACCAGCGACAGCACCGCCGCCGAGTTCCGCGCCGCCAGGTGCGAGGTGGTGTTGCCCGTGGTGGTGGTCACCCCCACGAGCTCGGCGTCGACATGGGCGGCCACCGCCACCAGCGCCAAGGCGTCATCGATCCCCGTGTCCACATCGGCGATGATCCGCATCCGTTGCCTCCCGTGCTCACTGTGCGCGCCCCGTGGCCGGCGGTCCGGCGATCAGCCACCGGTCACCGCTTGGGCGGGCGCGCTACCGTTTCTCCAAACTCTATGGGACGCGTCGTACGCGCACCGTCTCACCCGCGCCCGCATTCCGGCGGGCATGGGCCGGGGCTCCCCGGGGCCCTGGTCAGGGACGATGGCCGGGCGCATCCACGTGCCGCCGCAGCGATGCGGCCGATTCACGGGGGCCGGCCATTGCGGGCCCGCGCCGAATCTGATGATCGCCCGCGCGATCCCCGGGCCCGGGTCCACCGGGTTCGGACCCCACGACGATGCCGTCAACCCGCCGGCCCCACGGTCGCCATCCCCGCCCGGATGGACCACCGGCAAGGGGCCGTCGGGACTCCAACGAGGGAGAACACCCATGGCAAGCAACTACCAGCTACCCGACACCTATGGCATGTACATCGGTGGCGAGTGGCGCCAGGCGTCGGACGGCGCCACCATCAATGCCTTCAACCCGGCCAACGGCAGCGCGCTGGCCACCATCCCCGACGCCACGCAGCGTGACGTGGATGACGCGGTACGCGCCGCCCGTGCGGCGTTCCTGGGCTGGGCCGAGACCCCGGTGCAGGCGCGCTCCCGGGCGATGCTCGACATCGCCGACCTCATCCAGGACAACCTGGACTTCCTGGCCACCGTGGAATCGATGGACAACGGCAAGCCCATCCGCGAGACGAGCAACGCCGACATCCCGCTGTCGGTTGACCACTTCCGCTATTTCGCCGGCGTGATGCGTGCCGACGAGGGCGCGGCCACCATGATCGACCAGAACACGCTGAACATCATCCTGCGCGAACCGCTGGGCGTCATCGGCCAGATCGTGCCGTGGAACTTCCCGTTCCTGATGGCCGCCTGGAAGCTCGCCCCCGCACTGGTGTCGGGCAACACGGTGGTGTTCAAGCCCTCCAGCGCCACCTCGCTGTCGGTGCTGGAACTGGCCCGCCTGGTTGACGAGGCCGGCATCCTGCCGACCGGCGTGTTCAATGTGATCACCGGTTCGGGTGGCAAGTCCGGCGAATACCTGCAGCACGCCGATGTCGACAAGCTCGCCTTCACCGGATCCACCGAGGTGGGACGCCGGATCGCGCTCGCCGCCGCCGAGAAGATCATCCCGGCCACCCTCGAACTCGGCGGCAAGTCCGCCTCGGTGTTCTTCGACGACGCCGACCCCGATGTGGCGCTGAACGGCGTCGAGATGGGCATCCTGTTCAACCAGGGCCAGGTCTGCTCGGCGGGTTCGCGCATCTTCGTGCAGCAATCGGTGATGGACGACTTCATGGCCAGGCTCACGAACTCGTTCGAGAACGTGAAGATCGGCGATCCGCTCGACCCGAGCACCCAGATGGGTGCCCAGATCGACGAGCGCCAGCTCGACAAGATCCTGGAATACGTCGACCTCGGCAAGCAGGAGGGAGCCAGCCTGGCGGTCGGTGGCCAGCGCGTCACCACCGGAGACCTGGGCAAGGGCGTGTTCATGGAGCCGACGCTGCTGGTGGGCGACAACGACATGCGCGTGGCTCGCGAGGAGATCTTCGGACCCGTCGGCGTGGTGATCCCCTTCAAGGACGAGGACGACGTGGTGCGCATGGCCAATGACTCGATCTACGGCCTGGGCGGTGGCGTGTTCTCGAAGAGCCTCGAGCGGGCCATCCGCGTGGCCACCCGGGTGCGCACCGGGCGCATCTGGGTGAACCAGTACAACGCGTTCCCGGCCGGCGCCCCCTTCGGTGGCTACAAGAATTCCGGTATCGGGCGCGAGACGCACAAGATGATCCTGGATGCCTACCAGCAGACGAAGAACATCCTGGTGAACCTGTCGGGCCAGCCGGTCGGCCTGCCCTACAACCTGGGCGACTGATCCCGGCCGCGGTGCCACCACCGGCCCCGCCATGAGGCGGACCGGCCATCGTCACCCGACGGTGGCCGGTCCGCTGCGTGCGGCGGCCTTGTCGCCGGCGGCGCCACTCCCATAGCTTGGGCCACACAGATCAGGACCGGGGCATCACGACCGGGGCATCGCGCCCCGGATCATCACGACATGGGGGAGAGCTGGTTCATGGGACCCGTCAGGAACATGGCAGGCGTGCAGTGGGTGGTCGTGGTGGTGCTGCTCGCGGTGGGCGTCTACCAGCTGGTCGAGGCCCTGGGCACCGGGGTGGGCGGCCCACGCCCGGTGTCGGCGATCATCGTGATCGTGCTGGCCGGGCTGGCCGCACTCTCCCTGCTGCGCAGGCAGCGGGCCCAACGGCGCTGAGCCGATCACGGGCCCCGATCCCCGGCCGCGATCCCGGGCCCCGTCGTCCGGGTGGATGTCCGGGAGGGCGACCATCGCCGTGCCCGGGGCAGGTGAACAGTTAGACTCAGGTCGTAAGAGCCCGCTTGCCATTCGCAACGGGCTTGTTCTCTGCCCCCGCGAACAGTCGGGGCAGCGACCCGAAATGAGGGGATTCATGCCAGGCATCGTCGTGGTCGGCGCCCAGTGGGGCGACGAGGGCAAGGGCAAGGCGACGGACCAGATCGGCGAGCAGGTTGACTACTGCGTGCGTTACTCCGGCGGCAACAACGCCGGACACACCGTGGTGGCCAATGGCGACAAGTTCGTGCTGCACCTGCTCCCATCCGGAATCCTCAACAAGAACTGCACCTGTGTCATCGGCAACGGCGTGGTGGTCGACCTCGACGTGCTCGCCGAGGAGCTCGACGAGCTGGCCAAGCGCAATGTGCACGTGGCACACCCGCTGCTGAGCGCCAATGCGCACATCATCACCTCCTACCACCGCACCCTCGACCGCGTGATCGAGCGGTTCGCCGGTTCGCGCAAGATCGGCACCACCGGGCGTGGCATCGGCCCGGCCTATTCCGACAAGGTGAACCGCATCGGCCTGCGCCTGCAGGACCTGCTCTCGCCCGACTCGCTGCGCGAGAAGGTGGTGGCCAGCCTCGACCAGAAGAACCAGCTGCTGGTCAAGATCTACAACCGTCGCCCCATCGAGCCCGACGAGGTCGTCGATGAGCTGCTCGCCCATGCCGAGGCGCTGCGTCCCTACATCATCGACACCGGCCGCAAGCTGAACGACGAGCTGGACGCCGGCAAGGTCGTGTTGTTCGAGGGCGCGCAGGCGCACCACCTCGACATCGACCACGGCACCTACCCCTATGTCACCAGCTCCAACCCCACCGTCGGCGGCGCATTGACCGGCACCGGCGTGGGACCCACGAAGATCGACCGGGTGATCGGCATCGCCAAGGCCTACACCACCCGTGTGGGCGAGGGGCCCTTCCCGACCGAGCTGTTCGACGCCGACGGCGACAAGCTGCGTGCCGACGGCGGCGAATTCGGTGCCACCACCGGGCGTCCGCGCCGCTGTGGCTGGTTTGACACCCTCGTGGTGGAGGAGGCCGCCAAGATCAACGGCTTCACCGACATCTTCCTCACCAAGCTCGACGTTCTCACCGGCTGGGAGAAGATCCCCGTGTGCACCGGCTACGAGGTGGACGGCGAACGCACCGACGTGTGGCCGATGACCGAGGTGGCGCTGGCCAAGGCCACGCCGGTCTACGAATACCTGCCCGGTTGGACCCAGGACATCTCCGATGTGCGCAGCTTCGACGAGCTGCCCGCCACCTGCAAGGACTATGTGCACTTCCTCGAGCAGCGGGTGCACTGCCGTATCAGTGGCATCGGCGTCGGCCCGAGCCGCGAGCAGACGATCATCATCAACGAACTGGTCTGAGTCGCCGGCGCCGGCAGGCCCGGCGCCTGCAAGCCCAACACCGCCAGGCCCAACACCAGACGGCCCACCGCAGGTGGGCCCAACGCCATCCGGATCTGCCCGGTGCACCCTCCCCGAGGGCGCACCGGGCAGATCTGTCATGTCGTGGACCGCCCGATTGTCCGCATTCCGGGACGGCACAGCACCCGATAACGCCAATTCCCGCGGCCCCGCCACACCCGGGGTCCACCATCTGACCCCCGGGTGGGCGTTATCGACCGTGCGCCGTGGGCGAACACCCGGGCCCCGCTGAGCGTGATCGCACCGCTATCGGGCGATAACGCCCCATCGCAGTGTGCTGGACACCTGTTCGCGGCGCCCCGGCACGGCTACTGTTTCCTCACTTCCCAGCCCCCTGGTGGGAACTGTCGCAAAGACGTGACTGGGCTGAAACAGCCCTGAAACAACTGATTCCTACCGTCATAGCCATCGAGTTGATCGATACGAAACATCGGCTGGCCATCCGTCAGCCCTGGCTCCGCACAGGAGGTCGATATGAGCGTGAACGCCGTTGCCGAGTCCGGAACCGCGAAACAGAAAGGGCTGCGCTCCGGCGCGCTGGGGCTGTTGGGCTCGGTCGTGGTGGGCACCGCCTCGGTGGCTCCGGCCTATTCGCTGGCCGCCAGCCTCGGCCTGGTCGTGGCCGCCGGTGCCGGCCTCAAGGCCCCGGCCATCATCCTGCTGGCCTTCCTGCCGATGTTCTGTATCGCCATGGCCTACAAGGAACTGAACTCCGCCGAGCCCGACTGCGGCACCACCTTCACCTGGAGCTCGCGGGCCTTCGGCCCCCGCTCGGGCTGGATGGGCGGCTGGATGATCATCGCCTCCGATGTGATCGTGATGGCGAACCTGGCCGCGATTGCCGGCTCCTATTCCTTCGAGCTCGCCAACCAGGTGGGCCTGCACAACACCCTGTCGTCCAGCACGCTCGCCTCGACGATCGCCGGCGTCGCCTGGATCGCGATCATGGCCTGGATCTGCTACCGCGGCATCGAGTTCTCCGCAAAGATCCAATACGTGCTGCTCGGCATCGAGCTGCTGACGCTGCTCGTCTTCGCCGGCACCGCGCTGTTCCGCGTCTTCGCCCACCATGCGGTGTCCACCGCGGTACGGCCCTCGCTCAGCTGGCTGCTGCCCACCGGCATGTCGGCCGGCACGCTCGCCTCGGCGCTGCTCATCGCGGTGTTCATCTACTGGGGCTGGGATTCGGCAGTGGCCTCCAATGAGGAGACCGACGACCCGGGCCGCACGCCCGGCCGCGCCGCCCTGCTGTCCACCGTGCTGCTGCTGATCACCTACCTGGTGGTCACCTACGCCGCCGTCGCCTTCGCCGGGGTCGGCACCGATGGCATCGGGCTGGGCAATCCCACCAACGCCGCGGATGTCTTCGCCGCCATCGGACCCGCCCTGTACGGCGACTCGTTCATCGGCCACCTGGGCATGGGCCTGCTGTCGATCTCGATCCTCACCTCGTCGGCCCTGTCCACCCAGACCACGATCCTGCCGACGGCCCGCACCGCCCTGTCGATGGCCACCCACGGCGCGATGCCGAAGAAGTTCGCCACCATCGCCCCGAAGTTCCTCACCCCCACCTGGTCGACGCTGGGCATGGGCGTGCTGTCCATCGCCTTCTTCCTGGGCATGACCGCCATCAGCCCCTCGATCCTGCTGGCCCTGATCGGTGCCATCGGCCTGCTCATCGCGCTCTACTACGGCATGACCGGCTTCGCCTGCGTGTGGCTGTACCGCCGCACCCTGACCAGCTCGCCGCGCAACCTCATGATGCGCGGGGTGCTGCCGATGTTCGGCGGCCTGTCCCTCATGGCCATGTTCGGCTTCGCCCTGGTGCAGTACGCCAAGCCCGACTACCTGGTGGACGACGCCGGCAACAATGTCACCCTGTTCGGCATCGGCGCAGTGGCCGTGGTGGGCATGGGGACGCTCGCCGTCGGCGCCGTGCTGATGGTGATCCAGCAACTGGTCAACCCCGCATTCTTCCGCGGTGAGACGCTGCCCAAGCAGGTCTGGGGCGGCACCACCAGCTCCTTCGTCGAGGGTCCGCTGGCCGTGCCTGCCGGGCTCGCCGCTGGGGTAGCCTCAGTCGAACTGGGGCCCGATTCCGGCGTGCCGGACAGGGTCGCGGTGGTCTGAGTCGCGGCGCCCGCCACGCCAGCCGGCATGACACCCGGCGAGCGGGCGGGCCGACGATCCCATGCATATCCGACGCCAGGCCGGTCGGATCCTTCGTTCACACCAACCCCAGCGCCAGGCCGGCGGGGATGAAGGAGAAACATGCCTATCAACAGGCAGCGCGTCGCCGAGCTCACCGAGGCCGAGGGCGCCCAACTCAATGCGAACACCACGGCGTCCAAGGCCATGTACGCCAGCGCCAGCCAGCACCTCGCCGGCGGCGTCTCGTCGAGCTACCAGCTGCGCGATCCGTGGCCGATCTACATCGACCGCGGCCACCAGCAGACGATCATCGACGTCGACGGCAATGAGTACATCGACTTCCACAACGGCTACGGCTCGATGGTGCAGGGCCACGCCAATCCCGCGATCGGCGAGGCCGTCGCCGCCCGCTTCCCGCTGGGCACCCACTTCGGCATGGCCACCGAGGACTCCTCGATCGTCGCCTCCGAGCTCGCCGAGCGGTGGGGGCTGGCCAAGTGGCGGTTCACCAACTCGGGCTCCGAGTCCACGATGGACGCCATCCGCATCGCCCGCGCCTACACCGGCCGCGACACCATCATGAAGATCTTCGGGTCGTACCACGGCCACCACGACGCGGTAATGGTGAGCATCGGCGTCGAATACGACAAGATCGGCCCCCGCGAGCACCCGGCGTCGTTGGCCTACGGCGGCGGCATCCCGCAGGCCATCGTCGACCTGACCATCCCGGTGCACTTCAATGACGCCGAGACGATGGAGAAGCGCATCGTCGAGCTGGAGGCCGAGGGACGCAAGCCGGCCTGCGTGATCATGGAAGCCGTCATGATGAACCTGGGCGTGGTGCTGCCCGAGCCGGGTTACCTCGAGGCGGTGCGCGAGATCACCCGCAAGCACGGCATCGTACTCATCTTCGACGAGGTGAAGACCGGCCTGACGATCGCTGCCGGCGGTGCCACCGAGCGCTTCGGGGTCAAGCCCGACCTGGTGACGCTGGCCAAGGCGCTGGGCGGCGGCCTGCCGGCCGGTGCCGTGGGTGGCACCGAGGAGGTCATGCGCGTGGTCGAGGACCACACCGTCTACCAGGTGGGCACCTACTCGGGTAACCCGCTGTCGATGGCGGCGGCGCGCGCCTCGCTCGAGAAGGTGCTGGTGCCCTCGGCCTATGAGCACCTCAACCACCTCAACGAGCGCCTGCTCGCCGGCTGCCAGAACGTGATCGACAAGTACGGCCTGCCCGGCTACTCGGTGGGCATCGGCGCCAAGGGTTGCGTCACCTTCTCGCCCACCAAGATCATCGACTACCCCTCGTTCAAGGAGAACCAGGACGTCGAGCTGTCGGAGCTGGCGTGGCTGTGGAACATGAACCGCGGCATCTACATGACGCCCGGCCGCGAGGAGGAGTGGACGCTGTCGGTGACCCATCAGGACGCCGATGTCGACCGCTACATCGAGGTCTTCGACGAGATGGCCGCCGCCATCACCAAGTAGTCGCCCACCGGCCTGCGGGCACCCGATCCACGGGTGGTTGCCGGCCGGTCCCCGGCGCACAGGATGTGGGTCGGTCCCCGCAGTGAGCGGCCCGCACAGATGCCCCGCACGAGTTCGCTCGCGCGGGGCATCCTGCTGTTTGCAGGTGTCGGGGGGTGCCTCGTCCGCCCGCAGGAGCGTCCTTGAGCCATCGGGACTCAACCGCAACCCGCCCAAATCGGGGGTTCGGCTTCGGAATAACCGCAAACGCGTTAGAGTTGAGTCAGGTGGACTCAATGAGGGCTCTGGCCCGTGGAACGAGGTCCCGGGTCGCTGAGGCCCGGGGGCCGCGGAGCCGGGGAATTGCGAAGAAGGACTTATGGACACAGAAAAACTGACAACGATGAGCCGCGACGCCGTCACGGCTGCGGTCAGGCTGGCCCTCACCAAGGGCAATCCGACCGCCGAGCCCGTGCACCTGCTGCACGCGATGCTCATGGTGCCCGAGAGCTCTGTGGCGCCGCTGCTGAAGGCAGTGGGTGCCGATGCCGCACGCGTCGACGGCGCCGCCTCGGCAGCCATCGACAAGCTGCCGAGCAGCTCGGGCTCCTCGGTGGCACAACCACAACTGTCCGGCGCGCTGGCCAGGGTGCTGGCCGATGCCGAGACGCGTGCCGACAAGCTGGGTGACCAGTTCGTCAGCACCGAACACCTGCTCATCGCCCTGGCCGAGGTCGATTCGGACGCGAAGAACATCCTCGCGTCGAACGGCGTCACCACGGCGGCCCTGGAGAAGGCATTCAACGACTCGCGTGGTGACAAGCGCATCACCAGCGCCGAATCGGAGGGCGGGGAATCCGCACTCGACAAGTACTCGATCGACCTCACCCAGCGTGCCAAGGACGGCAAGCTCGATCCGGTGATCGGCCGCGACTCCGAGATCCGTCGCGTGGCGCAGGTGCTGAGCCGTCGCACCAAGAACAACCCGGTGCTCATCGGCGAGGCTGGCGTCGGCAAGACCGCCGTCGTCGAGGGCCTGGCCCAGCGCATCGTCAAGGGCGATGTGCCCGATTCGCTGAAGGGACGCCGACTGGTGTCGCTCGACCTGGCGTCGATGGTCGCCGGGGCAAAGTACCGCGGCGAGTTCGAGGAACGCCTCAAGGCCGTGCTCAACGAGATCAAGAGCGCCGAGGGCCAGATCATCACCTTCATCGACGAGCTGCACACCGTGGTGGGTGCCGGCGCGTCCGAGGGTTCGATGGACGCCTCGAACATGTTGAAGCCGCTGCTGGCGCGCGGTGAGTTGCGCCTGATCGGCGCGACCACGCTGGACGAATACCGCGAGCACATCGAGAAGGACCCGGCCCTGGAGCGTCGTTTCCAGCAGGTCTATGTCGGTGAGCCGTCCGTGGAGGACACGGTGGCCATCCTGCGTGGGCTGCGCGAGCGCTATGAGGCCCACCACAAGGTGCGCATCACCGACTCCGCGCTGGTTGCCGCCGCACAGCTGTCACATCGCTACATCACCGGTCGACAGCTGCCTGACAAGGCCATTGACCTGGTGGACGAGGCCGCCAGCCGCCTGCGCATGGAGATCGACTCGAGCCCCGAGGAGATCGACACGCTGCGCCGTCAGGTGGATCGCCTGACCATGGAGCAGTTCGCCGTCGAGAAGGAGGAGGACCCCGGTTCCAAGGCACGCCTGGCCCGGATCAACTCCGACCTCGCCGACGCCAAGGAGCAGCTGCGGGGCCTCGAGGCCCGGTGGGCCGCCGAGAAGGAGGGCCTCAACAAGGTCGGCGAGCTGAAGACCCGCATCGACGCGCTGCGCACCGAGGCCGACAAGCACACCCGTGACGGCGACCTGGCCAAGGCAAGCGAGATCCTCTACGGCGAGATCCCCGAGCTCAACAAGCAGCTCGACGAGGCATCTGCGGCCGAGGAGGATTCGCAGGGGAAGTCGATGGTCTCCGAGGAGGTCACCAGCGACGACATCGCCGAGGTCGTGTCGGCATGGACCGGCGTGCCTGTGGGCAAGATGCTCGAGGGCGAGAGCGAGAAGCTGCTCGACATGGAGAACCGCATCGGCAAGCGGTTGGTGGGCCAGCAGGCCGCCGTCAAGGCGGTCTCTGATGCGGTGCGTCGTTCGCGCGCCGGCATCTCCGACCCGAATCGTCCGACCGGTTCGTTCATGTTCCTGGGCCCCACCGGCGTCGGCAAGACCGAGCTGGCCAAGGCCCTGGCCGACTTCCTGTTCGACGACGAGACCGCGATGGTGCGCATCGACATGAGCGAGTACATGGAGAAGCACTCCGTCTCGCGCCTGGTCGGTGCCCCTCCGGGCTATGTCGGCTACGAGGAGGGTGGCCAGCTGACCGAGGCCGTGCGGCGTCGTCCGTACTCGGTGGTGCTGCTCGACGAGATCGAGAAGGCCCACCCCGATGTGTTCAACATCCTGTTGCAGGTGCTTGACGATGGTCGCCTGACCGACGGCCAGGGACGCACGGTGGATTTCCGCAATGTGATCCTCATCATGACCAGCAACCTCGGCTCGCAGTTCATGGCCGATCCGAGCATGTCGCCCGAGGAGCGTCGCAACCAGGTGATGGCCGTGGTCAAGGACCACTTCCGTCCCGAGTTCCTCAACCGGCTCGATGAGATCGTGCTGTTCGACGAGCTGAGTCGCGAGGACCTCGACAAGATCGTCGACATCAGCCTGGACAAGCTCAATCGTCGCCTGGCGGAGCGTCGCATCAGCATTGACGTGTCGGCTGCCGCGCGCGAATGGCTCGCCCGCACCGGCTATGACCCGGTGTACGGCGCCCGTCCGTTGCGTCGGTTGATCCAGACCACGGTGGAGGACCAGCTGGCCCGCGCCATGCTGGCCGGCACCATCAGTGACGACCAGAAGGTGAGCGTTGACATGAACCAGGCCGGTGACGGCGTGGAGGTGAAGGGCGAGGACCCTGTGTCTGCGTGAGCACTGGGTCCGCGTGATCACTGGGTCTGCCTGACCACTTGACGACTGACAGCATGAGGCCGCCCATCCCGGGATTCCGGGGTGGGCGGCCTCATATGTGCTTGCTGGACGCGGTGCCCGCTATGACGTTGTGACGGCGTCGGTGTCGGCCGCGTCGCGTGCGGCATGGTGGGCGGTGGACCAGTAGCTGTACGCCGAGAAGGCGACGAACACGATGATCCCCAGCACGGTCGCCCAGGTGGCGAAGCCGTCGCCGACGATGGCCAGTGGCTCGTCCTTGCCGGTGGCGCCCACGATCGCCGCGAAGACCACGCCGAACAGGCTCTCGCCGACGATCAGCCCGGTGGCCAGCAGGATGCCGGAACGCTTGATGTGGGCGGCGTGGGCTCCCCGTCGCTCTGCCCAGCGGTCGAAGAAGCGGCCGATGATGGCGCCGACCGGGATCATCACGGTGAGCGTGATCGGAAGGTACATGCCCATGCCGACGGCCAGTGGCGGCAGGTGCAGCTTGTGGGTGGTGCGTCCGAGGATCTCGTCGACGATGATCACCCCGACGCCGATGAGAGCGCCCATGCCGATGAGCCCCCAGTTCAGCGAGTCGCCGAAGACGCCCTGCACCAGCGATGAGATGAGGGCTGCCTGCGGCGCGGCCAGCGCATTGTCACCGGCACCGGGGGTGCCCAGGAATCCGAACGCCGACTGCATGAGTTCGAGCACCGGGGGAATGACCAGCGAGCCGAAGACCACGCCGATGATGAGGGCCACCTGCTGCTTCCACGGTGTGGCGCCCACCAGCTGGCCGGTCTTCAGGTCCTGCAGGTTGTCATTGGCGATGGTGCCCACGGAGAACACAACGGCTGCGGTGAACAGGGTGTACGCCACCAGTGCGGTGCCGTGCGTGCCATCATGCTGGCCGTAGGTGGCGCTCAGCAGCACTGCCGCGGCGATGGCGACGAGGATGCCGACGCCGGAGATGGGGCTGTTGGACGCGCCGATGAGCCCGGCCATGTAACCGCAGACGGAGGCCACGATCAGACCGACGAGCAGCACGAAGACCAGGCTCACCGCGATGAGGCTCCCCGCGCTGCCATCGAGCACCGTGCCGCGGGTGAACCCCCACAGCAGCATGCCGATCGGCACCATGGACGCCACCACCACGATGGCGACGATGTTGATCGGGATGTCGTGCTCGGTGATGTCCACCTTCTCCCCGGAGTGGCGGCGGCGCGTGGAGCGGATCGCCTCGCGGATGCCGGAGGTGATCGGGGCGATGATCTTCAGCAGGGTCCAGACGGCGGCCACGGCAATGGTGCCGGCGCCGATGAAGCGCACATCGGTGGCGAAGATGTCGGGAACCGAGGCTGCCAGGGGCGCCGGGGCACCGCGGCTCAGCATCGGCAGCAACACGCCGTACGAGATGGCCACGCCGACGAGCATGGCGATGCCGACGGTGATTCCGACCAGGTGTCCCACGCCCAGCAGGGCCAGCGAGAGGCTCGTGCCCAGGATCGTGCCGCCGCTTCCGATGTGGAGCACGGTGGAGACCTTGGTGGCCACCACCTTGAGGGCGCCGAGCAGCGAGAAGCCGCCGGCCCCGATCGCCCCGGTGAAGATGGCGCGCAGGCCGCTGCGCTGCGAGGCGGCACTCTGCGAGGAGTCCCCGACCTTGAGCACCTCGGCCCCGGCGACGCCCTCGGGATAGGGCAGGTCGGAACCGGTCACCAGGGCGCGACGCAGGGGGATGGAGTACATGACGCCGAGCGTTCCGCCGATGGCGCAGACTGCGGCGGTCGTCCAGTAGGGGAAGCCCGTCCACCAGCCGATCATCACCAGACCGGGCAGCACGAAGATGATGGCCGACAGCGTGCCGGCGGCGGACGCGATGGTCTGCACGATGTTGTTCTCGACCACGGTGTGGTTCTGGAAGCGCCGCAGGATGGCCATCGAGATCACGGCCGCCGGGATGGAGGTGGCGAAGGTCAGGCCGACCTTCAGGCCGAGGTAGACGTTGGCGGCGGTGAAGATCAGGGTGATGATGCCGCCCAGGACGACGGCCCGGACCGTCAACTCCCGGATTCCTCCGGATGCGTGCGTGGTGGTGTTGCCAGCCATTCGTTCTCCTGCGGCTCTTGGGACCGGTCGCGCCCCTCCCGCCGTCGGCGGCAGCGCTGCTGGGCGACGGCGCCTGTGTTGTCGTCCCATGACCCTATTCCTGTTCGGGGGTCGACGTTCGCTGCGGGGCCGATGATCTGCGCCGGGGCATGTGTCCTGCGCCGGGCCACGTGTTCGGTGCGGGGGCCGGAGCCCGGCAGGCCACAATGGGGTCATGGCACACAAGCACCAGGGCCGGGCATCGGCTGCTCATGGGGAAGTCGTAAGCGGCGCGTCCGGGCCGGACGGGGCCGTCGGGGGCGGTGACGCCACCCCGTCGGACCACGACGTGCTGCATGTGCAGCCCGACAAGTTCGTGCCGGGCGCATTCGTGGTCAGCGGCGGGGGAGTGGAGCATTCCTTCGTCGACCCGAATGATCCGACGCACCTCGAGTTCCCCTATATGCAGCGCATCAGTGAGGCCATCGACGTGTGGGTGCCCGCCGGTGAGCGGCCGCGGGTGATCCATGTGGGTGGTGCGGGCATGTCGTTGGCCCGCTATGTGGCCTTCACCCGTCCGACGTCGCCGCAGATCGTGCTCGAGCCCGATGAGCGCCTCACCGAGGAGGTGCGCCGTGAACTCCCGCTGCCGCAGCGCTCGGGCATCAAGGTGCGTCCCCAGGACGGACGCACCGGGCTGGCCGCGATGCCGGCGGACTATGCCGACATGATCATCGTGGACGCGTTCGCCCACCTGTCGGTGCCCGGCGAGCTGGTGACCGGCCAGGCGTTCGGCGAATACGACCGCGTGTTGCGCGACGGCGGCCTGCTGGCGATCAATGTCACCGACACGGCCCCGTTCACGTGGACGCACCGGGTGCTGGCCGGGGCGAATCGCTCTTTCAGCGAACTGTCGGTGTGTGCCGAGCCGGGCGTGTTCAAGGGGCGACGCATGGGCAATGTGGTGATCCTGTGCTCGCACCTGGAGCTGCCGATGTCGGCCCTGATGAGCCGCGGGCGCGGGGACGCCTTCCCCTACCGCTGGATCTTCGGCGAGGAGCTTGACCGTTGGCGTGGCGCGCCCGAGCCCTTCGACGACGCCGCGCCCCAGGGCAGCCCCGTGAGTTGGGACGCCCGGACGCACTTCGAATGAAGTTCGAATATGGGCACAGCGAGTGAAACTCGAACATGGGCCCAGCGAGTGAAACTCGTACATGGGTCCAGCGAATGGGGTCACGCCCTGCCCGCAGCGCGTGACGGGCGGATAACCGCGTCCCATCGGTCGGGACCTCTAGGCTGAATCCATGTCGTCAGCCCGCCGCGCTTGCCGCCCTTCCGTGTTCACCCTGGTGGTGGTGGGCGTCGTGGCGCTCGTGCTGGTGCTCGGCGCGGCTGCCGCATGGCAGGTCTGGGGCTCCACCCGCTCGGCGCACAACAGGGCGGCCCGGGCGCTGGCATCGTTCCCGGCGTCCTGCGACAGCCAGGCCACCGATGCCGTGATCGGGGTGCTCACCATCGACGCCATCGGCGTGCATGAGCCCATCGCGCGCGGCACGGACAACAAGGCGCTCGGCTCCGGGGTCGGGTGGTACGCCACCACGGGCCAGCCGGGGCAGGCCGGCAACTTTGCGCTGGCGGGCTACCGCATCACCCATGGCGCGCCGCTGGAGCGGCTGCTGGAACTCAACAAGGGCGATGTGATCACGGTGGACAGCTGCTCGGGTTCCTTCCGCTACGCGGTGGAGGTGGCGCCGCGCGATCTCACCGTGCATGCCGACGACAGCTGGGTGCTCGACGCGGTGCCGGGCCATGCCGGCCAGGTCCCCACCGATTCGTTGTTGACGATCACCGCCGACCAGGACCTCGTGCCGACCGCGGATCGTTCGGTGTTGTTCGCCACGTTGGTGCACTAGGCGCCACCGTTGCCGGGGTGCCCGGGCCAACCGGGCGTGCGGGTGCCGTGCCCGCGGCCGGCCCGATATTCTCAGCACCATGACCGATCAAGCCAGCAGCGACCGCGAAGCCCTGCGCCAGCACATCATCAACGAAGCCGTCGTGCCCGGGCACGTCGTGCTCTCCAGCGGCAAGGAGGCCGAGTACTACATCGACATGCGTCGCGTGACGCTGTCGGGCGTGGACGCCCCGCTGGTCGGTCGGGTGATGCTCGACCTGGTCAAGGACTGGGACTTCGACGCCGTCGGCGGGCTCACGATGGGTGCCGATCCGGTGGGTGCGGCGATGTTGCACGCAGCGGCCGCTGCCGGTTCGCCGGTGGATGCCTTCGTCGTGCGCAAGGAGGCCAAGACCCACGGCCTGAACAAGCGCATCGAGGGTCCTGACATCACCGGGCGTCGCGTCGTGGTGGTCGAGGACACCAGCACGACCGGCGGGTCCGCCCTGACCGCGGTGGAGGCCATCAAGGAGGCCGGCGCCATCGTGGTGGGCGTCATTGACATCGTCGACCGCTCCGGCGGCGTGGTGGCCCGGGCCATGGCGGACGCCGGCCTGGACTACCGCCACGCCTATGACGCCGAGGACCTGGGACTGTAGGGAGTCGGACCGCACGAAGTCACACCGTGGGGAGCGGCGCCGTCAGGGCCCGCGGGACCCACGGGCGCGTCCATCGGGCGTCCCCGGCGCGGCAGGTGCGCCCCGGCCGGGCAGCGGTTGGCCGTATTGCTGCCGGCCGGACTGTCTTCGTGGCCCGGTGGCTCCATTAGTGTGGACATGAAGCGCATCGGCTCATCCGAGTCGGGGCCCGCTACGTCACGGGGCGAGGGCTCCTCACGGGGCCTGACCCCAAGGAAAGGCGCGAAGCTGTGATTGCCATCATCGTGATCATCGTCGTCCTGCTGGCGATCGTGGGGGGCATGTTCATCGCCCCGTACAACTCGCTGGTGGGGCTGCGCAACAAGCTGCAGGAGGCCTGGCGCCAGGTCGACGTGGAACTCAACCGTCGCTATGACCTGATTCCCAACCTGGTCGAATCGGTCAAGGGCTACGCCACCCACGAGCACAACACGTTGTCCGACATCATTTCGCTGCGCAACCAGGCGCGCCAGATGGATACCAACGGTGCGGCGAGCGCCCAGCGTGGCCAGGTGGAGGCCCAGCTCACCCAGGCCCTGGGCAGCATCAATGCGCTGGCCGAGGCCTATCCCGACCTGAAGGCCGACGCCGGCTTCCGCCAGCTGTCGGAGCAGTTGGCCGCCACCGAGGACCGCATCGCCAACTCGCGGCGCTACTACAACGCGGTGGTCGGCGACTACAACACGAAGGTGGAGAGCTTCCCGTCGAACATCAGCGCCTCGATGTTCCACTTCACCAAGGCTGCCTACTTCCAGGTGGACGACCCCTCGATGCGCGAGGCGCCCCAGGTGGACTTCTCACAGATGGGCTACGGCTCGGGTGTGCAGCGCGATGGCCAGCAGGCCGGCGCGCCGGCTCCCGGGAACCAGCAGTCGGCCCCGCAGCCGGCGCTGGGCCAGGACGCGCCCGGCCAGCCGTTGGTCACGCCGCCGGCGCAGCCCGGCACCGGACAGCCCCAGGCGGTTCCCACCGAGCAGAACCAGGGATATGTGCCGCCGCAGCCGCCGCGTCAGCAGCCGACAACGGGCCAGCAGCCGACGCTCCCGGACGATGACTCGCAGGGTGGTTCGGGCTCCGGAGCATCCGGCCAGAACGGCTAGCCGCCGGTCGCCGGGCACCCACCCGGCCCGCGGAGCTGTGCCTGTCAGTAGTGACCGTGTCCGGGGACAGCGATAGGGGCGGATGAAGCACCATCTACGGTGCTTCATCCGCCCCTATCCGTCGCCTTGCGATCTGTTGCGCCGCGATCCCTCACTCCGTGGTGGCACGCGCCCGACGGGCCCCATGGCGCGGGGATGACCCCCGATCAGGCGTCGGCGCCGGCCGCCGCTTCCATGCGTCCGCGACGCTTCTCCAACAGGTATTCGACCACCATCGGGATCACCGAGATGAGCACGATGGCCACCAGCACCAGGTCGATGTTGTCGCCGATGAAGGCCACATTGCCCAGGAAATAGCCCAGTGCGGTGACGCCCCACACCCACAGCACGCCGCCCACCGCCGTCCACAGGATGAAGTGGCGGAAGGTCATCCCGGCCGCGCCGGCGACCATCGTCACGAAGGTGCGGACGAAGGGTACGAAGCGTCCCAGCACGAGGGCCTTGGAGCCGTAACGGGCGAAGAACTTGTGGGTGTCGTCCAGGTGCTTCTGGCTGAAGATCTTGCCCACCCAGCCGTCGCGGGGTTTGAACAACCAGCCCGAGACGAACTTGCCGATGTAATAGCCGGCCATGTTCCCGCCCACCGCGAAGACGGTCATGATGAGGCAGGCCACCACGTAGACCATCGGCTTGCCCATGTCGCCGAAGGTGATCGACGGGGGCACCATGGCGATGAACATGCCCACCGTGAACAGCAGGGAGTCACCGGGCAGGATCGGGAAGATCGCGCACTCGATGAACAGGATGGCGCACACCCCCCACAGGGCCCCGTTCCCCAGTGCGTGGATGATGGTCGCCGGGTCCATCCAGCTCGGCAGCATGGGCACCAGCGCGGGCAACAAAGACAGTGGGAGCACCCGGCAAGGGTAGCGTTGGGCGGCGTGGATCACCCAGCTGACAGCCCTGCACCGCAGTCTGACGCAACCCTGTCCGAGGCCCGGGACGGTGGCACTGCCAAGCCGCCGGTGGACCCCACCGCCCCGACGGTGGGCGTCGGCCCGGCTCCCCAACCCTGGCCCGACGATCCGCGCTTCGACCCCGAGCTGCTGGCCGACGGCGACCACCGCAATGTGCTCGACCGCTACCGCTACTGGACGGTGGAGGCGATCGTGGCCGACCTCGACACCCGACGCCACAGCCTGCAGATCGCCATCCAGAACTGGGAGCACGACTTCAACATCGGCTCGATCGTGCGCACCGGCAATGCGTTCAACGTGTCGGGGGTGCACATCCTGGGACGCCATCGCTGGAACCGACGCGGCGCCATGGTGACCGACCGCTACCTGCACGTGCACCACCAGCCCGATGTCGCCTCGCTGGTGTCCTACTGCGCCGAGCACGAGCTGACCATGGTGGGCGTCGACAACCTGCCCGGGGCGGTGCGCCTGGAGACCACCGAGCTCCCGCTGCGTTGCTGCCTGGTCTTCGGCAGCGAGGGGCAGGGCCTCACCGACGAGCTCGCCGCCGCCTGCGAACGCCTGGTGGCGATCACCCAGTACGGATCCACCCGGTCGATGAACGCCGGTGCCGCCGCCGCCATCGCGATGTACCACTGGGCGCTCGCCCATGCGGGTGGGCCGCGTGACGAGGGGGTCACCACGGCGGTGTCCGATGCGTCGTCGTTGCCAGCCCACGCAAAGCCCGGCTCTATAGGATGAGCGCCATGCAGCCCACGGCCACCCAGCGTCCGGCGAATCCACGCCCGGTCAGCGACCGGGGCTTCGCGCTGTTGCTCAGCCCCGACCGACTGCAGCTGCGCCACGCCGCGTTCAAGAAGTCCACCAGGCGTGCCGTCATCTTCGCGGTGATCGGCTCGATCTTCGGGGTCGGCTGGCTGCTGGTGGCGCTCACCATGTTCAAGTGGCAGCTGCATCCGGCCGGGATCCTGGCGCTCAGGCCGTCGGCCCTGGCGATGGCGTTGTTGCTGCTGTGGCCGCTGGTGTCGGGTTGGGTGCAGGTGGCACGCATCGCGATGACGCGCCACGACCTCACCCGCGCACTGGGGCGCATGCAGGTGGGGGCGGCGGTGACGATGCGTCGCGACGGCCTGCTGCTCACCCACGCCGATCGCGTCGAGTTCCTGGCCTGGTCCGATGTCTCGGCCGTGCGCGGCGCAAGCAGACGGGCGGTGCCCGGACCCGAACTGCAGGTGGTGCGCGCCGACGGCAGCTACTGGACGGTGCCCTTCGCCCTGCTCACGTTGATGCCCGGCACGATCGACTCGGGCCTGTGGGCATATTCGGGACGCCGGCTGCACCTCGACATGAGCCGCTGCGAGCAGGTCTGGTGATCCCGGACGCACCTGCGCCCGCCGTACCCGAATTTGTTGGAATGTTCTTACAATTGGATTGAGCTCAGGGCTTTCGGAACTGCTCCGATCCTGAGAGAATTGCGCTGGTGCCCGCCGCGTCGGCAGGCATCCCAGCTGTTGGAAGAACACAACGAGGGTCCCCCCGATCGCGCGTTCCACCACCCGGATGCGCAGACTGAACCGGCGTCGAGCCAGAAAGAAGCACACATGCCTATCGCAAGTCCCGAGGTCTACGCGGACATGATCGACCGTGCCAAGAAGGGCGGCTTCGCCTACCCGGCGATCAACATCACCTCGTCGCAGACCCTCAACGCTGCCATCCAGGGCTTCGCGGAAGCGCAGTCCGACGGCATCATCCAGGTGTCCACCGGCGGCGCGGAGTATGCGTCGGGCCAGAAGGTGAAGAACATGGTCACCGGTGCCGTGGCGCTCGCGGAGTACGCGCGCGTGGTGGCCAAGCACTATTCGGTGAACATCGCCCTGCACACCGACCACTGCCAGAAGGAGAAGCTCGACACCTACGTCAACCCGCTCATCGCGATCAGCCAGGAGCGCGTCGACCGCGGCGAGGATCCGCTGTTCAACTCCCACATGTGGGACGGCTCGGCCATCGACCTGGGTGAGAACCTCGAGATCGCCAAGGAGCTCCTCACGCGCACCTCGAAGGCCCACATCATCCTCGAGATCGAGGTGGGCGCCGTGGGTGGCGAGGAGGACGGCGTCACCGGTGAGATCAACGACAAGCTCTACACCACCGTCGAGGACGGCATGCGCACGCTGGAGGCCCTGGGCACCGGCGAGCAGGGTCGCTACATCACCGCACTCACCTTCGGCAATGTGCACGGCGCCTACAAGCCCGGCCACGTGAAGCTGCGCCCCGAGATCCTCAAGGAGATCCAGGACGCCTGTGGCAAGAAGTACGGCATCGACAAGCCCTTCGACCTGGTCTTCCACGGTGGCTCGGGCTCGAGCCCCCAGGAGATCGCCGATGCGGTGTCCTACGGCGTCATCAAGATGAACGTTGACACCGACACGCAGTACGCCTTCACCCGCCCCGTGGTCGATCACATGTTCACCCAGTACGAGGGTGTGCTGAAGATCGACGGCGAGGTCGGCAACAAGAAGATGTACGACCCGCGCTCGTGGGGCAAGAAGGCCGAGAACGGCATGGCCGACCGCGTGGTGGAGGCCTGCAAGGAGCTCGGTTCGCTGGGCACCCACAAGGACTGATCACCCGCTGATCGCACGGAGGCCCCCAGGGGCCGTCGGACGACCGTGAACCCGGGGCCGCGTCGGATACACCATCCGGCGCGGCCCCGGTCCGTCCTGCGGGGAGGACGCCATTTGGGTTCCTGACGTTTCTCCCGTACACTGGACTTTGTCCGGTCATTAAACACGACCTGACAAAGTCCCGAAACACACATTGGCGTGCGTGACGCTGCTGATGTGGCGTTCGCGCGCCTGCTTACAGAAAGGCGTCGACATGAACGACACACTTCAGAACAACCAGCTCAGGACCACCACCCCCACCACCACGAGCAGCTCGGCCGCGATCCGTTCCGCCGAGGCTGCCGACGTCAACGCCATCACGTTGTCGGTTGCGCTGGGTGCCGTGGCCATTGCCGTGATCGCCCTCATGGTGATCGGCGTGCTCACCACCAACACCCTGCTGCTTGCCGGCGGCGGTGTGCTGATGGTTGCCGCATCCATGGTCGGCGTCTACGCCGGCGTGAACATCGCGGCTGCAAGGACTCTCTGAGTCAGCGGGACAGCAGCGGGCCACGGCCCGCAGTTCTCCCAGGGGGAGCGTGTCAACGACGCCCACGTGAACCCATAGAAGAAGCGCCGGTCATCGGGGACCGGCGCTTCTTTCTGTCCGGGGGCCATGGTGCCAGGCCTCCGGTGCGTCCGGGCGATCAGCTCGGATGCCCAGTTGTTGGATGCCCAGCGTGTTGGACGCACGGGGTATCGGATACACAGCGTGTTGGATGCCCGGCGTGCGTGCCCACGGCATGGTCGACCAACCGGTGGCCGACCACGCCGCTCAGAGCGGGCACATCACAGTGACATGTCCACCACGCCACGGCCCTGGATGCCGCCATGGGCCAGCAGCTCGTAGCCCTCGTTGGCCTGCTCCAGGGTGAACCGGCGGCTCACCACGTCCTTGTAGTCGATGATGCCGCGCGAGGCCATGTCGATCACCGCAGGCAGGTCCTGGCGGGTGCGGGCGCCGTAGGAGCCCAGGATCGACTGGCTGCGACGCACCGTGCGGTTGATCTCCACGCCGGCGGTCTGCACGCCGCCGCCCAGTCCGATCGGCACCATGCGGCCACCGTCGGCGATCACGTCGAGCGCGGTCTGCCAGGTTGCGGGGATGCCGAGCGCCTCGAAGGCGACGTCCACGCCACGGCCACCGGTGAGCTTGAGCACCTCCTCGCGGGGATCGTGGGTGGTGGAGTTGATGGTGGCGGTGGCGCCGTAGCCGGCCATCGGGGCCAGCTTCTCGTCGGAGACGTCGATGGCGATCACCTGGCGGGCGCCCATGGCGTGGGCGACCTGCACGATGTTGGTACCCACCCCGCCGACGGCCACCACGGCGACGGTCTCGCCGTAGCGCAGGTCGGCGCCACGACGCACCGCGCCGTAGCCGGTCAGTGCCGCGCAGCCCAGGATCGCCGAGGGCACCGTGTCGATATTGGCCGGCACCGGCGCCACGGCGGTGGAGGGGATCACCGCGTACTCGGCCAGCCCACCCATCGAATACATCGCCAGGGGCTCACCGTCGGTGGTGAACAGCCGCGTCTCGCCGTCGTACAGCTCGCCCTTGAGGCGATTCATGTTGAAGAAGTTGAGGCACAGCTCGTCGTGGCCGCGCGCACACTCGGCGCACTTGCCACACGGCATGAGGAATGCGCCGGCGGCCTGCTGGCCCACCTGTAGGTCGGTGAACTCATTGCCCGGCCCGAGCTCGACGATGGTGCCGGCCACCTCATGGCCGAGCACCGCCGGGGTGGGGAAGGCGATGGCGCCGCTGATCACGTGCAGGTCGGAGTGGCACAGTCCGCAGGCCGCGACCTTCAGCAGGATCTCGCCCTCCTTGGGGTGCGGCGTACGGATGGTCTCGACCTTCAGGCCCGCACCGGGCTCGCGAAGCACCGCTGCGCGCATTGTGGCCGGGATCTCGAAGGTGGTGAGGGACTGGGTCATGTCCACGGCTTTCTGTCTCAGGGGAATCAGGGCATTCAGCATTGATTGCCCGCGTAGTCACACGCTATCAAGACGGTTGCCAATTGTCAGGACATAAACACAATTGGAGGACGCATCCCCGGGCCTAGGCCGTGCGGTGCAGGGCCTGCGGCAGGGCGGCCGTGAGCACGATGAGCACGACGATCTCCACCAACGTGGCCACCATGGCCGTCGTGGCGGGCCCCCTGGTCGCCAACAGGGCGGCCGGCGCGGTGAGGCAGATCACCCGGGCCGCGGCGGCCAGCACATGGGTCGAGGTGGTGTGTGCCCGCACGAGCCACGGCGGCACCAGCGGCTCCACAGATCCCCGGGCCGCCGGGGTCACCAACACGAACTGCGCCACCGCCAGGGCCGGGGTGGCGACCAGCACCAGCACGAGCGCCCCGCCGCCGTGGACATGGGTGGCCAAGGTCATCAGGGACAGTCCCACCAGTGCCAGCGCCAGGCCGGCGATCAGGCGGGCAAAGCCGAATCCGCGGAAGCGGTGCACCGCGGTGGTCACCCCGACGCCCGTCGCCGTCAGGCCCAGCACCAACAGTGCGACGGTGGCGGCCCGGGGCGAGGCGAGTTCGCCCGCCACCGCGGGCACCAGCACCAGTGCTGCCAGACCGAGGGGCGCCTCGCGCACCAGGGCGAGCACGGCGCCGGCGGCGACGGTGCGCTTCATGCCGGGCAGCCTGAGGTCGCGCCACCGCAGGCGGCGTTCCTCGGCGGCCATGTCGCGGGCCATCAGCACCCAGTCGAGCTCGATGCTGGCCTCCAGGGTGCCGAACAGCCGCACCATCGCCGCATAGCTGCGCTCCATCGTGCGATGCGTCGCCAGCCACACCGGTGACTCGGGCAGGGTGGCCAGCAGGATGCCCACCAGCAGTGCCAGGGCCCCGATGGTGGGCCACACCAGTCGCTCGACCGGCAGTTCGACGGCCACCGCGGCCACCGCCACGAGCTGGGTGGTGCCCAGCCCCAGGGGCAGCCCGAAGCCGGTGCTGCCCGCCACCTGGTGCCGCGAGTTGGCGGCCAGCTCCCGGGCCAGCAGGGGAGCGACGATCGTGAGTACGCCGGCACCCAGCCCGGCCAGGGCCGGGCCGAGCAGGCCGGGCCAGTGGATGGGGGCGGCGAGCGGCGTCAGCACGCCACCGGCCACCACGAGCAGCGCCGCGGCCACTCCCTGGAGCCGTCGGCCGACCAGGCGGGCACTCAGATAGGCCACGATGACGCCGAGCAGCGCTGCGCCCGAGACCGTGGCCACCCGCAGCACGGCGCCCCGGGGAGCCGCCACCAGGGTGGCGCACAGGCCACCGTAGACGGCACCGGTCAGTGCGCCGGCGAGCGCGATCGTCACGCGAATGCGTGCCACGCGCACCTGGCCTGAGCCCATCAGATGCCTCCTCGGGAAGATGCCGACCTCGACTGTGCCAACCCTGCAACCGTGTCAGGGCTGCGACCGTGCGAACCCTGCGACCGCGTCAGGGCTGCGACTGTGCCAAGACTGTCATGAAAGCAGGGAGCCGGCCGCGGGATCCTGACAGATCACACGACCGGCTCCGCGCGGGGCAACACTCAGCTGTAGTCCTTCTGGAACTTCAGCTCGAGTTCCTCGAGGCTGTGGTACTTCGTCTCGGGGACGATCTTCAGGTAGAAGAACAGCGTGCACACATTGAATGCCGCGAAGATGATGTAGGTCAGCGCACCGCCGAAGCCCTTCATCATCATCGGGAACACCCAGGCGACGATCGCGTTGACGATCCACAGCGTGCCCACGGCGATGCCCAGCGCGGTGCCGCGGATCTTCATCGGGAAGATCTCCGAGAACAACACCCAGTTCACCGTGCCGGACTGCTTGGCGAAGACGAACAGGCAGACCAGGATCAACACGAGCATCGGAGCGAAGCTCGGGGCGCCGACGATGGTGCCGTCGGACTGCTGGTGCGGCTGGATGAAGAAGAAGAACACCGCGGCCAGCGAGGTGAGGAAGAACACGATCATCGCCGACTGGTAGATGCCCACATGGCGGCGGGCGAACTTGGCGATCAACCAGAACCCGACGCCGGAGCCGATCAGTGACACGGCACCGGAGACCACGTTGAGGCTGATCGAGTCGGTCATCGAGAAGCCGGCCGCGTGCAGCACCTTCGGCATGTAGTACATGGCTGTGTTGATGCCGGTCAGCTGGTCGGCGATGCCCAGGCCCATGCCGATGAGCAACAGGCGCCGCGTCCACTTGGTCGACCAGATCTGCGAGAAGTTCCAGCGTTCCTGCTTGGCCTCGGCGCGGTGCACCTCGACCATCTCGTCGATCTCATGCGCCACATCGTCCTTGCCGTCCTCACGGACGCGCTTGAGGGCGCCGATGGCCTCGGGGATGCGCATGTGCGAGGCGTACCAACGGGCCGACTCGGGCATGGCACGGATGCCGAAGAACAGGGCAATGGCCGGGATGGATGCCAGCACGAGCATGTAGCGCCAGGTCATGCCGTTGCCGCCGGAGACGGTCAGGCCGACGATGTTCTGCAGCACGTCCCACACCTGGGTACTGCCCGAGGCGTAGGTGCCCGACGGGTCATTCGAGACGATGGCCTCGGGGCCACCGTGGTACTGCGCCAGCACCGCATTCATCGAGTATGCGAGCAGCTGGCCACCGACGATCATGAACTGGTCGACGGCCACCAGGATGCCGCGGATGCGCTTTGGTGCGGTCTCCGACAGGAAGACCGGCACGGTGGCGGACGCGCCGCCCACGGCGAAGCCGAGCACCAGGCGGAAGGCGAACAGCATCCACACATTCAGTGACAGGGTGCAGCCGATGGCGCCGATGAAGAAGACGATCGCCAGCATGATGATGTTGTGGCGGCGTCCGTACTTGTCGGACAGGCGTCCGCCGACGCTCGCGCCGACGGCTGCGCCGATGCACAACAGGGCACCGACCAGGCCCTCCTCCCAGGTCTTCAGGGCGAGGCCGCCGGCCTCGGAGGGAAGGTACATATAGGGCAGTGCACCGGCGATCACACCGGTGTCATAGCCGAAGAGTAGTGAACCAAGTGTTGCTACTGCCGCGATCGCCCCCAGCGACCGCTTCTTGCCGGAGGCCGGTATCTCGGCCACCAGCTCCTTGATCTTCGTCGGTGTGTACGTCCCCACCGACGCCGTGTTCTCGCTCATCGAGACTCCTTGCGCCTGCGGCCCGCCCTCGTTGGCAGAGCCGTTTGATCGGGCATCAGCACTGGTGCCCGACCACAGCAAGCACTTTATAGTCCTGAAGCCCGAATTGTCATTACATCCGGACAAAAATTGACCCAGAGGTCTTCTCTCTCCCACGTCGGCCGGAGGGGGCCCGGGGACGCGTTCGGCGCCCCGGGTTGAGTGTGCTGTCATCGCACAGCGACGTCAAGCCTGCCGGGGGTGCACTGGGCGCCCACGCCGGGCCTGCCGGAGACACGTCAGGCCCCCACCGAACGAACTCAGTGGGGGCCTGACGTGGTGTTGCCTTCTTGCTGGTGTTGCGTTCTTGCTGGTGTTGCGTGGTGCTGGTTATGCGTTGGTCGGGAAGTTCATTCCCACATGGCCGACGTGGTCACCCTGGCTGGGCCAGCGGCTGGTGATCACCTTGCCCTTGGTGTAGAACTTCACGCCCTCCGGGCCGTGGATGTGGGTGTCGCCCAGCAGCGACTCCTTCCAACCACCGAAGGAGTAGTAGGCAACCGGCACCGGGATCGGCACGTTGATGCCGATCATGCCGGCCTGTGCGTCCAGCGAGAACTCGCGGGCAGCCTCACCCGACGAGGTGAAGATGGCCGAGCCATTGCCGAACGGGGCGGAGTTGACCAGCTCGATGGCCTCCTCGTAGGTGTCGGCATGCACGATCGCCAGCACGGGCCCGAAGGTCTCCTCGCAGTAGATCGGCAGGTTGGTCGGCACATCGTCGAGGATGGTCGGGGCAAGCCAGAAGCCGTCCTTCTCCGCGGGGTTGTCCGGGGTGTAGCCACGCCCGTCGAGCACCACCTTGGCGCCCGCCTTCTCGGCCTCGTCGATCCAGGAGGTGATCCGCTCCTGCGCGGCGCGGGTGATCACCGGACCCATCTCGGCATCCGGGTTGGTGCCCGCATCGGTGACGATCTTGGTGGCGCGTGCCTTGAGGGCGGGGATCAGCTTGTCCTCCACGCCACCGACGGTCACGATCACCGGCAGTGCCATGCAGCGCTCGCCGGCGGCACCGAAGGCGCCCGACGAGATGTGCTGCGCGGCGAACTCCACGTCGGCGTCAGGCATGACGATGGCGTGGTTGTTGGCCCCGCCCAGTGCCTGCACGCGCTTGCCGTGCTCCACGCCGGTGTTCTGCACGATGTGGGCCACCGGGCTGGAACCGACGAACGAGATGGCGTCGACGCCGGGATGCTCGCAGATCGCCGAGACGATCTGGCGGTTGCCCGGCACCACGTTGAACAGGCCGTCGGGAAGGCCGGCCTCCTTGTACAGCTCCGCGATGAACAGCGAGGCCGTCGGCACCGGGCTGGCCGGCTTCAGGATGAAGGCATTGCCGGTCGCCAGGGCGATCGGGTGCATCCACATCGGCACCATCACCGGGAAGTTGAACGGCGCGATGCCGGCCACGATGCCCACGGGCTGGCGCACCGTGTGCACATCGACGCCGCGCGAGGCGTTGTAGGTGAACTCGCCCTTGAGCGCGGCATTGATGCCACAGGCGAAGTCGATGGTCTCGCGGCCACGGGCGATCTCGCCCAGTGCGTCGCCGTGGGTCTTGCCACCCTCGGCCACGATGATGTCGGCCAGCTCGTCCTGGCGATCCAGGATGAGCTGACGCATCTTGAACATCACCGAGACGCGCGTGGCCAGTGAGGCATTGGCCCACTCGGCCTGGGCCTTCTTGGCCGACGCGATCGCGGTGTCGAGGTCATCGGAGTTCGCCAGACGCAGCTGGCCGATGGCCTTGCCGGTGGCGGGATCGTCGATATCGATGAGGTCGCCGTGCCCCTGCACGGACTTGCCGTCAATCCACAGACTGGTGGCTTCACTCATGGCTGTTCCTTTCATTCTTCTTCTGCATTCTGCTTCCCGGAGCCCCGGGACGGGGTCCTGCGGAAAAGGGCGCGCGGGGGTCTCCATTGCCCCGGGTTGCGCGCCCGGTGTTGCTTCCTCCCGCAGGCTGCGACGGTTGGGTCCCAGCCTGCAGTTCGCGACGACCTTGCGATCGTCGCCATGAGCCGGTGGCAGCCGTCCTGGCCACCACGATCAGCCGATGAGGGCTGACGTGCTCACAATCCGGCCACGGGGGCCGGTGGTCCTACAGGTAGTGGCGCTGGGGGCGCCGATCCTGTTCGTACTGCACGCGGGCCTGCTGCGTGGACTCCAGGCGCGAGGTCTCCGAGACCACCACGTCCCACCAGCTCGAGCCGGGCGGGTTGGGGCCGTACAGGTCGGTCTCGATGTGGATCATCGTCGCGCGATCGGAGGCGTGGGCCTGCTCATAGGCAGCCCGGAACTCCTCGATCGTGTGCACCTCGAGCACCTCGATGCCCCACGAGCGGGCATTTGCCGCGATGTCCACGCCGACCACGTGCTCGGTGTCGTCCAGGTGGCTTCCCTCGCCGCGCTCGCGGTACTTCGTGCCGAAGCGCTGGGAGCCGTGCGACTCCGACAGCGAGCCGATCGAGCTGTAGCCGTAGTTGTCCAGCAGCACGTAGATCACCTTGATGTGCTCCTGGGTCACCGTCGCCAGCTCGGCGGGCAGCATCTGGTAGGTGCCGTCACCGACGATCGAGACCACCTCGGACTCCGGGCGGGCGAGCTTGACGCCCATGGCCGCCGGAATCTCGTAGCCCATGGTCGAGAACGCGTACTCCACGTGGTACTGCGTGGGCGTCTTGGCCTGCCACAGTGCCTGGAGGTCGCCGGGCATCGAGCCGGCCGCATTGATCACGATGTCCTCGGGGCCCATCAGCTCGTTGAGCGCGCCGAAGACCTCCGTCTGGGCGGGCAGCGGCTGGTGGTCCAGGTGGTAGCAACGCTGCGTGACCTCGAACCAGGCCTTGCGCTCGGCATGGATCTCGTCGGTGTACGCATCGTCCACGTGGTAGTCGGCCAGCTGGTCGATCAGCGCCAGCAGCGTCTCGCGGGCATCGGCCACCACCATCTCGGCCGATTCCTTGGCGGCGTCGAAGGAGCGCACGTTGACGTTGACGAACTTCACGTCGGGGTTCTTGAACTGGGTCTTGGAGGCCGTGGTGAAATCGGAATAGCGGGTGCCGATGCCGATGATGAGGTCGGCCTTGTCGGCCAGGTGGTTGGCGGCGTCGCAGCCGGTCGATCCCACACCGCCCACCGAGGCGGGGTTCTCGAAGCTGATGGCGCCCTTGCCGGCCTGGGTGTCGGCCACCGGGATGCCGGTATTGGTCGCCAGCTCGCGCAGCTCCTGGGACGCCTCGGAGTAGATGGTGCCGCCGCCGCTGATCACCAGCGGACGCTTGGCAGCCCGGATCAGCGCCACGGCGCGGTCGAGCGCAGCGGGTTCGGGCACCGGACGGCGCACATGCCACACGCGCTTGCGGAAGAACTCCACCGGCCAGTCGAAGGCCTCGGCCTGCACGTCCTGGGGCATGGCAACGGTCACCGCGCCGGTCTCGGCCGGGTCGGTGAGCACCCGCATCGCATTGAGCAGCGAGGGGATCAGCTGCTCGGGACGGTTGATGCGGTCGAAGAAGCGCGACACCGGACGGAAGCAGTCATTGACCGTCACGTCCAGGGTGGTGGGGTCCTCCAGCTGCTGCAGCACCGGGTCGGGGATGCGGTTGGCGAACTGGTCGGAGGGGAAGAGCAGCACGGGGATGCGATTGGTGGTGGCCAGCGCGGCGCCGGTCACCATGTTGAGCGAGCCCGGGCCGATCGAGGCGGTGCACATCATCGTCTGCAGGCGGTTCTTGGTGCGGGCGTAGGCCACGGCGGCATGCACCTGGCCCTGCTCGTTGCGGGGCATGATGTAGGGCATCGCGCCCTCGCCCTCGTCACGGTCGATCTCGTTCTGCAACAGCGCCTGGCCGATGCCGGCGACATTGCCGTGGCCGAAGATGCCGAATGCGCCCGCGATGAGCCGTTGTTCGACGCCATCACGCTCTGAGTACTGGTTGGTCAGGAAACGGATCGTCGCCTGAGCCGTGGTGAGCCGGATCGTCGCGGAGTATGCCTCGTTGCTCACGTCGTGCCTTCTTTCAGTGTCAGTGACCTGGGGCGGGAGCCCAGTGCTTTCAGTAACGGGGAGGGCCCCGGTGTTCTTGGAGACAGGGGGATGCGGTGGTCAGTGCGCCATTGGAAGCCGGGGATCGATCGCCTCGTGTTCCCAGGTGTCACGAATCCAGTGGTAGTGCGGATCATCGGTGGACATCCACACCAGGTCCTCGGCAGGTCCGGCCATCACATTGAGGTAGTAGAGGTCGTAACCGGGAGCGGCCACGGTGGGCCCATGATATCCGTGCGGGATGAGCACGACATCGCCGGAGTGCACCTCCTTGGTCAGCTCGATCGGACGATCGGGGGTGCCATAGGTGCGGTGGAAGGCAAAGCCCTCGCCGGTGGGTCCCTGGGCGATCTCGAAGTAGTAGATCTCCTCGAGCTCACGCTCGTCGGCAGTGGTCTCGTCGTGCTTGTGCGCCGGATACGACGACCAGTTACCGCCGGGGGTCAGCACCTCGCAGCACAGCAGGTGGGAGGTCTCCACGCCATTGGCCAGCGCATAGTTGTTCACCTGGCGCGAGCAGTCACCGGCACCGCGCAGGTCGACGCGCACCTTGTCGCGGCCGTAGTACTGCGTCGGCAGGGCCCGTGAGGCCCGCGCGCTGGGCAGCGCGAAACGGCCACCGTCCTTCGAGGTGATGGTCGGCGCCTCGTTGCGGCCGACATAGAGGAAGTCGGTGATCTCGGCGAAGGCGCCGCTGCGTCCGTCGAGGTGGTAGTCCTTGCCGTCCACCGTGACATCGCAGGAACCCGACAGCGGCAGCACCAGGATCTCGTCGGGTCCGGTGGCCAGTTCCTGCTTCTCGCCGGGGGCGAGGTTGAGCACCTTGAGGCCCGAGGATCCCCAACCGGCGCGCTCGGGGGAGATGTCCACCGAGAAGTCGCCGTGGCCGGAGGAGTTGGCCGCTACGTAGATGTCTTCGTTGTTGTCACTCATGCAAGCAGACCTACCGTTTCGTCGACAGCCGCCGCAACATCGTCGCCGGGCGGGAAGAGGAGGGACCGTCCGATCACCAGTCCCTTGACAGTGGGCAGGGCCAACGCCCTGCGCCAGGACTCGCGGGCCTTCGCCGGATCGGAGTTCACCGCGCCACCGAGGATGAGCGCGGGCAGGCTCGAGGCCTCCATCACCTGTTCCATGTTGTCCACCGCGGGCAGCTTCAGCCAGGTGTAGGCCGACGTGCGGCCCAGGCCCGAGGCGATCGTCATGGAGGTCATCACGGCCTCGGGTGACAATTCGTTGACCACGCGCCCGTCGTCCCAGCGGGACACGAACGGCTCCACCATGGCCATCACCCTGGCCTCGGCGAGCTCGTCGACGGCCTTGGCGCACCAGGCCAGCGTGGCGGCGGTGGCGTCGTCGGAATAGTTGATGCGCAGCAGCATCTTGCCGCCGTCGAGGTGCGAGGCCACCACGCCGCGGGCGTCGTAGCCGGTGCGTCGGTCGTCCATCTCGAAGGAGGCGCCGGCCAGGCCGCCGCGGTTCATCGACCCGAAGACGAGCTTGCCGTCCAGGGCGCCCAGCAGGGCCAGGTCCTCGATGATGTCGGCCGTGCCGAGGAAGCCATTGACGCCGGGACGCGACAGCGCGGTGACGCAGCGCTGCAGTATCTCCTCGCGCGAGGCCATCGCCGTGGGGCTGCCACCGGCCGACAGCGCGCCGCGGGCGGGGTGGTCACAGGCGATGATCATCAGCTTCTCGTCGCCGGCGGGCATCGTGCCGCGGGGACGATCAGTCAGGCGCTCGGCGATGCGCTCGGGATGGTGCATGCGCACGTCGACGATCCGGGACAGCAAGGACATCCTCAGACCTCTTCCAGTTCGGGCGCCACGGAGTCATGGTTGTCGCGCATCACGGCCAGCAGCTCGGGCTCGGTGGGCATCGCGGTGGAGCATTCGATGCGCGAGCTCACGATGGCTCCGGCGGTGGATGCGGCGAAGATGATCTTCTCCAGGGGCCAGCCCTCGAGCAGTCCGTGGCACACGGCGCCGCCGAAGGCATCGCCGGCGCCCAGGCCGTTCTTCGTCTCCACCGGGGTGATGGGCATCTCGACGCGCTCGTTGCGGGTCTTCGCCAGCGTGCCCTGCAGGCCCTGCTTGACGATCGCCAGCTCGACGCCGGCATCCAGCAGGGCATCCGCGGCGCGCTCGGGATCGGTCTCGCCGACCGCGACCTCGCACTCCTCGCGGTTGCCGATGGCCACGCTCACCTTGGGCAGGATGCGGGCCACCTGTTCGTGGGCGGCCTGCGGGCTGCTCCAGAACTGCGAGCGGTAGTCGAGGTCGGCAATCGTGATGCCGCGGCGATCGCGGGCGTCCAGCGCCACGTGGTGGGTGCTGCGCGAGGGCTCCTCGCTCAGGCCGGTGACCGAGATCCAGAAGATCGCCGAGTCCTTGACCGCCTCCAGGGGCAGGTCGTCGGGGCGCAGCTGCAGGTCGGGGGCCGAAGGCTGGCGGTAGAAGTACAGCGGGAAGTTGTCGGGCGGGAAGATCTCACAGAAGGTGACCGGGGTCTTGAGGCTCTCCGAGGTCACCACGAAGTCGTCGTAGACGCCCAGGCGGCGCATCTCCTGGCGCAGGAAGCGACCGAAGCCGTCGTCGCCGACGCCGGTGATCACTGCGGAGGAGTGCTTGTAGCGGGCGGCGGCCACGGCCACGTTCGTGGGGCTGCCGCCCAGGAACTTGCCGAAGGTTTCCACGTCCTCCAGGCCACGACCGATCTCGAGCGGATAGATGTCCACTCCGATGCGTCCGATCGTGAGGACTTCCACGGAGGGGGTTCTGGAGGTGGCCACGGCGTTGATCCTTCCCGTCTTTGGGTGACAACTTGAGCGATGTTCCGGCCGCGGGATCGGTGGTCGATCGGGGCCCGGATGCGTCGTGGAACAACTGTCGCACGAAGGTCTGGCGAGGTCAACTATTTGTCATGACAAAGTATCAACTGACGCTCATGGCGTATTGTTGGCTTGTCATCACGGTCATGGACGACCGTCGTGGCACCCACGTGCAACCACCCGATGTCGCGCTCCCGGCGCGACACATGTATTGGATCGAGGGGAGCCCCACCCATGGCCGCTCGCACAGACGTCTATGTGCCCAAGGTCAGCCTTGACCGTTCCAGCCCCGTGCCATTGTATTTCCAGATCTCCGAGCCCATCAGCAAGCTCATCCTCGATGGCGCGCTCGAGCCGGGCACCAGGCTTGAGGACGAGCTGTCGATGGCCAAGCGGCTGGCGGTCTCGCGTCCCACTGCCCGCAAGGCGTTGCAGCGCCTCGTGGACGGGGGATTGGTGGTGCGCCGTCGGGGCGTGGGCACTGCGGTGGCACCCACCCAGGTGCATCGTCCGGTGGAACTGACCAGCCTCAATGCCGACCTCGCCCAGGCGGGACACCACCCCACCACGCGCGTGCTGGACTATGTCACCCGCGGCGCCACGGAGGACGAGGCCGAATGGCTGTCGGTGCCGACCGGCACCGAGATCGTGTCGATCCGGCGGCTGCGCAATGCCGACGGTGAGCCGATCGCGCTGCTGACGAACCTGGTGCCGGCCCGCATCGCCCCCACCAGTGAGGAACTGGAGACCGGCGGCCTCTACGACCTGCTACGCAAGCGCGAGATCCACCTGTCGACGGCCCATCAGTCCATCGGTGCGCGCAATGCCACCAAGGCCGACGCCGAGGTGCTGCTGGAACCCCGTGGCGCAGCGCTGCTGACCATGACGCGCACCACCTACGACGACAAGGGCGAGGTGGTGGAGGTGGGTCGCCATGCCTACCGCGCCTCGCGCTACAGCTTCGATTCGACGCTGTTCACCCGCTGACCGCATCCGGTGCGCAGGGCCCGGGGAGGGCCCGTCTGCGTGGCTGGTTCCTTGCATCAGGTGAGCTTCCTCATGTTGTCCTGACAAATAGTTGACATGACATGCGGGTCGAAGGTTCAATGGACCTCGTTGGTTCGCCCCACCGTCGAAGACGACGCGGATGGCACCGGCGACCACACTGAGGAAGGAAACCATGAGCATCGAATACACGCCCGGGCCCCTGCTCGAGGCTGCCCGCAATACCCCCACCGCGCTGTGGAACGACTCGGCCGATCCCGATGAGCTGCGCCAGTCGATCTCCTTCGGCGGCGTGGGCGCCACCTGCAACCCGTCGATCGCCTACACCTGCATCACCAAGCGCAAGGACAAGTGGCTGCCGCGCATCGCCGAGATCGCCGAGGAGATGCCGCAGGCCTCCGAGTCCGAGATCGGCTGGCAGGCCGTCAAGGAGCTCTCGCTGGAGGCTGCCGCACTGCTCGAGCCCATCTTCGAGCGTGAGAACGGACGCGACGGCCGACTGTCGATCCAGACCGATCCCCGCCTTGCCCGCAGCGCCAAGGCGCTGGCCGACCAGGCCGAGGAATTCAGCAAGCTCACCAAGAACATCATCGTGAAGATCCCGGCCACCGAGGTCGGCATCGCAGCGATCGAGGACGCCACCTATCGCGGCGTCTCGGTCAATGTCACCGTCTCGTTCACCGTGCCGCAGGCAATCACCGCCGGCGAGGCCATCGAGCGCGGCCTGAAGCGCCGCGAGGCCGAGGGCAAGGACACCTCCACGATGGGCCCCGTGGTCACCCTCATGGGTGGACGCCTGGACGACTGGATCAAGATCGTCGCCAAGCGCGACGGCTTGTTCCTTGATCCCGGCCACCTCGAATGGGGCGGCGTTGCAGCCCTGAAGCGGGCCTACCACGAGTTCCAGGCCCGCGGACTGCGCGCCCGGGTGCTCTCGGCCGCCTTCCGCAATGTCATGCACTGGTCGGAGCTGGTGGGTGGCGACCTGGTCGTCTCGCCGCCGTTCGCCTGGCAGGAGATCATCAACAAGTCGGACTACAAGCCGGTCAACCGCATCGACGAGCCGGTGGCCCTCGAGATCATGAAGACGCTGCAGTCGATCCCCGAGTTCGTGCGCGCCTACGAGCCCGACGGCCTCACGCCGGCCGAGTTCGACGCCTTCGGCGCCACCCGCCGCACGCTGCGTGGCTTCCTGCAGGCCGACGCCGACCTCGACGAGCTCGTGCGCAATGTGATCATGCCCCAGCCGTGATCCGGCGCCTGTCGGGGCACCCGGCACACAACTCCATGACGCACAACAGCACAGCTTGACCAAGAACACCGCTTGATCGAGAACACAGCTTGACCCACAACTTCACAGCAGGAACCGCAGGGGCGGAGCCGTGGTGCCGGCTCCGCCCATCGGCCCCGGCCCTCCTGCGGACCGCACCGGCAGTCATCCACCCGGATGGCTGCCCGCACGACGGGGCACGCCGTCCCGTCGTCCACCAAGGTCTCCCCTCCACAGAGGTCTACCCGTTCGATTTCATCCACTTCATTCCGCTTGTGCGGGAAAGGCAGCAACGATGCTGAGAATCGCCGTCATCGGCGCTGGCCGAATCGGCCACGTCCACGCCAAGACCATTGCCTCCCATCCGGACGCCACATTGGAACTCGTCTGTGACCCGGTCGGCGATGCCGCCGAGAAGCTGGCCGCGCTCTACGGTGCCCGTGCCGCCAAGCAGACCGACGACATCTTCACCGACCCGAACATCGACGCGGTGATCATCGGTTCACCCACCCCGCTGCACATTCCGCACCTGCTCGCCGCCGCGAAGGCCGGCAAGGCCGTGCTCTGCGAGAAGCCGATCGCCCTCGACATGGCTGACGTCACCGCCGTCGAGTCCGAGCTGGACGCCATCACCACGCCGGTGATGTTCGGCTTCAACCGTCGCTTCGACCCCTCGTTCGCCGCGATCCACAAGGCCGTCGGTGACGGCAAGGTCGGGCGCCTGGAGCAGCTGACCATCATCAGTCGCGATCCGGCGGCCCCGCCGATCGAGTACATCAAGGTCTCCGGCGGCATCTTCCGCGATATGACCATCCACGACTTCGACATGGCGCGCTTCTTCCTGGGCGACATCACCGAGGTCTTCGCGGCCGGCCAGGTGCTGGATCCCGCCATCGGCGCGGCCGGCGACTTCGACGCCGCCGTGGTCACCCTGAAGGCTGCCTCCGGTGCGGTGGCCACCATCATCAACAACCGGCACTGCGCCTCGGGCTACGACCAGCGCCTGGAGGCTGCCGGCGACGAGGGTGCCCTGTTCGCCGAGAACATCCGCCCCACCACGGTGCGCTTCTCGTCGGCCACCCAGACCGACGCCCAGGATCCCTACCTGGACTTCTTCCTGGAGCGCTACGCCGACGCCTACCGCCTCGAGCTGTCGGCCTTCATCGAGGCCGTCGAGAACGGCACGAAGCCGCCGACGGGCATCGACGATGCCATCAAGGCGCTGCGCCTGGCCGAGGCTGCCACCGACTCGGCGCGCAGCGGCAAGCCGGTCACCCTGGCCTGACCGGGCCATGCCGGCACCATTGGCCTGATCGGGCCAGGCCGGCAACACTGGTCATCAGCGACCAATACGGCCATTGGCGTCGGAACCCTGCTGTTCCGGCGCCAATGGCGTCCCAACGGCGTCCCGGCATCTCTGGAGGATCCATGAACGAACCCGACCGGCCACAACGGCCCTCACTGGCCTTCTTCACCAGGCTGTTCGGGCAGTCGTTCATCGTGGTCTGGGGCGCCTTCTGGCTGTTCGCCCTGTTCAGCCTCATCAGCTGGAGCCCTGCCCTGGAGCACTACTGCTCCGGCGTGGCGGGCTGTCGCAGTGGCCTCACCGAGGTCGCCCTGGTGGGCGTGATCAGCTCGCTGCTGGGCATGGCGGTCTGCTTCTTCACGCGTCACCGCACGGCGTACTCGCCGGCCCGGCATGCCTCCCTGCCCTGGCTGGTGCTGGCCGTGGTGGCGGCGGTCACCGTGGGCTCGGTGCCCATCCTGATGCCCTGAAACCCAGCAGGGGTCCTTTCAACCTGACATAGCTTTGTCAGGACAAATTAGGTTATGATCGGTACGAGTCCTGACGGCGGGCCCCTCGCCGCCGCCAGCGAGACAACGAACGTCCCACGACCGAAACAAGCCGCGGATCCACCATCGCGTGATCCGCCCACTCAGGAGGAACCGATGGCAAAGAAGCTGTCCCCAGACACCGCGATCAAGGACCCCAACGGCCTCACCTGGGGCATGCACCCGATCAGCTGGCGCAACGACGACATCCCCGAGGTGGGGGAGTGGAACACGCTCGAGATCCTGCTCGACGACCTCGTGACGCTCGGCTTCGCCGGCACCGAGTGCGCCGGCTTCTTCCCCAGCCCCGAGGTGCTGAAGAAGGAGATCGACGCCCGCGACGAGAAGATCGCCGCCCAGTGGTTCTCGTCGTTCATCCTGCGCGACGGCGTGGAGGCCGTGGCGAAGGACTTCGAGCAGACCTGCGCCAACCTCGAATATGTCAACGCCCCGCGCGTGGTGGTCTCCGAGCAGACCGGTTCGGTGCAGGGCATCCGCGATGTGTCGATCTTCTCCAACAAGCCGGTGATGAGCGAGGCCGAGTGGACCCAGCTCGCCAGGGGCCTGGAAGTGCTCGGCGACATCGCCCACAGGCACAACATGGAGCTCGTCTACCACCACCACCTGGGCACCGTGGTGATGACCGCCGACGAGACCAAGCGGCTCATGGACATGACCGATCCGAGCAAGGTCTCGTTGCTGTTCGACACCGGCCACGCCTACGTCGGCGACGGCTCGGTGATGGCGATCCTCGAGCAGAACATCGACCGCATCAAGCACGTGCACTTCAAGGACGTGCGTCCGCGCAAGCTGGCCGAGTCCAAGGCCGCCGAGCGCTCCTTCCTCGACTCCTTCCTGGCCGGCATGTTCACCGTGCCCGGTGACGGCATCATCGACTTCCCGACGGTCTACCGCTACCTGATCGACCACGGCTACCAGGGCTGGATCCTGGTGGAGGCCGAGCAGGACCCCGAGATCGCCAAGCCGCTGATGTACGGCAGGATGGCCCGCGACTACATCGAGAAGGAACTGTTCGCCTGACCCGGTTGCCCGACCCCGCTCGCTGGGGCCCCACAGCCCGGGCGCCGGGCGACGACCCCCGTACCGAGCTGTTACAGCGGCTTCCCCGACCGACCGGGGGAGCCGCTGTGGCGCGTTCGGGGACGGCGTGCGCCCGTGGTCCGCGGTTGCGCTCCCGGAGAGGTGCTGGCGGGAGGACGGCCCCGGCGACGACCACCAGACGGGACTCGCCCGCCCCGCACCGCCGCGGGGCCCTAGATTCACCGTGTGCTCACCCTTGCCACGGGCCTGGCGACATCGCTCGGGCTGATCGCCGCCATCGGCGCCCAGAACGCGTGGGTGTTGCGCCAGGGCATCCGCCGCCAGCACATCGGGGTGATCGTGGCGCTGTGCATTGCCAGCGACATGGCGTTGATCAGCGTCGGCACGCTCGGCATGGGTGCCCTGGTGACGTCGGCGCCCTGGGTGATCACCGCATTCACCTGGGCCGGTGCCGCCTACCTGTGCTGGTTCGCCTGGCGCAGCTTCCGCTCCGCCCTGCGTCCCCAGTCCGACGACGCGCTCACCGGTCAGGGCCCGGACGCCGGGGCCCTGCGTCCGATCGTGGGCACCACGCTGGCACTCACCTGGCTCAACCCGCACGTCTACCTGGACACGATGGTGATGCTCGGCGGCTTGGCCAACCAACATCCCGGGCTCACCCGCTGGGCCTTCGCCGGCGGGGCCATGCTCGGCTCGGCGCTGTGGTTCGCCGCCCTCGGCCTCGGTGCCCGCGCCCTGTCCCGCCCGCTGTCGAAGCCCTCGGTGTGGCGCGTGATCGACGCCGCCATCGGCGTGATGATGCTCGCCATCGCCGCCAGGCTCCTCCTCGGCTGATTCGACAAGAGGGTAGGGGCCTGCGGGGCGGCGTATGTGGCCCGCGGGAAGTGTTTCTGCCGCAAAAGGGGAGGGGTCTGCGAGGCGGCGCAGTCCGTAAGCTTCTCAGGACAAGCGTCTCGCAGACCCCTCCCCGGAGCCGGTCGGGTGTCTCGCAGACCCCTCCCCGGGCCGATCAGGTATCCCCGCAGGGATCTGTTCCGTCACACGAAAAGGGTGCGGGCCGTCGAGGCGGCGCAGTCCGTAAGATTTTCAGGACAAGCGTCTCGACGGCCCACACCCGTGCCGAGCCATTGTGCGGACACAAGGTCCGTCACGTGGAGAGCATCACAACTGCCGACGTGCAGCACCCTTGTCAGCACTCTGCGCCAGCAGCGCGAACACCTTCAGCGCATTGCTCACCGGACGCACGCGGTTCTCGGGCACCCAACCCTTGGCCTCACGCACTGCACGGCGCCTGGCGAGTTCATCGTCACTCACCTCGACGTTGATCGTGCGGTTCGGGATGTCGATCGAGATGATGTCGCCGTTCTCGACCAGGCCGATGTTGCCACCCGAGGCCGCCTCGGGGCTCATGTGCCCGATCGACAGGCCCGAGGAGCCGCCGGAGAAGCGACCATCGGTGATCAACGCGCACTTGGGGCCGAGCCCCACGCCCTTCAGGTAGCTGGTGGGGTAGAGCATCTCCTGCATGCCCGGGCCGCCCTTGGGGCCCTCGTAGCGCACGACCACCACGTCGCCGGCCTTGATCCGCTTGCTCAGGATGGCCTCGACGGCCTCCTCCTGGCTCTCGGTGATCGCGGCCGGACCACGGAAGACGTACTGGTTCTCGGGCACGCCGGCGGTCTTGACGACGCAGCCGTCCACGGCGATGTTGCCGTGCAGCACGGCCAGGCCACCGTCGGTGGTGTAGGCATGCTCCACCGAGCGGATGCAGCCGTTCACCTCATCGGTGTCGAGCTCGTCATAGGTCTTGGTGGAGGTGAACATCTCGGTGGTGCGCACACCACCGGGGGCCGCCTTGTACAGCTCGAAGGCCTCGGGCTTCGCCTTGCCGCCGCGCACGTCCCAATCGTCCAGGAAGCCCTGCAGCGACGCATGGTGCACCGAATGCACCTCGTCGTGGAGCAGCCCGGCGCGGTTGAGCTCGCCCAGGATCGCCGGGATGCCACCGGCACGGTGCACATCCTCCAGGAAGTACTGCGAGCTGTTCGGGGCCACCTTGCAGATGCAGGGCACCCGGCGGGACAGCTCGTCGATGTCCTCCTGGGTGAAGTCGACCTCGCCCTCCTGGGCGGCGGCCAGCAGGTGGAGGATCGTATTGGTCGATCCGCCCATTGCGATGTCCATCGTCATCGCATTCGCGAAGGCATCGCGCGTGGCGATCGCGCGCGGCAGCACCGACTCGTCGTCGCCGTCGTAGTAGCGCTTGGCCAGCTCCACCACCAGCGCGCCGGCCTGCTCGAACAGCGGCTTGCGGGCGGCATAGGTGGCCAGCGTCGTGCCATTTCCGGGCAGTGACAGGCCGATCGCCTCGGTGAGGCAGTTCATCGAATTGGCGGTGAACATGCCTGAACACGAGCCACACGTGGGGCAGGCCGACATCTCGATGCGCTTCAGTTCGTCGTCGGACACCGACGGGTCGGCCGAGGCGGTCATCGCGTCGATCAGGTCGAGGCGGGTGGTGTCGGTGCCGTCGTCGCGCTTGACGGGACGACCCGACTCCATGCCGCCGCCGGAGACGAACACGGTGGGGATGTTGAGCCGCAGCGCGGCCAGCATCATGCCGGGGGTGATCTTGTCGCAGTTCGAGATGCACACCAGCGCGTCGGCCTGGTGGGCATTGCACATGTATTCCACCGAGTCGGCGATCACCTCGCGGCTGGGCAGGGAATAGAGCATGCCGCCATGGCCCATCGCGATGCCGTCGTCGACGGCGATGGTGTTGAACTCCTTGGCCACGCCACCGGCGGCCTCAATGGCCTTCTTGACGATGGATCCGACGTTCTTGAGGCCCACATGGCCGGGCACGAAGTCGGTATAGCTGTTCGCAATCGCCACGATCGGCTTGCCGAAGTCGTTCTCGGTCATACCCGTGGCAAGCCACAGGGCACGGGCGCCCGCCATGGGGCGTCCCTCGTAGGTGGTTTTTGAGCGCAGTTTCGGCATGGGAGTCCTTTCGCGTAATGCAGGCCCCAATGTATTGCGGCCCGCAAGGCGCCACGGACGGTCCCACGGCTCGACCCCTCGGCGGCAGGCCGAGCGGGTCGGGCCCGCCCGGCCGGCGCTGCCGGTGCGCGGCTAGAGGCGCACGGGGTATTGCGGGTGCGGAACCTCGGGCGTGACCGTGCCGGCCACGAAGATGTCGAACCACAGCATGAACACCAGCACGGTCCAGATCTGGCGCGAGTGGTCGGCCACGCCGTCGCGGTGCTCGTCGAGCAGCTTCATGACGGCCTGCGGGTTGATGTACTCGTCGGTGGGCGAGTTGAGGATGATGTCGCGCGCCCAGGCGTACGAATCGCCGCGCAGGTACACACGGGTGGGCACCGGGAAGCCGAGCTTGCGGCGGTGCAGCACATGGGGCGGAACGACCCGCTCGAGGGCCTTGCGCAGGGCGTACTTGGTGGTGCCGTCCGCCAGCTTCTCGCTGAGGGGAATGTGGCGGGCCACCTCGAACACCTCCTTGTCGAGGAAGGGCACGCGCAGTTCGAGCGAATTGGCCATCGTCATCTTGTCGGCCTTCACCAGGATGTCGCCGCGTAGCCAGGTGAACAGGTCGATGTCCTGCATCCGCTGCACCGGATCCCAGCCCTTCGACTGGGCGTAGATCGGGTCGGTGACATCGTGGAACGAGATATTGGGGTCGTAGGTGCGCAGCAGGCCGGGCAGCTGCTCCTCGCGGAAGATGCGCGCATTGCCGTAGTAGCGGTCCTCCATGTCGAGGGTGCCGCGGCGCAGCATGTCCTTGCCGCGCATCCCGTCGGGCAGGGCGCGTCCCACCGCGGCCAGGCCGCGGCGCAGCAGGTGGGGGAGTCGTTCCAGCGGACGCAGGCTCAGGGGCTCGTGGTAGATCGTGTAGCCACCGAACAGCTCGTCGGCACCCTCGCCCGACAGCACCACCTTCACCCGCTTGCGGGCCTCATTGGCCACGAAGTAGAGCGGCACCAGGGCCGGATCGGCCACCGGATCGTCCAGGTACCAGACGATCAACGGCAGGGTCTTGGTCATCTCCTCCTCGGTGACCCAGCGGGTGATGTGCTCCACGCCGATCGCCCGGGCCGATTCGTCGGCCACGTCGACCTCCGAATAGCCGTCCACCTTGAAGCCGGTGGTGAAGGTGAGCAGGTCGGGGTTGTAGCGCTTGGCCAGCGCGGCGATCGCGGTGGAGTCGATGCCGCCCGACAGGAAGGCGCCCACCGTGACGTCGGCACGCATGTGCTTGGCCACCGAGTCGTCGAGCACCTCGAGGATGCGGTCGTAGAGGTCGCGCTGCTCGCGGGTGTTGTTCACCGGGATCGACTGGAAGTCAGGATGGAAATAGCGGGTCTGGGTGAGCTCGCCGTTCGTCAGGGTGAACGAGCAGCCCGACTCGATCTTGGACAGGTCCTGGTCCATGCTGGCCGGCTCGGGCACGTACTGCAGCACCAGGTAGTGCTGCAGCTCGGGCACGTTCACCTGTGCGGTGCCGGTGAGTGCGCGCAGCGACTTGGCCTCCGAGCCGAAGACATAGCCGTCGTCGACCTTCGCCATGTACATGGGCTTGATGCCGAACGGGTCGCGGGCACCGAAGGCGACGTCCTCCTGGGAGTCCCAGATCACGAACGAGAACATGCCGCGCAGCTCGTTGACCCACTCGGCCCCGTGGTAGTGGTAGCCGGCCACGATCGACTCGCCGTCACCCTCGGTGTGGAACACGGCGCCATCCTCGGCGGCCAGGCGTTCGCGCAGCTCGAGGTAGTTGTAGACCTCGCCGTTGAACACCATCCAGTAGCGGTCGGGGGTCTCGGGCGGGCCCCACTTCAGCGGCTGCCCCGAGTTGTCGATGTCGATGATCGACAACCGGTTGAAGCCGAAGCAGGTGTGCTCGTCGTGCCAGATGTTGGTGTCATCGGGGCCCCGGTGCCGGCACTGCTTCATCCCCTCGCGCACCTGGTCAACGCGCTCGTCGCGCAGGCTTTCGGTGGAGATGAAGCTCATGTAACCGCACATGGGGGCCCAACTTCCTGAAGATTGTTCATCAACGGCGTACCCGTTCAGTATTGCCGATCGGGTGAAACGTCCGACGCACGTCGCACGCCTGAAATCGGCGGTGCAACGCGTCCCGGCGCTCGTGGCTGCCCGCCCGCGGGAGCATAGCCAACCGACGAGCGTGTTTGGAGACAGCCGTTCTCGGCGAATTGCGGGTTAGCATGCGGGGGTGCGTATCCATCTCGTCGGCGTCGACTATCTTACGGCGCCACTGACAGCCCTTGCCTCGCTGGCGCCGGCTGACGAGCTGGCCCTCACGGTCATGGGACGCGAACCCGGCATCGCCGGGGCCGCCCTGCTGTCCACGTGCAACCGCTATGAGCTGATCGTCGATGCCACCGATGCCGTGGACCCCGACCGTCTGCTCGGGCTGGCCAAGGCCGGAATCCGCGAGCTCGCCCCCGATGTCGATCCCCGTGCGCTGGCCGGACTGGAGGTGCGCAGCGACGACACCGCCATCTGCCACCTGTTCGAGGTGGGCGCCGGACTGTGTTCCGCCGTGGTCGGCGACAAGCAGGTGGCCGGCCAGTTGCGCCGTGCCTATGAGCTGGCCTCCGACCGGGGCCAGTGCACCGCGCGCCTGCACCGGCTCTTCCACGACTGCCTGCGCGTCTCGCGCACGGTCGCCTCGTCCACCTCGCTGGGTGCGGTGGGACGCTCCGCCGCCGGCGTCGGACTCGACCTGGCCATGGGGCGTGGCGGCCTGCGGGGCGCGCGCGTGCTGCTGATGGGCACCGGATCATTCGCCCGTGTGGTGGTCGCCGAGCTCACCGACCGACGGGTCGGCGAGATCGAGTGCTGGTCGGCATCGGGACGCGCCGAGGAATTCGCCGCACACCATCCGGTGACGCCGGTGTCGTCCGATGGCCTGGACCGGGCACTGCAATCGGCCGACCTGGTGATCACCTGCTCGGGCAACGGGGTGGTGCTCAGTGGCACCACGCTGTCGGCCGCACGCCCGGAACTGGCGCGCAACGCCGACCGGCAACTGTCGGTGATCGACCTCTCGCTGGGCGGCGATGTCGACGAGGCCGCCGCCGAACTGCCCGGCGTGCACCTGGTGCGACTCGACGATGTCAGCTCGCGCACCGCACAGCTGCAGTCCGCCGTGATCGAGGAGGCACAACGCGTGGTCACCCAGGGTGTCGCCGCCCATCTGTCCAAGGAACGCGCCAGGGCCGCCGATCCGCTCGTCACGGCGCTGCGCCAGCATGCGAAGGTGCTCGTCGACGATGAACTGGCACGCGTGCGCGAGAACGAGTCACCCGAGGTGGTGCAGGCCGTCGAACGGTCGCTGCGCCACGCCATCGGCGTCATGATGCACACCCCCACGGTGCGCTTCTCGCAGCTTGCCGAGGAGGGCAAGCTCGAGGACTGCAGGACCGCCCTGGACGTGCTGTTCGGTGTCGAGGTGGAAGCGTGAGCCAGACCCCGCAGGGCGCCTCGGGTGATCGCCGCGTGCTGAAGATCGGCACTCGGGGTTCGCGGCTGGCGCGCTCGCAGAGCGCCATGACAGCCGCCCTCATTGAACAGGTCACCGGGCTGCCCACCGAACTGGTGATCGTGCGCACCGACGGCGACGACCTGTCGATCCCGCTGTCGGCGCCGCCGCGCCCGGGGGCCTTCGTCGCCCGCCTGCGTGATGTGCTGCTCGACGGCGAAGTCGACATCGCCGTGCATTCCTTCAAGGACCTGCCCTTCGCGCCCATGCCCGGGCTGTCGGTGGTGGCCGTGCCGCAGCGCGCCGCCGCCTTCGACGCCCTGGTGAGCCGCGACGCACTGGGCCTCGACGAGCTGCCGGCCGGATCGAAGGTCGGCACGTCCAGCCCGCGGCGCGCCAGCGCGCTGCTGCGCTACCGCGACGACCTGGAGATCGTGCCCATCAGGGGCAATGTCGATACCCGCATCCGCAAGGTGCGCGAGGGACGCGTCGACGCCGCCGTGCTCGCCGCCGCCGGCCTGGAGCGGCTCGGCCTGCACGACGAGATCACCGAGCTGATCGACCCGAAGGTGATCGTGCCCGCCCCGGCGCAGGGCGCCCTCGCCGTCGAGATGCGCACCGATGATCCGTTGGCCGCCACCGTCGCGCAGATCAACGACCACGACACGCGCATCCAGGTGGCCGCCGAGCGCCAGGTGCTCACCGGCGTGCAGGCCACCTGCACCACCGCCATCGGAGCCCACAGCGTGCTGCAGGGCTATTCCCTGACGCTGATGGCCGACCTCACCGATCACATGGGCGTCGCCCATGCCCATGTCGCCCGCACCATCGGCCTGCGCCGGGGTGACCCGACCGACGACGCCCGGGCGCTTGGGGAAAGTGTCGCCGAACAGCTTCTGGAGCGCCCATGACAGTCCGCCCCCTCCTGCTCATCCGTCCCGACGGCAATGAGCGGGACGCCATCGCGCTCGATCGCTTCGGCCTTGCCTCGACGATCGATCCCTGGCTCGAGGTGCGTGCCGCCGACGATTCCGCGCCGGCCCACCGGATGACGGGCTTCCTGCAATCGAGCGGGGCCCAGGTGATCCTGCTGATCACCTCGCCGCGCACCTGGCAGCACTGGGCGCAGCAGGTGGGCGTCGCGGCGCTGGAGAATGCGGCCGTCGGCGCGGTCGACCGCGGCATGCGCGTGTTCTGCACCGGGCCCGCAACCCGCGATTCGCTGCCTGCCAAGCTCGCCGGGGTCGCACAGATGGCACCCAATGCCGCCGAGCTGGCCCGGCTGGTCAACGGCCGGGAACTGCCCCGCATCACCGGGGACCCCGACAACGCCGGCCTGCCGCCGGTGGCACTGATCCCGGGCAGCACCATCGCCCGCAAGGAGCTCCCCGAGGCGCTGGAACGTGCCGGCTGGCACGTGCTGCGCTCGGCCATCTACCAGACCCATCCGGTGGCCCGGCGCCCCGAGAGCGCCGAGCTGTTGGCGTCCGGTGCGTTCAGCGCCGTCGTGCTGCGTTCACCCAGTGCCGTGCAGGCCCTGGCCGAGTTCACCGGGGGCACGCCGATTCCGGCGTCCACTGCGGTGATCACCGCCGGACCCACCACCAGCGCCGCCGCCCGCGAGGCCGGATTCACCGTGCAGGCCTGTCCCTCGGCCCATCCGCAGGAGGTGGCCGCCCTGGCCGCCCGCCTGCTCGGCGGCCGGGCACTGTCGCAGGAGATCTACCCCGAAGCGCTGCCCGCCGACCATCCCAGCCACTCCGGCGCCATCGCCGACAGTGCGCTGCTGAGCGCCTGCCGTGGCGAGCGTCCGGCCCGCACCCCGGTGTGGTTCATGCGCCAGGCCGGGCGATCGCTGCCCGAGTACCGGGCCGCCCGCGAGGGCACCACGATGCTGGAATCGTGCCTGGACCCGGCCCTGGCCGCCGAGCTCACCCTGCAGCCGGTGCGTCGCTACGGCGTGGATGCGGCGATCTTCTATTCCGACATCATGGTGCCGCTCAAGCTGGCCGGCGTCGACGTCGAGATCGAACCGGGCGTGGGTCCCGTGCTGGCCCATCCGGTGCGCAGCCGTGACGACATCGCCGCGCTGCCGACGCTCACCGACGAGGCCCTGGCCCCGATCCGCGAGGCGATCGGACGGGTGACCGCCCAGCTGCCCGATGTGCCACTGATCGGCTTCGCCGGCGCCCCGTTCACGGTTGCGTCCTATCTGGTGGAGGGTCGTCCCAATCGCACCCATCCGCGCACCCATGAGCTCATGCATGACGACCCGCAGGCGTGGGAGGCGCTGCTCGAGTGGGTGGCCGAGGTCGACATTGCCTTCCTGCGCGCCCAGGTGCTGGCCGGCGCCAGTGCCGTGCAGCTGTTCGACTCCTGGGTCGGCGAGTTGTCGCTGGCCGACTACCTGGTGCACGTGCAGCCCGCATCCGGACGCGTTCTGCGTGCCCTGGGCGAGCTCGGCGTGCCCCGCATCCACTTCGGCACCGGCACCGGCCACCTGCTGGTGGCGATGCGCGACGCCGGAGCCGACGTCATGGGCGTGGGTGCCGACCTGACGCTGGACGCCGCCAACGAGCTGCTCGGCGGACGCACCCCGCTGCAGGGCAACATCGACCCGGCCGTGCTGGCCGGCCCGCCCGAGGCGGTCGACGCCGCGGTGGCAGCAGTGCTGGCCGCCGGACGCGCCGCGCCCGCCCACATCGTCAATCTGGCACATGGCGTGCCCAAGGACACCAACCCCGATGTGCTGGCGCACATCGTCGACCTGGTCCATGAGGCGCCCGCAGCTGCGAAAGGACACTGATATGTCACATCCCGCCGGAATCGGTTCCGTCAAGCCCGTCAACTGGGCCTACGACCGCGCACCGATGATCATCTACTGGGAGCTGACCACTGCCTGTGGCCTGGCGTGCCGGCATTGTCGCGCGACGGCCCAGCCCGATCCGGCACCCGGCGAGCTGACCACCGACGAGGCACTCGGCGTGCTCGACGAGTTCGCCGGCTTCGGCTCCCCGGCACCCCATGTGATCTTCACCGGCGGCGACCCGATGCGTCGCGGCGACCTCGACCAGCTCATCGCCGCCGCGAACCAGCGCGGGCTCGGCGTCTCGCTGGCCCCGGCCGTCACCCCGCTGCTGTCGGCCCAGCGACTCAAGGACCTCAAGGCGCTGGACGTGCAGGCCATCTCGTTGAGCCTCGACGGCTCCACGGCCGCCCACCACGACGGCATCCGCCAGGTGCCGGGCACCTTCGACGCCACCATGACAGCGCTGGCCGACGCGAACGCGGCCGGTGTGCCCGTGCAGATCAACACCCTGGTCACCGACGAGACCGCCAAGGACCTCGACGATGTCTACGAACTGCTCAAGAACTACGACGTCATGCAGTGGAGCCTGTTCTTCCTCATCTCGGTGGGACGCGGTGCCCAGCTGCGCGAGCTCACCCCCGGTGACGCCGAGCGCACCCTCATCAAGTGGGGCAGGATCGGACGCACCTCGCCGTTCCGCATCAAGACCACCGAGGCCATGCAGTACCGCCGCATCAATGCGCAGGCCATGATGCATGCCGGCAAGACCCGCGAGGACGTGGAGAACAGCCCGGCGGCCCGTGGCTTCGGCATCCGCGACGGGAACGGCATCGTGTTCATCTCGCACCTGGGCGAGGTCATGCCCTCGGGCTTCCTGCCGCTGTCGGTGGGCAATGTCAAGGACCGCAGCATCGTGGAGCTCTACCGCGACACCGAGCTGATGCGCCAGCTGCGCCGTCCCGAGGAGTTCAAGGGACGCTGCGGTGTCTGCGAATTCGACCGTTGGTGCGGCGGCTCGCGGGCCCGTGCCTATGCCTGGACCGGCGACCCGCTCGCCTCCGACCCGCTGTGCCCCTATGTGCCTGAGAAGATGCGCGAACACGATCTGAGTGTTGCCTGACCAATGAGCACCACCGATCGTGTGACCACCCCCACCCCGACCGTTTCCGGCACCGACGCGCCCGGCCCTGATGCCTCGCACTGCCACCTGGTGGTGGTCGGCGGCGGCATCACCGGCCTGGCCGCTGCCTGGCAGGGCATGGCCCGCGGCGCGCGGGTCAGCGTTGTGGAGTCCGATGACCACTTCGGCGGCAAGGTCGTCACCGACCGGCGCGACGGCTTCCTGGTGGAGCAGGGGCCCGACTCGTTCGTCGCCTACCGGCCCGCCGCACTGAAGTTGATCGAGGAGCTGGGCCTGTCCGACCAGGTGATCGCACCGGGTGGGGGACGCCGTGTGAGCCTGCTGTCGCGCGGCAAGCTGCGTCCGATGCCGGCCGGCATGGGCATGGTGCTGCCGACCCGCATGTGGCCCTTCGTCACCACCACCGTGCTGTCATGGCCCGACAAGATCCGCGCCGGGCTCGACCTGGTGATCCCGCGCCGCCTGCCCGACCATGACGTGGCGATCGGCGCCTTCCTGCGCCAACGCCTGGGTGATGGCATCGTGCGTCGCTTCGCCGATCCGATGGTCGGCGGCATCTACGGTGCCGGTATCGACGAGCTGAGCCTCGACGCCGTGCTGCCGAGCCTGCGTGACAACGAGCGCGACCACCGCTCCCTGATGGTCGCCTCCCTTGCCGGCGGACGCGCCAGCCGGCGCGCGGCCCGGCAGCGGGCGGCCCAGAACAACGCGCAGCAGAACAGCTCGCACCAGAACAGCACAGGCCAGAACAACTCAGCGGGGACACGCGGCCCGGCCGCATCCCCCTTCCGCACGTTGCGCGGGGGCCTCGGCCAGCTGATCGATGCCCTGGTCGACCAGCTGCGTGCCGGTGGCGTCGAGCTGCTGGTGAACACCAGCGTCGACCTGCTGGGCCGCGACGGGGTGCACCTGTCCGATGGGCGGGTGCTGCCCGCCCATGCGGTGGTACTTGCCGGGGGAGTGGCCAGCTCGGCGCGGTTGCTGCGACCCCAGCTGCCGGCCGCCGCCCGTGCCCTGGCGCAGATCCCCCTGGCCTCCACGACGATCGTCTCGCTGGCCTGGCCGGTCAGCGCCTTCGACGTCGCCCCTGATTCGCAGGGTTGGCTCGAGGCCGACGCCGGCCCGGTCAGTGGCCTGACCGCCAGCTCCATCAAGTTCGCCGGCCGCGCCCCCGACGGTTCGGTGCTGATGCGCGTCTTCGTCCCCGACAAGCGCGGCCCGCTCACCGACGCCCCCGACGACGAGCTGCTCAGCGCGGTGATCGACCATGTGCGCCCCCTGCTGGGCGTGCACGGCGAGCCCGGCCTCACCCAGATCACCCGCTGGCACAAGGTGATGCCCAAGTACACCGTGGGACACCTGGAGCGCGCTGCGGTGGTCGATTCCACGCTGGCCGAGCAGCGTCCCACCTGGGCGGTTGCCGGGAGTGCCCTGCACGGCGTCGGGCTGCCCGACTGCATCAGCGACGCCCGGCACAGCGCCGACGAGGTGATCGACGCCGCACTGGCCGCTACCCCGAGCGCACCCACCGGCAACGCCGCCACCGACCGGACGGAGACCCGATGACGAGCTTCGACGCCCTACTGGTCGCTGGTTTCGGCGGTCCCGAATCGATGGCGGAGGTGCCCGATTTCCTGCAACGGGTCAGCGGCGGGCACATCCCGCCCGACCGGCTGGCCGAGGTGGAGCACCACTACGCGCGCTTCGGCGGCGTCAGTCCGGTGAACGCCCAGCACCGCGCCCTGGCCGCGGCCCTCGGGGAGGCGCTGGTGGCACGGGGCATCGACGTGCCGATCGCCAACGCCAACCGCCACTCGATGCCCTACATGGACCAGGCCCTGGCCGACCTGCAGTCCCGTGGCATCCGTCGGGTGCTGACGCTGGTGCCCACGCCCTACGCGTCCTACTCCGGATGCCGTGCCTATCGCGAGGAGCTGCTTGCCGGCACCCGGCTCGACGACGAGGGTCGCCCCGCCCTGCAGGTGGTCAAGCTCGACCCCTATGCCGACCTGCCGGCGCTGGTCACCGCGCAGGTACAGCTGTTGCGCGCGGCTCTGGCCGACCATCCCGACGCCCACCTGGTGTTCACCACCCACTCCATCCCCACCGCCATGGCCGAGACCTCGGGTCCGCACGGCAACGCCTACATCCCGCAACACCTGGCGCTGATCGACGCGGTGATGGCCGAGCTGGCCGCCGGCGGCCTGCGTCCGTCCTGGGAGCTGGCCTACCAATCGCGGTCCGGCAGCCCACGCACGCCGTGGCTGGAGCCTGACATCAATGACGTGATCACCCGCCTGGCCGGCGAGGGGGTCCGCGACGTGATCTGCTCACCGATCGGATTCCTCACCGACCACATGGAGGTGGTCTGGGACCTCGACACCGAGGCTGCCGCGACGGCTGCCGAGCACTCCATGGCCTTCACCCGGGTGGCCACCGTCGGCACCCTGCCGGTCTTCATCGAGGGGCTGGCCGACCTGGTCGTCGCTGCCCTGGCCACCGAGCCGGGCACCGGCCCCGACGCCCCTGCCGCGCGCCATTGGTGCACGCCGGACTGCTGTCCCAATGCCCGGGTCGCCGGCAGGCCGACGATCCCCGGGTTCGCCGCGGGTCCACGGTGACGCGTCCCGCGGGCAGCCCCGCCCACGCCATCTCCCCAAGCACCCAGGCCATCCAGCACCCATCTCCTCAAGCACCCATCTCCTCAAGCACCCGGGCTCGCCCAGTCGGGCACATTCACCCTCTGACAAGGACAGATAATGGCTGATATCTCCATCGATCCAATCGTCCAGCGTCCCCGCCGCCTGCGCCGCACGCCCGCCATCCGCCGCATGGTCGCCGAGACCCGGCTCGACCCGGCCGACCTCGTGCTGCCGATGTTCGCCGTGGAGGGGCTCACTGAGCCCCGCGAGATCGCCACCATGCCCGGCGTGTGGCAGCACACCAAGGAATCGCTGCAGAAGGCCGTGCACGACGCGGCCGATGCCGGCGTCGGTGCGGTGATGCTGTTCGGCACCCCGCTGGAGCGCGATCCGATCGGCTCCCAGGCATGGAACCCGCACGGCATCCTCGCCAACGCGGTGCGCTGGGCCGTCGAGGCCGAGCCGGAACTGCCGGTGATCGCCGATGTCTGCCTCGACGAGTTCACCGACCACGGACACTGCGGCGTGCTCGCGCCCGACGGGACCGTCGACAACGACGCCACCCTGCCCCTGTACGCGAAGATGAGCGTCGTGCTGGCCGACGCCGGCGCGGCCATGCTGGGCCCCTCGGGCATGATGGACGGCCAGATCGCCGTGATCCGCAAGGCCCTGGACGATGCCGGCCACACCGACACCGTGTTGATGGCCTATTCGGCCAAGTACGCCTCGGGCTTCTTCGGGCCCTTCCGTGAGGCCGTCGACAGCCAGCTGAAGGGTGACCGACGCGCCTACCAGCAGGACCCGGCCAACGCCATCGAGTCCCTGCGCGAGATCGAGCTCGACCTCGAGCAGGGCGCCGACTTCGTGATGGTGAAGCCGGCCATGGCCTATCTCGACGTGTTGGCGGCGGCCCGGGCCATCTCCAATGTGCCGGTGGCCGCCTATGTGGTCTCGGGGGAGTACTCGATGATCGAGTTCGCCGCCAGGGCGGGCGCCCTGGACCGCAAGCGCTGCATCATGGAGGCACTCACCAGCGTCAAGCGCGCCGGCGCCTCCACGATCGTCACCTACTGGGCCACCGAGGTCGCCACCTGGCTCAACGAGGTGCGTTCCTGATCCGACGCCGCCGGCGCGTGGCGGCGGTCTAGTCGCCGGCAGCCACGATGGCCGGTTGTCGGCTCGCCGGGGTGGCGTCCGTGCGCTCGGCCGTGGGTCGTTCGTCCGGCGCGAGGAACAGCGCGGCGACGGCAGCCGCCAGGGTCATGGCGATCGTCCACCAGAAGGCCGCATCGAACCCGTCCCGGGGACGCGCGGTGCTCGCTCGTGAGGTGAGCGCCACCGCCACCAGGGCCGTGCCGAAGGCGCCACCCAGCTGTTGCACGATGCGGGTGATCGCCGAGGCATGTGGCATGTGCTCACGGGCGATGTCCACATAGGCCCCGGTCATGATCGGGATGAGCACCACGCCCATGCCGAAGCCCCGCACGAACAGCACCGTGCCGAGCAGCCACAGCCCGGTGTCGGTGCCTGCCAGGGCGAAGGGGACGGTCGCGGCGGCGCTGATCAGCAGGCCTGCCACCGCGGTGAGGCGCGGGCCGAAGCGGGCGACCAGGGAGCTCACGATGAACCGCGACAGCAGGGAACCGATGCCCTGCGGGATCAACAGCAGCGCGGCGTTGAGGGCGTCGTAGCCGCGCAACGACTGGAAGTACAGCGGCAACAGGAAGTTGGCCGAGAACAGGGTGGCGCCCACCAGCGTCAGGGTGACCGAGGAGACGCGCACCGAGCGCACCGCCAACAGGCGCACGTCGATCAGGGCCCGGCTGCCGCTCGGCGCGCCCAGGCGACGAATCCGGCCAGCAGCGCCAGGCCCACCAATGCCGGAACCAGCACGTCGGCGCGATGGAAGCCGCCCACGTCGTAGGCATTGGACAGGCCGTAGAGCATGCCGGCCAGGGCCAGCGACAACAGCACCGCGCCGACCAGGTCGAGTCGTGGGTGGCCTGCTGCCGGGCGCGGACGGTCATCGGTGATGAACGCCATGGCGAGTACCCACCCCACAACGCCGATCGGCACATTGATCAGGAACAGCCAGTGCCAGGACAGCCAGTTGAGCACGACGCCGCCGAGTACGGGCCCGATGATCGGCCCCAGGGCGATCGGCAGGCTCACATTGGCCATGGCCCGGGTCATCCCACGTCGGTCGACGTGTTGCATCACCAGGGTCTGCATGAGCGGGAACATGATGCCGCCCCCGAAGCCCTGCAGCACCCGGAAGGCGATGAGCGAGGCGGCGCTCCAGCTCAGCGCGCACAGGGCGGAGCTCACCGTGAACAGTCCGAGCGCGAACAGCCACAGCCGCTTGCCCCCGAACCGGGTCTGGGCCCAACTGACGAGGGGGATCGCCACCGCGAGCGCCAGCAGGTAGCCGGTGCTCACCCATTGCAGCGTCGAGACCGGTGCGTGCAGCGCCTCGGTGAGGGTGTGCATGCCGATCGCGACGATCGTCGTGTCCATGATCGCCGTGATCCCGCCGACCACCAGCGCGACCAGCAACCTGCCGGTCGACTGCGTCGTGGCCGCACCATCGTGTGGATTCACCACCATGACCTCCAATAGAGAACGAATGCGTACACAACATAGGCGCGTAAGATAGTGAACGCAAGCGATCACAATGAGTACTTTTCGGGGTTGGTTTTCGGGATGGGGGGAGTCGTGGCGGACGCGGACGGGCAGGGGACGATCCCCCGGGAGACCAGGCGGCGCGGCCCGGCGCTGGAGAAGGCGATCCTGGACGCCGGATGGCGCGAACTCGCCGGTGCCGGCTACGCCGGACTCACCTTCGAGGCAGTGGCCGAGCGCGCCCACACCGGCAAGGCCGCCCTCTACCGGCGCTGGCCCAACAAGGAGTCGCTGGTGCTGGCCGTGCTGTCGCAGCGCTACTTCAATGCCCCGGCAACGGTTCCCGACACCGGATCGCTGCGTGGCGATGTGCTGGCCGTGCTGCGCGGCGCGAATCGCCTCGGCGACGATGCGCCGGCCCTGATCAGCGTGTTGCTGGGGGCCTACTTCGATGAGACGAACACCACGCCCCAGGAGTTGCGTGCCCATTTGCTGGGCGATCGGGTGGACACGATGGCGCTGCTCGTGGAGCGTGCCATCGCTCGCGGTGAGGTCGCCGCGCCGCTGCCCCGACGCGTGCTGGCGCTGCCGATGGACCTGGTGCGCCTGCAGTTCTTCATGACCTTCCAGAGCGTGCCGGACGAGGACATCGTGGACATCGTGGACACGGTCTTCCTGCCGCTGGCCACGGGGACGACGCGCGCCGGGGACGCTGGGGGAGCCGGGGGCCCGGACCACACCGGAGGCGCCCCGGATCCGGCCCGCGCCTGGGCGACCGGTCGTCGGGCCGGCCCCGCTGCGGGCAGACCCTAGAATCGAGGGGCAAGGCCATCCCGCTGCCGGAATGCCCGGCCCGACAAGGAAGAACCCATGAGTGTCAGTGACGAATTGTTCGCAGAAGCCCTCAAGGTCATGCCCGGGGGCGTCTCCTCGCCGGTGCGCGCCTACCGCAGTGTCGGGGGCACGCCACGCTTCGTGAAGCGGGCGCTGGGTTCCCACATCGTCGACGTCGACGACAAGCGCTATGTCGACCTGGTGTGCAGCTGGGGGCCGATGATCGCCGGCCACGCCCACCCCGAGGTGGTGGCCGCCGTGCAGCAGGCCGTTGCCGATTCCACCTCGTTCGGCGCGCCCAGTGAGGTGGAGCTGCGGCTCGCCCAGGCCGTCGTCGCCCGCATGGGCGGCGCCATCGACAAGGTGCGCTTCACCTGTTCGGGCACCGAGGCCGTGATGACCGCGGCCCGACTGGCGCGCGGCATCACCAAGCGACCGCTGCTGGTCAAGTTCGTCGGCTGCTACCACGGCCATTCCGATTCCTTCCTGGTGGCGGCCGGCTCCGGGGTGGCAAGCCTGGGCCTGCCCGATTCGCCCGGCGTACCCAAGGAGGTCGCCGGCGACACCGTCGCCCTGCCCTATGGGCGCATCGACCTGGTCGAGGAGCTGTTCGCCGAGCGCGGCGACCAGGTGGCGGCCATCGTCACCGAGGGCGTCCCGGCGAACATGGGCGTCATCGTGCCGCCCGAGGGCTTCAACCGTCGCCTGCATGACATCGCCCACGCCCACGGCGCCCTTCTCATCCAGGACGAGGTGCTCACCGGTTTCCGGCTGAGCCCCACCGGTGCCTGGGGGCTGCAGGGGGCGAAGGAGGGCTGGACTCCCGACCTGTTCACCTTCGGCAAGGTGATCGGTGGCGGCATGCCACTGGCGGCCGTGGGTGGTTCGGCGCAGCTGATGGACTACCTGGCCCCCGAGGGGCCCGTCTACCAGGCGGGCACCCTGTCGGGTAACCCGGCTGCCTGCGCGGCGGGGCTGGCCACCCTCGCCCTCATGGACGACGCTGCCTACTCCCGACTGGACGCCACCGCCGACCGGGTCTCGGCGATGGCCGATGAGGCCCTGGAGTCCGCCGGGGTGCCCCACCGCATCAACAAGGTCTCCAACCTGTTCAGCGTCTTCCTCACCGACGCCCCGGTGACGGACTTCGCCTCGGCGTCCAAGCAGGACACCAAGGCGTTCTCGCGCTTCTTCCACGCGGCACTCGATGCCGGCCTGTGGCTGGCCCCCAGCGGCTTCGAGGCCTGGTTCTGCTCCACGGCCCTGGATGATGATGACCTTGAGGTCATCGACGCCGGCCTGCACAAGGCTGCACAGGCGGCCGCCCAGGGCCTTTCCTCGTTGGAGGATGTGCGCCGCTGATCGGTGTCTCGCCAGGCGGTGGCAATTGCGGAGTGGGCGCGTTTCCGGCTTGTTCGCCGGACGCGCCCACTGCCATGTCCGAAACTGTTCAAATGGTGATCACGGCGTGTTCGTAATGCGAGATTGCCTGTCATTTTCCGGCGGCGCCGAAGGTTTTTTGGTAGGTCGTCTGGGGTGCCTCGGATGAACGCTGTTAGATTCCTGTGATCTGCGTTTAGTGCCCCCACCCCCTTGCCCGAATCGCCGCAGAACGTGGGAGGATGGCGCCATGAGTCCGCGAGAAATTGAGGTTTCCGAGCCGCGCGAGGTTGGTATCACCGAGCTCGTGCTGCGCGATGCCCATCAGAGCCTGATGGCCACACGAATGGCAATGGAAGACATGGTCGGCGCCTGTGCAGACATTGATGCTGCCGGGTACTGGTCAGTGGAGTGTTGGGGTGGTGCCACGTATGACTCGTGTATCCGCTTCCTCAACGAGGATCCTTGGGAGCGTCTGCGCACGTTCCGCAAGCTGATGCCCAACAGCCGTCTCCAGATGCTGCTGCGTGGCCAGAACCTGCTGGGTTACCGCCACTACAACGACGAGGTCGTCGATCGCTTCGTCGACAAGTCCGCTGAGAACGGCATGGACGTGTTCCGTGTCTTCGACGCCATGAATGATCCCCGCAACATGGCGCACGCCATGGCTGCCGTCAAGAAGGCCGGCAAGCACGCGCAGGGCACCATTTGCTACACGATCAGCCCGGTCCACACCGTTGAGGGCTATGTCAAGCTTGCTGGTCAGCTGCTTGACATGGGTGCTGATTCCATCGCCCTGAAGGACATGGCCGCCCTGCTCAAGCCGCAGCCGGCCTACGACATCATCAAGGCCATCAAGGACACCTACGGCCAGAAGACGCAGATCAACCTGCACTGCCACTCCACCACGGGTGTCACCGAGGTCTCCCTCATGAAGGCCATCGAGGCCGGCGTCGACGTCGTCGACACCGCCATCTCGTCCATGTCGCTCGGCCCGGGCCACAACCCCACCGAGTCGGTCGCCGAGATGCTCGAGGGCACCGGGTACACCACCAACCTTGACTACGATCGCCTGCACAAGATCCGCGATCACTTCAAGGCCATCCGCCCGAAGTACAAGAAGTTCGAGTCGAAGACGCTTGTCGACACCTCGATCTTCAAGTCGCAGATCCCCGGCGGCATGCTCTCCAACATGGAGTCGCAGCTGCGCGCCCAGGGCGCCGAGGACAAGATGGACGAGGTCATGGCCGAGGTTCCGCGCGTCCGCAAGGCCGCCGGCTTCCCGCCCCTGGTCACCCCGTCCAGCCAGATCGTCGGCACGCAGGCCGTGTTCAACGTGATGATGGGCGAGTACAAGAGGATGACCGGCGAGTTCGCCGACATCATGCTCGGCTACTACGGCGCCAGCCCGGCCGATCGCGATCCGAAGGTGGTCAAGTTGGCCGAGGAGCAGTCCGGCAAGAAGCCGATCACCCAGCGCCCGGCCGATCTGCTGCCCCCCGAGTGGGAGAAGCAGTCCAAGGAGGCCGCGACGCTCAAGGGCTTCAACGGCACCGACGAGGACGTGCTCACCTATGCACTGTTCCCGCAGGTCGCTCCGGTCTTCTTCGAGCATCGCGCCGAGGGCCCGCACAGCGTGGCTCTCACCGATGCCCAGCTGAAGGCCGAGGCCGAGGGCGACGAGAAGTCGCTCGCCGTGGCCGGTCCCGTCACCTACAACGTGAACGTGGGCGGAACCGTCCGCGAAGTCACCGTTCAGCAGGCGTGAGGATGATTGCCAATCATGGCTGAAAACAACAATTTGAAGCTCGCCAGCACCATGGAAGGTCGCGTGGAGCAGCTCGCAGAGCAGCGCCAGGTGATCGAAGCCGGTGGCGGCGAACGTCGCGTCGAGAAGCAACATTCCCAGGGTAAGCAGACCGCTCGTGAGCGCCTGAACAACCTGCTCGATCCCCATTCGTTCGACGAGGTCGGCGCTTTCCGCAAGCACCGCACCACGTTGTTCGGCATGGACAAGGCCGTCGTCCCGGCAGATGGCGTGGTCACCGGCCGTGGCACCATCCTTGGTCGTCCCGTGCACGCCGCGTCCCAGGACTTCACGGTCATGGGTGGTTCGGCTGGCGAGACGCAGTCCACGAAGGTCGTCGAGACGATGGAACAGGCGCTGCTCACCGGCACGCCCTTCCTGTTCTTCTACGATTCGGGCGGCGCCCGGATCCAGGAGGGCATCGACTCGCTGAGCGGTTACGGCAAGATGTTCTTCGCCAACGTGAAGCTGTCGGGCGTCGTGCCGCAGATCGCCATCATTGCCGGCCCCTGTGCCGGTGGCGCCTCGTATTCGCCGGCACTGACTGACTTCATCATCATGACCAAGAAGGCCCATATGTTCATCACGGGCCCCCAGGTCATCAAGTCGGTCACCGGCGAGGATGTCACCGCTGACGAACTCGGTGGCGCTGAGGCCCATATGGCCATCTCGGGCAATATCCACTTCGTGGCCGAGGACGACGACGCCGCGGAGCTCATTGCCAAGAAGCTGCTGAGCTTCCTTCCGCAGAACAACACTGAGGAAGCCTCCTTCGTCAACCCGAACAATGACGTCAGCCCCAATACCGAGCTGCGCGACATCGTTCCGATTGACGGCAAGAAGGGCTATGACGTGCGCGATGTCATTGCCAAGATCGTCGACTGGGGTGACTACCTCGAGGTCAAGGCCGGCTATGCCACCAACCTCGTGACCGCCTTCGCCCGGGTCAATGGTCGTTCGGTGGGCATCGTGGCCAATCAGCCGTCGGTGATGTCGGGTTGCCTCGACATCAACGCCTCTGACAAGGCCGCCGAATTCGTGAATTTCTGCGATTCGTTCAACATCCCGCTGGTGCAGCTGGTCGACGTGCCGGGCTTCCTGCCCGGCGTGCAGCAGGAGTACGGCGGCATCATTCGCCATGGCGCGAAGATGCTGTACGCCTACTCCGAGGCCACCGTGCCGAAGATCACCGTGGTGCTCCGCAAGGCCTACGGCGGCTCCTACCTGGCCATGTGCAACCGTGACCTTGGTGCCGACGCCGTGTACGCCTGGCCCAGCGCCGAGATTGCGGTGATGGGCGCCGAGGGTGCGGCAAATGTGATCTTCCGCAAGGAGATCAAGGCTGCCGACGATCCCGACGCCATGCGCGCCGAGAAGATCGAGGAGTACCAGAACGCGTTCAACACGCCGTACGTGGCCGCCGCCCGCGGTCAGGTCGACGACGTGATTGACCCGGCTGATACCCGTCGAAAGATTGCTTCCGCCCTGGAGATGTACGCCACCAAGCGTCAGACCCGCCCGGCGAAGAAGCATGGAAACTTCCCCTGCTGAGCGAGGAGAGAAATTATGGCTGATGAGGAAGAGAAGGACCTGATGATCGCCACGCTCAACAAGCGCGTCGCGTCATTGGAGTCTGAGTTGGGTTCACTCCAGAGCGATACCCAGGGTGTCACCGAGGACGTACTGACGGCCATTTCGGCCGCCGTTGCGGCCTATCTCGGCAACGATGGATCGGCTGAGGTCGTCCATTTCGCCCCGAGCCCGAACTGGGTCCGCGAGGGTCGTCGGGCTCTGCAGAACCATTCCATTCGTTGATCCGGGAGTAACTCACATGAAACTGAAGGTAACAGTCAACGGCACTGCGTATGACGTTGACGTTGACGTCGACAAGTCACACGAAAACCCGATGGGCACCATCCTGTTCGGCGGCGGCACCGGCGGCGCGCCGGCACCGCGCGCAGCAGGTGGCGCAGGCGCCGGTAAGGCCGGAGAGGGCGAGATTCCCGCTCCGCTGGCCGGCACCGTCTCCAAGATCCTCGTGAAGGAGGGTGACACGGTCAAGGCTGGTCAGACCGTGCTCGTTCTCGAGGCCATGAAGATGGAGACCGAGATCAACGCTCCCACCGACGGCAAGGAGTACCGCGGCCACGGCTTCATCAACGCGCTGACCACGATGCGCCGCGACCAGATGCGCCCGACCGTGACGACCCTCGAATACCGCGTCGGCAAGGGGGAGTGGAAGAACCTCGACGGCGCCGTCCTGCCCGCCGGATCCGTCACCTTCTACGCGGCAGCGGCCTCGCCGATCAGCCACCTGCACATGGACGTCGCCGGCCTGACCGGCGTCGACCGCGACGGGTCGGGCAAGTACGGGGACGACGAGCTGAGCGTGTCCGCGGAGAACGTGGACCTGAGCTCCCTCCTGCCCGAGGGCGCCGACTCGGTCACCGCGCGCGTGCAGGTGCGCGCCACCGGCATTAACTTCGACCGCCAGGCCGACGACGACACGGGCCGCGAGGCCACCTTCACGGTGTCACGCGACCCCGCCGTGGTCCCCCAGCCCACGCCCGATCCGGCAGACGACACGGTGCCCGCGCCCGCAACACCGACAGCCGGAATCACCGCCCCCGCGCGAGCCGCCGAGCAGCTGCCCGCCAACTACGCGGTGAACCTGCCCAAGGGCGCTGATAAGGCCACCTTCGAGCGGGCCGCAGCCCAGGCCTCGTTCCGGGGAGGCCTGGTCCTGGCACGCTACCCGCAGTTCGGGACGTTCTTCGTGCAGTCCGCCTCACCCTCGTTCTCACCCGACCTGGGCGCTGCGCTCATCAAGGAGGGCATCAGCTACGACTCGATCGGCCCGACCCGCCAGGCACCCGTCGGCGGTAACGAGGCCGTGGTCCCCATCTCCTACGA
>OLOA01000227.1_pt1 | contig 62505 bp, 62 predicted proteins | sample 1672201 | NCBI WGS metagenome assembly OLOA01 (sample SAMEA3136658, study PRJEB25190) | human gut metagenome
AGATGCGCCGGCGGCCTCTCTGTGGATGCAAGGTATCTTCTCTGGGCAGAGGCGCTCAGAGCTCTCCCAGCTTACGCAGGGTGTCCTCCCGCACCGCCTGCCGCAGTGCCACGAGATAGTCGGAAAAGGCCACCTTGTCGTCAGCATAGGTTTTGTTCAGCGTGTACTCCAGCGGAATCCAAGTGGACAGGTCTGAGGCGTTGTGCTGGATCACCGCCTCCAAGCCGTCAATGGCCTTATAGAGCTTGGCCTCCAAGGTGTTCCGCTGGGCCATCTCCTCGTACAGTTCCTCCATTTCCCGGGCGCAGGACGCCGGGAGGGAGGCCACCCACCGGTGCAACAGCGTCTCCTCCCGATCCTCGTCCGCCGGGCTCTTTTCAAAGCTGGGGATATCCCCCGTAAAGGCCTCCCCCAGGTCATGGATGATACACATGCGAATGACCTTGTTCATATCGGCTTCCGGGAATTCCTCTTGCAGGAAAAAGGCCATCAAGGTCATCATCCAGCTGTGCTCGGCCACGCTCTCCCGCCTGCCGTTGGAAGTGTAGCAGTGGCGGGTGGTCCCCTTCAGCCGTTCTGCCACGGCCAAGGCGTTCAGCAGGGTTCTTGGTTCCATCCGGTATCCTCTCCCATCTCATCCCCCGCCGCACCTGCGGGCAGAGGCAATGTGCAATAGATTATTTTTTGGGGGAAGCATCCTCCTCCTGTGCCCCACAGTACACCGCAATGGCCGCCGCCATCTGCGCTGCGGTTCCCGTCCCCCATTGATCCAGGTACGTCTGGAACCGCTGGTCGGTCCGGTACAGTTCTCCCAGTCCCGCCAGCGTCTGCCTGGTGCAGCAATAATGGTGCCGGGTGATGTGGGCTTGCCACCGGCCCGTCAAAGCCTGCACCTGGGGGTGCTCGGGAGGCAGCGGCCTGCTCCGGGCAAAGGCCGCGATCAGCTCTTCCGCCTCTGCCTGGGCAGCCCGCCAGGCTGTCTCCTCGCCGGATTGCTGTCTCTCCTGGTTTTCCCTCCAGGCCGCAGTATCCCCCCAGCGGGCCTTGACCTCCCGGGCGTAGGCCCGGCATTTCTCCTCGTACTCCGCCCGGTCAAAAGCGGTAAACGCCATCTCCATGGTTGTCTCTCCTTTCAAGGCAGCTTCCACCAGTCTCAGGAGGCCATCGAGCCGGTCCCGCTTCGCCCGCAGCAGCGCCCGCTGGGCCGTCAAGGCCGCCGTCCGGTCATAGGCCGGGCTGGCCAGGATGGCCTTGATTTCCGCCAGGGGAAACTCCAGTTCCCGAAAAAACAGGATCTGCTGAAGCCGTTCCAACTCCGCCGGTCCATAGAGACGGTAACCCGCCGGGGAAACCGCGCCGGGCGGCAGCAGGCCAATCTTGTCATAATACCGCAGGGCACGGATGGTAACCCCAGTCCGCTCTGCCATCTGATGAATGGTCAGCATGCAATGCCCTCCTTTCCCTGTGGAGATTGAATGGTGGGTCCGGACCACAAGGCAAGGATACAGGATGACCCAAGGGGAGAGTCAAGGGGATTTTTCAAAAAGATTCAAATGCGCCGGGCCCCGTGGTAACCGGCGTGCACGGCATCCCAGATCTGTCCGCCTTTCACCGCGTCTCCCACAGGGATCACCCGGCTGCAGACCTCCCCCAGCCGGTCCCCGTAGGGCCGGGCGGGGACGGTGCCCAGGGCCAGGACCACCCGGTCGCAGGGATAGACATATTCCTCCCCGGTCTGGCTGTCCACAAACCAGATCCGGTCCTCCCCCACCCGGGTGAGGGTGCGGTTGCAGAGGAAGACCACGTTGTTCACCTCCAGCACCGCCGTTACCCCGTTGCGGTTGGAGCCCTGAACCCCAGGGGCCAGCCGGGGGGCGGCCTCCAGCACCAGGACAGCATTGTTCCGCGCCCGGTCCGAGAGGAGTTCTGCGGTCTCCAGGCCGGTCATCCCCGAGCCCACCACCACCACGCTCTCCTCCCGGATGTCCAGGGCGCCGGTGATGACCGCCGGCGGCGTGCAGACCAGCGGACTCTCCCGGGCCCCCTGGATCGCGGCCGGAATCCCCGGCACCCCGCCGGTGGCATCCAAAATGGCATAGGGGGACAGTCGACCCAGTTCCTTTAGGGTGGGGGCACAGCCGGTCCGCAGCTCCACCCCCGCCTGGCGGCAGCGGAAGCACAAGCTGTCCAAAAGCCACTGAATTTTCTCCTTCCGGGGCGTCCCTGCGGCCAGCAGAAGCTGACCGCCCAGCTGTGGCGCCTTCTCAAACAGGATCACCCGGAACCCCCGGCGGGCAGCCACCCAGGCCCCCTCTAATCCGGCGGGGCCACCCCCCAGCACCACCACCAGGCGGCCCTCCCCATCTTGGGGCAGCGGGGGCAACTGGGCCTCGTAGCCCGTCTCCGGGTTCACCGCGCAGGTGATGTGCCCTGCCTGCTCGTACTTGCCAAAGCAGGCCATACAGGAGATGCAGGGGAGGATCTCCTCCTCCCGGCCCTGCCGCGCCTTGTTTCCCCAGTCCGGGTCGGCCAGGTGGCTGCGGGCGGAGGCGACAAAGTCCAGCACCCCCTCCTCCAGCAGCTTTTCCCCATAGGCCGGGTCCCGAATCAGGGCCACCGAGACCACGGGAAGGGGGACCGTCCTCTTCACCGCCTTGGGCAGGTGCTTTCGCCAGCCCTGGGGATAGTACATGGGCTCCACGCTCTGGCTGAGCTTGCTGTCGGTCCCCGAGGCGGTGACATTGATGGCGTCCACCCCCCAGGAGGCCAGCATCTGGCAAATTTGAATGCCGGTGTCGGCATGGTAGCCCTCCCGGCCGATGTACTCCTCCAGGGAAATCCGGAACATCAGGGGGAAGTCCCGGCCGCAGGCGGCCCGAATGGCCTCCACCACCTCCCGGAGAATCCGGGTCCGGTTCTCCAGGCTGCCGCCGTATTCGTCGGTACGATGGTTGGTTACCGGGCTGAGAAAGCTGTGGAGGAAGTAGTGGTGGGCGGCGTGGACCTCCACCCCATCCATCCCGCTCTCCTTGATCCGTCGGGCCGCCTGGCCAAACTTTTGGACAATTTCCTGGATGTCCTCCCGGGTGGCCGCCTGGGCCGTCCCCCGCTTCTTCCCCCTGCCGTCGCTGGCGGAGACCAGGGGGAGATGGGGATTCAGCTTGGGGTCGGCGTTGGCGCCGGGGTGGAACAGCTGGGCAAATATCTTGGTGCCATAGGGATGCACCCGTTCCGCCAGTGCCCGGAACGCGGGAATTTTATCCTCCCGGGCCGCGTTCAGCTCCCGGGGGAACAGGACCCCCCGCGCCTCATCCACACAGACCATCTCGGTGATGATGAGCCCCACGCCCCCCTTGGCCCGGGCCTCGTAGTATGCCAGCATGTCCTCCGTCATGGTCCCGTCCGGCTGGGACAGGGAGGCGGACGCCGCCGTCATCACAATGCGGTTGGGGATGGTCAGCGTGCCGATGGCTCCCGGGGAAAATAGCTTCTCATACATGAAACTGTCTCCTTTTTCTCTCTTGGGTGGGACGTTTTCTTTCATTTTACCGGTTCCCCCGGGAAAAAGCAAGATTCCCGCAAAAACGCCCCCTTCGGGTCACAATTCCAAAGGGGGCGCTTTTTACGTTGTCTCCTGGTCCGTGGCGGCAGGGTTCTCTTTCTTGCGGACCTTCTCCTCCTTCTCCGCCTGGGCCTGGGCTTCCGCCTCCGCCCGGCGGGCCCTTTTCAGCTCCTTTCGCAGCTGGTTCAGGTATTCCGGCGGGACCACATCAGAGCCCTTGGGATTGAGAATGTAGGCCCGGACCTTGTGGGCCAGTTCCTCTGTGGAGGGGTGGACCACCACCAGATTGTTCTCATAGGCATACCAATAGCTCTTCTTCACATCCGGCATCTCTTTGGTGATCAGCTGCAGGCAGGCCAGCCGCATGGCGGTGGGCGGGGTATAGACCACATCCTGAATGGAGGTGAAGGGAATCACCCGCTCTTTCTCCTTCATCTTGGTCTTCCCCAAGCAGCGGATCACACAGTAATCCACATAGACATCCAGCCGGGAAGAGCCCCCCGGCAGCCAAAACAGCAAGCCCTTTCGCAGGGACTGCTGGTGTTCCTCCCGCTTCTGCGCCTTCTTTTTTCGTCCGAACATCGCCGCCGTCTCCCTTCCCGCGCTGTCAAAGCATTAAAATGCAATCTGATCCGGATCGTGTCCCGAACCGCCGAAGGGCGGCAGCGCGGCAATCCGCGCCATATCCTCCGGGGTCAGGGCAAAGTCAAAAATGGCTGTGTTTTCCTGGATTCGCTGGGGGGTCACCGACTTGGGCAGAGGCAGGACCCCCTGCTCCAGGCACCAGCGCAGGCAGATCTGCGCGGCGGACTTCCCATACTGCTTTCCCAGGGCCTGCAAGGTCGCATTCTCCAGCACACGGCCCGATCCCAGGGGACTCCACGCCTCCACCAGGATGCCATGGTCCCGGCAGTAGGCCAGGGTTTGCTTCTGCTGACAGCCGGGGTTGCACTCCACCTGGTTCACCATAGGCGCCACCTCCGTCTTCAGCAAGGGCTCCAAATGATGGGGCAGGAAGTTCGAGACCCCAATGGCCCGGACCCGCCCCTGCTGGTACAGTTCGGTCATGGCCCGCCAGGTCTGACCGTTGATGTCCTCCCAGTTGTCAAACCGGTTGGCCGCGGCCGGCCAGTGGATGAGGTAGAGGTCCAAATAGTCCAGCCCCAGCTTCTCCATGGTCCGGTCAAAGGCCCGCAGAGTACTCTCATACCCCCGGTCTGTGTTCCAGACCTTGCTGGTCACAAAGACCGCCTCCCGGGGCAGGCCGCTGGCCCGGACCGCCTGGCCCACGCTTCTCTCATTTTGATAGTATGCCGCTGTGTCAATGTGCCGGTAGCCCAGTTCCAAAGCCTTCTGGATGGCCGCCACCGTCTCCGGCCCCTCCTTCATCTGCCAGGTGCCAAACCCCAGACAGGGAATGGCCACGCCGTTGGCCAGGGAAAAGGTCTCCCCATGGTGTTTCATGTTGTCGCCCTCCTTTTTCTTCTGAATGGATGAAAAAAGTATAGCACAACCCGCCCCTTGAGACAAGAAATCCCTGCAAAAAAGAAGCACTGTCCGAAAGGACAGTGCTTCTGGATAAGGCAATCTCAGCGCTTGGAGAACTGAGGCGCACGACGGGCGGCTTTCAGGCCGTACTTCTTTCTCTCCTTCATTCTGGGGTCGCGGGTCAGGAACCCGGCGGCCTTCAGAGCGGGGCGATACTCGGCGTTCATCTCCAGCAGGGCGCGGCTGATGCCGTGGCGGATGGCGCCGGCCTGGCCGGTGACCCCGCCGCCGGAGACGGTGGCGGAGATATCCACCTTGCCCAGCAGATCCGTGGTGTCCAGGGGCTGGCGGACAATGAGCTTCAGGGTCTCCAGACCGAAGTAGTCGTCGATGTCACGGCCGTTGATGGTGATGGCACCAGTGCCGTTGGGGAACAGATGCACCCGGGCCACGGAGGACTTCCGGCGGCCGGTGCCGTAATGGTAAGGCTTCTTGCTCTTATACATGGTCTCACTCCTCCTTATTCTGCGGCCCACAGTTCGGGCTTCTGTGCGGCGTGGATGTGCTCGGGACCGCGGAAAATCTTCAGGCGGGTCAGGGAATCCTTGGTGATGATGTTCCGGGGCATCATGCCGCGGACCGCCAGCTTCATGGCCAGCTCGGGCTTGTCCTGCATGAGCTTACGGTACTTGGTCTCCTTCAGGCCGCCCACATAGCCGGAGTGGGTGCGGTAGTACTTCTGATCCAGCTTCTTGCCGGTGAGCACGGCCTTCTCGGCGTTGATGACAATGACAAAGTCGCCGCAGTCGGCGTGGGGGGTGTATTCGGGCTTATGCTTGCCCCGCAGCAGAGTGGCTGCCACGGTAGCGGTTTTCCCAAGGGGCTTGCCAGCGGCGTCAAGGATATACCACTTGCGCTCGATGTTGCCCTTGTTGGCCATAAAAGTGGACATAGGGTCGAACCTCCAATAAAAATTTCTCTTCCTTATATTTTAAGGAGGGCCGGTGGCTTCTCCCGCTTTACAAAGGGTTTGCTTCTCCTTTATAATGCTGGAGAAACCACAGGCCGGTGTTTTCAGCAGGCTACATTATAATACCGCCATGGGAGCCTGTCAACGCTTTTTCTGAATTTTTTAATTTACCCCTGCAAGAACTCTCGTTTTCTCTTCTATCCTCTTCTATTCTTCTGAATCCTCATGTTCTATTTTCATTTTTGTGCGCAAGGAGTGTACCCGTCATGCAAAAGATTCTCAGTCTTCTCCGCCGGTGTGTGGAGGACTATGATATGATCGCCCCCGGGGAGCGGGTGGCCGTGGGGGTATCCGGGGGGAAGGACTCCCTGGTGCTGCTGGCCGCCCTGGCCCGGCTGGCACAGTTTTATCCCGGGGGCTTTTCCGTGGAGGCCTTTACGGTGGACATGGGGACCCCGGGCATGGACCTGTCTCCTCTGGCGGACTACTGCCGGGAGCTGGGCGTCCCCTTCCACCGGATTCCCACCCAGATGTACCATGTGATCTTTGAGACCCGGCGGGAGAAAAATCCCTGCGCCCTCTGCGCCAAAATGCGCCGGGGCTCCCTCCACACCGCCCTGCTGGAGGCGGGCATTCACAAGGTCTCCCTGGGCCACCACTATGACGACGCAGTGGAGACCTTCTTCCTCTCCCTGTTTTATGAGAGCCGCCTGTCCTGCTTCCACCCCGTAACCTATCTGGACCGCACGGACATCACCCAAATCCGCCCCCTTCTCTATGTCAGCGAGGCCATGATCCGGGAGGCGGTTCCCCGCCTCCAGCTCCCGGTGGTCCACAACCCCTGCCCCGCCGACGGCCACACCAAGCGCCAGGAGGTCAAAACCCTCATTGCCTCCCTGGAACCCCAGTATCCCAAACTGAAGGAGTCCGTCTTCGCCGCTATGCAGCGCCTCCCCCTCCCCCATTGGGCCCCCCGGGAACTCCGCCGGCGGCCGCCCACGGAATGAGTCATTGTCATCGAATTGTATCTTCTTTTTTCCAATATTTTTGCTATACTATGGCAAGAGAAAGAAAAGGAGGGTACCCCCATGGCCGCACCCGAAATGCAATTCATTGCCCGGGAGGTAGAGTCCCTGTTCCGCGCCCATTACAGCAAATTGGTCTGGTACGCCCAAACCCTTCTGACCAGGAACGCCCAGACATCCGATCCTGGGCGGGCGGAGGAGGCGGTCCAGGAGGCGTTTGCCATTGCCTGGTCCAAATGGGAGGACCTGTTCGCCAGCCCCAATCCCGCCGGCTGGCTGTACAATACGGTAAACAACGTGGTCCGGAACATGATCCGCGCCGACCAGCAGTGGGCCGCCCGCCTGCTCCAGGCCCAGGCCGCGCTGTCCCACCAGCCCTTCCAGCCTCCGCCGGGGGCCGACCTGGAATTGGAAGGTTTGGTCTCCCAAGAAGAGCTGGAGCTGCTGAAACGGCTGTATCTGGAAGGGATGACCTATGAGGAGCTGGCGGCAGAGGAAAACCTGAACCAAAACACCCTGGCCGCCCGTGTCCGGCGCATCAAGCTCCGGTTTCAAAAAATGTACCGGGAGATTGAAAATTTTTCTGATCCGCCCTGCAAAAAAAGTGACACGGCACGACATAAAGAAAAGAGAGGAGGTTCCAAACTATGAACGATCCCAAAAACAAGCTGGGACAGTACGCCGGGTTGGAACAGCTCTCCACCCAAGCGCTGGAAGACCTGCTCCAGCAGGATTTCGCCGCGGGAGAGGACCACTCCAATCCAGACTTGGTCATGGCAATCATGGAGGTGATGGAACAGAGAAAGCCCCAAGCCGCCCCGGCGGTGGATGTGGACGCCGCGTGGAATGCCTTCCGTGCCGGGAACATAGCGCCCATAGAACCCGAGGCAGGCTCTGCGGGCCGCCTCCCAGAGGCCGATCCGGTCCCGCCGCCGTCCGCCGCCCCGCAGAAGCCCCGCCGAAGAAAAGCGCCCCGCCGCGCCCTGGCTGTGGCGGCCGTGGTCTGTGTCCTGGTCTGCCTTTTCATCCTCCCGGTGCAGGGCAGCAGTCTGCTGCAAAATCTGGTGCAGTGGTCTGACGCCAACTTCTCCTTCTTGTCCAGGGAACCCGATGGAACCGAGGCGGTCCTCCGCAGCCCGGACTATCAGCAGGTGGAAAAAACCGTGTCCGAGCTGACAGACCGGCCTGTTTTGCCCACCTGGTATCCGCCGGGCAGCTCTGTGGTGCAGGTGGAGAGACATACCGTGGAGAACGGCTATTATTGTGTGGTGGTTTTTTCTCTGGACGGCCAGGAGTTTCTCCTGTCCGTTGGAATCTATGACACCGTCGAGGACTTACCCACCCGTCAATACGAAAAAAACAAAGGTCCCGTGGAGGAATACTACGCCAATCATATTTCCCACTACATCATGGGAAATATGGAGCGGAACACCGCCGTTTGGAGAAACGGGCCCACGGAATGCAGCCTGCACGGCTTCCTCAGCCCGGACACCTTGAAACGAATGATTGATTCCATTTACGAATGAAACAGAAAGGAAAAAACACATGAAACGCATTGGTCAAAAACAGCTTTCCCTTTTGCTCTGCCTGGTGCTCCTGTTCACTATGGCCATTCCCGCCGGTGCCCGAGCCAGTGATTATTTTAACAACACTTATGTTTCAGCAACCGCCGTGGGCGGCGGAACTCTGCGGATTAAAGTGGACGTTGCTGCCTCCGGTACAATGAAAGAACTGGGGGCCACCGAAATTATTGTTCACGAACGGCAGGCCAATGGAACATACAAGCCGGTGCGCACCTTTACGCGAAATCAGAACGCCAATCTGATTCGAAAGAACTGTGCTTCCAATGTAATCTCCCTCACATACAAAGGAACCCCCGGAAAATATTACTACATCACCGCGCACTGCTACGCCAAAAACGCCAGCGGCACCGGGGCCACCTGGATCGGCTCCAGCGCGGTACGGGCATAACCATCACTTTTCCTTTTCGGGCCGTAAATGATGCGGCCCGAAAAATTTTTTTATTTTTTTCGATCCCGATGCAAATAAATCGGGTTGGCACGACATGTAGATATGGAGGGTCAAGGAGATTGTGCTACCTTACTATTGCGTGAAGAAAAGAGAGGAGGTGATTTTATGCAAACAGTTTTCTTTTTTCGTTCTATATACAAATAGATTACGTAAAGTCTCAAGAAATTAGACCTATTGCTTTTATGTCGTGAAAGGATTATATTATGAAAATAGGATTTTTAAAACGCTCTATCTGCACCGTGTTGGTCTTAAGCTTAATTTTTTCTCTTTCCGTAAGTGCCACCACTATTGATGATGTTGAAATTACGGATGGTTATCAAGATGAAATCATCGACAATTCTAACTATGTTGTCGACCAATCTGAACTTACTCACACCCCATATGAACCCTTGGCGGAAGAAGATATCCCTATTGAAAGACCTACTGACCTCGTAATTAGTGATGAGCCAGAAGATGCTATGCTCTCTTATGCTCCACGTGCCGTATACGGACCGTATACAAAATTGGAAACAATGGCAGACGAAAAAATGAGTGTCGTAGTCAATGGGCTAAAATCTGCTGGCAGTTTAAAAGTAGTAAAATACGCAGGATATAATTGTTATAAATTTGTATCAAATGGAAACACCGTTTATGTCACATGCGATGCTTTTTACCGCCAGCAGAAAGCAACTGTTACCAGATCTGTTTCCGATGTGGTAACCGCAGCAATCAATAAAGGCTCTTCTAATCCATTATACACAACAGTCATCAGAAGCAAGCAATATACTTACAACGGAATGAAAGTATTCCGTTGGAGCTTCGCCCGAGTAAGTGTTCGCGCCTTTCATGCCAAAAATAACTCTGAAGTCGTTATGAATGTTACGGTTCAGAATGCATACGATTTTGATGCTTATTATGCTGGTCTCCAAGATATCGGGACATCAACAGCAAAAATATCTCCTACCATGGCAATCAGAGTTACTAAAAGCCCTAACGGACTTTATTTCGATTCTTACGAATTTAGGGGACAAGGTGAAAATACTTCTCGTTCTGAACTTGGGAACCTTGTTTCTATTGCGTACTCTGCCAAAAAAATTACTGGAACAATCGCCTCGGCGAGTCTTCACGTCGGAACTGTTTACAACATTTGTAAAGAGATCCTAAAATTAACAAAAACGAACTCATCTAACCGTAAAAGTTATTTAACAGACCTCACTCCTTTGTCCTCTTCGAATCGATATCTTTATAAATTCGAAACACCCGTACCCTACCCCATCAAATTAAATGGGGACTATGCCACCATGGAATTGGGCATCACGTACACAGGAAATTTTTCTTCGGCAACAAATTACAATGCATACTATGGATGGACAATTAGCTAATTTTCATCTCTTTTAAACTTTTATACTATTATTTGAAGTAGAAGGTGTGCTTTCTACTTCAAATAATAGTTTTCTAAGGAGAATGCTCTCTATGAAACTAAAACCATTGTATCTGTGTCTTATCTCACTCGCCATTATTCTTTTCCTTGTATGCTTTGTCGTTGTCACCAGCCATAACAAAGAGGAACCGCCTCCCGTCACGTATAAATTTAATTCAAATACCGGAGACCTTACCTTTTTCATTGATAAAAACTATACCCTGCAATCCCTCTCCCTCCAAGAAGGAATTCTCTCTCTGCCCAGCTATGACCAAAGTTCCCGTGAGATTTCCTTCCGTCTCAACGAACTCCCCCCGGGAAAACGTGACGCAATCCGAATGACAGGCAATGCCATCAACGCTATGGATGGTTTCAACCTCTTATTTGACGTCACACGCTCTTCCGCAAAAGAGGAAATTTTAATCATACAATACTATGATCCCGTTACCTTTGAAGAAGCCATCTTTTCGTTTCCCTCTTCTCCCCGGTCTGCTTCTTCTTTTTAGCGGAGTATCTTTCCTCTGCCCAGGAACGTTATACCTTCCAGAGAACCCTTTACGGTGGATACCCCGCCGATTGGGATGTGATGACCCTTATGCTCTCCATGCCAGACGGAAGTATCCGTGGCATCGTTTTGGGCCCAGCAGGATTCCATTCCTACCACGACAAAGATGCTTTCGTGAATTATTCCTATCCGTCTTCTCCCCATCCCTCTTTCCCCAATGCTTTGATCTGTACCCTAATCCACCCGGAAGAAATTCGAGCCTTTGTTGATGAGGTGTTCGCCTCCTCTTGAGGCGGGGATATGTGCCTTTAGGAGGATGCTATGACGAAACGCAACCGAATTTTATGCCTCTGCCTGGCCATACTGTCAACCGCCGCAGTCGCATTTTTCCTGCTTTATCCCCACACCACTGGGCCAGTCCTTCCCCGGAGCGGTGACGCCCACATTCAGGCAGTGGAACTCCGCGCCGATGGGGAACTCCGTGTGTGGTCTCCCAAAACAGAGGAAGACCGGGAAAAAGAACTGGTCATTCTGGACTTTCTGGCAGAGAGCCGCCAGCGGCATCTGCTCCCGAACCATGAAACAGATTGGAGCGGCGATGCCAGCCAGCGGCAGTATATGTTGATTGTCATTCAAAATGGCTCCAACCTGGTAAACATCGATCTGGCACAGGACGACATCGTGGGAGAAGGCCCCTTCAATATGGTGTTCTCCGATGGCTGCCTGTTCCCCTCCCGAGGGTATTTGCTAACGCCCGGTGAAATCCGCACCTTTGTGGAGCGCACACTGGATGACGCCAACTACACCGTCAGCTCAGCAGTTTGATGAGGTATCTCCCTATGCTGTTTTCCAGCCTTGCGACTCTCCCAAGTATGCGGGTTCCTACAACAAAGACTTCAGATATAAAGGCCAAGTGTTCTCCCCGAAGTATAAACAGGGCACCCAAAACTTGTCCAAAGAAGCCCGGCAAGTCTTTAACGGCGCTGTTGGCATCGGCAAACACGATAAAATGAATACACAGAGTTATTCCGGATTTTTCAAATGATTATTATGAAACGACTTATCATTGGAATCGTTGTCTGTCTTCTGATTGCCTCCTGCATCGTCATACTTCCAATCACCAGCACCGTAGCAAACCGTCTTGGAGAGACTGATGGTATTCTTACATGCAGCGTAACAAAGAAACAAAGCAGCCAAACAACCTCTCCCGTTATATGGGACAAAGAGACCTTTGCCGCTTTCTATTCCCTTGCTCAGACCGTAAACGCAACCTTTCACGGTGCGGACCCCTATATGGAGTACCCCTTGGAGGAAACAAGCTATACCCTCTATCTGGAACACCCACAAGGCGAGTCCGACCTACTGGTCCTCACGGAAGGAAACCTTCTTTTCTACCACGGCCTGCGATATACTCTTGACAGCAACGCTCTATTTTCTTTTTTGAAAGAGCATGCCTAAGCCCAGTCCCCAGGAACGAAACTCGCTGGCAAGTCTGTATCCCTCTCCATGGGGCGGAGAGAATTTTCTCTCCGCCCTTTGTGCTTTCTTTTGGCAATCAATGTTCTGTTCTCTTTATGGAATGCTCCCAAAAACTTTGTAAAAATTTTTGGGGATTTCCCGTCACAAATTCCCCTGTCCTTTCGTTATTAAAAGGGAAAAATATTTCCGTCCCTTCCGCCGCCGTTCTTCTTCTGGATTTGAGGGGTCACCCGCCTATTACTTATTCTGAAAAGCGACAAATCTGTGCACCTTATTACAATTTAGATACAATTCCCCCATCAATCTTGTCATTTTCTCTTTTTTCCTGTACACTGTATAAAGCAAGAAAAAAGGATCAAATCATCTCCAAATCAAAAGTATATCCTCGGCATCCCGACAAATAAGACCATACCCGCATAAAGAAATGTTCGCACATCCGCCTTTGGTTTGAACGTCGGAATGAGGGAGGTCATTCTATGAAAAACCGAAGTGTCAAACCTGGTTTTGTACTTCTTTCCGTTGCTGCATTGGCAATTTGCATCTTCGTGATCACGGCGGCCAAAGCCCCCTTTCCCCAAGACATTGCCGCAATCCGTGACGCGCTCATCGGCGCGGAAGAAGTCCAGGTGCAAATGGGCATGTTCACCTCGGAGGATGGATTGTCTTCCTCCCTGACAGACGCGGAACTGGAAGCTCTGGCCATTCAGTTTGACCAAAAGGTCGATCAATACTATGCGGCAGATATCTACTGCAATGAATTTTACAAATGGCTCAATCGAGATTGTCTGTTTCGCAGCCATCAGACTGTCGTTGATAACTGTATCGCCGGTGGGGTAACGCAGTGCGACATCACAGGTCTCGTCCTTTCTGACAACAGAACAAAAGCAACCGCAAAAGCCACGGTTGTCACTTGGAACAAATGGGTAACCCAGGAGGAGGATGGCGGGTATACCGTGTCCAACCCCATCAACCGAGATGCGTTGGAAGTTATTATGGTCAAAGAGGACGGTATTTGGAAATTGTCTGAAACGCTTTCTCTTGAAAAAGGTATGACAGGGTATGATTCCTCTGTGCTCGAATCCACAAAAAAGAACCATTTTGACGAAGAAGATGTTGAAATTTTAGAAAAAATCGAAGATAACAAAGCAGTCCTCTCAAGAACATACGATTCTTTTCCGGCCGCAAGGGACGCTGTACAACAAATCGACGTGGAAACAGGCAATTACATTGCCTTACTTTCCTGAAAGATATCTTCTTTTCGCCATGCTGTCCAATGCCTAAAAACAAGGCGAAAAACGCCTTCTGCACAAAGGGCGGAGAGAAGTTTCCCTCCGCCCTTTGCGCTTTCTTCTTGTGGCAATCAACGTTCCGCGCTCTTTATGGACTGCTCCCAAAAACTTTGTAAAAATTTTTGGGGATTTCCCGTCACAGATTCCTCTGTTCGTTCGTTATAGAAACAGAAGAGGGAGGTATCTTTCCCCCTCAGTCCTTCTTTTTTCTTCTGGAACTGGCTGGTTTTCGGTTCTCCTGAGGAGAAAAAAGCGGAATTTTCCCTTCCTCCATCGCCTGGAAATACGGTATTTCCCAATAGGCCTGGGAGGCCAGATAGAAAATCATCTCTCTGGGCGCAGGGATGGTTTTGCGCGGCCGGCCGAGGTGGTGCTCCACCATCCCTTCCCGGACCAAAGTATCCCAACACGTATTCGCCACCCGCTGAATCTGTTTGGTTACCGTCTTGACACTGCGTTTCCCCTTCTTCCCTTTCGGCAGGCGCTCGGCCGCTTTGGCATAAAGCTCCTTGATCACCGCGATGTCATCCTCCGGGATACCTTGCCGAAACATCAGCTCCACGGCGGCATCCACCGCGTAGGCCAGCGGACGGATATCCACATCGGCCGCGCCCAAAATGGAACGGATTACTGCTTCAGAATTTTTCATTAAGAATCACCTTTCCTTAAAAAAGATGAACTTATGATAAAATAATCCGTAGAAACCATCGTTTCTTTTTTCCATTTTTGGATGTTTTTCCCTTCCAGGAAGCTGGCCTGTGTCTCCCCTGCAAAAGTTCTTTCGAGCGCAATTAAGGAGGGTTTCTATGAAGCGGTTTCGTTTCCTCCCTAAACTGCCCCGCCTGATCATCGGGTTTGCTTTCTGCTGCTCTCTGCTGCTCCTTCTCCGAGGGTTCACGCACTCCAACGATTCGGCGTTTCTCTACGATCTGCCCAAGGAAGACATGGTTCTCCACTTGGAGGAATCCATCTCCTCCTCTGTCAGCACCTCCATGGACCACACCGTCTCCTCCCATCAATGGGGACTGTCCGGGATCACTGCCGTGGGTACCCTGCATCTGGACCAAGCGCAGGTTTGCTCCGTCACCGCAGCCCCCTTGTTCGGAGATGTGAAGGTTCTCTTCCTCTCCGCGGATGGCACCTCCCTTCTCTGGACGACCGATGATTCCGCCAACCTGTCTCTGCCCGCCGGCACCCATACCGTCTACTGTGTGGGAAAACACTTTTGGGGCTCCATGCGGGCTGAAACCCCAAGTCCCTTCCACCCCGCTTGAGAAAAGGAGTTTTTATGACGAAATCCAAACCCTGGCGCCGCTTCCTGCCGATCCTTCTTGCGGTGCTTCTGGCCCTGGGAATCGCGCTTTATGCCGTCCCCTATGCTCAGATGGTCAGTTACCGAAACAGTGCACCTGTACAGACCTGCGCCGCCCAGTTGGCGGCGGCTTATGGCGAGAAAACCGGGACCGCCCTCTCCCAAGAGGATATTTGCCGGGACTTATCCTATTTACAGCGCTGGCTCATGTTTTCCGACACCCTCCCCACGGAAATCGTAGATCCCCGGGAGGGCCGCCCCAGGTATGCCATGCCGATCACCGATACCTACACGGAGTATGTGGACGTGACCCGCTCGGTCACCGGTACCATTCACTATTGCATTCAAAACGCAGACGGCACAATCCAAGACAACGTGTCACTCACTCCTTTGGGTCTCACTTTCCTCAACGGCGCTCTGATCTGACAGAAGAATCCATTCCCACAGCAACACCCTGCCCTCGGCAGGGTGTTATTTTTGGAAAACCCAGGGAGAAATGTATGCCGCCCCTTGTATCTCCCCGCGTTTTGTGGCATAGTGAATATGGTATATTGTCTGCACAGGGGAAGGAGGGCTGTTATGCTGTATAAGGTGCGCTCCCTTGGGCTCCAGGGCATTTCCGGTTACGAGGTAACCGCGGAGTGCGACCTGGCCAGCGGTTTGCCCAATTTTGACATTGTGGGCCTGCCGGACACCGCCGTAAAAGAGGCCCGGGAACGGGTCCGTTCTGCCATCAAGAACAACGGCTATCCCTTCCCGGTGGGGCGGATCACCGTGAACCTGGCCCCTGCCAACCTGCGTAAGTCCGGCACCATTTACGACCTGCCCATCTGCGTGGGCATCCTGGCCGCCAGCGGGCAGCTGACCTGGTCGGACCCCCACTGCGCTTTTGTGGGGGAGCTCTCCCTGTCGGGCACCCTGCGCCCTGTGGTGGGGATGCTCCCCATGGCCCTGGCCGCCCGGGATGCGGGAATTCAGCGTCTGTTCGTCCCCGCTGACAGCGCCCCGGAGGCCACCTTGGCCGAAGGGCTCACCGTCTACCCGGTGGAGACGGTGGAACAGCTGGCCGCCCACCTCACCGGCCAGTCCCCCATCGCCCCCGCCCCGCCCTGGTCCGGGGCACCGGATGCCCTTCCACTTCCTGACTTCGCGGAGGTCCGGGGACAGGAGCCGGTGAAGCGAGCCCTGGAAATTGCCGCCGCCGGGGGACACAACCTTCTCATGGTGGGGCCCCCGGGCTCGGGCAAGAGCATGCTGGCCCGGCGCTTCCCCTCCATTCTGCCCCCTCTCAGCCAGCGGGAGGCCTTGGAGGCCACCCAAATTCACTCGGTGATGGGGCTGACCACCAAGGAGCATCCTCTGCTCACCCAGCGCCCCTTCCGCGCCCCTCATCACACCATCTCCGCCGGCGGCATGGCCGGCGGGGGGAATCCCTATCCCAGGCCGGGCGAAATCTCCCTGGCCCACCATGGGGTTCTCTTTCTGGATGAGCTGCCGGAGTTTCATAAAGATGTGATTGAGGTCCTCCGCCAGCCCATGGAGGAGGGGGTCATCTCCGTGGTCCGCTCCGCCGCGTCGGAGACCTACCCCTGTGACTTCACCCTTCTGTGTGCCATGAACCCCTGCAAATGCGGCTGGTATGGCCATCCCTCCGGCCGGTGCCGGTGTACGCCGGCCCAGGTGAAGCGTTACCTGGGCAAGCTCTCCGGCCCGCTGCTGGACCGGATTGACCTCTTCGCCGAGGTGCCTCCCCTGGAGTTTGAAGCCCTTTCCGACCGCAGCCCCGGGGAATCCTCCGCCGCCATCCGCGCCCGGGTCACCCAGGCCCGCGCCCGGCAGAGCGCCCGCTTCGGCCCCGATGGCCCCACCTGCAACGCCGCCATGGGCCAGGAGGCCCTGCGCCGCTGGTGCGCCCTGGACCCAGAGGGACAGGCCCTTATGAAAGGGGCCTACGAGCACATGGGGCTCACCGCCCGCAGCTATGACCGCATTCTGCGGGTGGCCCGCACCATCGCCGATCTGGACGGGGCGGCCGCCATCCTGGCCCACCATCTGGCCGAGGCCATCCAATACCGGGAATCCGACTATTTTGCATCTTAATGCCCCTTGTACACCGCCGGACCCCGGCGTTTATTCCATCACCCACGAAAGGAATTCACCGCTATGTCAAATACTTCCCAGTCTCTCCCGGTGGGAGAGGAAATCTTTCTGCTGAAAATGGGCGAGATGGTCCTCAAGGGTCTCAACCGCCGGACCTTCGAGGAGCGCCTCATGGGCAACGCCCGCCGCCGGCTGGAGCCATACGGCAAGTTCCGCATCTACTCCCGCCAGTCCATCACCTACGTGGAGCCCAAGGAGGCCGGCTGTGACCTGGACGGGGCCTTTGAAACCCTCCGCCGCCTGTTCGGGGTGGTGGGGCTCTCCCGGGCCAAGGCCTGTGAGAAAACCCCCGAGGCCATTCTGGAAACCGCCAAGACCTACCTCCGGGACGATCTGATGGCCGCCCGCACCTTTAAGGTGGAGTCCAAGCGGTCGGATAAGTCCTTTCCCATGACCTCCATCCAGCTGTCCCAGTTTGTGGGCGGAGAACTCAACGAGGCCTTCCCCCACATCCAGGCGGATATGCACACTCCCGAGGTGGTGGTCCACGTAGAGGTCCGGGATTTTGCCGCCTATGTCCACGCCAATCCCACCCCCGGCGCCGGCGGACTGCCGGTGGGGGTAGGGGGGACCGCCGTCTCCCTGCTCTCTGGAGGGATCGACAGCCCCGTGGCCTCCTGGATGATGGCCAAACGGGGGCTGGCTCTGGAGATGGTCCACTTTTTCAGTTATCCCTACACCTCCCCCGAGGCCAAAGAAAAGGTCCTGGAACTGGCCCGGCTGCTTACCCCCTGGTGCGGCCGCCTCACCGTCCATGTGGTCCCCTTTACAGAGATTCAGGAGGAACTCCGCCGCAGCTGCCCCGAGTCCCTCTTCACCCTGCTCATGCGCCGGTTCATGATGCGTATTGCCCAGCGGGTGGCCCAGCGGGTGGGGGCCCACGGGCTGGTCACCGGAGAGTCCCTGGGCCAGGTGGCCAGCCAGACCATGGAGGCCATGGCGGTCACAGGGCAGGTGGTCTCTCTCCCCATCTTCCGGCCCGTGGTGGGCATGGACAAGGAAGAGATTGTCCGGATCGCCCGGAAAATCGGCACCTTTGAGACCTCTATCCTCCCCTACGAGGACTGCTGCACGGTCTTCACCCCCCGCCATCCTAAAACCCGCCCCTCCCTGGAGGAAATCCAGGAGGCCGAGGCCGCCCTGGATATCGACGGTCTGATCGAAACCGCTATGCAGGGCATCGAAAGGGTGGTGCTGCACCCGTGAGCCACACCGCTGAACTCATCGCCGTGGGCACGGAGCTTCTCCTGGGCAACATTGCCAACACCGATGCCCAAATGATCTCCGAGGGACTGTCCCAGCTGGGGATCAACGTCTACTATCACACCGTGGTGGGGGACAACCCGGAGCGGGTCCGCCAAGCAGTGGACATTGCCCGCCAGCGGGCGGACATTCTCATCACCACCGGGGGGCTGGGCCCCACCTGCGACGACCTCACCAAAGTCGCCGTGGCCCAGGCCTTTGGCCGGACCCTGGTGTACCACGAGCCCTCGGCCCAGCGGATTCGGGACCGGTTCGCCGCCATGGGGCGGCCTGTCACGGAAAACAATTTCCAGCAGGCCATGATCCCAGAGGGGGCCACCGTCCTGGACAACGACTGGGGCACCGCCCCTGGGGTGGCCATGGAGGCCGACGGCATCCACGTGCTGATGCTCCCCGGCCCGCCCCGGGAGTGTGAGATGATGTTCCGCCACCGGGCCGTCCCCTACCTGAAAGGGCTCTCGGAAGGGGTGATCGTCTCCCGCACGGTGAAAACCTTCGGCATCGGGGAGTCCGCTGCCGAGGCCCTGCTGCGGGATTTGATGAATTCCCTCCACAACCCCACCCTGGCCCCCTATGCCAAGCCCACCGGCACGGAGCTGCGGGTCACCGCCCACGCCCGGACCGAGGCGGAGGCCCTGGCCCGCATTGCCCCTGTGGTGGACCAGGTCAAGGCCCTGCTGGGGGACAAGGTCATTGGGGTGGATGTGTCCTGTTTGGAGGAAGTCTGCTATGGGCTGCTGAAGGAGCGGGGGCTCACCGTGGGCACCGCCGAGTCCTGCACCGGCGGTCTCCTGGCCAAGCTTCTCACCGACCTGCCCGGCTCCTCTGCCCTGTTTCGGGGGGGCATTGTCAGCTATACCAATGCGGTGAAAGCCGGTATCTTGGGGGTCCCTCAGACACTGTTGGACCAATACGGCGCGGTCTCTCCCCAGGTGGCCGAGGCCATGGCCCGAGGGGCCAAAGCCGTTCTGGGGTGCGATATCGCCCTGTCCACCACCGGCGTGGCCGGCCCGGAGCCGGACGACCGGGGCAATCCCATCGGCCTGGTTTACCTGGGCCTGGCCTGGGGCGAGCAGTGCCAGGTGGTTCCCCTTCACGCCGGTCAGGTGGACCGGGACCGGATTCGCCGGCAGGCCGCCCAGACCGCCCTGGACCTGCTGCGCCGGCATTTGACGGGGCTGTGAGCCCCCGCCTTCTTTGTACAACAGGAGCTGGGACACCACGGTGCCCCAGCTCCTGTTCCCGTTATTTCCTCCCCTTCCGGCGTTGACAGGCCCCGCTCCATCCAGTACAATAGAAACGATAAAACTCCCAAAAAATACCGGCGGGCACTCCCCGCCTTCGGTTCTCCAAAGGAGCCTTCCCATGGAAAACAAACGTATTGTGGTGAAAATCGGCACCTCCACCCTGGCCCACCCCTCAGGCCTGCTGAACATCCGGCGGGTGGAGGAACTGTGCAGGGTCCTCAGTGACCTGAAAAACGCCGGTCATGAGATCATCCTGGTCTCCTCCGGGGCCATCGGCATGGGGGCGGGCAAGCTCTCCCTCCCCCACCGGCCCGAGGACACCCCCACCAAGCAGGCCGCCGCCGCCGTGGGACAGTGTGAGCTCATGTATACCTATGACAAGGCCTTTGCCGAGTACAATCACACCGTGGCCCAGATTTTGCTCACCGCCGCCGATGTGGATCACCCGGACCGCTTTCAAAACTTTCACAACACCATGCGCCGTCTGCTGGACTTGAAGGCCCTGCCCATCATCAACGAAAACGACACGGTGGCCACCGAGGAAATGGGGATCGGGGACAACGACACCCTGGCCGCCGTGGTGGCCGTGAGCATGGAGGCCGACCTGCTGATCCTGCTGTCCGATATTGACGGGCTTTACACCGCCGACCCCCATACCCATCCAGAGGCCACCCTCATCGCGGAAATCCCCGCGCTCACCCGGGAGATCTGGGAACTGGCCGGCGGGTCGGGGTCCTCCCTGGGCACCGGCGGCATGTCCACCAAGCTCCAGGCTGCGGACATTTGCACCCAGGCCGGCTGTGACATGGTCATTGCCAATGGGTCCTCTCCCTCTGTACTCTATGACATCGCGGACGGCAAACCCGTGGGCAGCCGCTTCCGCGGAAAGAAAGGATAAGACTGCCATGAATCTTCCCCCTCCCTCCGGCGAGATGCCCTGCTATCCGCCGCCCGCTTTCAGCGGCCACGAATTTTCCGCCTCTGCCGCTGCCGACCCCACCGAGCTGGCCATCACCCGCCCCCTGCTGGAGGAGGCGCTGGCGGCCAAGCCCGCCCTGGCCGCCCTCTCCACCGAGGAGAAGAAAGCCGTTCTCCTGTCCATGGCCGACGCCCTGGAGGCGGACACCCCCGCCATTCTGGCGGCCAACGCCCTGGACCTGGCGGCGGCCCAGGACACCATCTCCCCGGTGATGCAGGACCGCCTGCGCCTGACCCAGGGCCGGATTGCCGACATGGCCGCCGGCGTCCGGGCGGTGGCGGCCCTCCCCGATCCGGTGGGGCGGACCCTGGCCTCCCACACCCTGCCCAACGGGCTCCAGGTCAACAAGGTCTCTGTCCCCCTGGGGGTCATCGCCATCATCTATGAGTCCCGGCCCAATGTCACCTCAGATGCCGCCAGCCTCACCTTCCAGGCGGGAAGCGTCTGCGTCCTGCGGGGCGGGAAGGAGTCCATTCACTCCAACACCGCCATCGTGTCCGCCCTGCACAAAGCTCTGACACAGCATCACCTGCCCACTGCCCTGGTCAGTTTGGTCACCGACACCACCCGGGCCAGCGCCAATGAACTCATGCAGGCCGTGGGCTATATTGATCTGCTCATTCCCCGGGGCGGCGCCTCTCTGATCCAAACCTGTGTCAACCAGGCCAAGGTCCCCTGCATTCAGACCGGCACCGGAATCTGTCACATCTACGTAGATGGCGACGCCGACCTGCAAAAGGCCCTGTCGGTGGTGGAAAACGCCAAAACCAGCCGCCCCTCGGTGTGCAACGCCGCCGAAGTCTGCCTGGTCCATCGGGACATCGCCCCCGACTTTCTGCCCCAGCTGTGGGACCGCCTGGTGGTCCGCCGCCGGGAGGCCGGCCAGCCCCCGGTGGAGCTCCGGCTGGATCCCAAGGCCATGGAGGTGCTGGGCAGGGGAATCCCCGCCGGGTATGACGACTTCGACACGGAATTTCTGGATTATATCCTGGCCGTCCGGGTGGTGGACAGCGTGGAGGAAGCCATTGCCCACATCAACTGCCACTCCACCGGCCACAGCGAGGCCATTCTCACCCAGACCCGAGCCCATGCGGACCTCTTCACCCGCCTGGTGGACAGCGCCGCGGTCTACGTCAACGCCTCCACCCGGTTTACCGACGGGGGGCAGTTCGGCCTGGGCTGTGAGATGGGGATTTCCACCCAAAAGCTCCATGCCCGGGGCCCCATGGGCCTGGAGGAGCTGACCAGCTATAAATACGTGATTCACGGGGATGGACAAATTCGCTGAGTCCATTCTCCAGACAACCAGAACACCCCCAGCGCCGGATGGCGCTGGGGGTGTTCTGTTCTACGGGGGAAAGCCGTACTTCAACGGCGGTAAATTCTATGTTCCCTTCGGGGCTTGGGTTCGGGCAGAGGCCCGTCGGGATACCCCAAAAGGCAGTGGGCCACGCCGGCATACTTGCCCTGGATGCCCCACTGGCGCAACAGTGCCTGCCCCTCTGCCCCGGCAAAAACCTCCCGGGCCCGATGGACCCAGCAGGAGCCCAGGCCCAGGGCGTGGGCCGCAAGCATCAAATTGCCCATGGCCAAGCTGCCGTCCTCCAGCCAGGTGGCGCGGCTTTGGTCGGCCAACACCACCACCACCGTGGGGGCCCCGTAGAAGGGATCGGTCTTCGTCCCCATCACGGCGGCGTTCAGCTGAGACAGGCGGGCAATGGTCGCCGGGTCCTGGACCGCCACCAGAATCACCGGCTGGGCCCCCATGCCGCTGGGGGCATAGGTAGCGGCCTCCAAAATTTGCTGCAGGTCCTCTTCCCGGACCTGCTCTGTCCGGTAAGACCGGATACTCCGGCGCTCCTTCAGGGCGCGTATCACCTCATTCACGGCGGTCCCTCCTCACCAAATGCAGCGCACCGCACAGTTGAGGGTTTGGTCCCCCACCTTGGCGGTCACGGTGGCCCGGCCGGGGGCCACCGCGGTGATGGTGCCGTCGGCAGTCACCGTGGCGATCTTGGTGTCGCTGCTGGTCCAGGTGACCTCCCCCGATGCGCCGGTCACCGTAATCTGCTGGGTGTCCCCCTCGCTGTCCAGGGTAATGTCGTTGGCGCTGAGGGTGGGCTTTGTCTCCGCGGGGGCGTCCGCTCCATTGGCCGCAGGCTCTGTCCCGGCGGGCTCCTGACTGGGGGCATCTGCGGACCAAGTGCAGTTGACCGTACACTCCGCCTTCTGTCCATTCTCCATGGAGGCGGTGATGACCGTGGTTCCGGGGGCCACCGCCGTGACCGTCCCCTTCTCATCCACCGTGGCCACCTCCGGCTTGCTGCTGGTCCAAGTGAGCTGGGCCGTGGCCCCCTCCGGAGAGAAGGTGGGGACCAGCGCCATGGTGGTTCCCGCCTCCGCCAAGTCCAGCGCCGTTCTGTCCAGGGTCAGGCCTTCCGCCGCCTTCGGTTCTCCGCCGCCAAGGATGCCGTCCTGGAAGGCCGGCACCACATTGCGCACCACAATAAACGCGGCCGCTGCCACAATCACCAGAGACAGAAGGATCAGCACCACATTGGGGCCGCCCTTTTTCTTCGTCTTCTTCTCCGGCTTCCGGGCGGCTGCACGTTCCCGGGGGGCCCGCTCCCGGGGCGGACGAACCGCCGCGAGCAGCTCCTCCTGGGGGGCGGCTTCCTCCTGCGCCTGCATTTCCTCCGCGATTTCCTGGGTGGGAATCACCTGGGTGGGCTGTTCGTCAAAAACCGACGCGGGCACCTGCTCCGCCGGCGCCTGGCCGGCGTCCTGCCCGATCTCCTGGGAGGGAATCTCCCCGATGGGAATGGTCGGTTCCTCCACCGCCGGGATCTCCGGCGCGGGCTCCGCCTGGGCAGGACTCTCCGCGGGGGTAGGGGCCGGGGCAGCATCCGCTGCGGGCGCCTCCGCCGGGGGAACCGGAGCCGCGTCCGGAATGGAAACTTCCGGCACAGGCTGCGGCGGCTTTTTCAGCTGTTCCGGGTCCAGCTTGGGCACAGGGCTGTCCGCCAGCAAATCCCGAATCTCACTGAGCAGCGCGTCCAGGTCCTCTTCCGTCTCCACGGGCTTTTCCGCCGGGACCTCCTCCTGCGGGGCGGCCGTTTCTTCTCCTGCGGGCGCCTTTGTCTCCTGGACCGGCGCGGCGGGCACGGCCTCCCCTACCTGGACCTCTGTATGTTCTGCCTGGGGCATGACTGGAATGGCAGGGGCGCTCCCGTCAGCGTCCTGGGACAAGGTCTCCAGGTCCTTCAGGGTGTCCCACTGGGTCTTGGCGCTCTCTTCCTCAGGCGCCTGGTCCGCCTCTGCCCCAGGGGCAAAGACCGGAATCTCCTGGCTCTCTCCAGGCGTGGGCTCTGTCTTCACCACCGGTCCCTCCGCAGAAACCGGCGCCTGGACAAAGGCGGCCGGATCGGTCTCCACCAGAGGGGGCTCGGCAAAGCCAAAGGTCTCAGGGACAGTGACCTCCTCAAAGACGGGGCCTGCCTCCACCGTGGGGACCTCCACCTGCGCCGGCGCTTCGGCGGGCGCTTTCTGTGCCTCCACCGTCTCCGCCGCCGCCAGGGCGGCCTCTCGGGCCAACCGGTCCCGCTCCCGCTTCCGGGCGGCCGCTCTGGCCTCCCGCTCGGCCAGGTGGGCCGCCTTTTCCTCCTCTGTCATCTCACTGGTTTTCTTCCGGGCGCCATGCCGGCGGACCGGTTCCTTTTTGCGCATGGGCTCCTTCCCCACATGCTCCTTCTGCCCAGAGTCCTTGGGTGCATGCGCTTTCTCGATCTGCTCTCTGGGCATGGCAGGTTCCCTGCTCCCGGTCTCCCGAGGGCCTTTCTCCCGCAGTGGACGCTCCGCGTGCGCGCTGTCCAGTTCCACCTGATCGGGGTTCTTGGCCTGCTTTTTCTTCTTTTCCGGTTCATGGCTACCGAAGAGGTTCCCAAAAAAGGCCTGCTTCTTTTTCTTCTTCTCTGCCAGCTTCCGCTCTTCCTCTTGGCGGCCGGCGTCACAGAACGGGCAGTATTTATAGGTCACGGAATAGTACTCCCCACAGTGAGGACACTGCACCGTCTGACTCCTCAATGTAATCTTTTTGGTTTCCATTTTGGTTTCCTCCTCATGTGATCTATGCTAAGGAAAACTTTACCATTTTAGAAAGACTCGTCACAATTTAACGTATTGTACCACAGGTTTAAGAATATCGTCAACCTTCTCCAGGGAAATGACAACTGCCTTGACCTGCCAAGATTTTTCCAGTATAGTGAAAGAAATTTGTGACGGGCCCGCTTCTTGTGTCTGCCCGGGAAAGGAACCACTATGCCTGCTGCCTCCTCCCCTGTACCCTCCCTTTCCGTGGGAAAACGGCTCTGCCAATTTTTCCAAAAATATTTCTTGTGTTTCGTCTTTTATTCTGTGTTCGGCTGGTGCTACGAGGTCTTTCTGGAGGTGGTCGTCTACCGCTGGGGGTTCTCCAACCGTGGGGTTCTCTTTGGTCCCTACTGCCCGGTCTATGGGGTGGGCGCCCTGCTGTTTCTGCTCCTGTTCTACCGGCTGATCCAGGGCAAACCCTGGAAACAGCGGCTGCTCTGGCTGCCGCTCCTCTTTGTCGGCTGCATGGTCTCAGCCACCCTGGTGGAGCTGGGCGCCTCCTATCTCTGCCAGGCACTGACAGGGAGCTGGCCCTGGCAGACCTATGTCAATTACCGCTACCATTTTCAAGGGCGGATCGCCCTCTCCCCCTCTATCCGCTTCGGCCTGGGGGGCCTGTTCTTTCTCTATGTCCTGCAGCCCCTGCTGGACCGGGGCCTGGCCGCCCTCTCCCCCCGGGCCTGGGGCAGGCTGGCCGCTCTGCTGGCCGTGCTTATGGGGATTGACCTGGTGTTCTTCCTGGTGGGCACATTTTCTTAACAGGGAGGCATTCACATGGACACCACACAGTTTCACACGCAATACGCGGCTTCCATGGCCGCCTTCTTCTCCCAACTTCCGGACCCTGGCCTGCGGATCGCCGTGCGGCAGCAGGGGGACCCCTTTTTCCGCCAGTGCGCCCTGGCCGTTTGGCAGGCCGGCGGTACGCCTCTCTCCCCGGCCCATACCGCCTGGTACAACGCCCTCTACTCCGGCAGCGTCCGTCCCCCGGAAGTCCTATTCTGGGCACTGACCGCCCAGGCCGGTGGGTGCACCGCCCTTCCCGCGCCCCCCTTTTTCTCCCGGTTATGTGCCTACGACCGCCAGACCGGCCACAGGACCGCCCGGGCCTTTCTGGATACCCTGGCCGCCGCGCTGACCCTCTTCGCCCAGGCCGCCGGTCCAGGGACCCCGGAGGCAGCATCGGCTATCTCCTCCTATCTGGACCAGTGGTTCACCCAATGGCAGCGGGAGAGCCTGCCGGGAAGCCCCGTACCCCCTGCCCTTTCCCTGCCTGACTCCCCCGCTCCGCCGCCTGCGCCTATCCCCGCCCCAGGCCCTCAGACCCCCGCTCCCTCCGCCCCGACGGAGGAGCCCACGACAGAGGCCCTGCTGGCGCAGCTGGACGAGCTGTGTGGACTGGAAACCGTTAAGGCCGAGGTCCGCAGCCTGATGAACCTGGTTAAGGTCCGTCAGCTTCGGGAGGAAGCCGGCCTCCCCACGCCCCCGCTCTCCCTCCACATGGTCTTTCTGGGCAATCCGGGCACAGGAAAAACCACAGTGGCCCGGCTGGTGGCTGGGCTCTACAAGTCCATCGGCGTGCTGTCCCAAGGGCAGCTGGTGGAAGTGGACCGGGCCGGTCTCGTGGCCGGATACGTCGGCCAGACCGCCCTGAAAACCCAAACGGTACTGCAGTCTGCCTTAGGCGGGGTTTTATTCCTGGATGAGGCCTACGCCCTGGCCCCCGGGGACAGTCCCAACGACTTTGGCCGGGAGGCCATTGAAGTCCTTCTCAAAGGTATGGAGGACCACCGGAAGGACTTGGTGGTGATCGTCGCCGGGTACCCCGGCCCCATGGAGCGGTTCCTCCACAGCAATCCCGGGTTGGAAAGCCGGTTCAACAAATCCCTGTTCTTCCCGGACTACACCGCCGGGCAGCTGCTGGAGATCTTCCGCAGTCTGTGCCAAAAGAATGGCTATACCCTCTCCTCCGAGGCCGACACCAAAGCGGCGGCGGCCCTTCAGTCCCTCTATGACCATCGAGGGGAATCCTTTGGCAACGCCCGAGAGGTCCGGAACTTTTTCGAGGACGCCATAGCCCGGCAGGCTGACCGGGTGGCCGGTCTATCGGCTCCCTCCCGGGAGGACCTTATGGCCCTGCTCCCGGAAGATTTGACCTAAGAACTCCCTCTCCCACCAAGAAACTCCCTTTTTGCCCCCTTGACAGGGGGCAATTTTCTGCATATACTGTACATACCGTACATGAACAGAATAGGTGGTTCCCATGAACATTCTCATCAGCAACGCCAACGACAAACCCATCTATGAACAGATCTACACCCAGATTCGCAACCAAATTCTATCCGGCGCCCTTCCGCCGGGTCAGGCCCTGCCCTCCATCCGCGCCCTGGCCAAGGACCTTCGGGTGAGCGTGATCACCACCAAACGGGCCTATGAGGAGCTGGAAAAAGCGGGGTACCTCTACACCGTCCCCGCCAAGGGCTCCTATGTGGCGGAAAAAAACACCCAGCTGGTCCGGGAAGCCTATCTGACCCAGATCGAGGAACACATGACGGAAATTCTCTCCCTGGCTGACAGCTGCGGTTTGGGGGAGGAGGAACTGCTTCAAATGTTCCGCCTGATGTATGAAACCCACGCCTGATGGAAAGGAGTACGCTATGAACGCCATCGAATGCCGGGACCTGACCAAGTCCTACCAGGGCTTTACCCTGGACCACATCACCTTCACCCTCCCCGCCGGCTGCATCTTGGGGCTGGTGGGGGAAAACGGAGCGGGAAAATCCACCACTCTGAAGCTCCTGATGAACGCCACGTCCCGAGAGGACGGGCAGGTTTCCCTGCTGGGAACCGACAACCAAAGCCCGGACTTTCTCCAGACCAAGCAGGACATCGGGGTGGTGCTGGACGAGGCCTGCCTGCCCGAGGTCATCACCCCCTTGGAGCTGGGTAAGCTGATGTCCCTGACCTATACCCGGTGGGACCAGCCCTTGTACGAAAGCTACCTGACCCGCTTTGACATTCCCCGCGCCAAACAGTTTAAGGACTTCTCCCGGGGCATGAAAATGAAGCTGGCCATCGCCGCCGCCCTGTCCCACGGGGCCAAACTCCTGCTGCTGGACGAGGCCACCAGCGGACTGGACCCCATGGTCCGGGACGAGGTCCTGGACGTGTTCAACGAATTCACCCGGGATGAGAACCACACGGTGGTCCTCTCCTCCCACATTGTCAGCGACCTGGAGAAGATCTGTGACTACATCGCCTTTCTTCACAAGGGCAAGCTGATCCTCTTCGAGGAGAAGGACCAGCTGCTGGAGGAATACGCCATTGTAAAACTCTCCCCCGCCCAGCTGGCGGAGCTGGACCGATCCGCAGTGGCTGGCGTGAAGCAGGGCCCCTATGGGGCCGAGGCCCTGGTCAAACGGAACCAGATTCCCGCCGCCTTCGTCACCGAGCACACCACCTTAGAAGATATCATCCTCTTTTTGGCCAAAACTCAAACCGAAATGCAGTGACTCCCTGTAAGTAAAGTAGGGTGTCTCACGCGTCTCTTTCCCCAACGTTCCATATCGTTTTTCAGAAGGAGATCTCTTCATGAAACTACGGCCGTTTTCCACCTGGCGTCAAGAAAACAAAGAACTACTCGTTTTCCTGGCCATCGCCTTCGCTCTGCCTTTCCTATGGTTCCTGGTCCCAGCTATTTTCTCCTTGACGGGAAACAGCCTCCACTCCCTGTCCAGTTTCTCTTTGTTTAATGTGCTCTGCCCTGCTGCCGGCGCAATGGTTGTAAGCTTGGTCTATCGAGCAGAAGATCCCCTGTTACCCAGAACCTTTTTTCGGCGTTTTCTGGGTTTGACAGCAATTGTGGGGCTGTGGGCTCTATGCGGACTTTTTCTCCCTGAACATTTTCTGTCTACGGTCACTCCCCTCCTGTACTTTGCTGTCTCTCTTGCCACTATCGTCTTTTATCTGGACGAACCGTCGGACTTACGTGCCGCCTACGGCCTAACTGGCAGGCAATGGACTTTATCCGGTGTTCTGCTGCTTCTGTTTCTGGCGCTACTCGTGGTACGAGCTGTGGCAAACAACCTGATCACAGGTACTCCCCAAGCTGCCTTCACAGCCGTTTCTTTCTCCTCTCTGTTCCTTCTTCTGCCCTCTTTCTTCCTCCAATTTTCCAGTTTCTTTGGAGAAGAGTACGGCTGGCGGACCTATCTTCAGCCGGCATTGCAGACGAAATCGGGGCCAATCCGAGGCGTCTTGCTCTTTGGGGTCCTGTGGGCCCTTTGGCACCTTCCCTCCAGCTTGTCATTTGATCATGATTCCTTGACACAAATTGGTCCTTCCTTTCTGCTTTCTTGTCTCAACTGCATCGCCTTTGGGACCTTTCTGGCTTTCATTTATCTAAAGACCCACAACATATGGTTGGCTATTCTCATACATTTTTGTAACAACAATCTGCCACTTATGCTTCCTCAAGCCGACACATGGATACAAGCCACAGCCTCCACCCTCATTCAGTTGGCCATCTTCCTCCCCTTTTTGTTCTCTAACGTTTTTCGCCGTGCCCCATCCCCCTGACCAAACCAAACCGAAAGGAGTTCCTTCCCAATGCATGCACTACTGTACAAAGATTTCCGCGTGATGTGGAAACAGATGAAAGCCTTTCTTCTCTTAATTGCCATCTTCTGCCTGATCCCCAACCAGGCCCTTAACTTAAGTGCCTTCTTTGTGGTCTACGCCGGACTGATGCTCCCCATGTCCCTGATGTCCTATGATGAGCGGGCCAAGTGGGATACCTTCGCCGCCATGCTGCCCTACGCCAGCCGGGAGATCGTCCTGAGCCGGTATCTGGGTGGCTGGCTGTGCGTGGCCTTGGCAGGCGTGCTGTACGCCATCGGCGGTGCGCTGGCCGCGGGGCAGCCCTTCCCGCCGGCAGAGCGTCTGGTTTCCCTGGGCTGGCTGTTTGCGCTGACCCTGGCGGCTCAGGCCATTCTCTTCCCCTACCTGTTCCGCCACGGCGTGGAAAAGGCACGACTCTACATGATGATTTTCTTTGTGGTCTTGCTGGCCCTGGTGGCCGCCTTGGCCGGCCTGGCTGGGGCGGCGCTGCCCCAGGGCAGCATCCTCTTCCTTTTGGGCGCACCGGCAGCCCTGGTGTTGGCCCTGCTGCTCTGCCTGGCCTCGGTGCCTCTGTCCGTCCGGCAGTATGTAAAACGGCTGGGGTAACCCTTCCTTCCCCGCCTATGTTGGTACCAGCGGCACCCCCGATCTCGCCGTCGGCAGCCATCCATCCAATGGGACCGCAGCCGTCCCACTGCGGGAAAATTAGTGCTTGACAAGCCCTCTGTTTTGGTGTAAATTGAAAGGCAACAATGAAACACCACAAAGGCAAGGAAGAGAAGAGTACATCCCGTGCAAAGCAGCAGAGAGCCCCGGCCGGTGAAAAAGGGCGCGGCGTGCTGGATGGAAGATGGTCTCGGAGCCGCGCACCGACCGAAGGAGTTTCCCCTTCGTTAGGCTGCGACGGGAGCGCCCGTCATCGCGCCGGGGGTGTGCTGGCACCCTTTAAGGCCGGCTCTGTGAGGGGCCGCGCGAACCAAGGTGGTACCACGGCTGCATCAGTCGTCCTTGATGAACATCAAGGACGACTTTTTTGTTTGCTCCCATGGGAGCCATACACCCAGGGTGCCGCCCAGACAGAAAGAGTACATTCCCGCGCTCCCGGAGGGGAACGGGACAAGGTAAGGGGAGAGAATTGTGAGCCAACCCATCATTCAGATTCAGCATCTGAACAAAACCTTCGGGACCGGCCCCACTGCGGTCCACGCCCTGGAGGACATCAACTTAGAGATTGAGGCGGGGGAGATCTTCGGCATCATTGGCCTGTCCGGGGCGGGAAAGTCCACGTTAGTCCGGTGCATGAACCTGCTGGAGCGCCCCACCACCGGGTCTGTCCTGGTGGACGGCAAGGACCTGACCAAGCTGCGGGACAAGCAGCTGCGCCAGGCCCGGCAGGACATCAGCATGATTTTCCAGAGCTTCAACCTGCTCATGCAGCGCACCGCCTTGGACAACATCTGTTTCCCCCTGGAGCTCATCGGCACCAAACGGGCCGACGCGGTGAAGCGAGCCCGGGAACTGCTGGAGCTGGTGGGCCTGGGCAACCGGGCCGACGCCTATCCCGCCCAGCTCTCCGGCGGCCAGAAGCAGCGGGTGGCCATCGCCCGGGCCCTGGCCACCAACCCCAAGGTCCTGCTGTGCGACGAGGCCACCTCCGCCCTGGACCCCACCACCACCCTGTCCATCCTGGCGCTGCTGAAGGAGCTCAATGAGACCCTGGGCGTCACAGTGGTGGTCATCACCCACCAGATGAATGTCATTGAGGAGGTCTGCCACCGGGTGGCCATTCTGGACCACGGCGTGGTGGCGGAGGAGGGCACCGTGGCGGAGATCTTCTCCCAGCCCAAGACAGACATCGGCCGCCAGCTGGTCTACCCCAACGGGGTGCAGATCGACCGGCTGCCCCCCTCCCGGGTCATCCGTGTGGCCTTCAACGGCGGCTCCTCCTACGAGCCCCTCATCGCCTCCCTGGCCATTGACTGCGGGGTGAAGGTCAACATCCTGGGGGCAGACACCCGGAACATCGAGGGCAAGGCCTTCGGCACCATGCTCCTGGGCCTGCCCAAGGAGCCCGAGGAGGCCGCCAAGGCGCTGCGCTACATCCAGAGCCAGCCAGACATCACCGTAGAGGAGGTAACCGGCCATGCTTGAATCCCTGTCCGCTTTCTGGGCCGAGTACGGCACCCTGCTGCTGGAGGGCACCCGGGACACTTTAATTATGACGGGGGTCTCCACCCTCTTCGCCTATGTCATCGGCCTGCCCCTGGGGGTTCTCCTGAGTATCACCCAGCCCCATGGCATCTGGCCCCACAAATGGTTCAACCGGGTGCTGGGCTGGATCATCAACGTGGGCCGTTCCCTGCCCTTCATCATCCTCATGGTGGCCATCATGCCCTTTACCAAGGTCATCGTGGGCACCAAACTGGGGATTCTGGGCGCCATCGTGCCCCTGGTGGTCTCTGCCGCCCCCTTCATCGCCCGCATGGTGGAGACCTCCCTGGCCGAGGTGGACGCCGGCGTGGTGGAGGCCGCCCAATCCATGGGGGCCTCCCGGTTCCAGATCGTCCGGAAGGTCTACCTGCCTGAGGCAGTCCCCTCCCTGATCCTGGGGGCCTCCATCTCCATCATCACCCTCTTGGGCTACACCGCCATTGCCGGGGCCGTGGGCGCCGGCGGCCTGGGCGACCTGGCCGTCCGCTATGGCTACCAGCGCAGCGTCCCCTCTATGATGCTGGCCACGGTGATCTTCATCATCGTTCTGGTCCAGGTCATCCAATCCCTGTTCAGTTGGCTGTCCACTAAGATGGACAAGCGTCTGAGATAATCCACTTCATTATTTAAGGAGGAACCCATCCCATGAAGAAGCTTCTTGCACTCACTATGGCTCTGGTGCTCTGCCTGGGCCTGGCCGCCTGCGGCGGCGACACCACCGACCCCGCTGCCGGCAACGAAGACACCAACAACCAGACCGGGGAAACCGTCACCCTGAGAGTGGGCGCCACCCCTGCCCCCCACCAGGAGATTCTGGAGCAGGTCGTGGACACCCTGGCCGCCCAGGGCATCACCCTGGAAATCGTTCCCTACAACGACTACAACGTCCCCAACACCGCCGTGGAGGAAGGGGAGGATGACGCCAACTTCTTCCAGCACGTCACCTACATGGAGAATTTTAATGCGGACAAAGGCACCCATCTGGTGAATGCTGGGGCGATCCACTATGAACCCATGGGCATCTATGCCGGCAAGAGCGACTCCCTGGAAAACATCGCCGACGGGGCTGTCATCGCCGTGCCCAACGATCCCACCAACGAGGGCCGCTCCCTGCTGTTGCTCCAGGAACTGGGACTGATCACCCTGAAGGAGGACGCCGGCCTGGAGGCCACTCCCAACGACATCGCTGACAACCCCAAGAACCTGGAGTTCCAGGAGATGGAAGCCGCCATGCTGCCTCAGACCATTGACGAGGTGGACTTTTCCATCATCAACTCCAACTACGCCCTGGACGCTGGCCTGAATCCCATGACCGATGCCCTGGCTACTGAGGACCCTGAGTCCGACGCTGCCCAGGCCTATGCCAACATCATCGCCATCAAGGAGGGCAACGAGAACAACGAGGCCATTAAGGCCCTGGTGGCTGCCCTCCAGTCCGATGAGGTCCGGGAATTCATCGAGACCACCTACAACGGCTCCGTGGTCCCCATGTTCTGAGGAGGATTTTCCACATTTCCCATCCTCTTCCATATCGAAGAAAACCAAGAGAGGAGGCGCCAAAAGCGCCTCCTCTCTTTTGTCCAATTCGACCATTGACAGATTATTTTATTGCTATACAATATAGATTTGCTATGTAATTGTTATTTTTTTGTGGAAAAATGAGGAAAGTGAACTATGCAGAACAACAACCCTTCCAACACGCCCGCGGAAAACAAGATGGGCGTCCAGCCTGTGGGGCGGCTGCTGGCCGGCATGGCTGTCCCCATGATGATCTCCATGCTGGTCCAAGCCCTGTACAACGTGGTAGACAGCATTTTCGTCTCCCGGCTCAGTGAGAACGCTTTGACCGCAGTCTCCCTGGCCTTTCCCCTGCAAAACCTGATGATCGCCGTCTGCGCGGGCACCACCGTGGGCATGAACGCCCTGCTCTCCCGGTCCCTGGGCGCAAAAGAGCAGGACAAAGCGGACCAGGCCGCCAACACCGGCATCTTTCTGGCTCTGTGCTCCTTCGTTCTCTTCTGCGTCATTGGGGTATTTTTCTCCCGCACCTTCTTCCAGCTCCAGACCGACGTAACCGAGATTGTATCCTCCGGCACCATCTACGCCCAAATCTGCCTGGGCTGCTCCATCGGCATCTTCTGCCAGTTCACCTTTGAGCGGCTGCTGCAATCCACCGGCCGCACCCACCTGTCCATGTGTACCCAGCTTCTGGGCGCCCTGACCAACATCATCCTGGACCCCATCCTTATCTTCGGTCTTTTCGGCGCCCCCCGCTTGGGTGTGGCCGGCGCCGCGGTGGCCACGGTCACCGGGCAGTGTGTGGCTGCGGTGGCCGCGCTCATTATGAACCTCAAGTGCAACCCGGACATTCACATCGTCCCCCGTAAAATCCGCTTTCATGGACCCACGGTAAAAAACATCTACCGCATCGGCTTCCCCTCCATTGTCATGCAGTGCATTGGCTCGGTGATGGTCTTCGGGGTCAACCGAATCCTCATCTCCTTCACCACCACCGCCACCGCTGTGTTTGGCGCCTACTTCAAGCTCCAGAGCTTTATCTTCATGCCGGTCTTCGGACTGAACAACGGCATGGTGCCCATTGTCGCCTACAACTACGGGGCCAAGAAGCCCGACCGGGTGAAGAAAACCATCAAACTGGCCATTTTCTCCGCGGTGGCTATTATGGCCGTGGGCCTGGCCGCCTTTGAACTGGCCCCTGGGGCCCTGCTCTCCCTCTTCGACGCCTCGGAAAACATGCTGGCCATCGGCACCCCGGCCCTGCGGATCATCGCCCTCTCCTTCGTGCTGGCAGGCTTCTGCATCATCTCCATGTCGGTGTGCCAGGCCATCGGCAACCCCATATACAGCCTGGTGGTCTCCGTCTGCCGTCAGCTGGTGGTCCTGCTCCCGGTGGCGTGGCTGCTGTCCCAGACGGGCAACCTTACCCTGGTCTGGCTGGCCTTCCCCATCGCCGAGCTCATGTCCCTGACCCTCAGCGCCATCTTCCTGCGCAAAACCCTTCGCATGGCCGAGCGCGCCATGACCCAGTCCGCCTCCTAACCCACCGCCCCTGTCTTTGACCGTAAAGATGGGGGCGGTTTTCTTGGCCGTAGCGCCGGCAGCCGTCTCCCGGCGCTCTACTGCTGGTTTCCCACCGCCTCGACCTCTCGTCGGTTGCCATTTCCCCCGCCTTCTGCTATGCTATGGACACACAAAACAAAGGTGGTGCCTCCATGAAGGATTCTTCCCTCGGCAGCTTTCTCCAGCAGCTGCGCAAAGAGAACCAGTTGACCCAAAAAGAGCTGGCCAGTCAGCTGCATGTCACCGACAAGGCGGTGAGCAAGTGGGAGCGGGACCTGAGCGCCCCGGACATCTCCCTCTTGATCCCACTGGCACAGATTTTAGGGGTCTCTACCACAGAGCTCCTCCAGGGCCGGCGGATGGCCGATCCACCCCAAGCGGAGACTGAAAGCAGCGTGGCGGAAGCACTCCGCTACTCCGACAGACAGGTCCGGCACCGCTTGCGGCGGCTCTGGGCCCACGCCCTGCTTCTCTTCTCCGCCCTGTGTCTGCTGGCAGCCGGCATCTGCCTGCTGTGTGATTTCTGTCTTTCTGGACGTCTCTCCTGGTCCCTGATCGTTCTGCTCTCCTTGGCGCTGGCCTGGGTTGTCACCGTCCCCCTGTTCCAAGCAAAGGTCCACCGGGTGCGCGCCTGCTTTCTGGCCCTCTCCCTGGCGCTGATTCCCTACCTGTTGGGTCTATGGACTCTGCTTCCCCTTCCACTGCCCTTCACCCTCGCCACGGCGGCGGTGTCTCTGGCTGGTCTCTGGGCGGCGTACGGCGTTTGCCGAAAGCTCCGCCACCGTCCGTGGCGGGCCGCTGGAGCCGTTCTCCTGCTCACCATTCCCGTAAGTTTCCTTATCGACTCCCTGTTTCCCGCCCTGCTGTCCCCGCCTGTCCAGGCCTTTCCCACCCCGGAGGCAGGGTTCTCCGCCCTGACCACCCTCCTTTTGGCGCTGGCCTGCCTTGGCATTGACTACGCCCGGACACATCATACCCCGCCCGCATAAAAAACAAGCGCCCTGCCTGGCAAACCAGGCAGGGCGCTCGCTCCTTCATGGCACCCCCACGGGCGGAAGCTCATCCCTTGCACACCGTGGAGAGCTCCCCTGTCTCGGTGTCGATGACATACCCTCCAATCCGGACATCCCGGGGCATGAGGGGGTGGTTGCGGATGGTGTTCACCGTGTCGGTCACCGACTGTTCCACGGTGTCAAAGCCCGCCAGCCAGCGTTCAAAGTCGATGCCGCAGTATTTCATCAGGTCAATGGACGCCTGGGAAACCCCCCGCTGCTTCATGTGGGCGATCATGCTCTCACTGTCGATGTGCTGCACCCCGCAGTCTGTGTGTCCGATGACCATGATTTCCTCCACGCCCAGCTCAATGATGGCCACCAGCAGGGAGCGAATCACACTGCCAAAGGGATTGGTCACCACCCCGCCGGCGTTCTTGATGATTTTCACGTCTCCGTTCCGCAGGCCCAGCGCCGCGGGGAGGAGCTCCACCAGCCGGGTATCCATACAGGTCAAAATGGCAATCTTCTTGTTAGGATATTTGCTGGCGGCATACTGTTCATACCGCTTCTCCTCCACAAATTTTCGATTGTATGCCAGCAGTTCCTCAATCATAGCAGCCTTCTCCTTTCATCGCACAGGGGTGTACTGGATCACCGCCTCCTCTTCCGTGGCCTCCAGCTTAAAGATCACAGGCCGCAACCCATCGTTGCAGCTGCAGATGGCCACACCAGGCCGTCCAATCCAGTCCCCATAGTAAAATAAGCCCTCTCCCGCCCCATGGGCCAGGGCAAAAACATACTGATACATGGCTTTCCATGCCTCGTCACACAGGCCCTCGGGCTTGGCATAGTCCCCATAAAAGACCTGCCCCGCCCGCAGCATGGGACATGGCCCCAGGCCGTCCGCACCGTACTCCCTAGCCAGTTCCTCGTCCAGGGTGGTCTTCAGCACGGTGATCTTCACTTTCTTCATCTGCATCCTCCTTCCTGGGGCGCTTCCACAGGGACACTTCCTCCCGCCCACTCCCCTGAAAAAAGGGACGCCAATCATCCCTGACTGGCGCCCGGTTCCCTGTTGTACTTCTCTTACTTCAGCAGGAGGTCCTTTTTCTCCAGAATTGCCGCTGCCGCCGCGCAGGCCGGGCAGTCACAATACTTGGCGCCAGCGGCCTTGATCTCCCGCCCATGGGCCGCCACCCCGGGCGCCGCTTCCGCGCCAAACACCTGGCGCCCCTCGTCGGACTCGGCAAAGGCGATCAGCTGGTCCACAGTGACCAGATCCTCCTCCAGCTCCTGTACATACTTTCGGGTCTCTTCCGCCTCCCGGTCGGTTCCAAGGGCAGCCAGCCAAGCTTGGGCCGCCTCTTTGGCCTCCCCGCTGCAGGAAAAAGCCTCCATCAGCCGGTGGGTTTGCTCCACCACATAATCCCGTACGGTTTGATCCATGGTAATCCGCCTTCTTTCTTTGAAAATGATACCTATTTTACCACACTCCTCCCGCCGTTGCAACGCCAGAAATCGTCTGCTTCCTCTTGATTCGGCACACGTTCTCTGCTACAATAGGGGCCATCTTTCCCAACCTGGTGTGCAGGATTGCTGGCCCGTTCCCTTTGCCGAACCGCCTGAAATTTTCCTCTTGACATTGTTCCCGGCACACCATATAATGGAAGAGAAGTATTTTTAAGGAAGGATTGTGCCGCCTGCCATGGACGACAGCGACAACAGCGACAACAGCGACGCCAACCAGTTTTTGCATCATTTCTATGGAATGTGACCGAGCATAACCCACGCCCTTCGGGTGGTGGGCTATGCTTTTTTGTTCTTTTGTCTGGCCTCCGCCGCAAGGCGGTCAGAATATGAAATCTCAAACAACGAAAGGAGTGGTGGATCCAACATGGATCATCCCAAACCCAAGCCTTGGCACGCCCAGCCCCTCTCCCAGGTCTATGAAACCCTTCATTCCTCTGAGGACGGCCTGCGGGATGCCGAGGCAACCGAACGTCTGCAAACCCACGGACCCAATACGCTGCGGGCAAAGCCCCCCAAGTCCATTCTCCGCATGCTGAAGGAACAGCTGCTGGACCCGATGGTCCTCATTCTCATCGGCGCGGCCCTGTTCTCCGCCCTGCTGCAGGAGTGGACCGAGGCCATTGTCATCGGAACCATCGTGGTGGTCAACGCGGTCATCGGCATCGTCCAGGAGAAAAAAGCCCAGTCCTCCCTGGAAGCCCTGCGAAACATGCGGGCGCCCACCGCCCGGGTCCTCCGGGAGGGGGAGGAGAGCATTCTCCCCGCCAGTGAGCTGGTCCCAGGCGACATTGTCTTCCTCCGGGACGGCGACATGGTCCCCGCTGACCTGCGCCTGGTGGACGCCGTGAATCTCAAGGTCCAAGAGGCCTCCCTCACCGGGGAATCCGTCCCTTCGGAAAAGGATGCGGATGTCCTGCTGGCAGCGGACTGCCCCCTGGGGGACCGGTGCAATATGCTCTACGCCTCCTCCATTGTCACCTACGGACGGGCCACCGGCGTAGTGGTGGCCACCGGCATGGACACCCAGGTGGGCAACATCGCCGACCTGCTGGACAATCAGGACGAACTGGACACCCCCATCAAGCGCAAGCTCAACGCAGTGGGCAAAACCCTCACGGTCATCGGGCTAATTGTCTGTGTCCTGATCTTCCTTCTCGGTGCCCTGTACCACCGGCCTTTGATTCCACAGTTCCTGGTGGCCATCTCTCTGGCCATCTCCATCATCCCTGAGGGCCTGCCTGCCACCGCCACCATCGTTATGGCGCTGGGCGTGCAGCGTATGGCCAAGAAAAATGCCCTGATCCGCAAGCTGCCCGCGGTGGAAACCCTGGGCAGCGCCACGGTTATCTGCAGCGACAAGACAGGCACCCTGACCCTGAACCAAATGACGGTCACCCACATCGCCGTCAACGGGGACTTTGCAGCCGGCCAGGGCACCCCTGTCGCGGAGGCGGCCCAGCGTCACCCCAAGGTCTATCAGGAATTGATCTATGCCGCCGCCCTCTGCAACGACGCCAGCCTGGACCCCGATCACCCGGGACAGATCATCGGCGACCCCACAGAGGGGGCGCTGATCTACCTGGCCCAGGCCTTCGGCATTGACCATGAAGACCTGGAGGAAACCTATCCCCGTCTGTTCGAGCAGCCCTTCGACTCCGACCGCAAGCGGATGACCACCGTGCACCGAATCCAGGACCGGAACATCGCTTACACCAAGGGCGCCGTGGACGAACTGCTCCCCCTCTGTACCCACATGCTCACCGCGGCAGGCGTCCGGCCCATGACAGAGACCGACCAGCGCCAGATTTTGTCCCTGTGCAACCAGATGTCAGAGCAGGCCCTGCGGGTGCTGGGTTTTGCCATGCGGACCTTGGAGCACATCCCCGGGGAGGAGGACGACTCCGTGGAATGCGATCTGACCTTTGTGGGCATCACCGGTATGATAGATCCTCCCCGCAAGGAAGTGGCCCGCTCCGTGGCCACCTGTCAGCAGGCCGGCATTCGGACCGTTATGATCACAGGGGACCACAAGGTCACCGCCCTGGCCATCGCCCGGGAGCTGGGCATTTACCGGCCGGGCAACACCGTCCTCTCCGGCGACGAACTGGATGCCATGTCCGAGGAGGACCTGGACGCCGCGGTGGGGACCACCACGGTCTTCTCCCGGGTCTCTCCCGCGGATAAGCTGCGGATCATTCAATCCCTGAAGCGGACCGGAGAGGTCACCGCCATGACCGGGGACGGGGTCAACGATTCCCCCGCCCTGAAGGCCGCGGACATCGGCGTGGCCATGGGGGTCACCGGAACCGACGTGGCCAAGGACGCCTCCGACATGATCCTGCTGGACGACAGCTTCACCACCATCGCCTACGCCATCAAGGAGGGACGTCGTGTCTACCGCAACATTCAAAAGGTCATCCAGTTCCTGCTGGTGGGCAACATTGCGGAGATTCTCACCCTGTTCCTGGCCACCGCGCTGAACTGGGAGGCCCCCCTGCTGGCAGTCCATATCCTGTGGGTCAACCTGGCCACCGCCACCCTGCCCGCCCTGGCGCTGGGGGTGGACCCGGCCAGCAAAAATATTATGAAACACCCGCCGGTGCGGTCCGGCACCCTGTTTGAACGGGACCTGGTCCGCCGGGTGGTGACCCAGGGGATTTTTGTGGCCCTGCTCACCACCGCGGCCTACTGGATCGGCGTCCGTATGGCGGACCACACCACCGGGCAGACCATGGCCTTCTGCGTGCTGGCACTGTCCCAGATGCTGCGGGCCTTCAACCAGCGCTCCAACACAGAGCCCATTTGGGTGCGGGCAGAAGGCATCAACCCCTGGCTGATCGTTTCCTTTGGCGTCTCCGCTCTGCTCATGGCCGCGATCCTTTGGATTCCCCCTCTCCAGAGTGCCTTCCAGCTGACCACCCTTTCCGGCCTGTCCTGGCTGGTGGTCCTGGGGCTCTCCCTGCTCTCCATTCTTCAGGTGGAAGTATCCAAAGCCATCCGACGCCTGGGCACCTAAGCGCATTCTGCGGCCCGGCAGCCTTTGAGGCCGCCGGGCCTTTTCCCGTCCATCGGAGGGCGCTGCCCGGCGGGCTCCGTCACACAAAGACAAAAATCTGCTAAAAAAAGACCAATCTTGGAACCCGTGGTCAAAAACTTTTTTCTCCTTGTGAGCCTTTTTGTGAATTTCTTGCCTTGATCTTTTTCCCTCCGACTCCCATAATTACCATAATACCCATCTGGGACACGATTTTTATGATAAGGAGGCAGCAATTTATGGGAGTTTATGTGGTAACCGGCGGCTCCGGCGGCATCGGCGGAAAGACCGTGGAGATTCTCCGCAGCCAGGGCCACGAAGTGGTCAACGTAGACCTGAAAGACAGCGACATCTGTGCCAACCTGGCCACCAAGGAGGGCAGGGACGAGGTCATTCACACCATTCACGCCCAGTACCCCGACGGCATCGACGGCCTGTGCTGCAACGCCGGCGTCTCCGGGGCCTGCGGCAATTTGAAGCTCATGATCAGTCTGAACTACTTCGGCGCCACCAATCTGGCCCACGGTCTGTTTGATCTGCTCAAGAAAAAAGGAGGCAGCTGCGTGGTGACCTCCTCCAACACCATCTCCCAGGGCGCTGCCCGGATGGATCTGGTGGATATGCTCAATTACAGCCAGACCAAACCTGTCAATGAGGAACGCATTCTGAACATCATTGAGAAGTTCGATGAGAGCAGCCTGGCTGTGGGCAACAGCATCTATGTAACCACCAAATATGCCCTGGCCCGGTGGGCCCGCCGGGTCTCCGCCTCCTGGGCCGCCAACGGCGTGCGGATCAACACCGTGGCCCCCGGCAATGTCTCCACCCCCATGACCGCCACCATGAGCGAAAACGCCAAGGCCGCCCTGGCCGCCTTGCCCATCCCCATCAACTACGGCACCGATACCCTGATGAACCCGGAGGACATCGCCAACGTCATCGCCTTCCTGGTCTCTCCCCTGGCCCATGGGATCAACGGCAATGTCCTGTTCGTAGACGGCGGCACCGACGCGCTTCTCAATTCTGAGAAAGTCTATTAAGGAGGGTTTTCATGACTTTGATTAAGCAGTATGTGCAGGCTATGCTCAACCAGGACTCGGTGGCCCTGAGCAAGCTCTTCTCCCCCACCGCGATTTTTGTGGACTACTGCCCCAAGGACGCCGGCCAGCCGCAGCTCCACGCTTACGGCCCCGAGGGGATTGACATGTTTTTCCGGAACCGCTTCCTGTTCCGGCGGTTTGAAATCACCGATCCCCTGATCGTCAGTGACACCCAGGCCTATTACTACGCCGTCTACAACGGATATCACATCCGGGCGGTGGCCACCATCCAGGATTTCAGTGAGGATGGCGAGATTCAGCGTCTGGTGGTCCGTCCAGCCTGAGCCCAGCACACCCGCCCCCATTGGGAAGCGTCGTCTTCCCAATGGGGGCTTTTTTTCTGTTCTTGCATGGAATTTCCTCCCATCTTGCACATTTTCCTCTCATTTTTCTGTCTATTCTGCATAATTTCTCCTCTCTTTTTTCATTTTCTCTATTCTATTCGTTTTAATCTACATTTTTGTTATACAATTTGTCAATTATTTGTTCACTTTTCATCTTGACGTTTCTGAAAAAATCTAAGATAATAGCCACGTTCTCCGGTAAGGGCCGCAGCCCTTGATTCTCAAGGGTTTTCTACTTCAGTTGCAATAAATCTTGCATTTTACTTCGCGTACGTCCGCCTGTGGTTCCTTCCTTCTTTTCCACGGCGTGACTGACATAAATCCTTCCATTATTACTCACCAAAAGAGCCTTTCGGGTCACTCCCGAAAGGCTTTTTTGGTACTCTCTCAATCTGGTTATGCCAAATAAAACAGGATTGGCCATAGCCACAAGGCCAGTTCTGTGTTACTCTATGGCTGTCGGCGGCGAGAGCCGCCCATCGCACCGGGACAGAGCCTCTGTCCCAATACAAGGAGGATATTTCATGAAGCGCGTTGTTTCCATTCAAGATATTTCCTGTCTGGGCAAATGTTCCCTGACAGTGGCCCTTCCCATCATCTCCGCCATGGGCGTGGAGACCTGCGTGGTTCCCACGGCGGTCCTCTCCACCCACACCGGCGGCTTCTCCGGCTTTACCTTCCATGATCTGACCCAGGAGGTGGCGCCCATCGCCGACCACTGGGCAAAGGAGGGCATCTCCTTTGACGCCATCTACACCGGGTATCTGGGCTCCTTTGAGCAGATCCATCTGGTCAGCCAGTTCTTTGACCGGTTCGGCGGCCAGGACACCCTAATCTACGTGGACCCCGCTATGGCGGACAACGGCGTACTTTACACCGGCTTTACGCCGGAGTTTGCCAAGGAAATGGGCAAGCTGTGCGGCAAAGCCGATGTTATTGTCCCCAACCTCACTGAGGCCTCCTTTATGCTGGGGGTTGACTACGTGGGGGACAACTACGATGAAGCCTATATCCGGGATTTGCTGAAACAGCTCACCGGCCTGGGCTGTAAAACCGCCGTGCTCACCGGCGTCAGCTTTGCCCCCGGCCAGATCGGCGCCATGGCCTATGACGCCGCCACAGACACGTATGCCAGCTATTTCAATGAAAAGCTCCCTGTGAGCTTCCACGGCACCGGCGATGTGTTCGCCTCCGCCTGTGTGGGCGCCCTGATGAATGGGAAAGACCTCGCCGGCGCCTTGAAGATCGCCGTGGACTATACTCTGGAGTGCATCCGGGAGACCCAAAACGACCCTGACGCCCGTTGGTACGGTGTCAACTTTGAATCCGCCATTCCCATGCTGGTTCACAGCCTGGGACGCTGATCCTTCTCCTTTCCCGCCCATCTCTGGGGCCGGCCTGCAGGCCGGCCCCAGAATTTTTTTGAAAACCTAACATTTTTTGAAAGAAATTCTGCCTCAGCTCGTGTATGTTAAGCAGAGAGGCCTTTTTGCCAGAGAGAAAGGGGGGAGGCTTTTGAACAGCGCCGAGGCCAGCTGGCTCCACACCCTCTATATCACTTATGCCGAAACCTTATACCGAATCGCCTGTTACCGGCTCCAGGACGCCAACCGGGCCCAGGACCTCCTCCACAGCGTTTTCCTGGCCGCGGCCCAAAAGGTCCCCGCCCTGCAAGCCCACGAAAATCCCCTGGGCTGGCTGCTGCGCGCCCTGAACTATGAGCTGAGCCACGAGTTTGCCCGGCAGGCCAAGCAGACCGCCCAGGAACAGCCCCTCCATCCCTCCCCCGCCGGTCTGGCACCGACGCCGCCCCCGTCCCTGGGGCTGGCCGAGGTGCTGCCGGTCCAGCTCTCCCCCCGGGACCGGGAAATTCTGCTCCTGTTCTACGAGGAAGGGCTGTCCTACCAGGAGATCGCCCAGCGTCTGGGGGTGCCGGTTTCCACCTGCGGCACCTGGCTCTCCCGGGCCAGAAAGCACTGCCGCGCCTATCTGTCCCATTCCCCCGGTTTTCCCGATTGAGAGGTGTTTCCATGTCTCATACTACTTCCTCCGCCCGCCGCGCCGCAGCGCAGCGCCTGCTCCTGGAGACGACCTTATTCCAGGAGGAAACCTCCCTGCCCCTCCTCCAGGCGCTTCTGACGACTCTGGAGGACCAGCCGCCCCCCGCTTTTTCCGCCGAGGCATCTTGGCGGCAGCTGCAGGCCACCCATCCAGATTGCTTCCCCCTTCGCCGCGCCCGCGCCTGGAGGCGATGGGCCCTGGCGGGAAGCGCCGCGGCCCTGGCCGCCCTGGTCCTCCTTCTCCCCGCCCAGACAAAGGAGAGCACCGCCCCGGCCCCCGCCCTTTCCCAGGACGCCGTCTCCCAGGTTATCCCCACGTCTGCCGGTTTGGCGGCGCTGTATGACCTGGCCTACCTGGAGAATCTGGCGCCCCCCTCTGCCTGCCCGGACGTGGAGAACCTTCCCTTTTTCCTCCCCGGAGACACCGCCCCGGGCCATCTTCCCTTTGACCCAGAGGACAAAACCCAATCTATCTTTCTTCTGGAGGACGCTCCCCTTTCCCCGGCCCCCTTCTCCCAGGATTCTGTTCAAAACATCCCGTCAGAGCCCGCCTCACCGGAAACGCCGTGAGCGATTCTCTGTCCACTCCTTTCATAAAAGCAAAGAGGACGCGCCCCAGGGCGCGTCCTCTCTCCTTCCTCTTTATGGCGTTTCTTCCTCTGAAAGTACAAACTTCTCAATGGCCAGGGCCACGCCGTCGGCCTCACAGGAGGCCGTGACAAAGTCCGCCCCCGCCTTCACCGCTTCCGTGGCGTTTCCCATGGCCACACCGATGCCGGCGGCCTGGAGCAGGGGAAGATCACTGCCGCCATCCCCCATGGCCAGCACCTCCTCAGGGGCAATGTCCAGCCGGTCCAGGAGATACCGCAGGGCCTCTCCCTTGTCAATCTCCCCGGCAATCACCTCCAGGTCATTGGGAAAGGGATCGGCAAAGCCGATGCCCGGCAGGTCCGCGAGGCACTGCCGCAGGGCCTGCTTGGTCTGGGGACTGTCGGTGAGGAAGAAAAGCTCCTCCACCGGGCGGGCATCCGCCGCCAGGAATTCCTCCACCGTTCCCGGCAGGACCTGCCGGGTATCCAGGTGGTACTGCAGCATGGCCGTCCCCGCGTACCGGGCCCGGAGGGTCTCATAGTCCGGCCGGGAGAGATAGCCCACCCCCGCCCGGAACACCTGCCGGATCATGGGAATGTGGGCGCACCGGGCCAGCACCTGCAAGCAGAGGGCAGGGGCCAGATGCTTTTCCAGCAGCACCCGCTGCTCCACCAGGTCCCGAATGGTGGCCCCGTTGGAGGTGACCGCGTACCGCAGCCCCGGCAGGGACAGCACCGCCGGCGGCAGACCCTGGGCCGGGCGGCCTGTCACAGGCACCATCAGAACCCCCTGCTGCCTGGCCCGCTCCAGCGCCGCCTGGGTCCGGGGGGTGATCTGCTTGGCCCCGTTGAGCAGCGTCCCGTCCAGGTCCAGCGCCAGCAGCCGAATTTTCTTTCCCATGGCCACCGCCTCCTGTCTTGTTTGATACCGGTATTGTACCACGGCCCGGCGCGAATGGCCAGAGGGCAGGCCCCTTCTTTCCAAAATATCCGGCCAGCCCCCGCCCCCCTTGCATGCCCGGGAGAAAACCAGTATAATAGGAGTCCCATTCTTTTCAAATCCACAAAGGAGGCCCACGCCATGGCCACACGTCCCTATCCCATTCTCACCGTCAATGAAAAGGCCGCCCGGGCCATCCGGGCCGGGCATCCCTGGGTCTACGGGGTGGAGACCACCGGTCCCGACCGGCCCTGTGAAAACGGAGACCTGGTGGATGTGGTCTCCCAGAAAGGCCGCTGGCTGGGCACGGGGCTGCTCAACGATCACTCGAAGATTCGGGTCCGTCTGCTCTCCCGAAACACCAACGACCGGTTTGATGAGGCCTTTTGGCGGCGGCGGCTCCAATACGCCCTGGACTACCGGAAGACCGTCATGGGGGACGACTTTTCCTGCGCCCGGCTGATCTTCGGGGAGGCCGACCAGTTCCCCGGGCTCACCGTGGACCTTTTCGGGGACATTCTGGTCACGGAGGTTCTCTCCCTGGGGATGGAGGTCCGAAAGTCTCTGCTCTATTCCCTTCTGGTGGAATTGCTGGCCGGTTACGGCGTGGCGGTGCGGGCCATCTATGAGCGCAACGAGGCCCCCCTGCGGGACAAGGAGGGGCTGCCCCGGGAGAAGGGGTTCTATCCCCTCCCCGGCCTGGCCACCGACCTGGACGGCCACATCACCTTGGTGGAAAACGGGATCTCCTACGATGTGGACTACATCAACGGCCAAAAGACCGGGTTTTTTCTGGACCAGAAATACAACCGCCGGGCCGCCGCGGCCCTGGCTCCAGGCCGGCGGATTCTGGACTGCTGCACCCACACAGGGGCTTTCGCCCTCAACTGCGCCAAGGCAGGCGCCGCCCACGTCACCGCTGTGGACATCTCCCAGGACGCCGTGGCCCTCACCCGGCGCAACGTGGCCCGCAACGGCCTGGAGGACCGCGTTGACGTGGTGCAGGCCGACGTTTTTTCCCTGCTCACAGAGCTGGCCCGGGAGAAGAAACACCCCTACGACTACATCATCTTAGACCCCCCCGCCTTTACCAAAAGCGGGGCCACGGTGAAAAATGCCTACCGGGGGTATAAGGAGATCAACCTCAAAGCCATGAAGCTCCTCCCCCGGGGCGGCTACCTGGCCACCTGCTCCTGCTCCCATTTCATGACCCCCGACCTCTTCCGCCGGATGCTCTGGGAGGCCGCCGCTGACGCCGCCGTCTCCCTCCGGCAAATCGCGGACCGGCGGCAAGCCCCGGACCACCCCATTCTATGGGGCGTGCCCGAGACCGAGTATCTCAAATTTTATCTCTTCCAGGTCATTTGATCTCCCGACCCGCTCCCCTTTTCCGGGGCGCGGGTTTTTTTCTTGACAACACCAGTCTAATATGTTAGACTAACGTTGTCTAAAACATTCGACTGGAGGTATGTCCCATGAAATCTCCCCCTTCCCTCTCCCTGGCCGACCACCGTCTTTTGGACTTGGTCTGGTCCTCTGAGCCCATCTCCTCCCCCCAGCTGTGCAAGCTGGCCCAGGCACAGCTGGGCTGGAAGCGCACCACCACCTACACCGTCATCAAGCGCCTGTGCGACAAGGGCTGCCTGAAGAACGAGGCCGCCGTGGTCACCTCCCTGGTGGACCGGGCCACTGTGCAGCAGGCGGACGGGCAGGAGGTCCTGCAGCGCTCCTTCCACGGCTCTCTGCCCAGTTTCCTGGCCGCCTTTCTCCGGGCCGGCAGTGTCAGCGACCAGGAGGCCGCTGAAATTGAGCAAATGCTGGAGGAATACCGGCAGTCCCATTGACACCCTTTCCCACTCCCCCAGAAAGGAGGTCCTTTTATGGACACGTTCCTTTCCACCCTTCTGACCATGTCCGTCACCGCCGCCCTGGTGGCCGGCATTGTGATGCTCCTGCGCCTGGTCCTGAGGCCGCTCCCCCGGTGGATCACCTGTGCCCTGTGGGGGGTGGTGTTTCTTCGGATGATCTGTCCTGTGGGGCTGTCTCTGCCGGTGAGCCTGGTGCCCCAGGCCATCACCAGCGGGGCCTATGTCCAGCACCTCCTCCCCGCCGAGCCCGGGCCGGCCCAGGAAACGGTCCCCGTCCAAGACACGCCCGCCCCGGCCGAGCACACCCTTTCCGCCGGAGACGGGACCCCACCGGCCCCAGCCGCGCCAGCGGATATTCCACGGCCCGCCTTGCTCACCGGGGTGTGGGCCACAGGAGCAGCAGCCGCCCTGCTTTGGGCCGCAGTCTCCTACGCCAGACTCCGCCGGCAGGTGGCGGAGGCCGTGCCGGTGGAGAAAGGGGTCTATGAGAGCGACCGCGTCTCCACCCCCTTCGTCTGCGGCTTGCTCCGCCCTCGGATCTATCTCCCCGCCTCCCTCCCAGCGGAAGACCGTCACTATGTCCTGCTCCATGAGCGGGCCCATCTGCGCCGGCGGGACCACTGGACCAAGCCCCTGGCCTATCTGGCCCTGTGCCTGCACTGGTTCAACCCCCTTCTGTGGCTGGCCTACCGCCTGTTCTGCCGGGACGTGGAGGCCGCCTGCGACCAGGCGGTGATCCGTCCGCTGGGGCGAGAGGACACCGCCCGGTACGCCGCCACCCTTCTGCACCTGGGGTGCCGGTCCGGCTTCCCCGCCGCTGTTCCCCTGGCCTTTGGCACGGAGGACACCAAGGGGCGCATCCGGGCTGTGCTCTCCTACCGCAGGCCCGCTCTCTGGCTCATTCTGGCCACTGCGGCGGCCTGCCTTGCGGCCGGTCTTTTCCTGTTGGGGGACACCAACGGCCGACTGGAGGGCAGGCCCGTTGACGAGGGGATGGTTTTCTCCTATGGGGAAACTCTCCCCCTCCCAGAGCCCTTGCTGGAGGAGCTGCTGGCTCTCTGCAACCGATATGACGGAGATCTGGAGCCCATGTCTTCCCTCTCCTTTGAAACGGACACCAGAATCCTTCTCTCGGGCAAGAAAGACCACTGGGAAATTTTTCGCGGGGACCACCCTCTCCTGGTCCATACGACTTCCTCCGGCGGAAAAGACCGGGAATCCCAACCGTACCGTATGACCGGTCAGCTGGAGCAGGCCTATCTGGCCTGGGAAGCTTCCCTGGAAGAATATCTCTGGGTCACCCGCCCGGACACCCTCTATACCCGCCGGGGCTGCTCCCTCCAGACAAAGCAGGCGGCGGAACAAGTGCTGGAGGAATTGAACCTCCGCGCCTTCACAGGCCCCTATACGGTTGAGGTTTTCCAGGGCGAGTCCCCCGATCCCACGATTCTGACCGTCTATCTGGACACCTCGCCCGTCCTGGCCACCGACGCGGCCCGCCTGATCCCCTATCTGGACCTGGCCTCTTCCGCCCTGTTCGCTCTGGACGATACGCTCTTCTACATCGACTGGACCTTCGGGGCCCAGGGCTCCCTCCACGGGACTGGGAGCTATATGACCTATCCCGATGGCCTCTCCGGCCAGGACACGCCCCCGCAAACCCAGGAGGCCTTCCGGGAGACCTACCGGCAGATGAAGCAGGCCGGCAGCGCCGCCCAGATCACTCTCTTCGGCCGCTACCGAGACACCGAACAGGTGCTCTACTGCGCGCCCGGGTATGACGGCCCCTTCCCCCTCGAGGCGGGCAGCTCCCATGGCATCTTCAGCGAACTGTGGAGTGATGTTTTTGCCCTCACCTCCTTCTCCGACAGCCAGGGCGTGCACTATGATACTCCCTACTACCGTTGGCAGCCCCAGGCGGCCAACGACCAACTCACCCGCTATGGCGTGGACCCCGCGCAGCACCAGGGAGAAGCCCGTTGGTGCATTGTGGAAAATGTCTTTACCCAGGACACCGGCTACCGCCTTTATGAGTGGGACGGGAACGTCTTCCTGGGCTATACCACCCCGGGGCAGCCGGCGGGCCCCCTGTCCTTCCTGGTCCAGTTGGAGAGCACGCCCCACTGACCCATCCCCTGAAAGGAGGTCCCCATGGACCAAATTCTGCAAACCCTTCTCACCATGACCACCACCGCCTCCGTGGCCGCCCTGTGCGTGATGGGACTCCGTCTGCTTCTGAAACGGGCGCCCCGGTGGATCACCTGTCTGCTGTGGATGGTGGTCTTTGTCCGCATGGTCTGTCCTGTGAGCTTCTCCCTTCCCGTGAGCCTGGTCCCCGCCCCCATCGCCCAGGGCACCTACGTGCAGCAGGCTGGGCAGGCGCTGGAGGCCTCCTCCCGCGCCCAGGCGCCTGCCCCGGCGGACACCGGCGGCCCGGCAGACCAAGGGGCCTCCGCCGGGCCGGACCGGACCGATGTGGTGGTCGGACTCTGGGGGGCCGGCACCCTGGGCATGCTCCTTTGGGGGGGCGTTTCCTACCTCCGTCTGCGCCGGCGGACCGGGGAAGCCATCCGGCTGGAGGGCAACCTCTATGAGACCGATCAGATTGCCGCCCCCTTTGTCTGCGGTGTTTTCTCCCCTAAAATCTACCTCCCCGTGGGGCTGGACCCCCAGGACCGGCCCTACGTCCTTCTCCACGAGCAGGCCCACCTGCGGCGGCGGGATCACCTGACCAAGCCCCTGGCCTGGCTGGCGCTGTGCCTGCACTGGTGCAACCCCCTTCTCTGGCTGGCCTACCGCCTGTTCTGCCGGGATTTGGAGACCGCCTGCGACCAGGCCGTCATCCGGCGCTTTGGGGCCAAGGACACCGCCCAATACGCCGCCGCCCTACTGCACCTGGGACACAGCGGCAAGCTGCCCCAGGCGGTGCCCCTGGCCTTTGGGGAGGAGGACCCCAAGGGACGCATCCGGCACGTGCTGGACTATAAACGGCCCCCGGTCTGGGTGGCAGGGATCGCGCTGCTGGTGTGTGCGGCCACCATCGTCCTGATTCTGGCCAACCCCGGGGTGCCGGAGGACCAGATGGAAGGGGTCGCCATCACAGAGACCTACCTCCAGCTGCGCGGCACCCCGGTGCGACTTCCTGAGGAACTCCAGACATCCCTGGTCTCCCTTCTTCGGGACTACGACCAAGAGGACTACACTCCCCTGGCGCAGTTCTCCCTGCCGAACGGCGCCCTCCTCCTCACCAACGCCAACCGGGGGACCCAGTTTTGTCTCTTTCTTGGGGAGACCGGGGCCCCTGTTCTGGTCCGCCTCAACCACGACGGCTATTCTGCCTCGCAAAAGAAGGCGGTCCTCCCGGAATCCCTCCTCCAGGACCCCCGGTGGCACGCTTTTCAGACCTCCCTGTCCTCCTATCTGAGAGAGGGATGGGCGGAAGACCTCTATGCCCTGAAAACCCCCTATCTGGGCAGCCCCTCGGCCTGCCTGGCCATTCTGGAGGAACTGCACCTCTCCCAGGCGGTAGGCCCCTACCAGATCGCCCTGCAGACGGAACGCGCTCCCTATGGGATCACCCTCCAGTTCCAGGAAGCCTGTCCCCAAGGCGCCCTCTCCTCTGCCACGGAATACCTTCGCTTCTGCGGCACCGTCTTCCAGGCCCTGGTGGGCAATGGGGATCGCTTTTCGTGGGAGCTGCCCCTGGAAGGGTCGGACACCCCCGCCCGGGGCACCGTGGAAAAAACACTATGGGACACCACCTCTCTCACCGCCTTTCTGCCCGCTTGGCAGCAGGCCCTGGAGGCGTGGCTCCAGGAAAGCCCACTGTCCCAAACCACACAGCCGGAGTGAGGGCCTACCCCGCCGTCCCCTGCCCATAGAAAAAGCCGCACAGCCAAAGTTGGCTGTGCGGCTTGCGTTTTCATCTCATTCGTTCTCACCGGAACTGTCCTGTCTTCGGCAGCACCGACTGGCTTTTCTGCTCCTTGCGCTCGTAAGAGGCGGGGGTCCGGCGGTAGAAAATCTGGTTATCCTCAATGTAGGCCTCCAAATAGCCCAGCCCCCGCAGATAGTTGATATAGGACAGGCTGGAGGTGGCAAAGTAGGACAGATTTCTCAGGTCCCCGGCATCAATGTGATAGGTCCGGCAGATGTCCGCGGCCATCTTGGCCGGGGTGGTGGGGCCATCCACCAGGTCCAGCAGGTCCACCATCCGCTCGGCAAAGAACCGGGCCTCCATATCCACCAGAGGGAGAATCTCATCATAGATGCCGTAATGGGCCACGATGAATTTGTCCGCCGGCTCGGTCCGCATTTTCCGCATGGAGTCCAGATAGTCCCGCACGCAGAAGGCAAAGGGGAATTTGGAGTGGTGGAGGGTGCGGCCGGTCATCATGGCGTCCCCCAGGTACAGGACATTGTCCGGTGTACGGGTACAGATGTGGTCCACCGTGTGGCCGGGGGTGTGGATGATGTCAAAGGTGGCCCCGCAGAAGGTGATCCGATCCTCTGTGGGCAGAATGATCCGGTCGGCCAGGCAGGGGGTCCCGTGCAGCGGCGGCGACTCCACCACGTCCTCCGGGGACATGAGGTAGTTGGTGATATTCAGGCCCAGGTAGGACATCTGGTGCCCCGCCTCCCCCAGGGACATGGCCAGTTGGGTGCCGTAGGTCTGTTTGAGATAGGCCACATTGCCCATGTGATCAATGTGGGCGTGGCTGCAAATCACACCCACGGGCGTGAGCCCCGCTTCCCGAAGGCTTCCCTCCAGGTCTTCCCGCTGATCGTTCAGACCGGTGTCCAAGAGAATACAATGGCTGTCGTCCAGCTTGTAAAAGGGGATGAGCTCCCAGCTTTTCAGCACCCAGGTATTCCCCTTGACTTGTTCTAATTCCATGGTGATTCCCTCCTTATCCTACAACTTCACGTTCCTCCCGCCGTATCTCTTCCCCTATCGAAACCGTCCTGTGGGGGGCAGGGTGAGCCTCTCCCGCCGCCGGTTCACCCGGCGGTAGCGAAGCTGATCCTCTGCCATCACCAATTCCAGGTCCCCCCGGTCGGTCAGGTAATGGAGGTACGTTTGACTGGCCTGTTCAAAATAGGCCAGATGGCGGGGATTTTTGGTCCGAACCTGGTAGGTCCGGCAGATGGCCTCGGTCAATTCCTTGGGGGTGGTGCTCTCCCCCACCAAGGTCAGCAGGTCCTCCATCCGCTGGGTCAAAAACCGAAGCTCCAGGTCAATAAAGGGCAAAATTTCCCGGTAAACACCCCGATGGGCCACAATGAACCGGTCCGCGCTCTCCTGGCGCAGCTTTGCCAGGGATTCCAGATAGACCTTCATGGAGAAAGCATAGGGAAACTTGGCCCGGTGGAGGACCCGGCCGGTCATCATGGCATCCCCCACATAGAGCACATTGTCCGGGGTCCGCACGCAGATGTGATCCACCGTGTGCCCCGGCGTCCGCACCAGGCCGAAGGTCACCCCGCACAGGGTGACCTCCCGCTCCTGGGGCAGAATGATCCGGTCAGGCAGACAGGGGGCACTCTCCAGCTCTGGGTACTGCCCAAAGGCCCCCAGGGACAGATTGTAGTACTGCAGCTGCAGACCCAGGGGGGAAAAGAGCTGTCCCGCCTCCCCCAGGGTCAGAGCCAGGACGGCCCCCCGGGTTTTTTGAAAATATCCATAGGACCCCATGTGGTCGATGTGGGCATGGCTGCCCAGAATGGCCACCGGCGTCAGCCCCGCCTGGTCCAGGGTGGCCTCCAGTTCCGCCCGCTGGTCCACGGTGCCCGTGTCCAGCAGGATGCACCGGGTGTCGTCCACCTGGTAGAGGGGGATGAGCTCCCAGCTTTTCAGCACCCAGGTGTTGCCCTTGACACGTTCCAGTTCCATTCGGCTTCCCTCTTTCTTCTCTCCCTTCCCCGCCGCCGGGGCGGCGCCTCGGTGGGGACGGGGTTATCCCGGGATGCGCCGGGCCCGGGTAATCCACAAGCTGCCCAGGACCCAGTCCCCCCGATAGAGCACCGCCAGCTGGCCCGGCGTGGGCGCCCGGGCGGGGGTGAGAAGCTCCAGCCGCCCTCCCGTCCCCTCTGGATAGAATCGGGCGGGGGTCTCGGTTTTAGAGTGGCGCAGACGCACCGTCAGTTCTTCCCCTTCGGTCAGAGGGGCCAACGGGTTAAAGTCCTCCCCCCAGACCGTGTCCGCCATAAGGTCCGTGCCGTCGGAGAGGACCACCTCCTGGGTCTCCGGGCGGATCTCCGAGACAAACAGCCGGTGGGCCGCCGGGATACCCAGCCCCCGGCGCTGACCGATGGTATAGCGATGGATGCCCCGGTGCCGGCCCAGCACCCGGCCGGTCCGGTCCACAAAATGGCCCGGTGGCGGCACCGCGCCTCGGGCCTCCAGCCAGGCGGCGTAGTCGCCGTCCGGAATGAAACAGATTTCCATGCTGTCCGGTTTCTCCGCCACCGGCAGTCCAAAGTCCCGGGCCAGCTGCCGGACCTGGGTCTTTTCATACCCGCCGATGGGAAACACCAGGCGGGACAGCCAGTGTTGGGGCAGCCGGGCCAGCATATAGGCCTGGTCATTGGTGTGGGCGCCCCGGCAGAGCAGCGGCTCCCCCGCCGGTCCGGCGGCAATCCGCGCATAGTGCCCGGTGGCCACCCAGTCCGCCCCCACCTCCTCCGCCCGCCGGAACAGGGCAGGAAACTTCACCGTGGGGTTGCAGCGGGCGCAGGGCAGCGGCGTGCGCCCGGCCAGGTAGTCCCGCTGAAAAGGGCCCATCACCGACGCCTCCAGCTCCCGGCGGATATCTCCGGCGGAAAAAGGAATGCCGAAGGTCTCCGCCACTTGCTGGGCGTCCTCTCGGCCGCCCAGGCCGATGTCCAGCCAATGCCCGTAGACCGTGTAGCCCTGCTCCTGGAGCAGGCGGGCGGCCACGGCGGAGTCCACCCCGCCGGAGAGCCCCAGCACCACCGTCTTACCGCCCATGGCGGGCCTCCCTGGGCGCCACCGCCGGGGCGCCGTTTTGTTCGATGAGGGTCAGGTCCCCCCGGTCCACCAAGTATTCCAAATAGGGGCGGATATACCGCTCCAGGTGCAGCCCCCGGGCCGGGTGCCCCACCGGCAGGTCCATGGCGGTCACCACGGCGGCGTAAAACTGGCTGTACGTCATGGGTTCGGTCACCAGCGCCCCGCAGGCCGCCAGCTGCCCCTGGATGTGGCGGATATTCATCTGGGCCAGTTCCGCCACCGAACCATAGCGGATGCCCTTATGGCAGAAGATATAGGCGTCGCAGGAGAGCCCCGCCACGATCTCCTTGCTCTTCAGGTCGTCGGCCATATCAAAGACAAAGGGCACCATTGCCCCTGCCAGCACGTCCTCCGTCATCAGGACATCCCCGGCAAAACACACGTTGTCCGGGGTGATGAAGCAGACATGGTCCGGGGCGTGCCCCGGGGTGCGCACCACCTGGAGGGGAACCCCACAGAACACCAGCTCCGTCTCCCCAAAGGCGATGACGCGGTCCACCGGGCACACCAGGTTTTGCAGCCGGGGAATGGTGCGGATCATCCCCATGGTAAAATTAAACAGGTGATTTTTCAGGCTCTCTTCACTGCGGACGATGTCCGCCTCCAGCTGGGGCAGGCAGGTTTGGGCCCCATAGGTTTCACGAAAATAGCGGGTGGTCTCATGGTGGTCGTAGTGCATGTGGGTGCACAGAACCCCCACCGGGGTCAGGCCGGCCTGGGCCAGGGCCGCCTCAATCTCCCCCTGGAGCTTGGTGCTGCCGGGGTCCAGCAGCAGGCAGGTGCTCTCGTCGATCTGGTAGAGCCCCACCAGCTGGGGGCCCTCCAGCACCCAGGTGTTTCCTTTCACATGGATTCGTTTCATGGTGTTTCTCCTGGTCTGTTCTGTCGTTCCAGCGCAATCATCAAGGCGGCCACATCCGCCGGGGAGACGCCGGAGATCCGGGCCGCCTGGCCCAGGTTCCCAGGCCGGATGGCGTCCAGCTTCTGCCGGGCCTCCAGGCGCAGGCCGGCCAGCTGGTGGTAATCCAGGTCCGCCGGCAGGGTTTTCCCCTCCAGCCGGCGCATCTCCTCCACCTGTCGCTGCTGGCGGGCGATGTAGCCCTCGTATTTCAGGGAGATCTCCACCTGCTCCCGAACCGCCTGGGACAGGGCGGGGCGGTCTGGGTCCAGGGGAGCCAGATCCTCATAGGTCAGGCGGGGCCGGCGCACCAGGTCGGACAGGCGCAGGCTGTTTTTGGCCGGGGGCTCCCCCTTGGCGGCCAGCAGCTGGTTCAGCTCCGCCGTGGCCGCCACACCGGTGTGCTCCAGGCGGTGAACCTCCCGTTTCACCTGCTCATATTTCTCCTGCACCCTCTCGTACCGCTCCCGGCTCACCAGGCCGATGGCATACCCAATGGGGCACATCCGCTGGTCCGCGTTGTCCTGGCGGTGGAGGAGGCGGTACTCGGTCCGGGAGGTCATCATCCGGTAGGGCTCGTTGGTCCCCTTGGTCACCAGGTCGTCGATGAGCACCCCGATGTACCCCTGACTTCGGTCCAGGATGAGTGGGGGGCGGCCTAAAATCTTTAGGGCCGCATTGACCCCCGCCACAAAGCCCTGGACCGCCGCCTCCTCATACCCGGAGGAGCCGTTAAACTGTCCTGCGCCGTAAAGGCCGGACACCTTTTTGTGCTCCAGAGTGGGCAGCAGCTCCGTGGGGTCCACGCAGTCATACTCAATGGCGTAGGCCGCCCGGGTCATCTCCGCCCGCTCCAGACCGGGCAGGGTGTGGAGCATCTGGATCTGCACATCCTCCGGCAGGGAGGAGGAGAACCCCTGAATGTAAACTTCCTCCGTGTCCAGCCCCATGGGCTCCAGAAAGAGCTGGTGCCGGGGCTTGTCCGCAAAGCGCACCACCTTATCCTCAATGGAGGGGCAGTACCGGGGACCAATCCCCTCAATGACCCCGGAGAAGAGGGGGGACCGGTCCAGGTTGGCCCGGATGATGGCGTGGGTTTTCTCGTTGGTATAGGTGATGTGGCAGCACACCCGGTTGGGCGCGGGCTTCTCGGTCTCAAAGGAGAAGGGCATGGCATCCTCGTCCCCCACCTGACATTCCAACTGGGAAAAGTCGATGGACCGGGCGTTCACCCGGGGGGGCGTGCCCGTCTTAAACCGGCGGAGGGTGAGCCCCGCCTGGCGCAGGCTTTCTGTGAGCTGATTGGCGCCAAACATGCCGTCCGGGCCGCTCCATTTGGCCACAGAACCCAGGATGGTCTTTCCCCCCAGGTAGGTCCCTGAGCAGATCACCACCGCCTGGGCCCGATAAACAGCCCCGGTGTCGGTCTGTACCCCGGTGACCCGCCCCTCCTCTGTGAGCAGCGCGGTCACCTCGCCCTGCTTCACCCACAGATTCTCCTGGCCCTCCAGGGTATGCTTCATAATCTTCTGGTATTCCCGCCGGTCCGCCTGGGCCCGGAGGGAGTGGACCGCGGGGCCCTTGCCCCGGTTGAGCACCCGGTACTGGATGCAGGCCAGGTCGGCGGCCTTCCCCATCTCACCCCCCAGGGCGTCCAGCTCCCGGACCAGGTGACCCTTGCCCGTGCCGCCGATGGCGGGGTTGCAGGGCATGTTGCCCACCGCGTCCAGGTTGATGGTAAAGCAGAGGGTCCGCAGCCCCAGCCGGGCACAGGCCAGGGCGGCCTCAATCCCGGCGTGGCCGGCCCCCACCACAGCCACGTGGTAGGTGCCGGCCTCATAGGTCATGGGTTTCTGGGATATACGTTCTTCCATCGTTGTCTCCTGTCACAGCAAAAGTTCCACCAAAAAAACCACCACGCAGCCCGACGCGGCCACCAGGAACAGGTTGCCGCTGAACCAGGCCACCAGCACCCCCGCCACCAGGGCCGCCAGCCCCGACCAGAGACTGTCGGTGGCGTGGAGGATGGCGGGAAAGGTCATGGCCGCCAAGGTCACATAGGGCACGTAGTAGAGGAAGGAGCGCAGGAAGGGATTTTTGATCTCCCGCCGGATCAGGGTCAGGGGGAGCACCCGGATGAGATAGGTCACCAGGGCCACCACGGCGATATAGAGATAGACATTATGCTCCATGGCCTTCCCCCTCCTTTTCCTCCTCCTTCACCGGGAACAGCAGCGCCGCCCCGGCGGCAATCACCACAGTGAGCAAAATGATCCGGGTACCCGAGGCCAAGGAGGCGAACAGGGGGATACACTCCAGGGCAAAGCTGGCGGCCATGGAGACCACCACCACCCCCAGAATCACCTTGCTCTTCCGAGAGGCGGGGATGATCACCGCCAGGAACATGCCGTACAGCCCCACGCTCAGGGCGCTGACCACGTTGGCCGGCAGGACGTTGCCCACCGAGGTCCCCAGAAAGGTCCCCAGGGCCCAGCCGGGCATGGCAACGGTCATCATGCCGAAATAGTAGAAGGGGTTCAGCTTCCCCTGCTCGGCAATGGCCATGCCGAAAATCTCGTCGTTGACGTTAAAGCCAATGACCAGCCGGTGCCAGAGCTTGGATGCGGCGGGCAGCTTCTGGCTCAGGGCGCAGGACATGAGGATGTACCGGGCATTGGTCACCGCCTCTAAAATGGCGATTTCCCAATAGCCCCCTTGGGCCGCCATCATGGTAAAGGCGGCGTACTGCCCTGCCGAGGCGTTGACCAGCAGGCTGGTCAGAGTCGCCTGAAAGGCACTCAGGCCGGCGTTCTTGGCGGTGATCCCCAAGGTGAAAGACACCGCCAAATACCCCAGGGAGATGGGAACCCCCACCCGCAGGCCCCGGGAAAATTGCTTGGTGTTCATGCTCTGTGTCTTCTTTCTCTCTGGTTTCTTCCGTCAGCCCAGCACCACCAGGGGCACATCCGGCCGGTTCAGCAGCCGAAAGCAGGGGAACTGATTTCCCAGCCCCCGGGAGACCACCATCTGTCCATAGGACAGGTCGTACAGTCCCGCAGTATACTGGGGAAAAAGCTCCCGCTTGGGGCCCACCAGCCCGTCGGTGCCGGGCAGGCGGATGAGGCCCCCGTGGGCGTGGCCGGCCAGGGTGAGGTCCACCCGGGCCTGGGCGTATTGTTTATAATGGTTGTTCCGGTGGCTGAGGAGAATCTCATAGACCGCCCCCTGCTCCTGCCGGACCTGGTCCGCCAGCTCCTGCACCGTCTTTTGGTCAGCGTAGCCGTTGCTGTCCTCCGCCCCCAGCAGGGCGATCCGGTCCCCGTTCCGTTCCAGCATGACATACTCGTTGGACAGGACCGTCACCCCGCACTGCTCCAGCAGCGGCTCCAGCTCCCGGACCACCCCGGCAGCCCACTCGTGGTTGCCGGTGACGTAATAGGTGGGGGCGATGGCCGCCAGGCCCTTGGCCACGGCGGGGATCATGGACAGCTGGTCTGGCTCGTGCAGGATGTCCCCCACCACAGCCACCAGGTCGGGCTCCAGGTCCCGGACATAGTCCAGCAGGACCCGGTTCCCCTCCCCAAACTCCTTGGCGTGGAGGTCGGAGACCACGGCGATGCGGTATCCATCAAACCCGTCCGGGGCACTGGAGACGGTGATGGTCTCGCTGGACAGCCCATTCTGCTGCCACCAGAACCATCCCACCAGCAGGCCCAGCACCAGCACCGTGGTCACCAGCCGGGTCAGGCATCCCCGGCGGCGGCGACGGCGGCGGGGGCGGTGATATCGTTCGTTCCAATCGGATTCTTTAATCATGGTCAATATAGAAGGGTTTCATCAAACTCTTCTGCTCAGTGGAGTCCTTCTGCCGGCTCTTGGGCGGCTCCACCCGGGGCGGGATGCGCCCTCTGCCCCGGCCGGAGCGGGCAGCCGGTCGGCCGAGCGCCCCAGTCCCCTTCTTCGCCGGGGCGGGCGCCCCCTTCTTGGGGGCCTTTCGGGTCTGGGCCGCCTGGGCGGCCTTGGGCGTCTTTTCCGGGGGCTGGGGTTTGGCCGGCTGGGCCTGGGCCTTGGGCTTTTTGTCCCCTTTTCCCCGCTTGCCGTGGGCCGCGCCGGGCTTATAGTATTGGTACACCGGTTTGGCCGCCAGGAGCCGGGCGGTGGCGTCCATGATGACCTCCCCCTCCAGGGGGTCCCGGTGGGAAAAGGACACCGCGCCCTCCTCCACAGGCTGGGCGGCCAGGAAGTCCTCCAGATTCCCCAGATTCTGCTTGCCGTGGGGGAAGGTCCGCCGGGCCTTCTCCCCCTTCTCCTGCGGCTGGGCCGGGGGCTGGGGGGCGGCTGTCTGTCCCTGTCCCTTGCCCCGGCGGCGCTTCCGGCCGGGGGCTGGGTCCGCCGGGGCGTCCGGCGGCTGGGCGGTCTTTTCCGCAGCCTTCTCGGCGGCCTGTTTCCGCTGGGCCGCGTGCTTTTCCCGGGCGGCCTGGCGGGCCTCAGCGTCCTCGGGATTGACCACCCGGCCCTTGGCATCCTTCACGGGGACCTCAAAGACCTCCATGGGATAGTCATGCGCCCGCCGGGGGATGGGCTTTTTCAGCAGCTTCTCAATGTCCTTGAGCATGGGCATCTCCCCATAGTCACAGAAGGAGATGGCGGTGCCCCCCCGGCCCGCCCGGCCCGTGCGGCCGATGCGGTGGATATAGGTCTCCGGCACCTCGGAGAGGTTGTAGTTGAACACATAGGAGAGCTCCTCAATGTCCAGGCCCCGGGCGGCGATGTCCGTGGCCACCAGGACCCGGAGCTTTCCCTCCTTAAACTTCCGCAGGCTCTCCTGCCGGGCGGTCTGGGACTTGTTGCCGTGGATGGCCGCCGCGGCCACCCCCCGCCGGGTCAGGTCCCGGGCCACTTTGTCCGCCCCGTGCTTGGTCCGGGTGAACACCAGGGCGCTTTTCACCTGCTCCTGCTCCAAAATCTCCAGCAGCAGGGCGGTTTTGTTCTTCCGGTCCACCAGGCAGACCTCCTGGCGGATGACCTCCACCGGGGAGGACACCGGGGCGGCGGCCACCTTCACCGGGTCATGGAGGAGGGTATCCACCAGGTCCAAAATCTCCGGGGGGAGGGTGGCGGAGAAGAACATGGTCTGTTTCTTCTGGGGCAGGAGGCGGATGACCTTCCGCACGTCATGGATAAAGCCCATGTCCAGCATCCGATCGGCCTCGTCCAGAACGAAGATCTCCACCTTGGACAGGTCCAGCAGGCCCTGGCCGGCCAGGTCCAGCAGGCGGCCGGGGGTGGCGGTGAGAATGTCCACCCCCCGCTTGAGCTGGTCCACCTGGGGGGCCTGGCCCACCCCGCCGAAGATCACCGCCTCGGTGAGGGGCAGGTTCTTGCCGTAGGCGTGGAGGTTCTCGTCAATCTGAATGGCCAGCTCCCGGGTGGGGGTGAGAATCAGGGCCCGGATCGTTCTCCCCCGTCCCCCTTGGGCCAGCCGCTGCAAAATGGGCACGCCGAAAGCACAGGTCTTTCCCGTGCCGGTTTGGGCGCTGCCCAGCACATCCCGGCCCGCGATGCCGGCCGGGATGGCTTTTTCCTGGATCACGGTGGGCTCCGCGTATCCGTAGTCTGTCAACGCGGTTAAAATCGGTTCCGTGATCCCAAGGGATGCAAAACTTGTCATAAAATGAACTGCTTCCTTTCCTGCGCCCTCCCTCCGCCAGAGAGCGCCGTGGTTACTGTCAAAGCGGCAGACTGCCGCGCGGAGCTGCGCCGCCCGGCGGGCGGCGGAAACATCACCGCGCTGTGCCTCCCAACCACGGGGGCATACAGCGGGTTTGGCCTTACGGCTCCTCCTCTAAGAAGTAGGTGGCCTCCATATCGGCCACCGAGAGGGCAAAGGCCAGGGGATACTTGGCAAAGGCCCGGCCCACCAGCCGGCTGTCCTCGGTGCCGGAGAAGCCCATGTGCCACCGGATGGCCATGGCCTCCTCCCGGGTCAGGCGGACAAAGCCGTTGACCACATAGACCGATTTCTCCCCGTGGCCGTAGGGGAGGGGGTCCTCATAGGTGAAGGTGGGCACCTGGGTCCACTTGCCGTCCTCTCCCTTCACATTCCGGGTGGAGGGTTTGTAACAGCCGATCTTGCACACGTCGTGGAGCAGGGCCACCAGGGCAATGGATTCCGGGCTGTACTCCAAGCCATAGAGGTCCGTGACCCGCTCCCGGGCCAGGTAATCGGTGAGACAGTGGTAAACATTCAGGCTGTGCTCGCACAGGCCGCCGGCATAGGCCCCATGGTACCGGGCTGAGGCCGGGGATGTGAAAAAGTCGCTCTTGTTGGTCAGATAGTCCAGCAGGGCCTCCGCCCCGTCCCGGTGGACATGCTCCCGAAAAATCTCGATAAATTCCTCTTTTGCCGACATGGCTGTGCTCCTCCTCTGTCTTTCTGCGGCGGAGCGCCGCACCTGAATAGCTTATTGTAGCATAAAATCATGGGTTTTTCACGGGTTTTTCCGCGATCCCCGAAAAAAAGGCACCTGGCACAAAAGTGCCTGGGGTCTTGGGCGGGTTTCTTTCCGATTTGGCCGGGAAGCAAAACGCGGGAGCGCACTCTGAACGGAGGCGCTCCCACTGCGTTGACTTTCTTTGTCTGTTGCTCTATACTATGATTGTGGAAATCCAGCCACCAGGACACGCGGTGCGTGGTGGAGGTTAAAAAGACGGTTGCCTACTGTCCCGCGAGAGCGGATGGGAGGCGTGTGTGCAAAGCCCTCGCGGGAAATTCCTCGCGAAGGGGGTGGTACATATCACACTTCAGGACGTTTTCTGGATTGTTTCCATTGCCTGGATTCTGTATCAGGCGTGGGACAAGTTCCAAAACAGAAAGAAGTGAGCCGTCTGTGGCAGCAGAACGGCTCACGGTTTTTGTGAAGAGTTTCTTCTTCACAATTTTACGTTAGTCTGATCATGTTGTGGCAACCGTCTGGGTTTCCACATTTTTATTATAGTCTCTAACGAGAGCATTGTCAACCACGGGAAGGGAGCAGTGATTGGATCATCTATCGCTGCTCTTTTTCTGTACAGGGGGCCTTCTTTTCCATTGCCGTTGGAACGGGCGGGAACCTTGGCTTCCCAGCCGGGGCCCTATTTCTTTGAAGAAATAGGGGAAAGAACACCAAGGGGCTTTGCCCCCTGGACCCCCGCGGGGGAAAGAGTTTCTTTCCCCCACGCCCCTTTTCTCTGGACTGTTGTAGAAGCAGCGTGGTTCTTGGATCGGCGTACCTGGCCTGCGGCCTCAAAGACCAACGCCTCATGGCCCGCCCACCAGCTCGGGCGGGCGGGAGAAGTGGTTT
>OLOA01000230.1_pt1 | contig 62476 bp, 35 predicted proteins | sample 1672201 | NCBI WGS metagenome assembly OLOA01 (sample SAMEA3136658, study PRJEB25190) | human gut metagenome
CTCCTGCTAATGCTGATCTTGAATCATCTCCGTTGCTATAAATATCATGACTAGCGTCTGCTTCATTTTTCTTCATTAATGATAATTTGTAACTTCCTTTTACTTTTGTATTAGTAATTGTAGTTGAACTTGTATCAGGATCAACATAATCTTCATATGTTGTTATAAATCCTTCTGGTCCGTCTGTTTCAATTATATAGTAAATATTTTTTACTTTTGTGTCAGTATTTTCTTTAGATAATCCGGTCCACTTATGATACCACAATAAGTTATTACCATTTAGCGCATCAGCCTTAGTTAATGTTACCTGTCCGCCAGTTCCATATGCTCCTCTGTATAAGTACTCTTGTCTAGCGTTTGCGTCACCTTTAACTTTATTCCAATCATCAAGTTTATTTTCTGGTACTTGATATAACTCAACTGTTATTGAATCTGGTAATTCTGTATCATTTACATTTTCCCATTTTTTGTAAATTGCAAATTCTACTTTTTCTGTTTTCTTATCTTCAACAGTAACAATAACATTACCACTTTCATCAACTTCACATTGTTTTGTATTTGCTACTGTGTAGTCTCCTGGTGTTAACATGTAGCTTCCATCGTCTGCAAGTTTAGAAGTTACTTGGAATGATATTGTATCCATAATTTTTTCATATCCGGCTGGAGCTAATAATTCTGTTATTTCAACAGTATATTTTTTATTTTCTCCATCAATTAAAATATCATTAATTTTTATAGTTCCGTTTGAATCTCCACCAACTGCTGCAGATGTAGTTTGTTGATATTTATTTATTTCTGTTCCACTAGCTGTTTTTAATGGGTTTCCATTTTCATCTTTAATTGTAATTTCAAATAATGCACCTGGTAAAGTTTTTTCTGCACCTTGTTCCTTTTTAATTAACTTAAAGTTAAATTTACTTATCTTTTTATCAAAAGCTGTTACAATCATTCTTGTTTTATCTGCTGATAATACAAGGCTCCATTTATTTCCGTCTTGTTCAAATATATATGTTGAATTTTTAACCATTGCATTTCCGTCTTCGCCATGTGCTGTATTTCCTTCTTTATTTGTAACTGGTAATACAACCCATTTTCCACCGTCTGACTTTAAGCCATTTGAATTCTTTTGATATACATATATATCGTTTATTGTAAATGTATTTGTTGTAGAATCATAATTTTTTTCTACACCTAATACTAGTGGCTCTGTCATTTTTATATATCCACCTGGTGCTGTTGTTTCTTCAATTTTCCAAATATCATAGTAATTGCTATCAAATCCACTAGATGTTAAGCCCTCTCTTACTATTTCATTTGACTCACTTAAATCATCTGCTCCTACAGTTGTATATGGTCCTTTGTTTTCTTCATTATATTGACTATTAAATTCGAAGTTACTATTATTTTTTTGAATATTTTTGTAAAGTTTTACATCAAATGTTGCTCCTGCTAATGCTGATCTTGAATCATCTCCGTTGCTATAAATATCATGACTAGCATCTGCTTCATTTTTCTTCATTAATGATAATTTGTAGCTTCCACCATAAGAATTATTCTCAATAGTAATATTTGCGTGATATGTTCCAGTTGTTGTTTCAGTAATTGTAGTTTGTGGTTCATTTTTATCAAGAGCTTCTATTGGAGTACTTCTATATGAACCATCACTTTCATAAATTGCATCAGCACTTACCTTTTTAATTACATAATTATTGTTAACATTTGTTGAATTGAATATTATTGAAATGTAATAATCCAATTTTTTAAATCCTTCTGGTGCTTTTGTTTCTTTAATTTGCCATACAAAACTTCCTTCGCTAGTTATTTTAATATTCTTCAATTTATTAAAATCATCAACAGATTTAATTGTACTTAAATCAATTGTTGTTTCAGTATTGTCATCATTTACAATAATTACTGATGGAATTTTTGTACGACCACTTTTTAACGAAACTTCAAATTCAGCTCCTGTAAGATTACTTTTTGTTGCCTTATCTACTTTATTTAAATTTAAAGAATATGTTCCTTTTGGTGTAATTGCATTTTCTACATTTATATTCAATTTATATGTAGAACTTTCTTTATCTTCAGTAATTGTTGTTTTTGGTTCATCTTCTGTTAAATCTTCTAATAATTTATTAGTTCCATCTTCATATAATGCCCTTGCACGATCTGAACTTACTTTATATCCATCACTAGTACTTTGTTTAAATATTCTTATTTCAATTTTATATTTTAGTAAATCATGTCCGGCTGGAGCTTTTGTTTCTTTAATTATCCAGTATGAGAATGGTGCTGTGCTTTCATTTACTATTATATTTTGTAGTTTTTTGAAATCTGCAACTGTTTTAATTTCACTTGTTTTAACAGTGCTTATAGTTCCATCACTATTTAATACATTAACACTTTCTGTTTCATTTTGTGTTGACATTGAATTATAATATTTTACTTCAAATTCAGCACCGTCTAATGATGTGTTTGTTCCTTTTTCAACCTTAGTTAAATCTAGTGAATACAATCCAGTTTTGTCTGGATTAACAACTGTTATTGTAATAGTATTATCTATTAATTCAGCTGTTATATTAGCTTTTTCGCCATTTATTGTTGTTTCAATAACTTGTTTGTTAAATAAGTTTTCTGTTGGTGTTATTACTTTTTGACCATCATCACTAACTAATCTTAATTGAATTCGTTCAACATAATGTGTTTTACTATAATTACTATTCTTTCTTGTTGCTTTTTTAACTGTTAATTTTATATTTCCTGGTATTTTTGTATACTCAGAATTTTCATCTAAGTCAAGCTCTTTTAATGTATATACATCATCAGTATTAACTTTTGTTCCATCAATATTTACAGTACCACCAATATTTACGTTTGTATATGATGTTACTAATGGATTTTGCTCTGTATATATAGCTTCAGGAGCTCCACCATTTACCTCTCTAATAGCCATAAATTTAACGCCTGAAATATTGTTTCCATATTCATCATGTTTTACCAAATTTACATTATAAGATCCATATTCGGTTGGGTTATTGTGTAATGTTACATATATTTGGCTATTATTTTTTATAACAAAATCCCAACGGCGAACATTGTTTCCTGTTGAATCTGTATCAAAGTATGAATATGTTGTATATGTATTCATTTCAGTTGAATCTGCATTGCTATTATTAACATCATGTACAGTTTGAGCTTCCCAAACATTATTACTTAATTTAATACCATTTCCATCAACTTTATACATAGTTATACTTTCAATACTGAATGTATGGCTGTCTGAATTGTATTTCTTTTTAACACCTAATACAAGTTGACCTGAATATGTGTCTAATCCATCTGGAGCAGACCATTCATTTATTTTCCAAATATCATATTTATTTCCAACACTATCTGTTGTTAGTCCAGTTCTCTTGAATTTATCATTTGTTAAATCTTCTGCATTACCTTTTGTTTCATAGCTTATATATTCATTTTCACCTTGTGTAAAGTTCTCAAAATTATTTGGATTATTATCTGATCCAAATTTGAAATCTGAAGAGTTCAAGTCTATATCTTTATATAATTGAATATTAAAGCTAGCACCTGATTTTGCAGAATCTGCTGTATCCCCTGAAGAATTATCATCTGTAATTTTCTTCATTACATTTAATCTGTATTCTCCATTAGGAATGTTATCTGCAGATACGGCAATTTGTGTTCTGTCTTTATTTAACATAATTTGCCATGTATCATTGTCGCTTGATACATATGTATACATTACACTACCATCAGCTTTATTTATTTCTTCATATGATTGTGGATCCCAAGTTATAGTACCATCACCATTTAGTTGATATATATGTATAGTATCGATGCAAAATTGTTTTGTTTTTTCATCATATGTTTTTTCAATTCCAAGAACTAAGTCATTTTTCATTGATTCAAATCCAGTTGGTGGATCTGTTTCTGCAATCCTCCAAATATCTATACGATTTTGTTCAATTTCAGAGTATGTAATTTCAGTTCTTTTGAAATTATCATGATTTAGGTCTTCTGTTGTTCCTTTTGTAGTGTAACTACCAAATCTTACTTTATTACCAAATGAACTTCCAATATTAAAGTCTTTATAGTTTAATATAACGTTTTTATACAATGTTATATTAAACTTAGCACCTGCAACTGAATTTGTTCCAAATGAATCAAATCCTGAAACGTATCCTTGTTTATTTATGTCTTTTTTAATAACATTTAATTTGTATTCACCATTTACTTTAGGGTTTTCTACAGTTAGTATAATGTTACTTCCTGATTTTTCAAGACTTATTTTGTATGTTACTCCATTAATTTCGTATTCATCCTCAGTATTTTCTTTTGGACTAACTATTTGATTATTTTCATTATATAGCTCTAATGTAGTTCCACTAACAAAATACTTATTATTTCCTTCAGATTTCTGTACTTTAACTTTTATTTTGTAATTGCTTGGTAATTGTGTATATCCATTATTTGAGCCTAAATCTTTTTCTCTAAGTATAAACTCATCATCTTCTTCTAAATTTGTATTATTTATTTGTATAACATCATTACCATTCTCGTCTTTAGCATTTGTGTATACTGATACTTTATCTGTTCCTGTTACTATAGCTTTTGCATCTTTTGGACTATCTACACTTATTATTTCTTCATTGCTAACTTTTGCACCTATAAGTTCAAAGTTTACTCCTGATAATACTGTATTGTTATTGTCTTTCTTTAGTAAGTATAAATTATAGTTACCATTTCTTGTGTCTTCTGGATCGGATACTGTTAAAATTATTTCATTATCCGCTGTTTTTACTGCAGATATTGTAACTGTATCTCCATATTCATTTATTATATATGTAAGTGCATATCTGCCCTTCTGAATTATGCTTTTATCGTTTTTATTAACAACTAATATATTTAGTTCGTTTACTTTACCATCTGATCCTTTTTTTACAAGGAGCTCTATAGCAACATTATCTGGTAATTTTCTATGTCCATCTGGCTCTGTTTCTTCTGTAAAGTAATACTCATCACTTTCAATTGATGTTATACTTACAGGGTTTGGTACACTAGTATTTCCACAAATTTCTACCGATCCATCTGTACCTGTTGTTACGGGCTCAAAATGTGATGTTGTTATTTCTTGGTTATTTGAATCTTTTAATGCTGTACCATTTATTTTTGCTCCTATTAAATTGAATTGTACATTGCTTAATGCTTCTCTTGTTCCTGCGCTTACTTTTTTAATTTTTAATGTGTATTCGCTCTTGTTTGGTACTTTTACGTTTATTGTAGTACTATCTTGGTTTTGCTCTACTGATACTGTTTCTTTTTGTGATGTTGCAACTTCTGATAATGATTTTTTGATATAAACTGCTTTATCTTCATATGAAGAGTCACTTATACTTTCATCTTTAACAAATGCATAAGCTTCACATTTTGATGCTTTATATTCATTTTCATTTTCTGAGAAAGTTATTGGAACTACAATCTTGTAATTTAATTTTGTAAATTGATATGGTGCATCTGTTTCTTCTATTACAAAATAATACGTTTTACCAATATCTTCTTTATTTATTTGAATATCTCTTAGCTCTGTTGATTTGCCATCTGTTGCAGTTAATATGTTTTCTTTTTTGTCTTTTATTTCTATACGACTACTAGCCTCAAGTGCAAATTTTCCATCTGTTCTATTATATAATGAACTATATGCTTTAACAGAAAATCTTGTTGTTTCATCTTTAATATCATTTCCAGATAAATCCACTTTTTCTACATCAAGGTTATATGAACCTGTTTTTGATACATTCTTTAGTGTCAATGTAAGTGTATTTATTGAATCAGTTTGATTAAAATCAACCTCTTCATATTGACTATAATATTGCCAATATTTTCCATCATATACTTTAAAATCTGTATATATCATCTTGTATTCTTCGTTTTCATTTTGGTTAGATATAAGAGTACATCCTATTTTATGATTAAATTTTACAAAATCTGCTGGTGCTTCTGTTTCTTCAATTATTAACCTATAAGTAGTTTGCTTATCCATTTCTTCTGTTATTTCAATGTTACTCATAGCATCATTAATTTCTTGCAATGTTGTTAAATTACTTATGTTTACAGTAGTACCATCTTTTTTAGTAAGCTCAGTTACTTTTGTACCTGGATTATCATACGAATCTCCACCTTGATATAAACCAAAGTTAAATTTCATTCCATTGCATTCTTCCGCAGTAAGCTCTTTTCCTGTTTTTGAATTTACTTTCTTCAAATTGAATGAAAATTCACCTGTAATTACATCGTCTGCTACTGCTGTTATAAGAATTGGTGTGCCATCTTCTGAGTTCATAATCTTTACAAATAATCCATATTTTGTAAATGCTTCATCAGCTGTAATTTCTTTGTTTTGTGTTTTATCGTAAACTTTTACATCTGTTAGAGAATATTTGTCAGTGCCTCTTGATAGTTTTGTTTCTATTTCTAGATTTGAAATGGCTTTGTTAACTTTCATTCCAGTACCAGTTGCACTCCATTCATCTATTGTAAATTTTGAAGTTCCATAATCAAGTTTTGCATCTCCACCATTTTCTTCGTTGTATTCAGGGTTAAAGTTCATATCGTCTTCATTAATGTCAATTTTTCCATCATATACATCTTTTACTTTTCCTTCTTCAGAAGTTATGTCACGAGCATTCTCGCTTACTGAACTTCCACCTCTTGTTGTTCTTCTTACAATAAATCTTGCTCCTGATTTTGATAGTGCGTTTAGGTCATTTATTGAGTTTGCATTTTTTAATTGTGAAAGTAAATCTGCTGTAAAGCCATCTTTTGCTTTTATTTTTAGTAGTTTTAGGTTGTAGTTTCCTTCTTTTTCGAAGTTGTTTACCATTATCTGCATAAGTGATAGGCCAGATTCTCCTATTATGTAACATGCATTTTCATCGTCGTGTATTAAACCACCATTTCTAATTTCTATTTTTTCATTGTTTTTTAGTCCAAATCCCTTTTCTTCTGCATTAGTTATAACATATTCATTATATTCATCCTTTACAAATTTAAAAGGTATTACGATTTTATAATCTAATTTTATTAAATCATTTCTTGTTTTCTTTTCTTCTAAAACATAATAATATGTTTTGCCTATCTCATTTTCTGTAATAAAGATTTCCTGTAAACTATCAGTTATGCTTTGTGCAGTTGTTAAATCTGATAATTTTACTGTTCCTTTTTTTGTCTGAACTTCTTTTATTTCATCTGTTTCTGAAAATTCATTATTGCTATTTTTATTTTTATATAAACTTATTTTGAAGTTTATACTTGAATCATTCGAAACCCTATTATTTACATATTTGTTTAAAACTACACTATATGTTCCCTCAAGTTTGTTATAATATTGAACTGATATTTTTCCTTTAGCATAAGATATAACTACAGCTGGTTCATTATCTAATGATTCTGCATATTTATCTAAGTTTTCAACTTTTCTATCATCAGCTGTTGAAGCTGTGCTATCTAATGAGCTAACAAAATATCCATCAGTAATTTGTAATTCATTACCACTAACATAGTTTCCATCAGTATTTTTTGTGTCGAATACAACACTTGCGTGATCATTTTTTATGTTTGAATTTTCGTTTTTCTTATAAAACTTTAAGTTGGTCTTTATTGTATTTAGTTCATATCCAGTAATTGATTCTGTTTCTTCTATTGTATATGTATCTGTTGTATCGTTACTGTTTAATACTTTAGTATCTTCTCCTATTTTATTTTTACTGTCGTCATTTGCATTTGTGTAAATTTCGTTTATTACATTGCTTACTGTTTCTTTACTTGTTATTGAAAATGCGTTTTCGTTATTGTTTCTTTTTATATCGCTATTGTTGATTTTTATATTACTTACTTTAAATTTAACTCCGGCTAATTGGTTGTTGTTAGAAGCATCCTTTTTTTCTAGTTGTAGGTCGTAGTAAGAATCTTCGTGCTCTTCTTGTTGAATGTCTAGATTTATTATATTATTTGTACTTTCTGCATTTGCAGATATTCCATCATTGCCTACATTTACAGTTAGATTTGATGATAAGCCTTCAGTGCTTTTTATAATATCATATCCACCATCCTTTGCTTCTACATGATATAAGCCATCAAGCGTGCTATTGCCATTTTCATCAAAGTGTATTCCCAGTATTAAGGACCCAATACTGTTATAGCCATTTGGTGGTGTATTTTCTGTGATAAGGTAGTATAATGTTTTAGCTTCAAAATCCCATGCATCATAACTCTCACCATTATAAGAATGTTTTACATCTTTATGAAGCCATTCTCTATCAATGCTTAAATTATTAAGAGAAATTTGGCCATCTACAGTTTTAATATTATTCATATCAATATCTGAATTTGAATATATTTCTCTATTATCAGATAGGCTTATATGTCCATTTGTATTACTGAACGTTTTAAACATTTTTATTGAGAAACTTGCATTGCTTGATTCTGGACTTGAAATTATATTGTTATTCTTATCTCGTTTTGAGATATTTAATGAATATTGTTTGTCGTTCATGAATATACAAAATAATTTATCATTATCTAATTTCATAAACCCTGTATTATATCCACTTCCAGGAGATGTATGTGATGCTCCCCAATCGTTTGTTCTTCCTTGATAAAATACATTATTCTTTTCATCTCTGAAGGAATAGTCTATATAATCTATTACATACTTATTATCTGATTCTTTTTTATGTACATCTATCCCAATTTTTTTCACTTTGCCATAATTATATCCTGTCGGTGGTGTTACCTCTTCAATATAAAATCTATCTGTTGTGGTATTTGTAATATTAACAGAAATTTCTTTTCCATCATTCCAAAGATTGTTAACTGATTCTATATCTCGTGTATCTGGATATGACGCACCATTTAAATACATTTCAACTTTAAATTTTGCACCTGCCAAATTATCGCTACATGTTATTTCCTTAAAATTATTTGATGCATCAGTCATATAATCATTATAAGAAGATTTTTTTCCTATATATAAATTATATGAACCAGTTATCTTTTTATTTTTAAATTTTATATCAAAATTAAATCCCCCATTTTTTTCATTCACGTATATACAAAGATTATCAAGAGATAACGTTTGACCATTGGTTATATTCTGTAGCCTCACATCATTGCCATTATGACTTATTGATATTTGTGAAATGTAACCATAGTAACCGTTCTTTTTAGTTGTATTATACGTTTTATATACATTCACAGAATAACTGCTTTCATCACTTGTATACCCCATTGGAGATTGCCATTCTTGAATATCAAACCTATCCGCTATAGTTAATCCCGCATTCATATCACAGTAAAAATCATATTTATTATTCAATGATGTATGTCCACCATCATACATCTTCGCATTTGCAAATAAATTTTCTGCACCTTTTTTATGAGTTGAACCAATAGTGATATCATTATTACTTATTTTATCCCCAGTTGCTGCAAATGTATCACTTACATCATAATTTATTTGCTCATTTTTTATCTGGTCATATGTATAAAACCTACTTCCATCAGCAAAATTTGGATTTATAATATTTATTTTTTCACTGTGTATCTTAAAACTTGCGTACAACGAAGCACCGGTATCTTCATCAATTTTAGTTATAGTTGCATTATATGTATTACCGTTAAAATTTTCTTCTTTTTCATCTTTGACAACAAAGTTAATAACATTATCAATCTCTCCATCATCGCCTTTATGTGCTTGAACACTTACAGAATCATTAACTTCATATGTTTCACTTTTTGTTTTAAGATCATATTCATTACATTGATTTTCACTCGTTCCCAATCTAATTTTTGTTACTTGATACTTATTTCCCCAAGATTCTTTATAAAGAGATAAATATACGTATCCTGTATAACTAATTTTATATCCACTTGGTGCAGCAGTTTCTTTTATTCTATATGTATCCCAACTATTTCCTTCGTTAACATCAGTATCGTATAATTGTCCGAAATTGCCATTAGTTCCACCGTTACATGTTATTTCATTAGAGCTATTTCCAAGACCAGTTGGCTTTTTCCAATTACCGGATATTTTTTGTTCAATTGTAAATTTTGCTCCACCAATTTTGTCATTATTAGTTGATAATTTAAATACACCTATTTTGTAATGGCCTTTAGGTTGTGTTATTTTCCATACTCTTACATATGTCAAATTTTTTGCCCCTTTTATAGTTCCTTTCCAACTAAAATTACGTATTTTTACCATATTTGTAGCGGCATTTCCTTCAATATACCAATATGATCCTCCATTGTCAGCATCTATTTTTTTCTCATCTATAAAAGTTGCATTATAATTTGGTAGATCTAAATTATATCTTGTTTTTAAATTACTTTTTAAATCGTTATAACTGTTTGCTTTTCCTAAATATATAAACACATGTCCAGATCCATATGGTATTTTTGTACCTTTTTTAGCATTTCCACTACCAGATATTACGGTTCCTATTTCTAAATTATCAGGATTTTCAACTTTTCCGAACCATTTTGTTGTTGTTGAACCATTACTTGAAGTAGTTCCTAATTCCTTTGGTGAATATTCTGTTCCATTGAATGTATATTTAAAATCTCCAGCATTCCACTCAGCACTTGTAGTGCAACTAGGAGTAGCACCTAACCCTTTAAGACTATCAACAAGTAATTCACTACACTCTTTATCTTTTCCTATATATTTAAGTGCTTTTCCTACTAAATCTCGACCTGTAATTGGGTAATTAGAAGTTTGAGCTTTGCCCAAATTCGTTTGCACATTTCTACTATTATATTGTACAATACTAATTCCAGAAACAGCAGCTATTACTACTATAATTAAGCTGACTATTATATTTCTTAAATTAAGTATCTTTCCTTTAAACTTTCCTTTCATTATTCTTCCCTCCGTATTTTTGTATTTTACTATATTTTGCACTTGGGGTTAATTATAGTCAAACTTTTATATTTTGAGTATTTTCTACATTTTTCTTAGGGATGTATGGGTTTGTGGCATTTTTTTGTTTTTTTTACATTTTTATTACATTTTATTTTTTTTATTTTTTTGTTTTTGCCTGGTTTGTTGGGATTTTGGAGGGTTTTGTTTTTTTACTTTTTGTTTTAAGTTTTATTTTTCTTAAGGATTATTGGGTTTGTTTAAGGTATGTATTGGGGACGGTCCTAGAAATATTTTTCCAGGACCGTCCCTCTTTTTCTTTCTTCCAGGACCGTCCCCGAAATAGAAAAGAAGAAATTCTTTTGTTGAGAATTTCTTCTTTTTATTATTTCATTATTTTATTCTTCTATTCCTTTTACAACCTTTTTCTTTATAAGCATTCCGCCTAATGATACTATTATTAGTGCTCCTAGTGCTATGCTTGAATATATTGCTATGTCTGTTGATCCTGTTTTTACTGTTAACATTACTGGGGCGTCGTCTATATCATCCTCTCCTGGGACATTGTTTCCTGGTGTTGAGTCTCTGTCTGGTATTCCGTAGTCGTTATGGTCTTTTTGTATTTCTGCTGTGTTTATCATTGTTCCCATGTTGTCTATGCTGTTTTCCCATGTTAATAGTATTTCTACTTCTGCACTTTCTCCTGGTTGTAATGTTGTTCCGGCTAATTTTTCTGTTATTAGTTTTCCATCTTCTATTTTCCAATCTGGGTTATCTTCTTGTACAAATTTTAGTCCTTTTGGTACATCATCTCTTATTTCTTTTGCTTCTCCTGCTACTTCTCCTTCGTTTGTTATACGTATGCTATATCTGAATTTTACTGTTACATCATTTATTTTGCTCTTTCTTAAATCTACTTTTACCACTTCTTCTGGATCATCTTCTGCTTTGTGTCCTGTTTCTGTTACTACTGTTTTTCCGTTTTCTGTTACTATTGCTTGTGTTACCCATTTACGTAAGGCTAAGTCGAAGTCTTTTTGTTCATTGTCTACTTGTAATAATGATGTTATATCTTCCATGTTATAATTATCTTTTTTTACTATTACTTCTCTTGGCTCTTCTATTAAAGTATATCCTGCTGGTGCTTCTGTTTCTACTACATAATATGTTGTTTCTACTTCTTCCCAATTGTATTTATATACTTCTGCTCTTGTTGTTTCATCTGTTGTTTTATATTTTGCATTGTCAATTGCATCTTCACCAAATTCTAATCCAGTAAATTCTGCTTTTCCATTTTCATCTGTTATTGCTTCTATATCTTTTCCATTTGTGTCTTTTAAGAATATTTTGTTTTTTGCATTTTCTTCACTTGTTGCTATTTTAAAATGTGCTCCTACTAATGCTTTTTTTGTTGTACTATCATATTTATATATTCCTACTCCACCTGTATGTATTTCTGGTGTTTCAGAATCTAATCTATTGTTATTTCCATATACCAATGTTGCTTGATTTGGTATTGATTGATTAATTCCTATTATTTTTCCATTTTCATCTGTTGCAAATTTTGTATTAAATCTTATTTCAATTACTCCATCTGTATTATTTTTTATATTTTCTGAAAAGTCCATACTTTCATTTTTAAATATTACTGTTAGTAATCTTTTTTCTTCATTGTAATCTACTTTATAATCTGTATCTTCTACTAAATCAAGTTTGTCTTTTATTTTAACAGATGCAACGCCCTCATATGTTAATCTTTCATCTATTGTATCTTCTACTTGGAATATTTTGCTTGTTAATGCCCCTTTATCTAATGGAACATTTATTACCCAATCATGTAATACACTTTTTGCATCTTCTGCACTTTCATATGTATCACCTGTTATTTCGTTGTAATATCCTGAATCTTGATTTTCTACTTCTTTTACACCTTTATGTATTGTTACAGCTCTATTTTCGGCTTCTACTAATACTTCGCCTGTTTTTACTTCAACTTTCTTTGCATTTGCAACTTCTGGTGTATCTCCTTTTAATGTGTAGCTTTTTCCATCTGTACTTAATTCTGGTGTTACTTCAAATGTTATTGGTCCTACTAAGCCATAATATCCATCTGGTACTGTTGATTCTGTTATTGTTACTTTTAACTTATCTGTAGACTCTAGATTTATGTCTTTTATTTCGTCTATTTTTCCTTCGCTATTTGTTTTATATTCTGTTGTTCCATCTATTTTTTTACCACTCTTTGTTGTTAATGCTGTATTTGTTTTTGTGTTTACAATGCTTACTTTAAATCCGGCTCCTTCAAGTGGAGATTGTGTATCTTTTATTGTTTTTGTTAAATTAAAATTGAATGATCCATATCTTTTATCATTTCTTGCAGTTACAATTATGTTGTTATGAGCCTTATTTAGTACTATATTCCATTGACATCCATCAGCATCTTTATACAAATATGTTGCATATTCTGTGCATATATCTGATTTTTGTGTATTTCCTTTTGTATCAGTATATGTAAGCTCTTGTGAAGTCCAATTAATTTGATTTCCATCTTGATTGTTACCAGCTACTTGGAAAACTCTTATTCCTTTTATATTATATGTTTTATTTTGATCATCATACTGTTTTTCTACACCTAAAACTAATTGATGTTTTATTGCGCTATATCCTGATGGTTGCTTTTTTTCTTTTATTTTCCATATATCATAAGAAACAACTTTACTTCCGTTATCTAAAGTATATTCTAAACAATTTTTATCAAGATTTTCTCTCGTAAATGGTCCGCTATATTTTCCAGCAACACTATCAAAATCTCCAAAATTTTGCATTGGATCTGGTTGCGTATTATAATTTGATCCAAAGTTAAATCCAGTAGTATTATATGCAATGTTTTTATATAACTCAACATTGAAACTTGCGCCACCAAGAGCGTCTGATACTTCATCTCCGGCTTTGGTTGAATTACTGTCTTTTTTCATTATATTTAATGAATATGATGCATTCTTTTTGTTTTTCAATATTATTACAAAATCATTATCTTTATCCTGAGATACATATTCATCTTTAGGTTGAACAAGTGCATAACTTACATTACCATCCTTATTTGTTGCACTTATTATTATTACATTATTGTATGTTTCGTATCCCTCTGGAGCCTCAGTTTCTAATATATAATAATATTGTGTTTCTCCTTTTTTTATTTCGAATTGCATCTCAATTGGAGTAAAATATTGTCCATTGAATATCTCCATACCGCTTGTCCACATATCAGCTCCATTATTTTTTATTCTTTCCGCTGTAATGCTTGTATCTACTTTATCCGTGCTATTCATCATTTTAAATTTTGCGCCAGTTAGTGGATTACCATTTTCATCAACTTTTTTTATAATTACATTTATTTTTTCTGGTTTTTCTCCTTCAAAAGAAACAGAATCAGTATGTTTTTCTCTTTCAATCATTAAAAATGATTGATCTCTGTATGGTCCTGGATTACCAGCTGTTGTATAATATTTGGCTTTTGTATTAAATGAGCTAATATTAAAAACTATGTTTACATTACTTTGATCAGTTACTTTTATGTATATATTTCCATTATGATCATTATATTTACTTAGCTCTTGTGTACATTCAGCATCTGTATATATTTTAGTATCTGTTCCATTTAATTTTGCTGTTAAGTTCATAACATTATTATTGCTAACAACAAAAGGTCCTACTACACTATTCGAATTAACTACAGCATTATTTTTATCTATACTGACATTATTTGTTTTCGTGGTATAGTTACTATGTGCTTTCGCAGCGTTATATAATGCATTATATAAAGGATATAAAGGATCACTACTTGTTGGATATCTAATTCCTTCATCAAGTGTTACATTATTTGTAAAGTGCCATAAAACAAATTGTTCCATTTTAAAAATTTGATCATCTGTATAATTTGATATTTCTGCCCTATCACCTAGAATTCTTTGTAAATTATTACGATACCAACCATTTTCATCATTTGTTACACTATCACCTAATCGTAACATATTATCTAATAACCATTGTATACTTCCACTAGCTCCACTTTTTGCATTATTTGTATCATATGCATCTGCTTCTCCTATAACACGACCACTTCCTCCAGAGTATCCAAATCCATATAAATTAGCACCTTTATCCATACACCACCCATAATTGCTTGTATCCTGATAGAAGTGAATTTTTTCAACGTCACCTCCTAAATCAACACAACTATATTTGTCATTTGAGGGATAAATTGCCAAATTTTTTTCTTCATTAACTGTTGCTATATTTAAATTTTTCCCAAAGAAAAGCTTACTTATTGTTCCCAAAATTGAAATTAGCATTGTTATAACAAGGAACAAAATAATCGATTTTTTCACTATTCCTTTCATCTTTTTCCTCCTTTTTTGATTTTACCTCATTTTGCACTTTTTTAAATAATTAGTCAATATACATATTTTTATATTATTTTTTATATAATGTTACGGAGATTTGCTTTTTTGAAGTTTTTTTACATTTATTACATTTTTATAACATTTTTCTATTTATTTTGTATTTTTTAAAATTCTTTACGGATTTTGGGATATACGTGTTTTTTTGTTTTTATACTATTTTTGTTCTATTTTGTAATTGAATATATTTACTTATTCGATATTGAATTAATTGTAATTAAAATACTAACTGAATTACCAAATATTACAATAAAGTTTACATATGTAAAAAACCATAAATTAGATTTTTCTAATTTATGGTTTTAATCAATTATTTTATTATATTTAATACAACTTATTTTTTATAAAATAAAACCTCAAGTATATCTTACGAACTACTTGAGGTTTTATTGGTGCAGATGGCCGGAATCGAACCGGCACGGTTTATTCAACCGCAGGATTTTAAGTCCTGTGCGTCTACCAGTTCCGCCACATCTGCATTTGTTATAAACTGGCATTTGTCTTACGACAAGACTTATTATAATATTTTAGGTACTTTTTGTCAATACTTTTTTTGTAAAATTTTATATATTTTTAAACCAATAAATATATATTACTAATATGAAAGTTTATTACTTTTTCAATTCGTACTCTATCACAATTTTTATTACATAAAACATTACATATTTAATAAATACTAATTTCATTTATTCAACTTAAAAACTTCAAAAATTACAATGACCTATAAAAAAAGGAATGTCACCCATTCCCTTTTTAAATATATATTGTTTATTTAATAACATCTGTTTGAAAATTTTGCTCTTCATAATATTCTGCGATTAATTGGTCTAATTTTATACTTAACTCATATGTGCATTTGAAATCTTCAGTTAATATGCTTTTGTTCAACTTGTTTCTAATTTCACAAATCTGATCTAGTAACATAGTAACCATCTCCTTCTTACTTTGATGCTTGCTATTTTATGTATATACTATATTTAGGATAACATATAAAATTATAATAGTCAACAAAACTTCCTATTTTACTGTGTTTTCAGTCATTTTTCGTACGACAAAAAATGACATTTTTCGCGTTTTTGTCTACTAATATATGTAAACTAATTTTATAAAAATAGGGGACGGTCCTTGATTCTTATTTCAAGGACCGTCCCCGTTTTTCATTCTTATTGTTTGTTTCTTTGCTTTTTGGCAAATATTATATAGATTAATGTACAGGCTATAAATATAATTAGAGATAATAATTGCGAAGCTCTTATATTTCCCATCATTAGGCTGTCTGTTCTAAGACCTTCTATGAAAAATCTTATGAATGCATATCCTATAAAATATAATAATGTAATTTGCCCTGAAAAGTTTCTTTTTTTGCTTATTTTTAGTAGTATTAAAAATAAAATAAAGTTTCCTACTGATTCATATAAAAATGTTGGATGTACATATTTTGTAATTCCGTTTTCAATTATCTCCATTTTTAGTGGTAGGTTTGTTTCTGTTCCATACGCTTCTATATTTATGTAGTTTCCCCATCTTCCAATTGCTTGTCCTAATGGAATTATTGGTGCTATGTAGTCTATTAAATTTAGTATGCTTATTTTTTTAATCTTACAAAAGACAATTATTGTTGCTACTGCACCTATAATACCTCCATAAATTGCTAGTCCTCCATTTCTGAAGTCTAGTATTTCTGATGGATTACTTATATAATAATTTAAATTAAATATTATATAGTATACTCTTGCACATAATATTGCAGTTGGAATCATAAATATGCTTAGATCTAAAATAGTATCAAATTTTATATTATATCTGCCACTTTTAAGTCGTGACCATATTATTCCAATTACAATTGCAGATACTATTAAAATTGCGTACCAATAGATATCAATTCCGGCAATTGAAAATGCTACCCTTGAAATAAGTCCTGTTTTTATAATCATATTCTTTCCCTTTATATTGTTTATATTTAGGTTTTTATAAAGGTTTTACCTATAAACCTTTATTATTTTTTTAGATTATTGTTTGATATTAGTATGTGCAGTTATTCACATGCTTTTGTATAAATTTTATTAAAAATTTTATTTTCTATATTAAACAAAGACCTCTTTTCATTGCTATAATTGAAAAGACGGTCTTTTTACTTTCTAATGATAATTTCAAATTTAAATGTATGATACTATTTTGTTATAGCATATCCATTAATAAAATTATAAATATTATTTAATAATAGCTCTTTTAAATTTTAGTTCTTTATTACTGATAAAACCATTTTATCTTCAACAAACAATTCGTTTAATATATCTTTGGCATAATCCATTGTAATATTGTAAAATTCATCCACATAATCAAATGAATTTATTTGCTTTACTGTATCTGCTAAAAACATTCTTGATATACTTGCAACATCATTAAACTCAGTTACAAATTCACCATATATTTTTCGTTTCATTCTTTCAAAATCTTTTTCGACAAAACCATTTTTTTTCATGTTTTCGATTTCAGTTATCAACATTTTTTGTACTAATTGTGGATTATTTGATTGCCCACTTATTAATGCATGAGCATATTGATTCGAAAATTCGTATTCGGAATCGGCCTCTCCTAACAATATTTGCTTTTCATATAGCTCTTTATATAAATTAGAACTTTTTCCTATCAATAAATCTAAAATAACTTCGATGGCCATGTGTCTTCTTACTCGCTCTGATGGATCTACCACTTTATCTTTTAAACCAATCATAAATATTGGCATACTTACGGACATTGTTTTTTCCATATATTTTTGATTTATTTCTTTTGGCTCTTCTTCATAAATTCTGTGTATTTCTCCAATATTTTTAGAAGGCTTTAAACGTTTTTTTATTTCTTCTAAAATATTTTGTGGTTCAAAATTTCCGCATACCACAAGTACCATATTTGATGGATTATAAAATGTGTTGTAGCATTTATATAACACATCTGGATCTATTGGAGCAATTGAATCAATGCTTCCTGCTATGTCAATTCTAATTGGACATTTTGAATATAAACATTTTAACGCATTTAAATATAATTGAAAACCTGGATCATCATCGTACATCATAATTTCTTGACCAATTATACCTTTTTCTTTTTGAACATTTTCATCTGTATAGTATGGGCTTTGAACATAATCCATAAGCTCATCTAAACCTTTATAAAAGTTCTCATCTTCACTACATTCAAATAAATATGCGGTATGATCATTCGTTGTATATGCATTGGCATCTAAACCAAGAGCCATCATTGTATCTAAGCTATTGCTACCATTTGGTTGCTCAAACATTTTATGCTCTAAAAAATGAGCCACACCATCTGGAACAGAAACTTCTTCACCAGTTTCTGGTATTATAAATTTATTATCAATTGAACCAAATTTAGTTCCCCATATAACAAATTTTTTTGTACTTTCTTTTTTTGGAACAATAATGACTTTTAATCCATTATCAAGGTCTTCAATATATGCTTTTTCTTTAATTTTTAAACAATCTAATATCTTCATGCTATTATAAAAGTTCTCCTTTCAAACGCTTTTTTCTTTCAAGGACCGTCCCTCTTTGGAACAGCTTTATTCTTCTCCGGTTAGGAAATAAATTGTGTTTATTTTCATTTTTGGAGCTATTTTTATTATTTCTTCTTTTGTTACCTTTTTGATGTTGTCTATATATTTGTCTAAACTTACAAATTTATTTGAAAGTTCTTGTGAAAAATAGTACATTAGCTCTCCATCTTGTGTATCTGGAATACTTTTTACTGATGCATATATTAATTGTTTTGCACTTTCTAAATCTTCTTCTGTAAAATCTCCTGTTAACATTTGTTGTAGTTGATCTTTAATTATAGATACTGCCTTTTCATAATTTTTTATTTCTATTCCACATCTTATAATTATAATACTTTTGGCCTTTAAATATCCTGATCCTGCTGTATATGCTAAACTTGCCTTTTCTCTAACATTTTGAAATAATTTTGAATTCGCTCCTCCTCCAAGAATTACATTATACATAGATGCAATATATTGCTCATCTTCTTGTAGATCACTTATATTTAGACCAATCATTAATTTTCCTTGGGTGATATTCATTTTTTCAATTACTTCATTTGGATTATTAATTGACTTATTTGAGCTACTTATTTTAGTAGGTATATACTTAGCTTTTCTTTCATTTAAATTTTCTAATATTTTATTCTCGTTCAAATTATCTATATTTTCACCTGATACAAATATATCTATTTTGCAAGATGAAATTAATTTTGTGTATTGCTCATATAAGTCTTTAGAAGATATTTTATCCAAATCTTCTGTATAACCAAATTTATATAAACCAAATGGTTCACCTTTGAACATTTCTTCTATACATCTATCTAAAGCATATTTTGTTTTATTATCAATTTTTCCTTCGATTATTTGTTTTAATGTATTTTTTTCTCCATCAACATAGTCTTCTTTAAAAATTCCATTTTCTGTATATGGGTTAAATACTATATCTGATAATAATTGTAATGATTTTTGTGCTAAATTTTCTTGCTTTGGCAAGAATTCATCATTAATTGATTCTATATAAAATTTTAAAATTTGGTTATCCCCATTTTTTTCAATACCACAGTCAAAACTTGCTCCATACATGTCTTCAAGCTCTTTTGATATATCTGCTTGAGTTTTATAATTATTTGTTCCTCGTCTTAGAACAGCACTAATCAAAGCATTTTTAGTTACATCTTCACGGTTTATAGGTGTTGTTAAAAAAATTGCAAATAAATTCGTTTTAAATTTATTTGTTGACACCTTATGAAATGTAATTCCATCTTTGATTACATTTTTATTATACTTCATACACTAAAATCCTTTCCTTTTGCCATCAAGAACAAAAAAGTAAATTTTTATATTCATATTATAATATAAATATGGAAATTTATTCAAGATATAATTTAAATTTTGGGGACAGTCCTTGATTTTTATTTCAAGGACCGTCCCTCTTTTTTTATTCTTAGAACAAAAATGAAGCTGTCATGTTGTGTTATGACAGCTTTATTTTATATTATTAATTTCTTCTTCTTCTTTGTAGTGCATCTCCTGCTCTTGTTCTTTCTTCGTTGTCTTGCTCTTGCTCATTGTCCTGCTTTTTATCATTTTCTTGTTGTTCTTTGTTTTCTTCTTTTTGATCTTTGTTATCTTTGTATTTTTCATATTTGTTACAGAAGTTTTGCACTTCTTCATCACAAAATGTTACACCTTTTTGTTCAAATTTTTGTTGTAATTCTTCTTTTTCTTGAGAAGTTAACTCTACTCCTCTGTTACTTAGCTCCATTTTTACTCTTTCAAATGCAGCTATTCCTCTTGTTGAATCGTTTGCTATGTCTTTTACTGTAAGGTTTTCTCCTCCATGCTCTCTTATTGTTGCGGATTCTTCGTTCATTCTAATGTTATCACGATCTATTTTATTAAATACAACTTTGTTTGTGCTGTATCTTCCTCCTAGGTCTAAATCACTTGTTGCTGTGTTGTCTGATTGAACTAGCACACCAGGTGACCAGGTTTCGTCATTACTCATTGTTTCACCTTCTGGATTTGAAGTAACACGCTCTTGTTTTATAACCTCAAGTTCTCCATATTGACCCATTCTTGCAGATAATCTCTTATTTGCATCATTTGCAAAATAAATTGCTCCATATGTATTTGTTTCTTGCATATTATTATGCTCATTTGTTGCATATGTTGTACGACCCATTTCATTACTACTATTTCTAAAATCTGGAGATTCTTCAAATTTTCCTTCTGCATTTTTTGAAACCATCTTCAACATACCATCTCTTGTTTTTATTGCACATAATTCATTTCCATTTGTTATTCCTTCACTTCTAAAAAATGAATCATCTTTAATTTGACTTATTTGATATATATCTTGAGGATCTATTCCTAAATCTTTAGCAACTTCTTGAGTTTTTTGCTCTTTTTCATCCATTGCATCTTTAGCTTGTTCATCAACTTGATTATCTAGGCCTCTATCTTTAGATCCTTTTTCCTGTTTTTCAATTTCTTTCTTTTGCTCTGCAGTTAAAGATACTATTTCATGATTCATCATTTGCATATATGCTTCAAGCTCTCCATTTTTATCTAAACCTGCAATTTCAAAATTTGTACCTTGTTCTTCATTTTGTTTTTGTAATAATTGTTTCATTTTTACTAATTCATCAGTTATCTCTTTGTCATATTTTAATCTTCCATCTTCTCCTGTTTCTGCAAATTTGTTCATGTCATTATCGTATAACTCAAATAATCTTTTTATTTTTCCTTCAGAATCCTGTAATTGTTTAACAGCAACATAAATATCTTGCTTTGCAAATCCAACTTCATCTGTCTTATCTGAATTAGTTAAATAAAATTGATCATATGGTAAGGTGTATAAATATCTTTCATTTAAATTATCTTGCATACCTTCTAATACCTTTTGTCTTATTACTTTCATCTTTGTTACTTTTTCTTGTATTTCTTTTTTTTGGTTAGTACTCATTGGCAAACCTCCTTATATCTAGTTATTACTACATTATATCAAATTTTTTTTTATTTTTCAAATGACATTTCAAAATCAGTAATTCCAGATCCTAATTTAATAATAAAATTCTTTTTAACGTGCTTTGCCCCATATGATCCCTCATCTTGAATATCACTTATAGTTCCAGAAATTATATAATTTTGATTAATATCAACTTCAACGCTTGAATAATCTATTATATTATATGTAAACCAATTTTTTTGAACATATGATTTAAATTCATCTACAGTTTTAAAATTATTTGACTTATATGTACCATTTAAAAATTTATATGCGTTTTCATAATCTTGATTATTTAAAGCTTCAAAAAATCTATTTAAACATAACTGAGCTTTTTTACCATCACCAGCATTCTGATATTCATCATCATATGATTTTACAGATACTGTATACGAATCTAGCAATACTGTGTAATTCATAATTCCAGTTATCTTAAAAATCCAAATGCCACCACAATTATCATGACATATAAGTTCTGTATATGAATCATATTTTGTCATTTTGTATTGACCTAAACGTTTATTACTATTTATATATGAAGTAACATATTTTTTAAAATCCTCAATAGTTTTAAATTTACTGCTTTTATAATTAGAATCAAGTTTATTATATGCCAATTCAGGAGTATTTTTTATTTTACTCAAAAAATCTTGATAATAAGTATTTGCTAGCTCTTGTTGATTAATATTTTTAAATTGAAATGTATTGTTTTCATTTTTTTCAACTTTTTCAATATGTAATGTTTTCATTGTTGATATATCTTTGTAATTATATCCTATATCATTCAAATAATCATTCAAATATATTTCAAAAGTATAATTATATTTATCCAAAATAACAATAAAATTATAATTTGTATTTGCATAACTTCCATAAATAAAATATGTATTAATATATGTTGAATCTTCAACAACATACATGCTATCTATTTCATAGCTTATACCAGAAAAACTTTTTAAATTATTGTATATATAATCATTATTTACACTATACTTCGTTTTATAATTATTAGCTAAAACATCATTTATACATTTTAATCCGTCTTGTTTATACTCTTCTAAAGCTGTTTTTTCTTCTTGTTTAGATACAATTAATCCTAAATCACTTGCACTACTGTTCAAATATGATACATATGTATTAAATTTATCAATTATTGCTTTTACTGTATAATAATTGTTTGCACTATTTACCAAAGATGCAACTGCATCATCTGCAGTTACACCTTCAGTAGCCCTTTGTTGCTGATATTCATTATAATAATCTGTTTGAGGTTCTGTATTATTAATTTCATTTTTACTTTTTTTATTAAACATTGCCAAAACTATTAATAGTATTATCAATATTACTATAAAAGTTGTTATAAAGGTTATTAAAAGATCTTTTTTACTAACATTTAATTTCATAAAAAACCTCCATTAATTATCTATTATTATTGCACCTACAATTGCACCTGTAAATATTTTGCTTTGATCATAATATCCACTATTATCTGTAGACCCAGGATCTCCCAAGAATATTTGTCCACTTGCATCCATTCCAAGTAGTGTTACATAGTGTCCTTTATAGCCCTTATTACCAATTGGAATTCCACCTTTTACATTTGCAATTACAGGTCTTCCGGCTTTCAATGCACTCAAAATTTCTTCTTTTGATCCAGAATAAATTATATGTGATTTTATTCCATATTTTTCAAGTTCTTTTACATAAAACCCATAATCATTTCCATTTGGACACAATCCATCTTTTATTACAGTATCCGGATTAGCATCTACCCCATATCCAGTAAGAATTATTGACGTAGATGTAATACCACAACCATCAGATTTAACAGTACCATCCCAATATGGCGTACTACTGTATGATCCTGATCCTTGACAATAAACTTTGTATGAATGATTATTTGCTGTATATATCATCATAACACCATCACCACTAGTCGAGTTCCAACCAGTAAAATTTGTACCTTCAGTAATTCCCTCGGGATATACTCCTCCCCCTCCGACTGTAACAACTAGTTTATCCCTAGCATCATCTTGATCAGTAGCAGCAAATCCCCATCCTTTGGCATCTTTACCGCTTTGAGATTCATCAATTGTAACTTTTTGAATAGTATTTCCACCAGCTTCAATAACATATCCATTTCCAACATATAATGAAACAATTCCACTGTTAGAAACAATTACTGCAGCATCTGGTATATCTGTCCAATCTATAGTTCCATCGTCACGTTTTTTAATTTCATTTGGACATGGTATATCACCACTAATGTAATCCATTCCACCTTCAAAATATGCCGATTTAACAAATTGTGGACTAGAATTGTTAGAGCTCATTGTTGTATTATCATGTTTATTTTCAAATTCTGATTTTCCAACTTGACTATTAGCCCATTTAATAATCTTTTGAGCACTTAATGATGCTTTAGTTACATTTCCAGAAATTGTTGTTTCATATTTTGCAAGTTCGCTTTCAATTTCTTCTGTTGTATAATAATTAAATGAATTATCACTTTCATCACCATCATTAAATGTAAATTTATACTTATCATCCCATTTATTATTTTTAGCAGTTGAAGGTTTGGCAAAATATACACTACGTTGAGCACAATCGCCACCAACAATTACTGTATCTACAGCCTGTTTTGTCGAATCAGACACTGTTATATTATCGTTTTTACTAATACTATCCATATTTTCAAATTGATGTTTTTGATTTAAAACTCCGCTTACAGAATTTGGGAATTTAGACGACATAGCTCTGTTTAATATAACACTTGTAACTAGTTTTTTTCTATTTGTATTATCATCATCATCACCGAATGGAGAGCATATTTTTTCAACAGCTTTATACAATAATTCTACCTCTGCATCGCTTATCTTTAAGCTGTCATATAATAATACCTTTTGTGATGTTTCACTTTCTGTTTTAGTTAAATCAAATAAGTTTGTATCCATTACAGTATCTAATTTGAATTTCAAATTTTCTGGTTTTTTACCATTAGCAATATCTAAAACATAACCATATACATCTATCATAAATGAAACTTTTTCATTTTCTTCAATCATTTCATCAACTAAATCTTCATCAGATATAAGTGACTCTAACATTCCTTCTGATTTTCTTAAGATTTTTATTATATTATCATCCTTAGATTTTGCATCAACTTTTTCATTTATTTTTTCTTTTGTTTTTGACTTATATTCACTATAATCTTCTGCCTCATTTTCATAATTTACAAGCCATGTATCTGCTGATGTAATACAAGGTTTCGATTCTAATGCCACAGTTTTTACATCTGTTGTTTCTGTTACATTATAATTATCGTAAGATACAACTGGTCCATCTGAACCATTAGTTCTTGCAACAGTTCCTTTACTTTGTGTTGTTGATGATGTACTTGTATTTTCATCACTATATACAGTTAAAATAACTTTACTTTTATCTGCAACATTTTCACTAACTAATCCAGCCCATTTTGATACTAATTTTGTATCGTTTGAATCTACCAATATTGCCCATAAGAAATCAAAGTATAATGTAAAATTTTGTAGTGCTGCTTGGTAATCGGCATTTTGTGAAGAATATTCTGTTTTTGCTGTTGAATTTATAACTTGACTTGCTGGTGTTGCTGTTGTTTTACTTGCAGAACCAGTATGACCATTTGCTTTTTCAACAGTATATGAGCTTGCATACTCATATGAATCTGTTACAGTTGTATATACATCTTTTCTATTAGCAACAACTATTGCATATCCAGCTCTACCTGTTCCGCTCTCCAATGTTTCTGCAGATGCTACAGCCCCAGAGCTTAATATTCCATTCTTAATATTATCCACAAGAGTTGTTATACCTTCTGTGCTACTAATATGTAAACCATCTCCAGAATATTCTGATTTTAAATATCCAGAGCCATCATCTAAGTTTTGTGTTACATCAACATAATATGCCCATGTATTTTGATTACAAAAATCTTTCATTGCTTGGTTAAATGTATCAACTCCTGTATTCATACTATCAGTTCCACTTCCATAAGCAGGACCTAAATGATATACACTATTTACCATAATTGGAGCAGCAGGATATCTTTCATGTAACGCATTTAACACTTCTTGCATATCTGAAATTTGAGTTCCACCATTTACATTATTTACACCTAACATTACAGAAACACCACTTACAGTTTCTGGTAATGTAACATCTTTTCCAAAAGAGCCAGCATCAACATATCCAGATCCATTCTTTATAACAGGTACCCACTCTGCTGGAGTTGATGAACCAACACCTATTGCAGTTACATTGTCTCCTAAATCTCTTAATTGACTTTCTATTCCTGCATATCTCGAATCTCCTATAAATAGGAAATTATCTAATGATGACACTACTGAACCACTAGTAGATGATCCTGGTACTCTGAAAATATAATGAATAGCACTGAAGTTATCATATGCATCAGTTCCTTCATTTCTAAGAATTGACTCATCTCCTCCGCAATTTAACCATATTGCTTTTCCACTACTATCATATCCATATAGTATTTGAGTATGTCCATCCATTACAACTATATCTCCAGCTTGTGCTCCAGCAGCCTTTAATTGTGATGTATTACTTATACTTACATTTTGAGCTATTATTTGGAGCTTACTTTCTCCATAAGTAACTAATGTTTCTGTTGTTAATTGATGTGGATATGTACTCCAATCTTTAAAGCCAAATTGTTCTAAAGCCATCGATACATATGCGCTACAATCTATGTATCCACAATCACCTTTTTTTACTGGAAGATCACGACCTTGATTATATACATATTTATTTTCTCTTAAAAATGCGTGACACTTTGTAGCTACATCAACAAAGTTTCCACCAGTTGCTGATACAGTATCTGAAACATTAGCTGATGTTGTTCCACTTGTCGTTGCATTTGATGTACTAGCTACTGTTCCAGCATATGTCGCATATGCGTTTTTTGCATTTTCAATTCTTTGTTCGTATAGTGCTGTTGAACCAGTAACTGCATAAGACTGCCATACACCATTGACCCTACCTTCATATCTTTCCATAATAGTTGCAAAAGCAATTGTTGCCTGTTCTACATCTGTCATTTTCTTGAATTCTTCATATGAAAAACCCGCTTTATAATTTTTGGCATAACTATCAAATGTTGAAATCCACTCATCTTTAAAATATTGTAATTGTCCTGCCAAATCTTTTCCAACAACCCCCGCAGTATCTGGTGACCATTGAAAGACACCATAATATCCTGCTGAATTGCTTACTGTTGGATCAATATTAAGTGTATTTCCACCAGATTCCTGCATTGCATTACCTAATATTCCTGCTGCAACAACCTCAGAGTATCCCATATCTTTTACAAGGAAATTCCATATTTGTTCTGAAACTTCACTTCCCTCTAATGCAACTCCTCCTGAGTTTGAAGCACTATTAGAGCTATTACTACTTCCACTTGTTTTTACCAAAGTATAATACTCTAAAGCCCTTGGATCATTTTGTGAAATTAATGCATTGAAATTTTTTGTTGAAGTATATTTCAAATCCTTAGTACTTCCATCTGTATCTTTTCTTTGTACTTTAATTCCACCTTTAACAGTTTTCTTTTGATCAATTTTTTCATCAATTTTCTGATCACCAGTTGTATCTGTTACATTTGATGGAGATGACGATGCAGTTGATCCTCCTGGAACCCTATATGCCCATAATATGTAATGATCTGGTCCATATGGATCCCCATGATCTTCTCCTGGTTGAGCAGCAATTGACGTATCACCCCCACAGTTATACCATATATTATTTCCACTTGAATCTTTTCCTGCGTATATTTGAACATGTGTTATACTATCTTCGCTACCTCCTGTAGCACCTTCAGTAACTAAATCTCCTGGTTGTAAACCTGCTTCTTCAACACTTAAAGTTTGTCCAGCATATACTTGTTGAAAACCATTATCTGCACACCAATGCATTAACCTTGTTGCACCATTTATTAAAACACCACCATTTTCTGTAGGATTATATCCAGCCTCAAGTAATGACCATGCTGTAAAACTTGCGCAGTTTATTAACTTACCATTTCTTGGATCTGAATGTCCATATGTATATCCCTCATCAGCAACTTTTCTTTTTACATCTGCTGCTTTTTGTAAAAATGTTTGATTTCCTGATGTTTTATTTGTTGTTGATGAACTTGAATTACTACTTGTACTTGAAGCAGAAGCCTGACCTCCACTTGCTGTTGGTGCTGTTGATAAATTTGGAGTTATTCCTATAGATCCATAAAATTGCTCTACAAATCCAGCCACAGTATTTCCCCATTGTGGATTACAATATGTTGGTGCTATTGTTTGTACAGTATATTTTCCTTGTCCAAAATAATATCCGTCTTGAGCATTATTAGTTATTAATTCAAAAAATGCTTCTGCTGCATCACTAAAACTATTATATTTATTCCAAGATGTTCCATTTCTATCAATATATCCACCATTTCTTGTTCCTTTAACACTCATCCAATTGTATGTGGATGGATCTATTAAATCCCATCCATTTCCCCAACCAGATTCAGTAGCACAAGCTGCCATAAAAAATACTGCATTTACTCCATATTGTTCTTGATATTTAACTAAATCTCCAACAACTGATGACATATTAGCCTTACCTTGCTCTCCCATTCCAGATGAATCCACAATTTGTTTTAACTGTGCTTCACTACAAGCTGGCAAAGCATTTGAACTTGACATATCTACGCAATAATCATTACTGCTTCCTGTATATGCTACAGCAGATGCTTTTGACCCAGTAGCTGATAAACCTAAATCTTCATTTAAAGTTAAATCTGGATATTGTGTAGCTATTTCAGCCTGAATCATCTTTTTAAGTACTTTTATTTGTTCACTTTTATTTGAATCTTCATCCAAATATGTTAAAGCTGTACTTTCATTTTGATTTAATGTTTCAATTGCTTCAGATATTGACTCCTCTAGGTCTACATACTCACCATCTTTATTCTGAAATGCATATGTATAATTATTACTAGCATCATATACTATAACCAATTTATCCATAACCATAGATGAGACAACATATGGAACATTTGATAAATCTCCCTCTATATATTTTCCATCATTTCGTTTTGATGCTTTTATCATTAAAACGATAATAATTACTATAATGATAATTATTCCAGCAATAATTGCAAGCTTTTTCCAGTTTATTGCTCTAAGCTTTCCAAGTACTGGAATTTTACCTGTTTTAATTCCATCATCTGAATTACTACTTGAGTCATCACCGACCACCAGATCCTTTAGCAGCACCTGTTGCAGCATTTGCTGCATTTATCATTTTATTTCCTATATTTTTTACTTTTTGACCTGCTTGAATTATTTTTCTACCAACTTTTTCAATCAAGTTACCAATTTTTTCAATTATTTTACCAAGTTTTTCCAAGAGCCAGCCTGCACCTTCAGTTGCTTTACCAACTCCCATGGTTAAAATACCGGCTAAACACATTGGAATACCTATAATTGCGCCAAGTATTGTTGAATTAAGTGCTTGTCCGGCATCAAAAGTTGCTTTACCAGCATTATATGTTGCTCTACCAGCTTGTTTCATTACTTTACCGGCACCTTGCATCACTTTACCCGTAACTTTTAATACCTTACCAGTACCTTCAATAACTTTACCAGTAGTTTCAATTGCAATACCACTTGCTCTCACCGCCATACCTGGTGCCCTTGCTGCTGCTTGTGCCATAGCTTTTCCTCTTTTGGCTGTTTGAACAGTAGCATTAGCTGCTGATTGCATTTGCTCTTGCATTCCAGCTTGTTGCTCTTCTTCATTAGGATTTTGATCATCATTCATATGTTTCTCACCTCCAATCTATCTATACTAAATCTATTGAAAAAATTATACTATTTGGATATGAAGTATATTTTTTCTCATACTCTATATTTCCATTACTATCCTTATATTGTACAGTATTATCATAGTATTCTCTATTTGTTAGGTTAATTTTTGGAAACACTATTGATTTAATATCTTCATTTTCTTTTCTGTATTTTCTATTAAATTTTAATTTTATAGTTTTATCAGATTTATAATTTATTAATAAGTCATTTTGAATATAATCATCATTTTTTAAATAATATTTATTCGAACTTTTATCTAATAAATAAATTCCTTTATCATCATTTGCATTACATATATCAGCATTTACTAATGTTGTATTCTTAATATTAACTGTATACTCTTCATATTCCATGAATATTACCCTTTCCGTAACATTCATAGTTAAATATGCATCACTTTTTTTTACATTTAATGATTCTTTTTTTATAAAACCACCTATATTTAATTTATAATTATCATCTTTAAAAACAACCGTAATATAGTCAACAATATCTTCACCATCACTTGTTTTTCCTGTAGCTAATGTATTATTTTTTATAACTAATTTATATGTATTGCTATCATTACCATATTTTAAATAGCTATAATCCTTTATTCCTGCCATCTTACTTTTATAATAATTATTATAAAAGTCTGATTGCGTTGGATATAATACTTTTTTACAATCATCAGATAAAAGGTTATATGCCCTATCTACTTGATTGTTATTACAATATAACAAAAATGCTTCAATAACATTATCTGCTGTTTTTATAGATTTTTCATCAACTTCTATATTATTACTGCTAGTTATGCCATCTTTTGATGTAGTATTTTTTATTTTTATATCATTACTTACACCCACACTTTTGCTAATAGCAGTAGTATTATTACTACTGCTATTAAATCTTTGCTTTGCTGTATAATTATTTATAGCTTTTATAAAAAATACTATTAGGACTCCAACAGTTATTAAAATAATTATTTTTTTCCTATTGTCTTGAAAATGACCTAGTACATTAAAAAACATATTTCATCTCCTCATTAACTCCATCCACCATATTTTTGATGTCTTCTTTCCGATTCTGCATGAGCCTTTTCTTTTACTAATGATTCTTTTGCTGCTTCTTGAGTTATATTATTTTTTTGTTTTTGGTATGCATTTATTTGTTTCTGTATTTCATTTTGCTCACTTGTAGTTACTGCTTTACGCAATGCTTCTTGTGCTTCATTTATTTGTTGTTGTTTTTCTGCTTGAAGCTCTTGTTGTCTATCATTTATATCATCATTATTAATAGTACTTTCTATATGTTGTCTTTGTGCACTATCATTTAAAATAGTTCTTGTTTCATTATTTACAGATTTTTCATATTCTTCAGCATTATTTAAATCAACTTTGTTGTAATGGAATCTTTGTGCCGCAACTTCTGGAGAAACTCCTGCATCCATTTGAGATTTTAATTTATCTATATTTTGTTCAATTTCTTCACGTTTAGCTCCATTATACATTACTTTTGCAGCATAATCTCTTTGTTCAGCAGTCATATTTTCATTATTATCCATTATTCTTTGTGCTTCCAATTCAGATGCATATTCAGCATCATTTTCTGCTGCTCTATCTTTTCCTTCTTCAATAAATGCTGAACCTTTATCATTTATGTATTGACCAAATTGTTGACCTCTATTAGCTCCTACAGCAACTCCCGCAGCCATTTGTTTAGCAATATTGTCTTCACCTGTAAGCATACTTGTAACTGCACCTGTTGCAAGTCCCATTGCTAATCCTCCTGCTGCTCCAACAAGACCTCCAGTAGTTCTTATTGCTGCTTTTGTTCCAGCTTTTGCTGCATTTCCTAAAGTTGCTTTTATACCATTCTTTGTTGCTAATTCTTTCAATGTACCAGCTTTATTTCCACTAAGTTTTCTTGCAAATTTATTTCCAACTCCTCCAACAGCACCTTTTATTATTTTGCCACCTCTTCTTACTCCGGCTGGCAATTTACTAGAAAATCCACCTGCTCCAGGTATACCTCCTCCTGAAGATGGAGCCCCACCTGAAGATCCTCCTCCTATAGGCAATCCACTTCCACCAGGAATTCCCCCAGAAGCGCCTCTTCCAGAAGCACCTCTTCCAGGAGGAACTACTCCTCCTGATGTTGGTGCACTAGTCCATGCAGGAGCTAACGGATTTCTTGCTAATTTTACTTTTGATTTACCTTTATCATCGCCTCCGCCTTTTCCACCACCTGGTTTAGGTGGACCAAATCCTCCTAATTTTTCAAGCCCATGTCCTACGGCATGTGCCATTCCAGGTCCTGCAAGTCCAGGTGTACCTCCTGGTGCTTTATCAAATCCAAAGATTTTCTTAAAGAATTTTTCTGCAGCGATCATATAACCATATGCACCAATTGCATATATAATATTTTCCCTTACAAGTTCACTCGCTGCATAAATAAATACCGTATATAACAATAAATGAAGTGGTTGAACTAAAACATTAAACATATATTCTTTAAACCATGTATTAAATGCCTGTGCTTTTCCATCACCTAATTTATCTATTGGATACATAAACGCTATTAATGGTGCTATCATCGTATAAAAAGCTAACTTAAATACTCTTTTTAAATATGTATAGAAAAATATACATGTTTCTAATACTAAAAGAATATATAAAATTGCATACTCTCCAAATCTTGAATTTGATTTATCTACATCTTCATTTTCAGTATATGATTCATACACTCCTGAACCTCTATATATTAAAACATACTTTGAACCGAATGTAGTTAATGTTCTACAAAACTCTGGTAAGTTACATCTGTACACAGTTTTATCTGCCCATCTATCATCATTATCCTCACCAACAATAGCTGAAGCAATTGACCATCCTTTCATGGCACCAGTTATTGGATTTATTTTTATGGGATTAGGATTCATTGGATTCATTGCTACCGCTCCCGCAATGAACCCTACTCTTGCCGAAAAACTTTTTATTGCCTTGTTTACTTCTTCATCTGCTGGCTTAAATATTCTAGCATTTATAAATACATTCCCATTTTCTGATTCACTTGCCCAATCTTTTCTTTCAACATGTATCTCTCCGGTATCTTCATCAAAATCAAAACAATCAGAACCATTATCTTTATTTCTAACATCAAAATGATCTAAATAAAATAAATTGACACCTGGGTCATATGAGTCAGTCCCTGGTGTTGCATCTTTTTTTACATCACCCCAATCATTATAATATGTATCTAGTCCTCCTCCTAATTTTGATAATGATATGTAGTATGAACTTTCTCTATTTTCTCCTAACATTTCTACAATCATTTCATTAACATTCATAAGAAAACTCATAATATATTGCATTATTATCAATAAACATATTCCAACTACCCAATCTACCAACCATTGTTTATATTTTACTTGATCTGTCACTGCAGTCGAAACTACTATTCTTATTCCTACATATAACAAAACAACCATCATCATTACCAAAACCAAATTACGTAATGATTTATATACATTTGAAACTACTGGTTTTAAAATATTTGCCGAACTATTAGCATAATTTTGTATTTCTGTATCATCTCTAAAAAAGTTTATATCTAATACTGGAATTCTAATATATTTTTCATCTCCCAAATTTCCATCAAAATCAGCTGCTCTTTGATATACTAATCCAGATGTGAAGATGTCATATGGTGTTACATCAAAATTATATACAGATCCTTTTGTATCACTACTCCAGCCTTTTAAATTCAATTTTATTTTAAAATTACTTATAGATTCACCGCTAATATCGTTAAATAATCTCATAACAGCATCTGGTATTTTTAACATTAAATTTACAAAATCTTCAATTGTGCCAGCCTCTGTTTTTTTAGGCATGGAGAAAAAAAGTGTAATTATACACAGTATTATTAATAATATTCTTTTCATTTTTTCTAAAAATTTCTTTTTCTTCATTTTTTCCTCCAAAACGACCTTTTTATACCTCTTTATTTTACAATGTTTTCACTGCTATGTCAACATAATTCTGTCTACATTTCAATTATTGTCCGTATTTTTGGGCTATTACTTTATTTAAATTTGTTTCCATAAATTGGAATTCTTTTGCAGTCGGATTTATAGTTATTATTGCTGAATCTTGTCCAACTTTTAATAATCCTTGTCCTCTTTGACATGTTACTAAAAATCCAGCTTCACCTTCACTTAATTTGAAAACTTCTTTTAAGTATTCAATTTCAGCCTTATCCTGTGCTAAAAATAATTTTGTATCTGATGATGTTAAAACAGCTTGAACTTCTGCTTTCTCATAAAAATCTTGGAATCTTTGTGAGATAATAGCTAATGATACGTTTCTTTTTCTTGCACGTCTTGCCATTGTATTTAAAAAGTCTACAGCTTCTGGATATGGTAATAACATCCATGCTTCATCAACTAGCACACGTTTTTTTCTAGCTTTTTTTCTATCTTCACTATTTTTCTTAACATACTTTTCCCAAATCCATGATAATAAAATTTGTTGTGCAAGTGGTCTTGCAAATCTTTCCTCTAATTGTGAAATATCCAAATTTATAAATGGTGATTCTTCTAATAAATCAAATGTTGATTGACCATCAAAATATGCCATTTGTCCGTCATATTCTCTAATATATTGTTTCATAACTTTTATTAAATAACTATAATGGAATTGATAATCCGGGTTTGTATTATTTGCTGCTTTTTCTTGTATTTGTCTATACCATGAACCAATTGTAGGCATATCCTTTTTTTCCCTAACAATTTCACCATTTTTAATAGTTGCTGATTGACTCACATATAAACTTGCAGGATCACTTGTAATACCCATTCTTGCATATTCATCTGCAACCGATTCAGCTATTATTTGTTTTGTAAGTTCGTTTACCTCACTACTCTTAGTACTACCTTTTGCCATTGTAACTAAAGCTTGGGTAACATCCTCAATTTTACTTTCAACATTTAATACCATTTTTTCTTTTCCTGTAATTTCATCCTTTACAGTTTCTGTTTCTAGATCAAATAAATTAATTACAGTTCCTGAGTTTGGACTTATTACTACATTAATTCCACCTAAACTATCTGCAACAATTGAATATTCACCTTCGGCATCTAGTGCTAAACTTTCAATTCCCATTAATACTGCAGATCTTGAAATTAAAGTTTTCATTGTAACAGATTTACCAGCACCAGATTTGGCAAATATAACCATGTTGTAGTTTGTTAAACTTTCATGGAAGTTATCAAATAATATTGGAACTCCAGTTTGTGCATTATATCCAAGTGGTATACCTGTTGAATGTCCTATTTCTGAAGTAACAAATGGAAATACTGTTCCCATTGATCCTCTATCAAATAAATGTTTTTGACCTAACTTTTCTCTCATTAAAGGTAGATTAGTTTGAAAGGCTTGCTCTTGATTTGCCCAAGAAGATTTTATATCAACTAAGTTTTTTGCCATTTCACTAGAAAGCAATCTTGTATATGTATCAAGTGTTTTTAAATCATATGCAAATAAAGTTGATACTATTGTTGCTTCAAACATTTTGTTAAAACCTGCAGCTATTTGATCTCTTAAGTCCTCTGTTTCAAATCTTTTTTGTGTAAGAAGTCTCGCTCTATTTATATTTCCTCTATCTTCAGCCATAATTCTTTCTGTCTCTAGTTCGTTTATAACTCTGTTTAAATCATTTTGTGATTTTGATTCTTGTATTGGATTTATATATACAGAAGTATTTATATCTCCAAACATGTACATTCCTCTAAAAAGATCTGGGAAAGTACACATACGAGGTAAGTTTGCAACGAAAAAGCTTCTAGCAAATCTATTTACATTAGAAATAATTTCTAAGTGATCAAGACTTGATGCATCTATTCCAGTTGGTGCAATCATTTCTTTTATTGTTTTTCTTCTAATTATTCTCTTTTTAACTTCTTCGTCAATTTTATTTGTTTGATTGCTTTTATCCGTTTTGTTCTTCTTCATTCTTCTCCCTCTCTTTCATTTCTTTTAATTTTTTTAGTTTTCTTTTTCTTGCAAGGAGTTTCTTTCTTCTTTCTTCTTCTGTAAGTTGCTTTTTAGGTTTTGTCTCTACATTGCTTGTTGCTATATTATTGCTATCGTCTGTGTAACTTGCTTCATCTAAATTTCCATCGACTTTATTTGCTTTCTTTTCTTTATCGTTTTTTTCTTTTTCCTTTTTTTCACTCATTTTTCTTATATTAAATTTAGTTCTTTCAGCCATAGCTTTTCCAATTACTTCTGACTCGCTATCAACTATTTGCTCTGCAAGATTATCCACATATTGTTGCATATTCTCTTGTTTTTCATCTATCATTCTTTTTCTCATTCGTACTTCATTTGATGTATATTCAAATGCATCAATAGCTTTTTGATTTGCTTTTTTTACAATTTCATCATCTAGAGCTTTCATTTTTTTATCTAATACATCTTCCGAAACAGAATATAATGATTGATATCCAGATTGACTCATGTATGTTTCAAAATCATATATATCATATTGCTCCCTGTTATATGCAACATATAATAATTCAACAAGCTCTTGAGAATTTAAAATTTTTCCTCTTACATCACAACTTGTAAGTCCACTTACTATTGTTTGTGATCTTGTATATAATTCAGAAAATGCCATACTACTAATTTCTCTTTTATCAAAATCTCCTGCCGATGTAATTTCTTCTGTATAATATGGAATTATTATATAATACTGTTTTGTTGTTATATCTCTATTTTCAGCCATTTGCTCAGTATTTTCAATAATATCTTTTCCATATTCATATAAATTTCTTTTTTTAGTTACTTCTTTTATTTCTTTCAATAACTCATCTTTTGTTACATTTGGTAATCTTTGCATATCTCTGTATTTTTCTTCTTCTCTTTGTAAGTCTAACCTTATTCTCTCTAGTCTCTCATTGTATCTTATTGTACTTTGACTTAAATTTACTTTTCTTGTTTGTATGTATAATTGAATTTCGTGTTTTAATGTATTTAAAAATTGTATAAATCCTTCTTCTACACTAGCTTTTTCTACTCCAGATAATAAGTCATAGTTTATACCTTTACACTCAACAACCATTAAATATCTTGCTCCATTATCTTGAACAATCATATTATCTTCAACTTCATCAAATTCCATAAATCTGAATACAGATTTTTTATCTTGTTTTATTTCTTCATCATTTTTAGGTGCTTGCTCTTCTTCTTCTCTTTTTTTTGCTAATTTATCTTTATAATAAATTGCCACTAAAACTAAAATTAAAATTACTATTAAAGAAATTATCGCTATAAGTATTATTTTTAATCCATCATTACTCATTATCTATTTCCCTTCTTTCTCTTTTCTTGCTCTTCTTTTTCTTTTTCACGTATTTGTTTTTCTTTTTCAGCCTCTTCTTTTTCGACCTGCTCTCGTATTAAGTCTCTAGTATCATATGTATAATACTTATCTCTTCTAAAATGAAATTTTATATATTCCTTTATTACCGTATCCATTTCAATTCCAGCTGCTTTTCTTGTTATTTCAAACCTATCATTTTGTGGTACTTTAAATGTTCCTATTACAAATCCAAGTCCACCTATTAATAACATTATTATAAATCCTACTATATTTACAACTTTTTCTATTGAAGGAACAGCATCTCCTAAAAAACCAAGAAGCCATTTAAAAAAAGCTCCAATTCCTAGTCCTACAACAGTATATATTAATGCTTTTGTTGAAAAAATGTATAATATACGACCTTCACCCTTTGTATTTCTTGGAAGATAATATGTACCCATTTTTGTTCCTCCTTTTTACTTTTATTTTTTATAAATTTATTTTACTAATTATCAAAAAAAAATGTCAAATACCTTTAAATTATCGTTTTACATGTTTACCTTACGCAAATACAGATTATCGTTTTATATTACATTTAAATTACATTTTTTTATCTTTTTGCTCTTTTTATTTTCTAATTTTCCTTTTTTCTTATTTTCCTAGTACCTTTTATTTTAGAAAAAAATAAAAGATAAAAATCTACGATTTTTATCTTTAACTTTTTTTCTTATGCTTCAATTAGTTGTTTATTGAGAATAATGCATTTACTACTGTTGTTGCAAAAACTAATAATAAAACACCTACAACAATTGGTACTAATGATTTCTTATATTCAGCTTTTTCATTTGCACTACCAACTATAAATTTTAAACCTGTATACATTACAACAACTACAGCAACAATTATTGATAGAACCCAGATGAAACCTGTAACTTTTGATGCTATACCTGTCATTTCTTTTTGTGCTTTAGAATCTGTATTATTAATCTCTCCAGTTATACTTGAAGGATCAGCTGCTAAAACCATTGTTGGTTGTGCTACTGCAAAAAATAATGTAAATGAAACAAGTAAAGCTACCATAATTTTTAATACTTTTGTCATAAATATTCCTCCTTTTATTATTTAATTTATGTTTAATATTTCATATAGAAATAATATTAATAACTTTTTTAATCGAAAACTCCTTGTACTATATCTACAACTAGTCTCCAAATTCCAAATGCTCCAAATATTACGATACATCCTATTGCATATGGCAAGAATTTCTCTTTTACTTTTGCTTGGCCTTCAACTCCTGTTGTTATAAATTGGATTCCTAAAATAACTCCAACTAAAACTGCAGCAGCAATTCCAACTCCTAATGCTAAAAAATATAACTGACTTGCTCCCTTTTTTTGTGCATCTTCATTAAATATTTGTTGATTTGATGATGAGTTTACAAATTCATCTCCTCCATTCATTATCTCTCCAAAAGATTTTGCATAACTAACATTTGAAGAAAAATACAACATACATGAACATATTACCAAAAATACTATTGTTTTTAATATTTTCATATTTTCCTCCTTTCATTATAAAGTTATGCTTACTATGGTTTTGTAGGACCAATAAAATTACTACTTGTTGTAGAATTATTTATTGAGTCACCAAAGTCAACAAAAACTCCTACTATACTTGTTATAAATACGATTATAAAAATTCCTATTAGTACTGGAACTAGTGTTTTCTTATAATCTGCTTTTTCTGTTGCTGAACCTATTATAAATTTTAAGCCAAGTATCATAAAAGCAATTACTGACACGATAATAGCTACCACAGATAAAATACCTAATGCTTTATTCGTGTATTTAGTTACTGTATTTCCATCTACCCCATTTGAATCTACACTATATGGATTAAATGAATCTGTATCAATATCTGCAAATGCATATTTAGGTGTTATTAATGAAAAAATACATAGCGCCGAAATTATTAATATTACTAATCTCATAGCTTTTTTCATTTTACCACCTCCTTAATTCTACATTCGTTGACAATTTTATTGATTTTTTGCTTATAATCTAATTTTACTACATTAATTTATTTTAGTCAAATATTTTTTCGCGATTTCGTTTATATCTCTTCCATCTGCAGATACACCACATTTTTCTTTGGCTAGTTTCATAACTTTTCCCATGTCCTTCATGCTTGAGGCTCCTGTTTCTTCTATTATTTGACTTATAATCTTTTCTAGCTCTTCTTTTTCCATTTTTTTAGGTAAGTATTCGTTTAATACGTTTATCTCTTCTTCTATTTGTGATATTAGGTCTTCTCTATTTGCTTTTTTGTAGTCTTCTAATGAATCTTCTCTTTTTTTATGCTCTTTTGATATTATTTCCATTATTTGTGTATCATCTAGCTCTATGTTGTTATCTTTTTCTTTTTGTAATATTCCTGCTCTTACCATTTGTATTACATTTTTTCTGTTAATATTTTTTTCTTTCATTGAATTTTTTAAATCTTCTAATAATTTTTCTTTTAACATTTTTATCAACCTTTCTTTTTTATTATCTTTTTGTATTATACACTAAAAGAGGTAAAAACGCTATGTTATTACCTCTTTTTTATTTAAATATAAAATTAATATTACATTTTAATTTAATATTATATTAAAACTTTCTTTTTCTTGCAGCCTCTGATTTCTTTTTTCTTTTTACACTTGGCTTTTCATAGTGTTCTCTTTTACGAACTTCTTGTAATACACCATTTCTAGCGCATTGTCTTTTAAATCTTTTCAATGCGTCTTCTAAATTACCATCTTTAACTTTAGTCTCTGACATAGTATTCCCCTCCTTCCGGCATTGCAATTAGTCTTGCTTGGGATGCACATCTAAATTGTGTACGCACATTATTATATCCCAGTTAGTTTACTATTGTCAATACATCTTTTGTATTTTTTTACATTTAGTTATTTTTATAAGATAAAATTTATTTTTTTATAATTTTGTTGTTTTATATTTCATAATTTTTTAAATTCACCCAGTTTGTGCTTTTCATATCTTCTATATATTCATCTGCATTTGATATGTATAGCACTTCATCTATATCTCTTACAAATCCCCATTTTAAATTGTATTTTTGTGCATATGTTTTTAGTGCTTCATATTTGTTTTCTATTTTTATATCTATGTTTTTTGAATATCCGTAGGCATCTTCGCCACCTTTTGTTTCAATTATCCATATATTTCCTTTTGTATCACCTACTATATAGTCTGGATAAAATGTCCATGCTTTGTTCATTTTATCTAAGTATACTATTGAAAAGAATTCATCTGATGATTCTCCATTTTTATACCAATATTTTATTTTACTTGATGCTTCACAATATTTTTCAAATTTTTCTTCTGATGAGGATTTTATTGTTGTCGATGGATAACCATAATATACATTCTTGCTCATTTCTGATAAACTTGGATCTTTTTTGTTATATTTTACTGTTATTCGCTCTGGGAATATAAATTCTTTTACCTTTTTAAATTCTGTTTGCAATTTTACTCTTTGCTCTCTTTTTTGAATAACTGCATTTAATATATCATATTCTAATTTTCTTTCATTATTAATAATAAATGCGTAAAATTCTTTTTTAGTTAGTTTTAATATTTTTTCTGGAAATTCCACATTCCCTAGGAATAATCTTTGCAATATTGGTGATAAGTATTGATATACCATTCCTATTTTTGTTGCTATTACATTTATTGAATGACGTAAATCTATTCCGTTTTTATATGTATCTACTGAACTTTGTATACGAATTTTTTCACTGTTTATAAAGTTCTTTTTATTTAGCTCTATTGCACTTCCTTGAACTACTTCGTTTGTAATATTTTGATTAAAATTGTATCCTGCTTTTGCAAGTTTTACTTTGTTGCTTTCTTTGTTTTCCTCTTTATTATCCTCATTACTGCTTTGTTTTTCTTGTGAATTTTCTAAATTATATTCTTTACAGTAATATTCGTATATTGCATAAAATGCTTCTCTTGGTGCAAAATTATCTGCATCAGTATTTTTTACTTCTTTATATAATTTAAATTTTCTAAATTCGTCTTTTACAAATAAGCTTTTTACATTGCTTGCTTGTCTTCCTAGTTCGTGTTTTACTGTTTCTGTGTATTCGTCATCAAATGTATATAAATAACAGTTATCTAGTACTTCATTTCCGTAGTGTTTTCCTTCTGGCATTCTACGAATTCTTCCTAAAGTTTGTATTTCAAAATCTTCGTGCATATTTTCTCTTATTTTTACTAATACTTTTGCTCTTGGGCAATCCCAACCTGTTGATATTGCTTGTTTCATTATTAAAAAGCATTGTTCACTTGTGTTATCACTTATATTTTCTATATTTTCTTTTCTGTCTGCAAGCCATATTGCTAGTAACCCATTGTCATATGTAAATCCTTCTTTTTCTAGATATTGCTCTATTTTTTCTATTAAGTTTTCACTCATACTTGGTAATTGAATTATAACTAATGGATTGTAATTTACACCAAGTTCTGTACAGGTATTTCTTATTTGTCTTCTTTTGTTTATTGCAAGTTTTAATAAATATTCTATTTCATCATCTAATAAAATGTTATTTTCAATTCCTTGATTTATATATAATGATTTTGTTATTAATCCTGAATTTATAACTTCCATTTCGCTTATTTTTATGTTATATGCTTCATCATTTCTTTTTGTTGTTGCAGATACTCTTACTGTATGTTTTGCATTAAATAAATTGGTTATGCTTTCTGCTTTTTCTGTTTTATTTCTGTGCTCTTCGTCTATTATTACTATAAATTTTATTCCGTTATTTTGTGCTTGCTCTATTCTGTCATATAAATTACTTTTTTCTAGCTCTCTTAATGCTGTGTTTCCTTTTTTAGTTACATTCTCCCAGTTTATAAAAGCTGTGTCTTGCTCTTCAAACCCGGTTGTTAATACTTCATTTAATGTTTTTGTTGTTCTGTTTTTTAGTAGTTGATTCATTTTATTTTTACTTTGCTCTTCAAGCTCTCCAGAGCCTGGTGTTAACCATACAAATACATAATCTTTATTTTCTAATAAAAATCTGTCTATGTATTCTAATAGCATTATTGTTTTTCCACTTCCCGTAGGAGCTTGCAATAAAATTTCTTTTTTTTCACCAAATACCGTTTGCTCTAATAATTCTTCAACACATTTTTCTTGAAATTCTTTTAACTTAATTCCTACCATTGTTCAACCTCCATTATTTCTTTTTCAAAATAATAATCTGGAATATAACAAATTTTTATATCGTTTTGCTCAAATAATTTTAATTGCTCTTCTGTAATTAGTGCATTATTATCTAAGTATATAATTTTGCATTTACTTACGGCTTCTTCATTTTGTGTAAATTTGTCTACATCTTCATCCGAAAATAATATTTGTAATTCTCCAGCTTGTAAATCTAATCCGTGCTCTAGCTGTGCTAGCTCTTTTGTGTATTTTGATAATTCATTTACTATATAATAACCATCATCTTCTCTGTTAAATCTATCTATGTATTTTACTTTGTAGTATTTTAGGTTTGCTTCTATTCCTTGAACATTATATCCTTTTTGATTTGTATAACCTTGTATAATTCTTTTTATTCTTTCATATGTTATTTCTGTACATATGTTATTTTCATTGCTGTTACATAGTATAAATTCTGCATTTTTTCCTCTAAATTCTTCTAATACTGCTTGTCCTACTGTTCCAGAGCCTGCAAAGAAATCCAATATTACCGGCTTTTCTACTTTAGGTGAAATTGCCATTTTTATTATTTCTTTGTATAAATTTACTGGCTTTGGTGTATTAAATATTTTTTTGTCTGGTAATATTGATAAAAACTCTTTTTTACCATTCGTTGATGTATCATATGTTTCAGAATCAAACCAACTATTTCGTATTTCGCCTTTCATTTTTACTTCATTATAAAATACCTTTAATTGTGGTTTTGATGTTCCGTTTTTTCCAAATACTATTCGTTTATCTTCTAATAATTGTTTATATTTTTCTGGCTCTGTTCTCCAGCATCTTCCTTTTGGTGGTAAATATTTTACTCCTGTTACTGGATTTATTATTTCATATGTTAAATTTGGTCTAACATTTGGTGCATCAAAAGGATCTGCTTTCCATATTCCCCTAGGGTCATTATCTGGATTTGAATATTTGCTTGAGTCCGTTTCTTTTGGTTGTATTACAAAGTCATTTAAATTGTACCAACTTTCTTTGTTGCTTGCTTTTAATCTACGATTTGTTATTCTTCTTTTTTTTGCATATGCAATTATGTATTCGTGATTAATGCTTATATCCGTATCGTTTTGAATTGATGTTCTATTATGCCAAGGAAAACATGATATAAAATTTTCTTCTCCAAATATATCGTCACATAGTAATTTTAGTTGAGCAAATTCATTATCGTCTATGTTTATAAATATTACACCGTTGTCTTTTAGAAGTTTTTTGGCTATTTCTAGACGTCTACTCATAAATGATATCCATTTGCTGTGTTTAAATGAATCAGTTCTATCTATATAATTGTCATCGTAGACAAAGTCGTTTATTCCCCTGTTGTATGGTGGATCTATTATTATTAAGTCTATGCTGTTTTTGTGTGTTTTTTCTAGTAGATATAGGCTATGTAGATTATCTCCTTCTAATATGAAATTTGTTGACTTCTGTGGATTTAGTTTTATTTCTAAATCCTTATTTTCTTCAAATACTGGTATTTTATCTGAAAGCTCTTTGTCTATTTTTTCTTCGTGGTCTTCCCAGACTAATCCATATTTTTTTCTTTTTAGCTCTGTTTCTATATCATTTAGGGTTATTAGAAGTTCAGGGTTTTCTTGTAATTTTGATCTCATTATTTTTATGTTGTTTAGTATTTTTTCTCGTTTTTCTTTTGATAGATTTGTACTCATTTTTTTGCCTCCGATTGTTTTGTTTTTCGTTGTTATGGTATCACAGAATTTTGGTTTTAACAAGGGTTTTTGAAGTTTTATATATATGTCTTTAGCTCAAACTTCCATTTATAATATAAGTTCGAAAAAAAAGAGAAGATTTATTTTTCTTCTCTTTAATTCACATTAATAACATGAAATTTATCTTATAGTTATGACCGCTATAAAGTCTTTACATTAATATACTATTTACAGATCTCAATAATTAATATATCTAGAGCTGTTTTCAATATTCTGTTTTATCTTATTTTTCATTACAAGATTCATCAGAAGCTTTTGGTAATGCTTTTTGTTTTTTCAATAATCTCTTTATTACATTTAATTTATTAATCAATTTTTGTTTCCAACCTACATTAATTTCTACATGGTCAAGTTGCATATTATCTGAATTGTTTTCTTCTGTCTCATTTTGCAAAATATTATCTAACTTAACTTTTTCTATTTTTTTAGAAAAATTTAAACCATCTTCTTTTTTTTTATTTTTTAAAGTGTTTAATAATTTTTCAATTACTTCTTTATCTGTTTCAGACCACTCCTGTAAAGAAATCTTTTCTTCTATTATATTTAAGTTATCAAAAATCACTTTTTTGTTTTCAATTGCTTCACTTCTTTTCTCAGCAGATAATGTATTAAAATTTGGATATAATATTTTAAAATATTCTTGTACTTTTATTTTCTTAAATATGTTCTCTTTAAGTTCTTTATTTATAATTTCATTTCTACTTGAAATTTGTTCATTTTTTGAAAATTCAACAAGCTCTTTTTCTATTTCATCAATGTTATTTATTATTATAGCTCTATCATTGCTTGCCATTATTTTTTCTTTTTTTGATCCTGTCATAAAATTAGGATATAATTTTTCGAAAACGCATTGAACTTTTACAGCTTTCAATATATTTGCCATTGCCTCTTGATTATCAATAGTTTCTTCATTATTTGAATGCAATTTTATATACATTATATATTTATCTTCTACTTGATTTAAATAATTAGCTATTATTGTTTTATCATTTATAGCAATGTTTTTTTGATCTACCGACATTTCATTAAATTTAGGATATGCCATTTTAAAATATTTTTCAACTTGAAATGCCTTAACTATTTCTTGAAGTATTTTTTTCTCACTATAACCTTTTTGTTCAGCTACAGAATCTGTCTTCATTGCAATCTCAAATTCTTTTTCTATTTCACGTAAATTATTTGAAATTATTTCTTTATAGTTATTGTATTTTATTTTTTCTTCTATACTTAATCCATTGTAATTTTGATATATTTTTTCTAGGTACTCATTTACTTTTAATGAACTTAGTATTTGACCAATTACAGCCTTATCATCAATATTTCCTTGTTCATTATTGCAATATGAATTATACTTTAACTCTACTTGATCAATATATTGTTTTAACATTATTTTGTTATTATTTGCATATTTTTTTTCATCTGCAGATAACTCATTATATTTTGGATACATTTTATTAAAAAATTCATCAACTTTTATTGATTTAATTATATCTTTCATAACTTTTTTTTCACTAAATTCATCTTGAATATTCATAGTATCCTTAAATTGTTTTTCTATCTTTTCTAAATGATCTATTATTATTTTTTTATCTGAATAAGCTTGAATTTTTTCTTTTATTGATAACTTTTCAAAATTCGGATAAATTTTTTCATAAAGTTCTTTAACTCTAAATTCTTTTATAATTTTTTCTAATATTTTCTTTTCACTACAATCTTCCTTTTGAGTCATTAAATACGATTGATTTTCTTCATCTAATTTTTCTTCTATTTCATCAATATACTTTTTTATTAATATTTTATCATTTACAGCATTTAATTTTTCTTCTTGATTTAAGTTTTCTACATTTGAATAAATTATTTTATACAATTCTTCAGCTTTTATTGATTTTATTATTTCCTCTAATATTTTTTCATCACTTATTCCGTTTTGTTTAGCTGCTGAATTTAAACTGGTATTTATTTCAAAGTCACTTTCTATTTTTCCAATATTATTCATTATAATTTTTTTGTTTTTTATTGCTTTGCATCTTTCAGCAACAGATAATGCTTTATAATTAGGATATAATTTATCAAAAAGCTGTTGCACTTTTACGGATTTTATTGCTTCAAGTACTATTTCTTTGTAACTTTCTTTTTTTCCGTTATTTATAAAAAATGCATCAACACTAGCTTCAACTTTTTCAAAATTTTCTAATATTATTTTCCTATCTGACATAGCTTTTATCTTTTCTTCTGCAGATAAGTTATTAAAATCTGGATATATTTCATTAAAATATTCGTTTACTTGTATATTTTTTATTGTCTCTTCTAGTATTTGCTTACTACTATAAATTTTTTCTTCGTCCTCGGAAGGTAACTCTATTTCATCTATATGCTTATTTAGAATTTCTTTTACTTTAATAGCTTTAATTTTTTCATTTTGTTGTAATTCTTCATAGTTTGGATATAATATTTTACAGCATATTTCAGTTTTTATTAATCTTATAATTCGTTGTAAAGTCTTTCTTTCATCATAGTATTCGTTTTCTGATTTAATTGCTTCACAATTTTTTTTATCTATCTGATTATAATACTCACAAATTATTTTTTTATCTTCTATAGCTTTTATTTTTTCGTCCACCGATAATGAATTAAAATTTGGATATAGTATTTTAAAATATCCTTCCACCTTCTCATAATTATTCATTTGTATATCACTCCTATTAATATTATTGCTACATTAAAATTAGTTCTGTAGCATTTCTTATGTTTGTATCAATTATTTTGTCTTTCATACAATATACTTCTGCTGTTGACTTATTATATAGATATAATTTTTCTTCTTTAATGTTTATCTTATTTAAACTATCAATACCACTTACAATTAAATTAATTACATCTTTAACTTTTTTATTTATTGGAATCCATATATCATATTTTTTTTCTAATGCTGGAACATATAACTTTATTAAAACCTTATTCATCGTCATCATCCTCTTTTTCTTCAATTCCTAATAATTTTATCAGTTTGGCATTTTCGTTTTTTATGTAATATCCCATACTCATTCCACATCTTCCATTTATAAGTCTTCTTTCATTTTCATAACTAAACACATACTGTGAATCAAATCCATTTCCAATCCATATTCCGTTTCCTGAAGTTGCATATGACTTATACCAAGAATCCATTTGATGACTTTTCATTTTGGCAGCGTTATCAATTATTATAAAAGAACAATTTCCTGCTATTTCTGCTATTTTTAAATTCTGAGTAAACTTTTCTTTATCTAACCCAATTCCAGCTATAAATTTATCCATACCAATTATAATATATAATAAATATTTGTCAACAATTTCTTCTGTAATTATATTTTTCTCATTTTTTTCATTTGTTGTTTCTGTTTTTGTATTTTCCTCCTTTAAATTTTCTAAGTTTTTATCATTTCTTTCAATATTTGAGTTTGTTTCATTTTCATTCGACTTTTGTACTTTCGGTACTAATAAGTTTGCAAGTGAAACTCTTCCAACTCTTCCAGTACTATTTTCTTGTGATTCTAAATTTTTTTCTTCTATTTTTATTTTTTTTGTTTTTGCAATATTTTCCATTGTTGATACAAATTTTTGAAATTCTTCTCTAGCATTTTGTACACCCAATTCTAAAAAATTATCTAAATCAATAATTTGCAACTTTACATTTTTTAATATTTCTAATTCTTTTATCAAATATTTAATAAATATTTTACAATTATTTAAATCCTTTGATGTGATAATGTTTATCAAATCACTTGAAAAATCATGCGTACAAACTTTAATATTTTTACTATATATTCCAATAGGAATCTCATTTAATCCTTTAAAACTTGACTTTACATCTTTAAATTTGATTTTACTTGGTAATATAGGTATTTTTTTTGCTGAAATTTTATTTATTTTTTTCTGCTTTTTTATGAATTTTTTTATAAATTCATTAGTATCTTCTAATTCACACATTCTCGCAGTTTGAAATTCAAAAACATTATCGTCATTTAACGTAATCAATCCTCTTCCATATAAATTTGATGGTCTCTTTTTTCTTGCTTTATTAAAAATAAAATAATAATCATCACTTTTTACTAGTTGTAATGTAATTTTTTTCCCAAAATTTTGCAGTAAACGTCCCCTAACCTCATTAGGATTATTTACAGTTATAAAAAATAAAATTCCATATTTTATACAATCCTTTGTTAAACTCAATATATCAGTTTCATATACTGGATATTCCTGAATAAATGTTCCGAAATCGTTTATTATAATAATTAGCATAGGCATTATATTTTCTGATATTCTATTATATAGTTTATAGTCTCCATTATATTTTAGTAATATTTTTTTTCTTCTTTTAACTTCTGAGTTTATAAATTTAAATAATCTCATAATTTTTTCATTATCACCAGAACAAACTACATCTCCCACATGTGGACTTTCTGAATACATTCTAAAAATTTCTGTTCCAAAATCTAAAATATAATATTGCAATTCTTGTGTTGTATGATTATTAGTTGAATCATATAAAACTGTATTTATAAACATTTCTTTTCCGCTATCTGCACTTCCAAAAAGAATAGTATTCCCTTCTTCAGAAAAATTCAAACTAACTTCGCCTTGCTTTTGATTAAGTGGATCATCATATTCACCTATTATTGGATTTATTTCATTTTTATTTGATTTTATATTATATTGCCTTCTTATATCTTCAATGAAAATTTTTTCTGGTATTGGATCCAACCATAGTTGATTTTCTTTTATATTTTTTTCATCAGCTAATTTGCAAATATAATTTACAACATTTGTTAATTGATCACCCGATACATTTGTTACTTTTTTTTCAACTTTTTGTTCTAAGCTTTTTATTACTACTCCAGTATTTGATATAAACTCTACGGAATTATCAATATCTTTTACAATTTGATCTGACGGATTATATGTAACTCCTGTATATCCAGATTGCCCTAGAGCAAAATATTCATCATTTCCAACATTTATATAAAATTGTCCTGCTTTTTTTAATGTTGCACCATCTGGTCTTTTTATGATATCTTTACTATCAGCTTTTGACTGCACTTTTAAACAAATTCCAAATTTACTATTACTACGAATTTGCTCATTTACAATTCCTGCTGGCTTTTGAGTAGCTAAAATAAGGTGAACCCCTAAACTACGTCCAATTCTTGATACACTCATAAGTTCTGACATAAAGTCAGGCTGTTGTTGTTTCAATTCTGCAAACTCATCACATATAATAAAAAGATGTGATATTGGCTCTTTTAAAACACCTTCATGATAATACTTCTGATATTTATATATATCTATTGTACTTTCATTTGCTATATCTTTTGCTTTATTAAACATAACTTGTCTTCTTCTTAATTCGCTTTGAATAGATTCCAGTGATCTTTGTAATCCTACTAAATCTATATTAGTAATCGTACCAACTACATGTGGCAGCTGAACATTTTTTTTCTTAAAAGCACCTGCTAAACCTCCGCCTTTATAATCCACCAATACAAAAGTTACATCATCCGGATGATAATTTATCGCTAATGATAAAATATATGTAATAATAAATTCACTTTTTCCTGATCCAGTAGTTCCTGCAATTAGACCATGAGGTCCATGATATTTTTCATGAGCATCTAAATATATAGGTGCTCCAGCTGAATCAACACCTATTTTTGTTTTCAATGTACTTGTAGAATCACTATTTGTCCATCTATCTAATATATTTAATTGCTCTATATTTCCTACATCAAACATTTCCAAAAAGTTATACTTACTAGGTAAACTATACTCACTAGATGTTTTAAGTTTTATTGGAATATTTGATATTACTTTACTAACAGTCTCAAAATCTAAATTATCTGCATCATCCAAAATTACTTTATTTTTTATATTTTGTGACTCTTCATTTTCTAATATTTCACACTCATCTTCGGTAATATCAATAAATAATTTGCACTCGTTCGGTAATTGCGAAAAATTATCTGTAATGCATAATAAACTAAATCCAAGATTTTTTTCTTGCTTTAGCAGTTTATTTATTATTCCTAAATTAGATATGTTTATATAATCATTTGTTACTATTAAATAATATGTTGAAAACATTCTATAATCTTTATTTGACATTCTCGAAATAAAATCCTCTTCATCTTCATTTCTTTTTTGTAATTCATCTTCTAAATATTTTGAAACATTCTGCATATCGGTATAATCATCAGCAAAAAATCTCATATTTTTTGCATCATTCCACAAATGTGGAAGCATTTTTACAAATTCTAATTTTTCACTTTCATTTTTTTTAGTTAAAAAAACGATTTTTAAATCACTATAATCGTGAAGTGCAATTATTTGCATTAGTATATTTTTCATGAATTTATCACATTTTTTACTGTCTTTACATATTATTGCGGAAATGTTATTTTTTAATAAAGAAACTGATATTGGAGCATTTTCTAACATTCTGGATTTTTTCGTAACTTCATTATAAATATCATCTAAATCATCTTCTTCCATTTTAAAAGAATCTTCTGGCATTGAAATATCAACTTTTAAAGGAATTTGTCCAGTTCCAATTCTAATTGAAAGAAAATCCTCATCTTGTATTTTTCTTTCCCATAATGATGAGTCTCTTTCTATTATTCTTCTTTCGCATTCTTCCGCACTAATATTGTTTTTTTCTAGTATACTTATTTGCTTTTCCATAATTTCATTTATATTGATTATTTTATGATTAATATATTTTCTATATTTTATTTGTCGCTTTCTTTCTTTGTCTTTCAATCTTTTCTTATCATAAATTTTTCTTATTACTGGAAGAAATAATGCTGTTATCAACATACAAATTGGAAGTCCTATAGTTATAAGCATTTGTGATGATTTTACTGTTCCACTCATAATTCTTCCTATAGCATTAATCAAAGAAATCATTGACATCAATCCCATTGAAAGAGATGTTGCTATTGTTAGTGCAAAAGAATTTTTATCTTCTTCTTTTTTAGGCGGTGAATCTATATTTATTTTTTCTTCTTTTATACTTTCCAAAATTCTTGGAGATCTATAAAAATAATCTTTATCTTCATACAATTCTATATAATTATCTTGATCCTGATTGTTTTCAATAGGCTCTTCTGAAAATTCTTTTATTTCTTTTTTTCTAACTAAATTCTTATATTTAAATTTTAATTTTTTTAATGGTCCTAATATATGTATTGAATTTCCTAAAAGCACAAATTTAATTCCTAATAAATATATTATATCACCATTCTTTATTTCTTTTATATTTTCATAAATTTGAGCTTTATTTACAAATACACCTATTTTAGTGTCAAAGTTTTCAATCATCCATTTGCCTTTTTCCAGAAAAATTCTAAAATGTTCTTCACTAACTAATGGATTATCATATACTATATCATTATCAGCTCCTCTTCCAACAATAATTTCTTTTGCATTTATTATGTCAAAATTTATCTTTTCTTCTTCATATAGTGGCGAACAATATAATATATATACTTGATCTGAATTTTTTAACGATACAAAATACATACTGTAATCTTTCAATATTATTCTATTTATAATGCTAAATTTCGATTGAACACTTGTTAATTTTCCATTCTGTAATTTAACATATTGTGAATTTAATATTTTCGCGTTACTATCACTTACTATTTCCCATTCATTTAAATTTCCCTTTAAATTTAATAGTATTTTTCCACAATCATCTTTTATTGAATAATTTCCTTCAGTATTGTATGGTAATCTAATACTGTACATATTATCTTTTCCCATTAATGTTACTAAAATTGCTCTCACCCCCATATATGAATTATATATATATATATATAATTGTCAATTAATCGTATTATTTATATAATTGTGTATTTTATTAGGGAAATTTATATTAGTATTATATTTGTATTTGTATTACATTTTAATTACATTTCAATTACAATAGAATTATTATATTAATATTCTTAAATTATTTTTATTATTTTAATCAAATTTCAATTCTCCGTAAAATAGAGCTTACTTTAATAATGAATTTTTCATTTTTAATATAATATTTCAGATTCACATATATAATGTTCCATCTTAAAACAAAAAAAGAATGAATAAACTTTTTATAGCTTATCCATCCCAATTCTTAACCAAAAACAAAAAATGCTAACATTTTAACTTGTTAACATTTTTTATGAAATTTACTATTATTGAATATTTTCTGCTTCGCTTGAACTTTCTTCTTGAGCAGCTGCCATAACGCGTGCTGAATCTGTTGCACATTGTTCTAATAAATCTCTAAACTTTTCATTAAAATTGTATACGCGCTCTATAACTTCATCTACTGATGCTCCCATTAATTTTATATCTTTTGAAACATTAAATCCCATTGCTACTGTTCCTTCAAATAATTCTTTATATTTTTGTGCATTAGTACTAGCATTATTTAAATTTTCGACAAAATTATTTATACCATTCTCTACTGTTGTAGGATCTATATAAACTTTTCCTGTTCCATCATCTTCTGTTTCTGATGGATTTATTATTCCACTAAGCGCTGCTAAACTAACCGGTGCAACAGTTCCATTATTGGCTGATGCTTGTTTTTGCGCTTGGTTGCTTATTGCTGTTGGTATTGTTTCTGTTAACATTGTTGCATCATCATCTAATTGTGCCTTTTGTTCATTAAATCTTTCAATTAATTGATTGAATAAGTACCCTGTCCATGCACCACTTGTTCCTAAACTATTAATTGCTTCTGCTGCTGCATTAACACATTCTTCATAAACTTGTCCAATCTTTGTTAAATCTTGTGCCAATTGTGCATATTCTTCTGGACTCCACCATAAAGTATCTAATCCTCCTGAACTATAATTTGCCATAAAAATTACCTCCCTAATTAATTTCATCATATGTATCTTTTCATATGTATGATTTTATTAAAGCAATAGTTCAAAAAAAAGTCAATATATATTACAAAAAAATAATAAATGTAATATATTTGTAATATTATATAGCTTAAATTTTGTTGTTTTTTACATAAATTAAATTAATTTATTAATACATAATTATTGCTCTTTTTCTATATTTATATTATTAATTTGATTTATTCCACTTTCAAATATTTTTTTTATATATTCTTGTATCTCTAGTCCATTTTTTATTATTTTTTTTGCATCTTTTGATAAACTAAATGGTAAATATTTTATACTATTTTCAATATCATCTATAAAAACTTTTTTAAATATATATTCCATTCCATCATTAATTTTAAAAGTTTTATTATCTATATAAGACCCATCTTCTAATAATCTATATATATTTATATTTTTATTATCTCCATCATATATTTCATGTAAAATAATTGTTGGTTTATATCCTACCAAACATTCCTTTTTGCTTTTGAATACTTTAGTAATCAATTGTGTGTAATTTATTTTCAAATTTTTATTTTGTTTTTTTACTTGTATATTTACCACATACGGATTAGATTTAAATATATCCAATATACTATTATTTTTATCAATTACAGGCAAACCCGTAAGTTTCGAATACATTTCACATGTTATTTTATCTTCAGAAGGCTGAGCATATTTTTCAATTCGATAAATTTCATCTTTTTCAGCATATGATGCCGATTCAGAAAACGTTAAATCATTGTTTTGAACTTTTAAATAATACAAATCATTTAATTCATCAAATTCTTCTGTTTTACGGAATTCATCATTTTTACTATATTCTTTATATTTTAATTCTAAAAAAGTATTATATGATTGCGCTTTTTTTACAGATATATCTATATATTCATTTTCTGTTATGATTATTTGTCCTGTACGATTAAGTCCTACATTTTTTTTTCTTACAGATATAAAGTCTTCTCCAGATATACTTCCTTCAACTAATGAATAATCGTCATGTGTCCAATTTGACCTGCCTCCCATATTTTCTTCTAATTTTTTTAAAAGTTTTTTCTTTTCTGATTTTTTTAGTTCACATATAGAAACATTTGGCATCTTCTTGTATTTTTCTGATTTTAAAAATTCTTGAATTTGTTCTAAATTTATATCATAAGTTGTAATAAAATCTGAATATACTGGAAACATTTTTTGTTTCTCTTTTTTAAATATTTTATTGAACAATTCCTTTATTCCCATAAATTAACACCTCCACATTTATCCCATTAATTTTATCAATTATATATATATATTCAATTTTATTATAAAATGTGTAGTTAATTTATTTATCCAATTTACACTATTCATTTTTTCACCTTCTCTTTTGTATCTTACATTATAATTATTCTAACATTAATACTTCTACTTTGTCAATTTTCAAAAATAAAGATAAAATATGTAATTTTAAATATTTTTTCAAAATTTATCTCAAATATTAATATAAATGCTCTTGCACGTATTAACATAATATGTTATAATTGTAGAACATAGTAATATCTATTTAACATAAATTACTCATTTTTATATGTACTTCGGTGCATTTTAATTTAACAAAAAGAAAGAGGTATTTCGTATGAAAATCAAAAAATTTATGTGTTTTTTATCGTTGTTATGTACAGTACTCGTATTAGCAACAGGATGTGGCTCAACAACAAACTATGCAGTTGAAGATGCTGCACCCATCCCATTTATTATTCAAACACCTGAAGAAGCAACAAATGACTTTCAGTATTACACATCTTTGTCTGAAGTTCAGAAAGAAATGTACACTAACCTTTCTTCAATCCATACTAGTTATGCTGATGAAACTGTTATGTACACATACTCAGGCGCCTATCAAAGTAACCTTTTAAATGATGCCCAAATAGCATTAATGACTTACCAAATGGATCATCCTGAAGATAACCAATTCGTGCAAGGTTGTATTATTAATAACTCTCCTAAAGATGATAACGATAATCAATATGTGATTACAGCTATTTTCAGTAAGGAGAATTCGTCTATGTCTAATGAAGTAGAAAAACAAAAACAGTCAAATACTGTTGCGTGTGAGTTTATTAAATCGTTAGATGGAATGACAGATGAACAAAAATACCAAGCTATACACGATTGGCTCGCAACTTGCGAATACGACTATGATATGGGGGATGAATCACATACATTATATGGGGCTTTAGTTGAACATAAGGCTGTATGCGATGGTTTAGCATATACTTATAAGTATTTGTGTGATTTGTTGAATCTTCCTTGTGTTGTCGTAATCGGCTCAACCGACGGATTGACTGGCAATATTGGACATGCATGGAACCTTGTTCCAATTGATACTAATTGGAAACTAGTAGATGTCACATATGATTTATACTTAACTGATAAGAATAAATCTACTGATATTGATCAATCGTATTTTATGATTGACTCACTCGATGCAAACAATAGACGCCCATATCCTGGTTATAATTCACCTGGATATATTACTGTGAAAAATAATTAATATAAATAACTTTTTATTATATTAATTATGAAAAGGGAATGAATCTGTAAAATAGATTTCATTCCCTTTTGCATTTTTAGCATTTCTTATATATTTATTATTTTCACTTATTTGAATCTAAATAACATTATTACTCATCATCACTATCCCCAAATAATTCGTCAAATTTTGCTTCTAGCTCTTTTTGAATGTCTAATATCTCTTCTGTGCTAACATCATCAGAATCATTTTGATTGTTGTTTTCATCTTCTATATCATCAAATAATAATTCATCTAACTCACTGTCTGACATATTATGATTATTTTTTTCCACTTTTGTATTATTTTGTATTTTTGTATTATCATTATTAAAATCATTTAGCAGATCATTGCTTTCTTCATTGCTTTCGTTTGAAACATCATCATCAAATAAATCATCTAATGAATCAACATTCAAATCATTTACTGTCTGTGTATTGTCAATTCCTGCATCTGGATTATATGGATTGAATTTTCTCCATTCTCCCCTTACTCCTCCATCAAAATCGTTATGATCTAGTTTAAATTTATTAAATTCTTTAATCATATTTGATTCAAAATAGAAGAATTTTTTTGCTTTTACTGGCTTTAAACCTTTTTCATAAATAATACAATAATCCATACTCATTCTTCTCAATTCGTCTGGTGTCATAAGAGCTCTAGCCATAATTTGCTCTGAATCACTAGTTCCACTTTTATGTCCATCCTTATCTTTGCTTTTTGATGTACTTTCTCTTGAAATTGTTTTTTCTCCAAGTGCTTTTGAAAAGTATTCAACTGTTTTTGTTGAGTTACTTCCTAAGAACAAGTGAGTATCACAGTTACCCATTATTGTTTCATAAGACTTTTCATATATTGCTTCCAATTGATCTAAGTTTTGTAATATAACACTAAATGATATTTTTCTACTTCTTGATGTTGATATTTTTTTATCGAAATCTGGTATTTGTCCAATGTTAGCAAACTCATCAAGTATGAAAAATGTTGGAACTTTTAATTTTCCTCCATTATTATCTGCATAATCATATAATTGTTGGATCATTTGTGCAAAGAATATTGTTAATAAGAAGTCATATGCTGTATGCGTATCTGAAGAAATTACATATACAGATGTTTTAACACTACCTATTCTTTCAAAATTTATTGTATCAGTTGATGTTACTTCTGCAATATCCTTTGAATCGAATTTACCAAGTTTTGCCTGTAAACTTACTAAAATTGAGCTAAATGTTTTATCTGATGCAACTTCTACGTTCTTGTAATATGTTCTAGCAGGATGGTCTATTGGTAAAACACTCATCATGTCCTTTAATAAACTACTTCCATTACTATCTGCCGCAGCAGCTCTTACCATTTCTGCGCAACTTGCCAAGTTTTGTTCTTCTGGTGGTCTTGTTGCTATTAAGTAATAAATTAATGATTTAAGTAACATTTCTGCAGTATCATCCCAGAATGGATCTGCTGCTCCTGCTTTGTTTTGTCCCTTTATAATTGTTGAAGCTATAACGTCAACATCTAAGTCTCCTTTTATATGTGCTAGTGGATTGTAACCATCACTATTTTTTGGATTTACTAAATTTAATACTTTTATTTCATACCCATTTCTTTGCAAATATCCTGCTGTATCATCATATAGCTCTCCCTTTGGATCTGTAAATACATACGAACCTAGTTTTTGATATGCATTTGGTTTTGAATACGAAGCTGATTTACCAGCACCTGATCCGTCCAACAATTAATACATTTACATTTCCCTTTTTATCTACAGGAAGATAATTTTTCTGAGCTAATATGATTCCTGAGTTTTTGCTTAAAACTGTATATTGTTCTCCACCTTCACACCAATCACTTGATCCATGTTCTATATCATGATAGTCCCCATCATCCTTACTTTTTAAGAATAATATTAACATTAATCCTGCATAGAAGAATGTATAGTAACCTAATGCTGATGTTGTATTTGATTTATATGGCTCTTGAAAAGCTTTTATTCTTGTTGTTATATTTAATATGTATTGACCAGCTATTGACATGAATGATTGTGTTTGTAACTCGCCTTTTGGATCTAACGAATCTGTATAATCAACACTTAATGGTATGATAAATACTATGGCTAATAATAGCCATAGTATTAAAAATACAAGTATTGTTTTCTTCTTTTTTTCAGTTAATAATTTTTTCATATTTTCACCTTCTCATTTGTATTTTATCTATTTACTATTGGATTTTTTTGTTCATATTTTTTATTCATTCTTGTTTCCAATCTTTTTATTTTCTCATCTGATTTTATGTTGGCACCATTTACTTTTCTTAGTTTATTGGCTACTTTGACACATCTCATCCATATATTATTCTTTTCAATAATATATGTACTTTGTACTTTTCCAACCTCTGGAATGTATGCATTTCTTCCTTTTACCATTTTTTTTGCATCAATTACATTTTCTTTATCTCTAGTTGCAAAAGTAATCCATCTGATAGAAAAACTATCGACATCGCTTGATGGTAGTGTATTTACATTATTACCCATCTAAAAAATTCCTCCTTAAATTTTTAATTTTTAATTTCAAAAGCTAAATATGATTTATTTGGCTTTAATTTGCATTTTCCTTTTACTTGATTTGTGGTACTATCATAATATAATATAGGTTTTATTTCTTCTCCTGTCTCAGGGTCAATTATTGAAATTGGTCTTTTCATATTTGGTGTATAATTAAATTCTTTATAATACTCTTTATCAGTATCATTATATAAAGTATCAAAACTCATTGGTATTGGTTTTTTTGAAAATTTTACTTCATCATTTTTCAAAACTCCCATATTTACTGTTACTTTATCTTTTTCAAAAGATAAAAACAAAAGCTGATTACCTGATTTTTTCGGTTCATCAACAAAAAAAGTCTTTCTTACCTTATCATTTCTTAATTCTTCTATTGAATCTAATCTTTCAATTGTAAACTTTGGTAATTTTTTTATTTTAGATTTCTCTGTTTTGTTTATTTCATATATTACCGTATTTACATTTTTTGAGTCTGTTACACTAAAATGTTTTCCTTGCAAATATTCCATACAATAGTCCACTCCTTTCCTATGTCTTCTACATAGTTTATCTTTCGCTTATAATACAATAGTTATTATAACACTTTTTATCTCAATATGTCAAACATTTTCTTATTTTATGTCTACTAAATTATTTGGATTAAATTTTGAAACTTTTTTTAGTTTCGTAAGTAATTCTTTTTCTTTATCATTTAATTTTTTTGGTATTACTATTTCAGTTTTTATTATTAATTTACCTCTTTCTTTATTATTAATATAATATCCCTTATTTGGTATTGCTATTTTATCTCCATTTTGAGTTCCTTTTGGAATTAATATTGATAATTCACCATCTATTCCGTTTACTGCTAATTTTGCACCTAATGCTGCATCCCATGGCGTTACATATAAATTAACCCAAATATCACTATTAACTAGCTTGTATATGTTATTATCAGCTATTTTTATTTTTACCAAAACATCACCATTTTCTCCGCCATTTTTTCCTTCTTTACCTTGTTTTGGAATTCTTATTACTTCTCCATTTTTTACACCTGCTGGTATATCTATGTTAATGATTTTATTTTTACTATCTAATACATTAAAAGACAATTTTTTATGTGTTCCTTCAAAAGCTTCTTTTATTTGAATTTCTATTTGTGCCTCAATATTTTCTCCTTTAATTTGCTCTAGCTTTCTTTCTTTTTTTATATCATTGTCTCTACCACCAAAAAACATATTTACTATGTCATTTACTTTTACTTCCCTTTTAGACATTTTCTCTTTTTGAATTTTTTTTCCAACATAATAATACCAAGATCTGTCATATTTTCTTTTTTGCGTAAAATCAGATAATACTTTATATGCTTCGTTTATATCTTTAAATCTCTCTTCTGCATTTTTATTATTGACATTTACATCTGGATGATATTTTTTAGCTTGTGTTCTATAGGCTGATTTTATTTCTTCTTGTGTAGATTTAATGTTATTTTCTAGACCTAATATTTTATAGTAATTCTTAAAAATCATAATATTTAACGTCCTTTCCACTTTTGTTCATTTTTTATTGGATTATAGCACTATTTGAGTGTTATTTCAATTGTTTTTTTAATTCATCTACTATTTCTATAAAATGCATTCCATTTGATGCTTTTACCAAAATGCAATCATCATCTTCTTTATTTGATATTATAAATTTAATAACATCATTATTTTTATCAAATTCATGTATATTTTTTTCTTTCATGCCACAATCTTTTGCCTCTTTGGCAATGTTTTTTGATTCATTTCCAACAACTATTAATTCGTTTATATTATTTTTTGCGACTTCTTTTCCTACGGCTTTATGCAATTTTTCTGAATACCCTCCTAGCTCTAGCATATCACCTAATATAGCAATTTTTCTTTTAGCATTCATTTTTGCTAAGTTTTCAATTCCAGCTTTCATTGAATCAAAATTTGCATTATAACAATCATTTATTATGGTAATATTATTAACTTTAATTATTTCCATTCTGTTTTTAGTTAATTTAAAATTTTTAATTCCAGAAATTATATTTTCAAAACTTATATTTAATGCTTTCCCTACGCAAACCGCACATAAGCTGTTATAAACAAATGGTTCACCACCTATTGGTACATTTACATCATAATTATTATTTTCTATACTTAATTTGTAATTACTACATTCTCCATCTAAATTAATTTTTTTCGCCATTGCGTAACTTTTGTTGCTTATTCCAAAATCAATTACATTGTATTGTTTATTTTTTTCATTCCACATATGTAACATATCATTGTCATTATTAATAATTAAACATCCGTTTTTATCTAGTCCCTCTAATATTTCTAGTTTTGCTTTTAATATATTTTCTCTTGAACCTAAATTTCCAATGTGTGCTGTACCAACATTTGTAATTACCGCAATTGTAGGTTTAGCAATCTTTGTAAGTAAACTTATTTCACCTAAATTACTCATTCCCATTTCTACAACCATTGCCTCTTCATCTTTAAGTCTTAAAATTGTTAATGGTACACCTATGTGATTGTTAAAATTGCCTTCTGTTTTTAATGTTTTATATTTTGTTGATACTATACTTGCCACCATATCTTTTGTACTAGTTTTTCCAACACTACCTGTTATAGCTATTACAGGAATATTGTATAAACTTCTTTTATATTTTGCAATATTTTGTAATGCTTTTAGTGTATCCTCTACAATTATTATTGCCCTATCTTTATATTCATTTTTTATTTCGTCATTTATTTCAATATTTTGTAAAATACAAACTTTTGCACCCTTTTCAAGAGCATCTTTAAAGAATTTACTTCCATCAAATTTTTCACCTTTTAATCCTATGTATACATCTCCATTTTCAATTTTTCTTGTATCTGTAGAAAAATTTATACATTCTATATTTTCATCGCCAAATACTAAAGATCCATTACATTCTCTTACAATATCTTTAATTTGTATATTTTTCATTGTAAATCTCCCTTCAAAATTTTCTTTTAAATTATATGCTTTGTTTTCTCATTTTACAAGATTTTTATAAAAAGAAAATGGATACATCAATTGTTTGTATCCATTTTTTTATTCTTATTTTTGAGGACCGTCCCCATCTATTTTTTTCGAGGACCGTCCCCGTTTAATTATTCTTCTACTTTTCTGTTTGCAATTTCTATAGCTTTAGTAACAATATTTCCACAATCTTTGGATGAAACATTTTGCCATCCACCATCTTTTTTTACTTGTTCGTATACTCCAAGCTCTTTTGCTATCTCTTCTTTTAAAGCTTCAGACATCATTGTCTTTTTTCTAGACATAACAAAAATCCTCCTTTGAAAAACTTGTATTTAATAAACATTGATTAAATTTTTATTATAAAAATATTTTTAATTATTATTGAATTTTCTAAAATTAATTATTTTTTAATTATTATTAAATAATGCAGCTTGAAAAACAAAAAATTTTCTAATATCAAATACCTTTCCTAACCTTTTTTTGCAAAAGCCTTACCCAAGTTAAATGTTGGTAACTAAAGCCAGAAAACTATTTGTTTATAGTAAATTATAGAAATAACACTACATTTTTAATATTTTAAGTTGGTTTAATGATAGTGTCCATAATTATAATGTTGTTCCCTTTTGGATCTTAACGAACTATATGAACTTTGGACAAATTGTTAAATTTTATAAACACTTGAAAACTCCTTTGCAAAACAAAATTGCTAAAGATTTCTCAAAATTTCTTAATAAAAATTTAAATAAAACTAAAATTAAATTAACACCTTCTCAACTTTTATCTTACTTAGAAAATGTTGTAGAATTAAGAAATATTGTTGCTCATAATAATAGAATTCTTGGTTTCAAATGTCGAAATAATACAATTTATCTAAAAGAATTACATAGCATGTATATTTCTAATTCGAATTCACAACGTCAAGATGTTTTTAATGTATTTATCATTATGCAATGTTTATTGTCTAAAAATCAATTTGCACAATTACATAATACCATCCATAAAAGAATAAAAAATCTTAATCATCATTTAAAAACGATCCCTGTATCCACTATATTGAATTCTATAGGTTTTACTCAGGATTGGTATAACAATGGAGAAATCAAACAATAAAAACTATCTAAAATTATTAAGTGTTATACATTAAAAATAAGTTCTTTATATTTTTTTGCAATAGATAAAAAGGGTGATATGCTTAATATGTATCACCTTTTTTAT
>OLOA01000234.1_pt1 | contig 61989 bp, 51 predicted proteins | sample 1672201 | NCBI WGS metagenome assembly OLOA01 (sample SAMEA3136658, study PRJEB25190) | human gut metagenome
CGGCCAGACTCCCTCAGCCCGCGTTCACAACGTCACGGGGAAGTACAGCTAGCGGCTGCACCCCTTGTGACGCAAGCATGAGGCAACAAGCCGAACCCGCCCGCAGGGGTGTTGCACGCCCTCTCCCCAACTGCCTGTGCGCCTCGCACGCAGGTTAGGCTTGGGGCATCACCATGACCGCCCGCAGTAGCGCGCGCCATGGATTAGCGCAGCGGCGCGAGCCGCAGAAGGAGCACACATGAATCCCCGCCTCAAGGCGCTGTCCGATGCCGGAGTCTCGATCTGGCTCGATGACCTCTCCCGCGCCCGCATCACGTCCGGCGGCCTGGCAGAACTGATCAAGGACAGCTCGGTGGTCGGCGTCACCACCAACCCGACGATCTTCGCCGGTGCACTGTCCAATGGTGCCGATTACGCCGCCCAGCTCACCGAGCTCGGCGATGTGAGCACCGCCGAGGCGATCAAGCAGCTCACCGCCACCGATGTGCGCGATGCCTGTGACCTCTTCGCCCCCATCTACCAGTCGAGCGAGGGCTACGACGGCCGGGTCTCCATCGAGGTGGAGCCCGGACTGGCCCACGACACCGAGGCCACCACCAAGCAGGCCGCCGAGCTGTACAAGCTCGTCGACCGCGACAATGTGCTCATCAAGATCCCCGCCACGCTGGCCGGCCTGCCCGCCATTGAGGCGACGATCGCCGCCGGCATCTCGGTGAACGTGACGCTGATCTTCTCGGTGGAGCGCTACCGCAAGGTGATGGACGCCTACATGGCCGGACTCGAGAAGGCCGCTGCCGCCGGCAAGGACCTGTCGAAGATCCACTCGGTGGCATCGTTCTTCATCTCGCGCGTCGACAGCGAGATCGACAAGCGCCTGGGCGCGCTCAACCATCCCGAGCTCGCCGGCAAGGCCGGTGTGGCCAACGGGCTGGTGGCGTTCGGCGCCTACCAGGAGGTGTTCGCCTCCGAGCGCTTCCAGAAGTTGGCCGCCAAGGGTGCCAACCTGCAGCGTCCGCTGTGGGCGTCCACCGGCACCAAGAACGCCGCCTACCCCGACACGCTGTATGTCAGCGACCTGGTGGCCCGTGGCGTGGTGAACACCATGCCCGAGAAGACCATGCAGGCCTTTGCCGACCATGGTGAGCTCGGCGAGCCGATCGATGGTCGCGCGGCCGAGGGCCAGGCCACCCTGGACAAGATCGCTGCCGCCGGCGTGCCGCTGGCAGAGGTGTTCGATCAGCTCGAGACCGAGGGCGTGGACAAGTTCGTCGCGTCCTGGGCCGAACTCGTGGAAAGCGTTGCCTCAGCAATGAAGCGCTGATCCTCTCTTCGGACGACGGCGAAGTCCCGCGACCCGCTTGTGCTGTGATGCTTACGCACGGCGCCGGGTCGCGGGACTTTGCCGTCTTGGATCAGGTCGCGCCGGAAAGTCGACGTGGGTCGGGTTCGGCGCGAACGTTCGGCTTCGGTGTGGGTAATTATTGGGCATCGAACCGGCTTGTCACGAGTATTCTTGGCGGCAGTCATGGCCGCTCAACGACAGGTGGGATGCCGGCAGCCGTGACGGGTCATCGATGGGGATGATGATGGACACTCAGCAGTCACACAGTCGGCAATCGCATTCACGGATGATGTGGCGGAGGGCCGTGCCCGTTGCCATGATGGGCATGGTGGCGCTCACCGCGGCGGGAAGCCTGATCGGCACGGAATCGGCCCGGGGCGAGTCCGCCAGCCGCACCGCCGCGACCACTCAGCAGGCGACCTCGCAGGGCATCACCCAGTCCATCGCCGTGGACGCCTGCGGGCAGCGGGCCGAGCAGACGATCGCCAAGGCCGCACCGGCCCTGGCGGTGAAGGCCCATGACACGCTCGATACGGCCACGCTCCAGCGTGATGCCGACCGCTGGCAGGTGCAGATCGGCGTGCGGATCGGTCAGAAGCAGCACCTGGCCCATTGCACCGTGACGGGCAGCGCGACAAGTCCGGCCATTGCCAACTTCGTCTACTGGTGAGGTTGTTGGGCCCCAAAAACCTGGTCGGTGGGGGGTCTGCGCGACCGGCTTGTGCTGTGACGCTTACGCACGGCGCCGGGTCGCCCAGACCCCCCACCTTGATCCGATTCGGGACCGGATGGGGAATGGGCGAAGTGGGTTGAGTTGGGAGCGCATCCTCGGCTTGGGCGGGGGCAAGGTCTGCGCCGGGCTGGGCCGGGCGGCACCCTTGGGTTGAGCGGCAGGATGGTTGATGCCGGGTTGGCGTGGACACTCCGTACGGCCGGCGCGGACTAGATTTGAGGGTGTAGCACCCTTACCCCAAGGAGCACCGATATGCGTGGCGTCATCATGGAATCTGCCGGAGTTGTCCGCGTGGAAGATCGCGACGACCCGAGGATCATCGAGCCGACCGATGCGGTGATCCGCATCACCACCACCTGTATCTGCGGGTCGGACCTGTGGCCCTACCGCGGCGTCGTCCCGGTGCACCACCAGGTGATGGGCCACGAATACCTGGGCGTGGTCGAGCAGATCGGTTCGGCGGTCACCACGCTCCATGTGGGTGACCATGTCGTCGGGTCGTTCTGCATCTCTGACAACACCTGCGAGATCTGCCGGGCCGGCTACCAGTCGCGCTGCGTGCACGGGGAATTCGTCTCGCAACACATTGGCACGCAGGCCGAGAAGGCCCGCATCCCCTACGCCGACGGCACGCTGGTGGCGATGCCCGGCAAGCCCGATGCCGACCTCATCCCTTCGCTGATGGCCACCTCCGATGTGCTCGGCACCGGCTGGTTCGGCGCCGTCGCCGCTGGCGTCGGCAAGGGAAGCAGCGTCGCCGTGGTGGGCGATGGTGCGGTGGGACTGATGGCGGTGCTGGCCGCCAAGCAGCTGGGCGCGGAACGGATCATTGCGATGTCGCGCCATCCGGAACGCCAGCAGTTGGCCCGCGAATATGGGGCCACCGACATCGTGGAGGAGCGTGGCGACGCCGGCGCCGAACGGATCAAGCAGATGACCGGCGGGCTCGGCGTCCAATGCGCCGTCGAGGCCGTGGGCACCGAGCAGTCGCTCATGCAGGCCGTCGACGCGACCCGGCCGGGCGGGCATGTCGGCTTCGTGGGCGTCGCGCATGAGGGTGTCGCCCTGCCGATGGACAAGATGTTCGCCGCCGAGGTGCACCTGTTCGGCGGGCCGGCACCGGTGCGCCGCTTCCTGCCGGAGCTCATCCAGCTGGTGTGGGACCGCAAGATCAACCCCGGCAAGGTCTTTGACCTGACCCTGCCGCTGGAGCGCGCCGCCGAGGGATACAAGGCCATGGACGAGCGCACCGCCATCAAGGTGCTGCTCACGCTGTGACGCATCCATCGTCCGGGTCCGCCGGCCGCCGGCCCCGCGTTGCGCTGATCGGCGCCGGTGCCATCGGCATGGCCGTGGCGTCGGGACTGTTGCGAGCCGGCCGCGCGGTGGTCGTTTGCGGCGGGCACGCGCCCATCCACCGCATCGAGGTGACCGAGCACGGCACCACCTCGGCGTGGGCGGTGGAGCACACCGACGACCCCACGACGCTGGGCGACGTCGACACGGCGATCGTGGCCGTCAAGGCCCAACAGACCGATTCGGCGGCCGACTGGCTCCGCGCGGTCGCCCGGCCGCAGGTCACGGTGCTCGTGGCCCAGAACGGCGTGGAACAGCGCGAGCGGGTGGCGCCCTACCTGGGCCAGCCCGGTGCAGGTGCGTCCCCGACGGACGCGCCGCAGGTGGTGCCGGCCATCGTCTACCTCAATGTCGAACGCCTGGCGCCCGGGCGCGCGCGGGTGAACCACGTGGGCGATGTCGACCTGGCCTTCCCGGTCGGGGAAGCTGCCCGCGAGCTGGCCGATGAGCTCACCCACGGCGGCCTGCGCGTCCGGTTGGAGGATGATTTCGCGGCGGCGGCGTGGCGCAAGCTACTCACCAATATCTCGGCGAATCCGCTCACCGCACTGACCGGACGACGTGCCGAAGTGCTGCATGAACCGGCCATCAGGCAGGCTGCCGGGCAGCTCATGGCCGAGGCGGTGACGGTGGCGCAGGCAGCCGGCATCCACCTGACGCATGCCGACGCAACCGCCGCCTTGGACTGGCTGGCGACCATCCCCGGTGACGCCACCACCTCGATGCTCTCGGATCGCCTGGCCGCTCGTCCGCTGGAATATGACGCCCTCACCGGTGCCGTGGTGCGCACGGCCGCACGCGTCGGCGTCGAGGTGCCCGCCAACAAGCTGATGCTCGCCCTGCTGTCGGCGCTGCCGTCCGGCGAGGGCCCCCACCGGCGGTAACATCGCGCCACAAGACCGTCTGGCCGGAAGACCGCCAGGTGACCGTCTGGCCAGGAGGCCTAGTGACCGTTTCGCACCGCGCCCGCAACGCCGAGACCTTCCATGCGCTCGATTTCGCCCAGCGGGCCGCCGACCTCGAGGCACAGGGCCATCATGTGGTGAAGCTGTCGATCGGCGAGCCCGACTTCGGTGCGCCGCCGGCCGTGCTGGCCGCTGGCCGCGACGCCCTCGACGGGCGTCCCCTGCCCTACACCCCACCACTGGGCCTACCCGAGTTGCGCTCTGCCCTGTCCGATTTCTACCGCGATCGCCACGGTGTGCAGGTGCCCGCCGAGCGGATCGCCATCACGATGGGCGCCTCGGCCGCGCTGCTGTTGGCCACCGCGGCAACAACCGATCCGGGTGACGAGGTGATCCTGGCCGACCCCTCCTATCCGTGCAACCGCGAGCTCGTGCAGTCGTTCGGGGGCACCGTCGTCGCGCTGCCCACCACGGCGGCGACCCGCTACCAGCTCGACGCCGACATGGTCGAGCGGGCGTGGGGCGACCGCACGACCTCGGTGATGATCGCCAGTCCCTCGAATCCCACCGGCACCTCGATCCCGTTCGACGAGCTCGCCGCCATTTGCGAACTGGCCCGCTCGCGGGGCGGCTGGCGCATCGTCGACGAGATCTACCTTGAGCTGTCGGACGCCAGCCCCGCCCATACCGTGCTCGAGGTCGATCCGGACGCGATCGTCACCGGAAGCTTCTCGAAGTACTTCGGGATGACCGGTTGGCGGCTCGGTTGGGCGGTGCTGCCCCCGCAGCTGGTGGGGCCGGTGGAACGGCTGGCCATGAACTATTTCCTGTCGGCCTCCAACCCCACCCAGCAGGCGGCACTGGCGTGCTTCACCCCCGAGACGCTGGAGGTCTGCGAACGGCGACGCCGTGAGCTGGGCGCCCGGCGCCGGCTTGTGCTCGAGGGCCTGGCCCGCATCGGCCTGCCGGTGCCCGTCGTGCCCGATGGTGCGTTCTATGTGTACATCGACGTGTCCGGCACCGGGCTGGGGGCCTGGCAGTTCTGCGAGCAGGCCCTCGACGTCGCCCATGTGGCGCTCACCCCGGGGCGTGATTTCGGGCCGACCACCGGCGAGACCCATGTGCGCCTGTCGTATGCGGCGTCGCGCGGCGAACTGAACGAGGGGCTCTCCCGGCTCGGTCACTTCCTGGCGTCACGACGCGGCTAGGGCCTGGCGCCACGGCCGAATCCGGCGCGGTGCCCACCCCTCAGCAGCACCGGGCGCGGCACCCACCCTTCAACAGCACCGGGCGCTCAGGACCACTGCCCGTTGGCAGCACCTTCCCGCCAACAGCACCGGGCCCTCAGTGGCGGCGTCCCGGGATCAACCGCGCCGAATTGAGGATGAACGCGCTTTCGCTGCCCACATGAACGACCGCCGCGAGCACCGGGCCGAGCAGCCCGAAAGCGGCCAGGACCATGCCGATCACGTCGACCACGATGGTGCCGACGAAGTTGAACATCACGATGCGTCGTGCCCGCCGCGCAATGTGCAGGGTGGCGGCCAGGTCGTTCAGGTCGGAGCTGATCAGCACCACGTCTGCACTGTCCCGGGCAATGTCGGTGCCGCTGCCCATCGCGATGCCCACCGTCGCCCGCATCAGGGCGGGCGCGTCGTTGACGCCGTCCCCCACCATGGCCAGCCGGTGGCCGGCGGCGCGTTCGGCGTCGATGGCGCGAAGCTTCTCGTCGGGCAGCAGTCCGGCGCGCACCTCGGTGATGCCCAGCTCGTCGGCAACGGCCCGGGCGGTGGCCGGCTGGTCGCCGGTGATCATCATCACCCGCAAGCCGCGGTGGCGCAGTTCGGCGACGACGCTGCGCGCGGAGTCGCGTACCTGGTCGGCCAGCAGGATCGTGCCGGCATAGTGCTCGTCGACGCTGATGTGGACGGGCGTGGCCACCCCGTCAGCTGCCGACGCCGGGGCGTCGGGCACCAGGCGGGCGTTGCCGGCGGAGATCATGCGTCCGTCGACCTCGACGCTGACCCCGCGTCCGGGCTGGTAGTCGAAGGACTGGGCCGTGCCCGGGGCCACGCCTGCCGCGCGCACGTGGGCGGCGATGGCCCTGCCCAGCGGATGTTCGGAATAGGCTTCCGCGGCCCCTGCCCAGGCCAGGAGTTGCTGCGTGCTGACGCCGGGCGCAGTGCGCACGTCGGTGACGGTCGGGACGCCCCGGGTGAGTGTGCCGGTCTTGTCGAAGACGACGGTGTCGACCACGCTGAGTGCCTCGAGGTGTGCACCATCCTTGACAAAGGCCCCCACCTGGGCGATGCGGGCGATGGCCGCCAGGACGGCAAGTGGCGTGCCGGCGGCGATGCCACAGGCGCCGGCCACGATGATCACCGAGATCGTCGCCGACAGGTCACGGGTGACCAGGAAGGTGACGATCGCCCCGGCGATCGACAGGTAGACCAGCCAGGCCGCGAACCGGTCCGCCATCCGCTGCACGGGCGCCCGCGATGACTGGGCCTCGCGGACCGCCGTCACGATGCGTCCATACGACGAGTTCGCACCGACGCGCTCGGCGCGCACCTCCAGCGCACCGACCTGGTTGATCGAGCCGGCATAGACCGGGTCGCCCACGGCAACGTCCACCGGCATGGACTCACCGGTGATGCGCGACTGGTCGAGCGTCGACCGCCCCTTGTCCACCACACCGTCGACCGGGACGCGTTCGCCGGGCCCGATCACCAGCACCTGGCCGGGCGCCACGTCGTCCAGCGCGATGTCGCGGGTGGTGTGCCCCTCGCGCAGTGTCACGGTGGTGGGCAGGAACGACATCAGGGCGGTCAGCGCGTCGCGGCCACGGTCCATCGACAGGTCCTCGAGGATCTCGGCGGCGAGCACGAAGGTGGTGATGAGCAGCGAGGTGGTCCATTCGCCGATGACGCCGGCGGCGATGATCGCCAGCAGCATGGACAGTTCCATGCTCATCCGACGCTGGCGGATGTCGTGCCAGGCCTCCACCACCACCGGCCAGCAGCCAACGACGAGCCCGATGACGGCGAGCAGCGGCACGGTTGGCGAGGGCCAGTCGAGACCAAGGGCCAGGGCGGCGGTGCAGGCGGCGACGAACAGGGTGCGGGCAAGGTCGGTGCGGTCGATGCGGGACCACAGGCTCGTGCCCGCCTGCTGACGGATCGTGGTCCGGGAGGTGCTGCCGGTGACGGTGGTCATGCCCGTTGCCCGGGGTCGGTTGCGGAGGCCGTCTCGGTGGCGTCCGGGGCGGCCGGTGCGGCGGGGACCCCCTCGCCGTTGAGATGGTGTGGAGGTACGCCACCCACCACGTGTTCGGCCTGGAACACCGCCTGCGCCACGAGCTTGCGGGCGTGTTCGTCGATGAGGCTGTAGAAGACCCGGGTGCCCTCCTGGCGGGCCTGCACGATCTTCCCCCAGCGCAGCTTGGCGAGGTGCTGCGACACCGCCGTGGGCGACTTGCGGACGCGATCGGCCAGGTCGCCCACCGAGAGTTCACCGTCGCGCAGGGCAAGGATGATGCGGATGCGGGTGGCGTCCGACAGCAGGGAGAACACCTCCGCCGCCAGGTCGACGTACTGGCTCTCGACGTTGAACGTGCAAGCCTTCGTATCTTCACGCATACGCAGATATTAAGGTTAGGGCACCCTCAGATGCAAGGCCCTGGTGGGCCACTTGGACACCACGGGCCTGCCACCGGCCGTCGGGCGGACGCGTCCCCAGAGCCCACTGAGTGGGCACCTGTGCGGCGTCATTCCCGCACAACTGCTCACTCAGAGGAAGTTGCGGGGGCCCAGCGAGGGTGGGTGACCACCAGGCGGAGGGATGGACTCATGAAGGCGGGCCGTCGACCCTTGCGATCGGGCGTCGTGGCGGGTGCAAGTGCTCGCAGCGACTTGCTACCCCGCAAGCTACCCTTGCGCTACCCCAGTACTTCGCCAGTGGCTCGAATCACGCCCTGACTACGTGTTTTACAGTGCCCCCACGGGGGATCGAACCCCGGACCCAAGGATTAAAAGTCCCTTGCTCTGCCAGCTGAGCTATGGAGGCTCGCCCTATTCTAGTCACAGGCCGCGCCCCGGAAGTGGGCCGCGGATGGCGCCGGACATGCCGGCGACAACCCGCACACGGGCACGCCGGTCCGCCGGCACCCGGGTCGGCGTCGAACTCCCGGCAACCCCGGACGCCTCAGTCCTGCGAACCCAGGATCCGCCCGATGATGCGGTCGCGCGACCGAGTGACCGCCTCGGCGGCCACCGGATCATCGGAGAGCATTGTCCCCAGGGCGGCGAACGACTCCACTGCCGCCACCACCATCGCGTCATCCAGGTAGTCCTGCGCGGGCTCCTGACCCTCCGCCAATGCCTCGCCATGCGTCCGCGCGATCACCTCGGCGATGCGCCGCAGCTGCCCTCGCGTATCCGCCAGCACCTCGTCACGCATCTGTGGATGGCGGATGGCATACAGGTTGGCCTCCAGCGTCAACAGCACCTGTCGCTGGACCGCCTCACGGTCAGCACCCGACGGCATGGATGCACCCGTCAGGCTTGACTCCAGGTCCTCGTGCGACCGGGCCAGTTCACGCTCGATCAGGGCCTTGAACAGCTCCTGCTTGCTGGCGAAGTTCGCATACAGCGCCCCCTTGGTATAGCCGGCGCGCCGCGCGATCTCCGAGACGCCCGTGCCCTCATAGCCCTTCTCCGCGAACAACTGCGCCGCCGCATCGAGCAGCGCCTCACGCGTCGCCTCGATGCCCCGCGGGCGGGCGGACGAGCCACTGCCCAGTCGCTCGGCCACATCGGTGATCTGCTCGGAGGCGCGCCGCAGCGGATCGGTGACCCGGGCGTTGATCTCGTCGCTGGTCTGGTTCACCACCGCGCTCGACAGCTGTGACAGGGCGGCACTGAGGCTCGACAGCGCCGAGCCGATGTCCGAGCCCTCGTCCGGTTCAGCCATATCTCCTCCTTGCACGGGGTCCTCCCCCGGCCGGTTCGGCGCCAGTCTATCGGGCCAACCAGCCTTGACATACCGTTCAGCATCTGTCTAGATTGCCGGTATATACCGTTCGGTATACGACACCATCACAGACGATCGACGGCAATACCGCCGACACGGAGCAGCAGGATGAACACAGTCCTCGACGTGCGCGGTTTGCACAAGCACTTCGGCAAGGGAGCCCACCGGGTGGAGGCGAACGCGGGGGTCACCATGGCGGCCCACGCCGGCCAGGTGGTGGGCCTGCTCGGCCACAACGGCTCGGGGAAGACCACCATGGTCAACCAGATCGTCGGACTCACCCGACCCGATTCCGGCACGATCACGGTCGGCGGCATCGACGCGACCACCCACCCGGCACTGGCCCGACGCCTGGTGAGCCTGCAGGCGCAGGCCAATGTGCCGATCACCGGCCTGACGCCACGACGTGCCATCGAACTGGTCGGACGCATGCGCGGCGCTCCCGCCCGGGCCATGCGCTCCGGGCACGCGAACTGATCGAGGCCCTCGACATCGGGCCCTGGGCCGACGTCGCCAGCCAGAAGGTCTCCGGCGGGATCGCCCGCCTCACCGCCTTCGCGATGTGCCTGGCCCATCCCGCGCCCCTGGTGGTGCTCGACGAGCCCACCAATGACGTGGATCCGGTGCGCCGCCGGCTGCTGTGGACCCAGATCCGCCGGCTGGCCGACGCAGGCCATGCCGTGCTGTTGGTGACGCACAACGTCCGCGAGACGGAACGCGTCGTTGACCGGCTCGTGGTGCTCAACCACGGTCAGGTGCTGGCCCAGGGCACCCCGGCGACGCTGGTGCACGACCGGGCGGGAATGCTCACCCTCGAGGTGGACCAGGCCCCGGGACAGCCTCCCCACTGGCCCGCGGGCATCACCGCCACCCCGGTGGGTGACCACCGCAGTCGGGCCGTGGTCGCCTCCGACCGCGCGGCCGCGCTCGTCGCGTGGGCAGCCGACGAACTGCGCACCGGCGCCATCGAACGCTACGAGCTGTCACCGGTCTCGCTGGAGGACGCCTACATCGACCTCGTGACCGGCCACCATCCCGCCGCTGCGGGAGCCGACGCCGATCAGCCGGATGCCGCGCCCCTCGACGAGCCCGACACCACCACCGAATCCACCAACGATCCCGCCGCCGGTCAGGAGCACACCGCATGAGCACCATCACGTCCATCCGGGCCACGCCCAACTCCGCCACCACCGGAACGACCATGGCGCCGGCCGGCGTCGCCCGCTGGCGCCAATTCGGGCTGGTGTTCCAGTGGCAACTGCGGCGCAACCTCACCCTGATGCCGCTGTACGTCGTGGTGCAGCTCGTGTTGTCGGTGGCCACGGTGGTCGGCTACGGCCTGTTGATCGGTGATCCGGCGCCAGATGCCGCGCGGTATCTGGTCACCGGGGCCCCGACGATCTCCCTGGTCATGCTCGGCCTCGCGATGACCCCGCAGTTCGTGGCGCAGTCACGCACCGAGGGCAGCCTCGACTGGATGCGGGCCCTGCCCATCTCGCGTCCCGTCTTCCTCCTGGCCGACCTGGCGGTGTGGACGATGGTGGCCCTGCCCGGGCTGGTCCTGTCGATCATCGTCGGCGCCCTGCGCTTCCACCTCGACCTGTCGATGAGTTGGCTCATCGTGCCCGCCGCCCTGCTGATCGCCCTCACCTCGGCGTCGATCGGATATGCCATTGCCAATCTGTGTCCCCCGACGCTGGCCCAGCTCATCAGCCAGGTGCTGGTGTTCGTGATCCTGCTGTTCTCGCCGCTGAGCTATCCGGCCGACCGGCTCCCGCAGTGGGGTCAGGCCGTGCACCACTGGCTGCCGCTTGAGTCCATGGGCGAGATCATGCGCCACACGATCCTGTCCGCCGACTTCGCGGCACCACTGTCTGCCTGGCTGCTGTTGGCTGCCTGGTGTGCGGCCGCGGTGGCCGGTGCCTCCTGGGCCCTCGGGCGGCGAAGCTGAGTAACGCCTGAACGCCGGGCCACCGTGAGCTGCACCTGAATCAGCTGAGAATGCCCTGAACCCTCAAACCCGCACCCTGAACCTCAACCTTGCGTTGAACCCGAGGGGTGCGGGTTGGACGCGCACCCCGACCACTGCACCCCGCGGGGCGCCCCTGTGACGACCATGGTCTGATTCACGCCTGAAATCACTCCCCGCCGGGGTGGAGAACCACGTCAACGCGGCCGTGGATCACATCGGGCGTCGAAAAACAACCCCCCATTTCCCCAACCCTCAACCTGATCCTGCACTGTTGTCGGGTTTGCTGAGAGCCGCCTAAGCTGCCGCACGTTGTCCCAGTTGGGGCGTGGCCTGCTGCATACGGGGCCGGGAAAGACGCCTCACCTGGGATGACGCGGACCATTGGACACGGCCTTTCCGGCCGCGGGAAGGACCAGACGTGAATCCCTTCGTCAAGACGGCGCGCGTGGCTATCACCTCGACGCTGGTGGCAGGCTCGCTCGCCACTGCCAGCCTCGTGTTTGCACCACTTGCACAGGCCGATTACTCCCCCCTTGCGGCCACCGCCACGGTGAATGTGCGCCAGGGCCCCGACACCTCCAGCTCGGTGCTGGCGACGCTCTCGTCGGGTGACACGGTCACCCAGCGGGGAGCCGAACAGGACGGCTGGCTGCCGATCACCTACAACGGCGCCAACGCGTGGATCCAGGCGCAGTACGTGGCCTCCACCACGGCCGCCACCCAGAAGGACCAGATCTCCACCGCCGAGCTCACGGCCGATGCCTATGTGCGCACCGCGGCCAATGCGAACGCCTGGGTGTTGGGCACGGCCCACACCGGCGACAAGGTGGGCATCACCGGCCAGGCCAGCGGCGACTACACGCCGGTGAACTTCTACGGCCGCGCCGGTTGGATCGCCACCAAGCTGCTCAGCGCGGCCGACGCCTCGGTGACATCGATCAAGATCACCACCGCCATCTCGAGCGACTACCTGTGGGTGCGTGGTGGCGAGAGCACCGCGGCCCAGTCCATCGGCATGCTCTACCCGGGTGACCGGGTGGACGTGACCGGCGATCCCGTCGGCGGGTGGGTGCCGATCAACTTCAACGGCAAGACCGCCTTCGTGGCCGCGAACTACTCGCGCTATCTCACTGATCCCACCGTGGTCACGCTGTCGACGAAGACCGACGTCACCAACAAGGACACGGCCACCTCGACGGGCACCGATTCCTCGACGGCCGGCGGCTCGACCGCCACCACCCCGACCACCACGGCGCCAACCACCACCGCTCCTGCAACCAAGCCGACGACCACGCCCCCGGCCACGACGCAGGCCGCTGCGTCCACGAAGTACACGACGGCCGACGTCAACGTGCGCGTGGGACCCGGCATCGACCAGCAGCCGGTGACGGTGCTCAAGGAGAACTCGCAGGTGGCCGCCACCGGCAAGACCAGTGGCGACTGGACCGAGGTCAGCTACGACGGCGCCTCGCGCTGGATCAGCAGCCAGTACCTCTCGGACACCAAGCAGGCCGAGGCACCCGCCCCGGCACCTGCGCCCGATCCGACGCCCGCCGGCCCCACCGGAAGCCGGTGGACCACGGCGGCACTGAACGCCTATGGCAGCTCCACCCAGCCCAAGCCGGCCACCACGGTGGTGCCCGAGGGCACCCAGGTGGAACTGACCGGCAAGCAGGCCGATGGACGCTCGGAGTACACGTGGAACGGCACGACCTATTGGTCGGCCACCGAATACCTCGGCACCAATGCGCCGGCCACGAACACCTCAGCGAACACCGCCAAGCCGGGCGCCAACGCGGTGGAGACGGCGATCAACTTCGCGATGTCGAAGCTCGGTGGCCCCTATGTCTGGGGCGGCACCGGTCCGGTGGGCTATGACTGCTCCGGACTGATGCAGGCCGCGTACGCGGCGGCCGGCGTCACCCTGCCGCGCGTCACCTGGGACCAGGTGAATGCCGGCAAGCAGGTGTCGGTCGGCGACCTGCAGCCGGGCGACCTGGTGTTCTTCTATGACAACGGCCACGTGGGCATGTACATCGGCAACGGCAACATCGTCAACGCCCTCAACGAGGACGCCGGCATCGTGGTGACCCCGATCAGCTATATGCCGATCTCGGCTGCCGTCCGGATCGCCTGAGCCACCACCCCCGACGGATCGGATTCCCCGGCAGGTCGGTAGCGCGGGGATCGGTGACGGGCTCCCGGGCGGGTTTTACCCCCCGGCCCCCGAACCGGTACCATGATCCGGCAGGTCCCCATCGTCTAGCGGCCTAGGACCCCACCCTTTCAAGGTGGTAACACGGATTCGAATTCCGTTGGGGATACGCATGGCGGGGGCCCGGGCCTTGGTCCGGGCCCTTCGTCGGGCAAGGAGTCGGGCAGCAGGCAGGCCAAGTTCCTCGCTTTGTGTTCTGACTGCAAGGCACGCTATAGTTTCAAAGCCCGCTCAGGCAGGCTGAACAACTGAACAGCAGGACAAGAAACATCGAAGACAAGTCAACACAGTGAAGACAAATCAACACAGTATGGCCCCGTAGCGCAGTTGGTTAGCGCGCCGCCCTGTCACGGCGGAGGTCGTGGGTTCGAGTCCCATCGGGGTCGCTTTTCGTGACCTGGCCAGGTAGCTCAGCTGGTAGTAGCGTGCGCCTGAAAAGTGCAAGGTCGGCGGTTCGACCCCGCCCCTGGCCACATCTCGTCGTAACCATCATTTCGGTTGCGGCGTTTTTTGTTGCCCGGACGCCCCTGAGGTCCTGCGGCCCTCCCGCGTCCGCATCCCCGGTCGCACTGCTGTGCCGGCTTGGCGCTGCTCCCCCGGCCTGTGTGCCCTCCCGGCCCTTGCGGGGCTCACTCTTGCAGGACTCACTGCGTGGCGGCGACGTCGCCCTTCCCGTCGGACTCCTGTGGGGTGCCGGGCACCGCAGGATCGGCGGCAGCGGCGGGCCGTCCCAATCGCTGCCAGTAGAGCGCGCCGGCCCCCTCGGGACGCACATAGGCATCAAGCCAGCGATCGATCTCATCGAAGATGACCTCGCGTACCGGCGCCCGTGACAGCATCACATCGTGCACGGCGCCGCGCACCCTCCTGATGGTCACCAGGTCGCCCAGGTGCAGGGCGGCGGCCCCGATGCGTCGCACGTCGAGCACGAGGTCGGAGCCGTGCATGTCGTCGTTCCAGGTGCGCGAGAAATCGCTGCGCGTGCTGATGAGGGTGAGCACGGGCGTATCGATGTGCAGGCCCTTCGCCACCGCGCCCTGGCCGGCCAGGATGGCTCGTCCCCAGCCGAAGCGCGGCACGAACGCCGGGTTCGACTTGAAGTCGGTGTCCCAGTTCCATTCGCCCTCGCCACTGACGTGCAGCGCACGCTTGTACAGCCCCAGGTCGGTGATGGCCAGCTCCATGAGTGGGTTGATCGCGGCCACGGCCCCCGCCAACGGCGCCATCACCCGCCAGAACACCGGCGAGCCCTGCATGTCGAGCCATGGCGAGTTCAACAGCATGCCGTTGAGCAGGCCCGGACGCTCCGCTGCCCACAGCGCGCCCACCAGTCCCCCGGTGGAATGCCCCATGAAGGTGATCGGCACCCCGGGATGGTCGTGCCTGATCAGCTCCACGCTGTGGTCAAGCTCCTGGTAGTAGTCGCGCAGGTCGGAGACATAGCCCGCGTACAGGCCCTCGTGGAGGTTGCGGCCATAGCGGCGCAGGTCGACCGCATAGAAGTCGAAGCCGTGGGCGTCGAACCAGTCGGCCACGTGGGCCTGGAAGAAGTAGTCGTCCCAGCCGTGCAGGTAGAGCACTGCGCGCTCGTGGCGCGGGGCACCCCGACGCACCAACGTGGCGGTCAGTGGACCCTCGGGCTCATTGTCCAGGCGCTTGGCACCGGGGATCACCCAGGTGTGTGCCTGATAGCCCGTCACCAGCAGATCGGGAAGCCATGCCGTCATGGGTCCATCCTGCCTCTCGGCGACGCGCGACGCACCATGACCCCACCCGACGCCCGTCCCGGCATACCCAGCTCCCGCAGGAGTTGTGGGCACGCCGGAACCGGGCGTCGAAAAATGGGTTGACGGAAGTGATGGGAACACTCGCCCGAAGGCTCAGGTGTGCAAGGATGCGACCCTTTGTCGGGATCGTGCTTCCTGCACTCGTCCCCCATCAACCGGGTCCATGAACTGGCCCGGCGCTGCTCAGTCGCTCAGCGGTGCTTCTCGTCGTCGGCAGCGCCTGCATCGGCACTGTCCGGGTCGTACTGCTTTGCGAGATCCAGATAGTTGTCCGGAATGGCATCGTGACCCTGATCATCCGGGTCATGAGCACTCTCGCCTCGGAGTTCTCGCTCCAACGAAGCGAAGTCAGTCTGCACCGGGCGGTACTTCAAATCCCGGGCTACCTTGGTCTGCTTCGCCTTTTGCCGGCCGCGCCCCATATGGGTCGACCCCCTCGCTTATCTCACGCGGCTCTGCCGCGGCACCAATGGTTCATTCGTGATGCCAAGGCTACCCAATGGATCGCATCCGGACCAATCTGACCGAACGTTTGGACGAATTTGCCGTGACGGTGCCGCTGCGCTAGGCGCCGGATCCGTGGGACGTGCCCCGGAACGGCCGCCTCCCGGGGCAGTCGGTTCCCGGGGTGGCCGGTTATCGGGGCGGCCGGTTCTCAGGACAGCGGGTGCGAACCGGACAACTCCACGGTGGCCGGCTGCCCGGGGGTGGCACTCACCTGTCCGCATGCCCAGCTGTTGAGGCCCAACTCGTCGAGCACCCGCTGCGCGGCGTCCACCTGGTCGGGCGGCAGCAGGGCGACCATGCCGACGCCCATGTTCAGGGTGGCCTCGATGTCGGCCTGGCTGATGTCGCCGGTGGCCTGTACGAGCTCGAAGATGCCGGCCGGACGCCACGTGGCGCGGTCGACGTCCACCCGCATGCCCTGCGGCACCACCCGCACCAGGTTGGCGGCCAGCCCGCCACCGGTGATGTGGCTCATCGCGTGCACGCTCACCCGGTCGAGCAGCTTCATGACCTGACCGGCATAGACATGGGTGGGTTCCAGCAGTTCCTCGCCCAGCGTGCGACCCAACTGGGGAATCGTCGCGTCCAGCGACAGCCCGCCCTCGTCCAGCAGCACATGGCGCACCAGCGAGTAGCCGTTGGAGTGCAGGCCACTGCTGGCCATCGCCAGAGCCACGTCTCCGGGCTGCACCCGGTCGGGGCCCAGGAGCTCATCGGCCTCCACCACGCCGGTGGTTGCGCCGGCAATGTCGTATTCATCGGGCTCCATGAGTCCCGGATGCTCGGCCGTCTCCCCGCCCAGCAGCGCGCAGCCGGCCGACACGCACGCGTCGGCGATGCCCTCCACCACCGCGGCTATGCGCTCGGGCACGACGTGGCCGCAGGCGATGTAGTCGGTGAGGAACAGGGGCTCGGCACCGCAGACGACCAGGTCGTCCACGAGCATGCCCACCAGGTCCCAGCCGATCGTGTTGTGCACGCCCATCGCCCGCGCGATCGCCACCTTGGTGCCGACCCCGTCGGTGCTGGTCGCGAGCAGCGGATGGCGGTATGCGGCCAGCTTCGAGGCGTCGAACAGGCCGGCGAACCCACCAATGCCGCCCAGCACCTCGGGGCGCTTGGTGCGGGCCACATGGGCCTTCATCAGCTCAACGGCCGCGTCGCCGGCCTCGATATCGACGCCTGCGCGTGCGTAGGCGGAGTCACTCATGAAGCTTCCTTATGGTTGATGCGATCGAATTCGACATTCTCATAGCCGCCGCAGGCCGGTGCCTCGGGGGCGTCCAGGCCCATTTCGGCGGACTGTCCCGGGGGCACCTCGATGGGATAGATGCCATCGAAGCAGGCGCGGCACAGGTTGTCCTTGGGCACGTGGGTGGCCTGGATGAGGCCCTCAAGGCTCACATAGCTCAGCGAGTCGGCCCCGATCGAGCGGCAGATCTCGTCGTTGGTGAGGCCGGGGGCGATCAGCTGCGCACGGGTCGCGAAGTCCAGCCCGTAGAAGCACGGCCACTCCACCGGCGGCGATGAGATGCGCACATGCACCTCGGCAGCGCCGGCCTCGCGCAGCATGCGCACGAGCTGACGCTGGGTGTTGCCGCGCACGATCGAATCGTCCACGACCACGAGCCGCTTGCCCTCGATCACATCGCGCAGCGGATTGAGCTTGAGTCGGATGCCGAGGTTGCGCAGCGTCTGGCTGGGCTGGATGAAGGTGCGTCCCACGTAGTTGTTCTTCACCAGCCCCATGCCGAAGGGGATGCCCGACTCGGCGGCATAGCCAATGGCTGCCGGCACACCCGACTCGGGCACCGGGATCACCAGGTCGGCATCGGCCGGGGCCTCACGGGCCAGGATCTTGCCCACCTTGACGCGCACATTGTGGATGCGACGCCCGGCGATCACCGTGTCGGGACGGGCCACATACACATATTCGAAGATGCAGCCCTTGGGACGGGCCGGGGCGAACCGACGCGAACGCAGGCCGGCGGCGTCGATCGCGATCATCTCGCCGGGCTCGATCTCGCGCACGAAGGTGCCGCCCACGATGTCGATCGCGGCGGTCTCGGAGGCGACCACCCAACCCGAGTGGAGGCGTCCGAGCACCAGGGGACGCACCCCCTGGGGATCACGGGCGGCGAACAGCGTGTTCTCGTTCATGAACACCAGGCTGAAGGCGCCCACCAGCTTCGGCAGCAGCTCCATCGCGACGTCCTCGAGGGGCTCGTCGTAGCTGGCCATGATGGTGGTGACCAGCGAGGTGTCGTTGGTCGAGTCCATCGACGACTTGTGGGGCACCTCGCCACCCACGCCGACGCGCGCCCTGGCGAAGGCCTCGAGCTCGTCGGTGTTGGTCAGGTTGCCGTTGTGGGCCAGGGCCAGGCCGCCGCTGGGCGTCGGCTTGAACGTCGGCTGGGCGTTCTTCCACACCGACGCACCGGTGGTCGAATAGCGGGTGTGGCCGATGGCCAGATCGCCGCGCAGCGAGTTCAGGGTGGACTCGTCGAACACCTGGCTGACCAGCCCCATGTCCTTGAACACCATGATTCGTTGGCCATTGCTCACTGCCATGCCCGCGGACTCCTGGCCGCGGTGCTGCAGGGCATACAGGCCGTAGTAGACGAGCTTCGACACCTGCTCGCCGGGAGCGAAGACTCCGAAGACACCGCACTCGTCGTGCGGGACGTCGTCATGCTCAGCATCGGTTTGGGACTCAGGGCTCACCGGGCAGCCCGGACGCAACTCCACGCGCTCAGCCTACCGTGCTCGTCGGCACGCGCCCCAAAGCCCAGAGCGGACAAGACGTGGCCGCGGGCCGCCATGACGGCCCGCGGCGGTGCCGGAGACCTCAGCGCATGTAGACCGACGCGCCATTACCACCGGTGCAGGTGGTGATCGCCCGGGCGTCCATATTGCAGTTCATGGTGTAGGTCTGCCCGGTCGTCGAGCTGGTGGCCTGCACGGTGGCGGCCTGGCCGAAGCTGCCCGAACGCAGATAGGCATCGGCCACGGCGGTGGCGAAGTCGCAGGTGGTGGCCGAGTTGGCGGCGATGCTGGCACCGCACATCTTGGCGGCACCCGCCGGGAAATCAGCCAGGTTGGAGACGCCCGAGGGCGTTGCGGACGCACTGGCGGTGGCCGATGCGCTCGGCCGTGCCGAGGTGGCCGTCGGGGCCGCGCTCGTGGTGGTCGGGGTGGGCGTGGCCGTCGCACTGGGCGTGGGGGTGGCCGAGGCCACCGGGCTGGAACTGGGGCTCGGGGTCGACGACGACTTGAGCACCCCGTCGAAGGCGCCCAGCAGCCAGGCGACGACCAGCGCGGTGATGATCAGCAGGTGCACCGCCCAGGTGAAGATGAAGCTCAACCAGTAGGTGGCGCGCGGGAATCCGCGATCGTGGGCCCGCCCTGCGCTCACCGCGGCGGCGATCGCCCCGAAGGGCCCCAGGAAGAGGGTCACCAGGATCGTGGGAATGCGGCTGGGACGCTTGTCGTCGGGGTCGGGATCGTCCTCGTTCACCACCGGGATCGGGGCGGTGTCGCCCATGCCCGGCGGCGGGTAGCCCGGGTAGCTGCCGTCCGGTTGGCCGCCCCGGTACGCGCCGCCGTACTGGTTCGCGCCATAGGGATTCGCCCCGCCCCGATAGGGATCGTTCCGATACGGATCGCCGGCGGTCGGGTCGTCAGACATGCCGCTTCCTTCCTGTCGCCACTGTCCTGCTGCCGCCACGGCCCTGCTGTGGCGGCCGAGCTGTTCCTCCCGGGTTGGGAAAGGTTGCCTCCGGGTGGGGCCATTCCGTCCCAAACCTACGGCATGGGGGCGTCGCGGTCGCGTTCCGCGGCGGGCCGGGCACGATTCGCCGGCCCCACGAACCCACCGGATCCCCCGCCCAGCGCTCGTGCGTCCCGCCGGCAGGCATGCGCATCGTGGGCCGCGATTGCCCCACTAGGCTAAGCAGCATGATCGCGATCGTCACCGTCACCGGTCTGGATCACACGGGAATCGTCGCTGCTGTGAGCACGCGACTGTGTGAGCTGGGCATCAACATCCTCAACATCACCCAGACCATCATGGGCGACTACTTCACCATGATCATGCAGTGCGAGCTCGACGAGTCGCGCCACGGCATCGGCGAGGTTGCCGACGAGCTGCGTCGCACCGGTGAGTCGACGCAGGTGGACGTGCGCGTGCAGTCCGAGGCCATCTTCCACGCGATGCACGAGCTGTAAGCCATGGACACCACACACGACATCCTCGAGACCATCGAGATGATCGAGGACAACCGCCTCGATATCCGCACCGTGACCATGGGCATCTCGCTGCTCGACTGTGCCGACCACGACCCCAGGGTGGCCCAGCGCAAGATCTACGACCGCATCACCCACCAGGCACGCGACCTGGTGACCACGGCCCAGGGCATTGAGACCGAGTTGGGCATCCCGATCATCAACAAGCGCATCACGATCACGCCGATGTCGATCGTCGCCGCCGGGTCGGAGGTGGACGACTACACCGGCTTCGCCGAGACCCTCGACCGCGCCGCCAAGGAAGTGGGCGTCGACTTCGTCGGCGGCTTCTCGGCGCTCATGTCGAAGTCAAGCACCGCCGCGGACCGCCGCCTGCTCGACTCGATCCCCGCCGCCCTGGCGGCCACCGACGTGGTCTGTTCGTCGATCAACATCGGCTCGACCAAGGCCGGCATCAATATGACGGCGGTGGCACGCACCGGAGAGGTGATCCAGGAGCTCGCGCAGGCCACCGACGGCATCGGCTGCTCCAAGTTCGTGGTCTTCTGCAATGCGGTGGGCGACAATCCGTTCATGGCCGGCGGCTTCCACGGCGTGGAGGAGGGCGACTGCTGCATCAACGTGGGCGTCTCGGGCCCCGGCGTGGTGAAGCGGGCCCTCGACAAGGTGCCCGAGGCCACCTGGGGCGAGATGTCGGAGACCATCAAGAAGGCCGCCTTCAAGATCACCAGGATGGGCCAGCTGGTGGGCACGATGGCCGCCGAGCGGCTCAACGTCGACTTCGGCATCGTCGACCTGTCGCTGGCACCCACCCCCGCCGTGGGCGATTCCGTGGCGGAGATCATCGAGACGATGGGCGTCGGCACGGTGGGCGGCCATGGCACCACGGCCGCGCTCGCGCTGCTCAACGACGCCGTGAAGAAGGGCGGGCTGATGGCCTGCTCGCACGTCGGTGGGCTGTCGGGATCGTTCATCCCGGTCAGCGAGGACGCCGCCATGATCGATGCGGTGCGGTCGGGTTCGCTGAGCCTTGCCAAGTTGGAGGCGATGACCGCAATCTGCTCGGTGGGGCTGGACATGATCGCCATTCCGGGCGACACCCCGGCGTCGACCATCTCGGGCATCATCGCCGACGAGGCCGCGATCGGCATGATGAACAACAAGACCACCGCCGTGCGCGTGATCCCCGTGCCGGGCGCTACTGTCGGCGACGAGATCGACTTCGGCGGCCTGATGGGCCGTGCACCGGTGATGGCGGTCAACCCGTCGAGCGCCGAACACCTGATCAGCCGCGGCGGACGCCTTCCGGCGCCGGTGCACAGCTTCCGCAGCTGACATGGCCGCCCGGTTGATCCAGCACTCCCCCGATCCAGGAAGCAGGCATTCGGTCCCGATGCTCATCGCGATGGCAGGACTCCGCGCAACCGGCAAGAGCGAGCTCGCCGAACAGCTGGCCACCCGCATGAAGGCGGTGCTGGTGCAGGTGGACGCCCTGGAGGAGGCCATCATCGGGGCCGGCATCTGGCGCAATGAGGCCACCACCACGGCCGCCTATGACGCGGCGGCGGCAGTGGCGCGGGCGAACCTGCGCAATGGCCTCGATGTGATCGTCGATGCCGCCAACTACAAGGCCGAGACCCGTGCCCTGTGGGTGGGCCTGGCCGATGAGCTGCACGTGGACCACATGTTCCTGGTGACCACCTGCTCCGACCAGGCCGAGCACCAGCGTCGCATCGAACACCACCGCGCCAACGGTGACGGCAGTCAGCTCACCTGGGAGCAGGTGATCGAGCGCAACATGAAGACCGCCTTCTGGGGCGACGAGCCGCGACTGGCCATCGACACCTCGAAGGGGCTCGATGTGGACCACGTGATGGCCCTGGTGGCCAGCTTCGCCAGCGACAACCAGCCGGTGCGCATCAGCAAGGGCCCCCGACGCGGCGCGCGGCGGGCCCAGGCCTGATCACCCGCCGGTCCCGGCGTCCCGGGTCTGGCGCGTTTCCGGGACGGGGACGTCGGCGTTCAGCTCAGGCCGATGATGGTGCCGTCCGCCTCGATGTCCATGCCGGCCGCCGCGGGATGCCTGGGCAGGCCCGGCATCGTCATGATGTTGCCGGTGAAGGCCACCACGAACCCGGCCCCGGCCCGCACCGACAGCTCACGCACCGTGATCTCGAATCCGGTGGGGGCACCCAGCAGGTGCGGATCGTCGCTGAAGGAGTACTGGGTCTTGGCGATGCACACCGGCAGCCCGCCGAAGCCGGCCTTGGTGAGCCGGGCCAGCTGAGATTCCGCCAGCGAGGTGAAGTGCACCGAGTCGGCCCGGTAGATCTCGCGGGCCACCCGCTCGATGCTGGCCCGCAGTCCCTGCTCGGGACGGTACAGGGGCTGGAAGCGGGCCGGCTGCGTGGGATGCTCGCACATCTCGACCACCGCGTTGGCCAGCTCGATGCCGCCGTCCGCACCCTTGGCGAAGACCTCTGAGTCGACCACCCTGACGCCCATCGCCGTGCAGCGTTCGCGTACCAGGGCCAGCTCGGCCTCGGTATCGGCGGGGAAGCGGTTGATGGCCACCAGCACCGGCACGCCGTAGCTGCGCAGGTTCTCCACGTGGCGTTCCAGGTTGGCCATCCCCCGGCCCAGGGCGTCCAGGTCCTCGGTTCCCAGCTCCTTGACGCCCTGCCCGCCGTTGTACTTCAGGGCTCGCACGGTGGCGACCAGCACCGACCCGTCGGGCTGGAAGCCGGCCGAGGGACAGACGATGTCGAAGAACTTCTCGGCGCCCAGGTCGGCACCGAAGCCGGCCTCGGTGATCGTGTAGTCGCCCAGCTTGAGTGCCATGCGGGTGGCCAGCACCGAGTTGCAGCCGTGCGCGATGTTGGCGAAGGGGCCGCCGTGCACGATGGCGGGGGTGTTGTCGATGGTCTGCACCAGGTTGGGCTTGATGGCGTCCTTCAGCAGCAGGGCCATGGCACCGGTGGCCTCCAGCTGTTCGGCGGTGACGGCGTCGAAGTCGCCGTTGTAGGAGGTGACGATGCGGGCCAGGCGGGCCTTCAGGTCGTCCATGCCGGCGGTGAGGCACAGGATGGCCATCACCTCGCAGGCCACGGTGATGTCGAAGCCGCTCTCGCGGGGCACGCCGTCGGAACGCTTGCCCAGCCCGATGACGATGTTGCGCAGGGCGCGGTCGTTCATGTCGAGCACCCGACGCAGTTCCACGCGCTGGGAGTCGATGCCCAGGGGGTTGCCCTGGTGCAGGGAGTTGTCGAGCAGGGCACACAACAGGTTGTTGGCGGCCCCGATCGCCTCCATGTCGCCGGTGAACTGCAGGTTGAGGTCGTCCATCGGCAGCACCTGGGCGTAGCCGCCCCCGGCCGCGCCGCCCTTGATGCCGAACACGGGGCCCAGGGAGGGTTCGCGGATGGTGGTGATGGCCTTCTTTCCCAGCCGGTTCAGGGCCATCGACAGGCCGATGTTCGTGGTGGTCTTCCCCTCGCCGGCAGGCGTGGGGTTGATGGCCGTGACGAGCACCAGCTTGCCGTCGGGACGATCGGCGATGCGATCGAGCAACGACAATGACAGCTTTGCCTTGTCGCGCCCGTAGGGGTCATATTCCTCGGGCTGGATGCCCAGCGCCTCAGCCACCTGCGAGATGGGCTTGAGCGTTGCTTCCATTGCGATCTCAACATCGGACTTCATCGCGTATGTCCCCCTGGTTCGCCGTCAACCGGTCAGCACCAATCGATATGCCTGATTCTCGTGGATCGGCGGGGTGCGGGCAACCGCACGACGCCGATTGGGGCGGTGGCGCGCCACGAGCGGAGCGCGGTTATCGCTGCCCGCTGGTCCCGGGGCGATCCGCCCGACCCTCCGCAGGGCCGCTGGGACCCCGCTTCGGACCGTGCGAGGGGGCGCCCGGGTGGGCGTCACGCCAGTCGGACAGCGCCTGTTCGGCGTCCAACAGGGAGATCACCACGCGCGGCTGGGTGGCCGGATTCAGGTTGGCGTCCCTGATGCGCTCGTTGAGGGCGTCGATGATCTGGCGTGCCTGCTGTTCGGTGGGCACATTGGCCAGCGTGCGGGCGATCCGGGCCTTCTCACGCCGTAGTTGCAGGGGTGGGGGCAGGATGGCGGACAGATCCTCGCGCTCCAGGCGCTCCTGGATCCAGCTCTTCTGCTCGCCGGGACGCCCCAGCTTCACCGGCTTGCCGCGCAAGGGGTTGTCGGCGAAATCGCCACGCTCCAACGCCTCGCGGATCAGCCGGTCTGGATAGCTCTCGTAGCGAGGGGTGAAGTCCTCGGCCATCAGCGGGCCAGGCGGTCGAGCAGCAGCGCCTCCGACGCCGCAGCCTTGCGCCAATCGCCCAGGTGCAGCGACTCGTCGATGCCGTGCATCCGCGAATGCGGGTCGCTGACGGCGGTACCCAGGATCGTCGCCTGCGGGAAGGCCCGCTGGAAGCTGGCGATCATGCCGATGGATCCGCCGGTGCCGTTCAGCACCGGTTCGGTGCCCCATGCCGTGGCGAAGGCCGCCCGTGCCTCCTCGGCAATGGGGCCCTCGAAGGGAAGGCTCGCCGGCTCCCCCGCCTCGGCGTTCGACAGGGTCACCCTGGCGCCCCACGGGGCGTGGGAGCGCAGATGGGCGAACAGCTTCTCCCGGGCATTCTCGGCGGTGTCGCCGGGTGCCACGCGCAGGCTCACCCGCGCGCTTGCGGAGGGAATGAGCACATTGGAGCTGACGGCGATCGGCGTGGTGTCGAGCCCGATCACCGAGATGGACGGCTTGTTCCACATGCGGTCGACGAAGGAGTCGTCGCCGATGAATTCCACGCCGTCGAGCACGCCGGTCTCCGCACGCATCCGCGCGTCGGGGTATTCGAGCTGCTCGGGGGCATGGCCGCTGACCAGGCCCTCGACGGCGACATTGCCGCGCTCGTCGTGCAGCGTCGCCATCAGGCGGCACAGTGCGGTGAGCGCATCGGGTGCGACACCGCCGTATTCGCCGGAATGGATCGCGTGGTCGAGGGTGCTCACCTGCACCACGCAGTCGACGACGCCGCGCAGCGAGGTGGTGAAGGCCGGCGTGCCGACCTCCCAGTTCCCGCAGTCGCAGATGAGGTAGGCATCGGCCTCCAGCTCGTCGGTGTACTTGTCGAGCAGCGCGTCGAGGCTCGGCGAGCCGATCTCCTCCTCGCCCTCGAACAGCACCGTGACGCCGACCGGCGGCTTGCCCTTGAAGGCCCGCAATGCCGCCAGGTGCACGCCCAGCCCGCCCTTGTCGTCGGCGGTACCGCGTCCGTACAGGCGTCCGTCACGTTCGACGGCGACGAACGGATCGGAGGTCCAGGCGTCGAGGTCCCCGGTGGGCTGCACGTCGTAGTGGGAGTACAGGCAGACGGTGGGCTTGCCCTCGGGTGCCGGGTAGTGCGCCAGCACGGCGGGCTTGCCGCCGGCCTCGATGATGCGCACATCGTCCCAACCCAGCATCTTCAGGTAACCGACCAGTTGATCGGCCATCGCGGTGATGTCGCCGGCATGGGCAGCCTGCGAACTCACCGACGGGATGCGCACCATGGACCGCAGGTCGTCGAGCACGCCCGGCAGCACCTCGCGAACCTGGTCGATGACTTCCTGATCACGGCCTGACGCCATTGTTCTATGCCCCCTGCATTGCTTCCGGAATGGTTGACTGCCACTGCTGGCGCAGCTCGTCGAGCTGCACGGTGAAGAATCCGCGCGCCTCCAGCAGCTGGTCGCCGCGCACCTCACCGAGCTCGCGGACGGGCACGCCGGCGTCGGCACACAGCGTAGTGAACTCGGCCACCGACTGCGGCGGCAGCGAGACCACCGCCCGCGCCTGCGTCTCACTGAACAGCTCGGCGCACGGGTCGAGGTCAGTGGGCAGGGTGAACGACACGCCATGGTTGCCGTGCAGGCACGACTCCACGAGCGCCACCGCCAGGCCGCCCTCCGACAGGTCGTGGGCGCTGGAGACCAGCTGCTGCTTGGCGGCAGCCTGCAGCACCTTGCCCAGCGCGATCTCGGCGTCGAAGTCGGGGAACGGGGGCAGGCCGCCGAGGTGGTGGCCGTGCATCACGTCCTCCCAGGCGCTGCCGCCGAGTTCCTGCTTGGTGTCGCCGAGCAGCAGCACGGTGTCACCCGCATGGGCGAAGCCCTGGCGGATGCGCAGGCGCACATCATCGATGACGCCGAGCATGCCCACCAGCGGCGTCGGCAGGATGTTGATGCCGTCGGTCTGGTTGTAGAAGCTCACATTGCCGCCGGTGACCGGCACGCCGAGCACCTTGCAGCCGTCGACCAGGCCCTTGATGGCCTCGGTGAACTGCCACATCACCTCCGGGTCCTCGGGGGAACCGAAGTTGAGGCAGTCGGTGATGGCGACGGGCTGGGCGCCGGTGGTGGCCACATTGCGGTAGCTCTCCGACAGGGCCAGTTGCGCGCCGAAATAGGGATTGAGGTAGGCGTAGCGCCCGTTCGCGTCCATCGACAGGGCGACGCCCAGGTTGGTCTGCTCGTCGACGCGGATCATGCCGGAGTCCTCGGGCTGCGAGAGCACCGAGTTGCCACGCACATAGCGGTCGTACTGGCTGGTGGCCCAGCTCTTGTCGGCCAGGTTGGGGCTGGTGGCCACCGCGACGACGGCCTCGGCCAGCGCCGCACCGTCATGGCCGCGGGGAAGGTTGTTGGCGTGGTCGGCCTGCACCCCGTCCAGCCATTCGGGACGCAGCTGCGGGCGGTCGTAGCGCGGGGCGTCGACGGCCACCGTGTTGGGATCGACGTCGACGATGGTCTCGCCGTGCCAGTCGATGATCAGGCGGTCGTCCTCGGTGACCTCACCGACGACGGTGGCCTGGACGTCCCACTTGCCGCAGATCGCCATGAACGCGTCGACGTCGGCGGGTTCGACGACGGCCATCATGCGCTCCTGCGACTCGCTCATGAGGATTTCCTCGGGCGTCATCGTGGGATCGCGCAGCGGCACCAGGTCGAGTTCGCAGTGCATGCCGCCATCGCCGGCGGAGGCCAGCTCGGAGGTGGCGCAGCTGATGCCGGCCGCGCCGAAGTCCTGCAGCGCGGTGACCACGCCGGCATGGAACAGCTCCAGGGTGCACTCGATGAGCAGCTTCTCCATGAAGGGGTCGCCCACCTGCACGCTGGGTCGCTTGGCGGGGCCGTCCGCCTCGAAGGTCTCCGAGGCGAGCACCGAGGCACCACCGATGCCGTCGGCGCCGGTGGCCGCACCGTAGAGGATCACCTTGTTGCCCGAGCCGGTGGCCTTGGCGAAGTGCAGGTCCTCATGGCGCATGACGCCCACGCACAGGGCGTTGACCAGGGGGTTGCCGTAGTAGCTGGAGTCGAAGACCAGTTCGCCGCCGATGTTCGGCAGGCCCAGGCAGTTGCCGTAGCCGCCGACGCCCGCCACGATGCCGGGCAGGGTGCGCTTGGTATCGGCCGAGTGCAGCGGACCGAAGCGCAGGGCGTCCATACAGGCGACGGGCCGCGCGCCCATCGCCATGATGTCGCGCACGATGCCGCCGACGCCGGTTGCCGCGCCCTGATAGGGCTCGACATAGCTGGGGTGGTTGTGCGATTCGGCCTTGAAGGTGATCGCATATCCCTGCCCGATGTCCACCGCACCGGCGTTGTCGCCGATGCCGGCCAACAGCGGGCCGCGCGGGGTGGTCTGCGGCAGTTCGGAGAACCGCTTCAGGTGGATCTTGCTGGACTTGTAACTGCAGTGTTCCGACCACATCACCGAGTACATGGCCAGCTCTGCGCCTGTCGGACGACGATCCAGCAGGTCGCGAATTCTCGCGTATTCGTCTGCCTTGAGGCCAAGGGCCTCCCAGGGCTGCACAACATCGGGGGTCGTACGGGCGTTCTCAACGGTGTCAACCACGGGGACAAATCTACCTGCTGTGCGCACAAGCCGGTTCGCACGCCCGCCGGGGGCGTCCCGGGCGCGATCCGGGCGTGCCCGCAGCCCCATGGAATCGGGCCTTTCCGACTGGGCGGTTAGTTGTGTGTAAGTGGGCACTTGTGCGGGAATGACGCCGCACAAGTGCCCACTCAACGACGTTTCGGCGGTATCCAGGGGCACGGCGCCCGCGCCGTCACCCCCGAGTCCGGCCCGCAGGCCCAGAACCCGCTCATCCACTAGATGGGCAGTTGTGCGGGAATGACGCCGCACAGGTGCCCACCTAACGAGGAATCCGGCGGGAACCGGGGACGAACCCGGCGCCCCGGGGCCGGGACAGCAGCAGGACGGGGCACGGGAGGCCCGCGCATGGCTGGTCACCGCACGAGTCGGCCGTCACTATGCTGAGTTCATGGTGGACCCGGGGGATTCTGAAGGCACGGTGCTGTGCCTTGACGCTGGACAGACCATCACGCGCACCCAATTCCGCAGGAACGGGACGGTGATCGGCGAGTCGGAGCATGCCGGCGTGCTGACCGACCGTCCCCTGCTGCCGCAGCTGGCCACCGCGGTGAGGTCGGGCCTGCATGCCGCTGACAGCACCGTTGACGTTGCGGCCATCGGCGTCTCGGGCCTGGTGGACAACGCCGACGCCAGCGAATTGCTGGACATGCTGGCCGGCACCGGCATTCGCGAGGTGCTGCTGGCACACGATTCGACCACCAGCTACCTAGGCGCGATCGGTGACGAGCTGGGGGCGGTGGTGGCAGCCGGCACCGGTTCGGTGACCCTGGCCGTGGGCGCCACCCGCACCGCACGCGTCGATGGCTGGGGCTATCTGATCGGCGACGCCGGATCCGGCTTTTGGATCGGTCGCGCGGCCCTCGACCGGGCCATGCAGGCCCATGACGGACGCGGGGCACCCACGGCGCTGACCGCCGTGGTGCGACGCGACTTCGACGACCTCGAGGAGGCCTACCTCGAGTTGCAGGCCGACGAGCTGAAGGTGAGTCGCATCGCCGGCTATGCACAGACGGTGGCCGAGCTGGCGGGCACCGACATGGTCTGCCGGCGCATCAGCGAGGAAGCCGCGGATCTGCTGGCGCATGCCGTGTTCGCCGGGTTGCGCCGCGTGGGCCAGGCCGAGCGCGAGGACCCGATGGTGGGCGCGGTGGGCAATGCCTTCCGCAACACGGTGCTGCGCGATCGCTTCGAGCAGGTGCTGCGCGACCAGCTACCCAAGCTCAGGTTCGTCGAGGGCCGGGGCAATGGCCTGGATGGCTGCTACCGGATGACGCTGGTGGCCCCCGACTCTGCACTGCGCCAACGCATCAACCGGGCGACCGCCAGCGAGCGCCCCCAGGACTGAACGAGCCCCGACCAGGACATGCCCGGTCGGGGCCCTTCATCGCGGCGTCCAGTGCGGGGACGCATCATTGTGCGGCGCCTTGCCAATTCAGGACTGGTTGCCAATTCAAGGCCGGTGGCCAATTGCGGGCCGGTGGCCGATGACGGATTGACGGCCAATCAGAGGTCGGTGGGACCGCTCTCGAGTGCCCGCAGGTATTCGCGGCGGTGGCGTCCGGGCTGCACCCCGGTGGGACCGGCGGTGAAGATGCGCTGCACCTGTTGTTGCATATCGGTCATCTGGCGCATGAGGTCGGTGATTTCGCTGACCCGCTGGCGCATATCGTCCAATTCCTTCTCCAGGCCGACGATGCGTCGAATGCCATTCAGGTTGATGCCCTCTTCCTGCGACAGGCGCTGGATGAGGCGCAAGCGCGTGACATCGCGCGGCGAATAGCGTCGCCCACGTCCCTTGGCACGCTTCGGCACGACCAGACCCATCCGGTCGTAGCCACGTAGCGTCTGCGGATGCATGCCCGTCAGGTTGGCGGCCACCGACACCGTGAAGATGGCGGCGTCGGGATCGATCACCTGGGGCAACCAGGGCTCACTCATTGCGCACCTCCTGCGCTAGGCCTCATGGGGCGCCGGGCCAACGGCCCACACCCATACGTCAGGGCGCGTCCATACGTCACGACGCGTCCACATCAGGACTCATCGCTGGTCGCCGCATCACGAGGATTCGGCTCATTGACCACGCCGGCATAGGCCTTAAGAGCCTCGGTGGCCTTCTTGTTCAGGTGGGACGGAACGGACACCTCGATGGTAACCAGCAGGTCACCATGACCGCCCTTGGCCTTGGACACGCCCTTGCCGCGCACGCGGAAGGTGCGCCCCGAGGGGGTGCCCGCCGGGATGCGCAGCCGCACCGAACCGGATGTCAGTGTCGGCACCGAGATCTCCGTGCCCAGCGCGGCCTCCGGGAAGGTGACCGGCACCTTGACGGTGAGATTGTCGCCGGAACGGCCGAACACCCTGTCGGGAGCCACTTGCACCTTCACGTACAGGTCGCCGCGGGGCCCCCCGTTCTCGCCGCTCGCGCCCTTGCCACGCACCCTGATGCGTTGCCCGTCGGTGACGCCGGCGGGAATGCGGATCTGCATGGTGTGCGTACCCTCGGCACGCCCCGAGCCGTGGCAGGCATGGCACGGGTGATCAACGATCAGGCCACGCCCATGGCAGGTCGGGCAGGGCACGGTGGTGCCGTTCATCGACACCTGCACCCCCGATCCCTCACAGGTCGGGCAGACCCGTGGCATAGTGCCCGGCTCCGCGCCGGTGCCATGGCACACGGGACAGGGGTCGTCACTGAGCATGCGCAGCTTCACGGTGGTGCCTTCCACGGCGTCCCTGAAGCTGATCGAGGCCTGACCTTCCACATCCGCCCCGCGCCGCGGCGTCGCGTTGACGCGCGTGCTGGTGCCGGTGCCGCCCTGACCGAACAGACCACCCAGGATGTCACCCAGGCCTCCTGCGCCCATCGAGCCGGCACCGCCCATGTTGCGGAACAGGTCATTGACGTTGACACCCGGCCCGCCGCCCTGGGCGCTGCGATTGAACCGGAAGCCACCGGGACCACCCGGCCCGCCCAGAGAGCGCGTCTCGTCGTATTCCTTGCGCTTCGCTGGATCACTCAGAACATCATTGGCCTCGGACGCCTGCTTGAAACGCTCCTCGGCCTTCTTGTCACCGGGATGCTGATCAGGATGGTTCTCGCGCGCAATCTTGCGGAAGGCCTTCTTGATCTGCTCGGGCTTGGCGTTCTTGGGCACGCCCAACACCTTGTAATAGTCCTTCTCCAGATAATCCTTGGTGCTCATCGGCGCCCCCTTTCAGTGTTGTGGTCTTATTGAATTGTGGTGCGACAGGTGCCGCCGGCGCCTATGCGTCGGGCGCCTTGTCGTCACCGGATGCATTATCGTCCTGGTCTGCGATGGTGTCGTCACCGGCGGGCTCGCCATTGGGAACCGACACCGCGACGCGTGCCGGACGGATCAGGCTGTCGCCCACCCGCACGCCTTTCTGCATGACCTCGTGGATGCGCATCTCGCCGGTGCCCGGGGTGGGCACTTGGTACATGGCCTCATGGAAGCGCGGATCGAACTCTTCGCCGGCCTGCCCGAAGATCACCAGGCCATGCTTGGCGGCCAAGCTCTCCAGCTCATCGGCCACCAGCTTGAAGCCGCCGGTCAGCTCACCATGAGCCTCGGCCTGGTGAATCGCGTCCAGCACGGGGATCAGGTCGCGCACCACCGACTCGACGCCCTTCGCACGCGCCACGTCACGGTCACGATCGACCCGCTTCTTGTAGTTCACATATTCGGCCTGCAGGCGCTGCAGGTCCTCGGTGCGCTCAGCGGCCAGGGCTTTCGCCTGACCCAAGGCATCGTGGGCGGCATTGGCGCGGGCGCCGGCAGCTGCTTCCTTGGCGGTGCCATCGGCCGTCTTGGCGAGAAACTCTTCCGGGGTGAGGTTCGAGAAGTCGCCCTCGGGCTGCTCGTCGCCGTTGCCCTCGGCTGGCTTGTCCGTCATATCTGTGAATACTCCTGTCCGCGACCCGAATCGCGGAATCGCTAGCGTGGTGTCCCACCCCGTCAAGGTAGTGGGACGGATGCCCGTGTGCCGCCCTGGTCGGGGCGGCACACGGGCGGATGGCAGAGCCACGTGCCCTCAGGCGCGGACCCCACCATGGCAACTCACTTGGAGTCGTCCTTCTTGTCCTCATCATCGACGATCTCAGCATCGACGACATCGTCGTCATTGCTGGAGGCCTCGCCCGAGGCGGGGGCACCCTGCTCACCGGCCGCGGCACCTGCCGCCTGCTGCTGCTGGGATGCCTCGTATACCGCCTGGCCCATCGCCGACGCCTTCTGGTTCAGGTCGTCCATGGCGGCCTTCACCTCATCGTCGTTATCGGTGCCCTTGAGGGCCTCCTTCAACTTCGCAACGGCCTCGACGACCGGCTGCTTGACGTCGTCGGACAGCTTGTCGCCGTTCTCATCGAGCAACTTGTCGGTGCGCAGCGTCAGCATGTCTGCCTCATTGCGCATGTCAACCGACTCGCGACGCTTCTTATCGGCCTCCTCGTTGGCCTCGGCGTCCTTCACCATCTTGTCGATCTCGTCCTTGCTCAGGGCCGACCCTCCGGTGACAGTCATCGACTGCTCCTTGCCGGTGGCGGTGTCCTTCGCGTAGACGTGCACGATCCCATTGGCGTCGATATCGAAGGTGACCTCGATCTGCGGGACGCCGCGGGGCGCCGGCATGATGCCGGTGAGCTCGAAGTTGCCGAGCGACTTGTTGTCGCGGGCGAACTCACGCTCACCCTGGTACACCTGGATCATCACCGACGGCTGGTTGTCCTCGGCCGTGGTGAAGATCTCCGACTTCTTGGTGGGGATCGTGGTGTTGCGCTCGATGATCTTGGTCATCACGCCGCCCTTGGTCTCAATGCCCAGGCTCAGCGGGGTGACGTCGAGCAGCAGCACATCCTTGACCTCGCCCTTCAGTACGCCGGCCTGCAGGCTGGCGCCCAGGGCCACGACCTCATCGGGGTTCACCGAACGGTTGGGCTCCTTGCCGCCTGACAGTTCCTTGACCAGATCCTGCACAGCAGGCATCCGCGTGGAGCCACCGACCAAGATGATCTCGTCGATGCCGCTGACGCCGATCTTGGCGTCCTTCAGCACGGCATTGAAGGGGGTCTTGCAGCGATCAAGCAGGTCCTGGGTCATGCGCTGGAACTCAGCGCGGCTCAGGGTTTCCTCAAGGTGCAACGGACCCGCCTGCGTGGCCGTGATGTACGGAATGTTGATGTCGGTGGTCTGCGTCTGCGAGAGCTCGATCTTGGCATGCTCGGCAGCCTCCTGCAGACGCTGCAGGGCCATCTTGTCCTTCTCGAGCGAGACGCCGTTCTTGGCCTTGAACTGCTCGATCAGCCAGTTGACGATGCGCTGGTCCCAGTCATCGCCGCCCAGCTTCGGGTCGCCCTTGGTGGCCTTGACCTCGAAGACGCCGTCGGAGATGTCCAACAGCGAGACGTCGAAGGTACCGCCGCCGAGGTCGAAGACCAACACGGTCTGTTCCTTTTCGGCCTTGTCGAGTCCGTAGGCGAGCGCGGCCGCGGTGGGCTCATTGATGATGCGGTCAACCTTCAGGCCCGCGATCTCGCCGGCCTCCTTGGTGGCCTGGCGTTCGGCGTCGCCGAAGTATGCCGGCACGGTGATGACGGCGTCGGTGACCGGCTCACCCAAGTACGCCTCCGCGTCCCTCTTCAGCTTCTGCAGCACGAAGCCGCTGATCTGCTGGGGCTTGTATTCCTTGTCGTCGATCTTCGTGGTCCACGACGTCCCCATATGACGCTTCACCGAACGAATGGTGCGCTCGGGATTGGTGACGGCCTGGCGCTTGGCGACGTCGCCGACCAGGACCTCTCCGTTCTTCGCGAAGGCAACCACCGACGGGGTGGTGCGCGAACCCTCAGCGTTCGGAATGACCGTCGGCTCGCCGCCCTCAAGAACGGCGATAACCGAGTTCGTAGTGCCGAGGTCGATACCTACTGCACGAGCCATTTGTGATGTCCTCCAGTGTGTTCGGACGGTGTGGGCACCGCCCTGATTGTCCAACCGGTGGTTGCCCACCGGGTCGGGCCCGGACGCCGCGGCTGCTTCACAGCGCCCCGCCCGTAAGCCTTTGGTTGTCCTGCCGATGTTGCTCAGGTGACCGCCGGTCTCCCGACGACCCCCTTGAGCTTACATCACTCAAGTTAGTTCTTGAGTCCACTTGGCTCAACCGACATCAGGGGGTGGACTATTCCCTCCCGGACCGAAAAATTGCCTCAACTGTCGACATTTCTCACACTGCGCAGGTCCACGCCAGCCTGCGACACCGCTCCCCCGGCATGGCTGTGGCCGGGGACGAACCCCGGCCACAGACTCCCCCTCAGGTGCACCGGCTGTAGTTCACTCGCCCTTGCGGTGCACCTCGTGTCCCCCGAACTGGCCACGCAGCGCGGCCACCATCTGCATGCTCGGGCTCGTTTCCTGCCGCGAGGAGAACCGCGCGAACAGCGAGGCGGCCAACACCGGCATCGGCACGGCCCGGGCCACCGCCTCATCCAGCGTCCAGCGACCCTCACCCGAGTCGGTGGTGTAATCGCTGACGCCCTCGAGCCCCGGGTTCTCCTCCAGCGCCTTGACCAGCAGGTCAAGCAGCCAGGAGCGCACCACGGTGCCGCGGGTCCAGGCCTTGAAGCAGCCCGGCACATCGGTCACCAGGTCGTCGGCCGCCTCCAGCAGCTCCCAGCCCTCGGCATAGGCGTGCATCAGCCCGTACTCGATGCCATTGTGGGCCATCTTCGCGTAGTGGCCGGCGCCGATGCGCCCCGCATGCACGAAGCCCTCATCGCGGGGCCCCTCGGGACGCAGCGCATCGAAAATCGGCATGGCACGGGCCACGTCGGCGTCATCGCCGCCGACCATCAGGCCATAGCCGTTGTCCAGCCCCCAGACCCCGCCCGAGACGCCACAGTCGAGGTAGTGGATGCCCTTGTCACCCAGGGTCTCGGCGTCCGGCCGGTCATCGGTGTAGTGCGAATTGCCACCGTCGATCACCAGGTCGCCGGGTGCCAGCAACCCGGCCAGTTCCGCGATGACCGCGCGGGTGGCCGCGCCCGCCGGCACCATCACCCAGACCACCCGCGGCAGCTCAAGCGCGTCGACGAGCGCCGGGAGGTCCGCCACCTGAGACACCTGCGGATCGCGGTCGTAGCCGATCACATCGTGACCCGCGCGGCTGATCCGCTCGGCCATGTTGCGGCCCATCCGTCCGAGCCCGATAAGTCCAAGTTGCACTTCTACTCCAATCATTGGGGGCACGTCAGGCGTGCCGCCGACGCAGGTCGTTCAACGCGCATCGGCGTTCCGCCGACGCAGGTCATTCGGGGCGCATCAGCGTTCCGCCGACGCAGGTGGTGCTGCAAGCGCGCCGGGCGGTTCCCGACGCGCCACATCACAGGACGATCAGGCTCACCCCCATCACGCAGGCGAGGCCGGTCACCGAAATCACCGTCTCCATCAACGACCAGGTCTTGAAGGTCTGCCCCACCGTCATGCCGAAGTATTCCTTGACCATCCAGAAGCCCGCGTCATTGACGTGGCTGAGGAACACCGAGCCGGCACCGATCGCCAGCACCATCAAGGAACCCTCCACTGGCGGCAGGGAGCCGACCATCGGCGCCATGATGCCCGCGGCGGTGATCGTGGCAACGGTCGCCGAGCCCGTGGCCAGGCGAATCAGCACGGCCATCAACCAGGCCGCGAACAGGGGGTGCAGGTTGGCGTCGGCAAGGCCCTGGCCGATCATCTTGGCGATGCCGGAGTCGACCAGCGTCTGCTTGAATCCGCCACCGGCGCCCACGATCAGCAGGATGCCGGCCACCGGGCCGAATGCCGAGCCGACGAGCTTGTTCATCATGTCGCGGGTGCGTCCCAGCAGGTAGCCGAAGACGAACATCGCGAAGATCGCCGTGATCAACAGGGCAATCAGTGGGGTGCCCAGGAAGACGAGGAAGCGTCCCGCCGTGGTCTTGTCGATGTGGGCCAGCTCCGCCACGGTGCGGGCCAGCATCAGCACCACCGGCAGCAGCACGGCCATGATCGAGATCGCGAAGCTCGGCTTGCGATCGTCGGCATGCACCGCGTCGGCTTCCTTCTGCACATAGTCGTCACCAGCGGTGATCGGCACCCACTTGGCCATCACCCTGCCCAGCAGCGGGCCCGAGATGATCAACACGGGAATGGCGATCAGCAGGCCGAGGCCCATCGTCATGCCGATATTGGCGTTCAGCGCGCTGATCGCGATCAGCGGGCCGGGGTGCGGGGGCACCAGGCCGTGCAGCACCGACAGGCCGGCCAACGCCGGGATGCCCAGCAGGATCACCGGCAGCTTGGCACGGTGGGCGGCATACATCACCACGGGGATCAGGATGACCACGCCGACCTCGAAGAACAGCGGGATGCCCACCACGAAGGCGATCAACGCCATGGCCCAGGGCAATCGCTTCACCGGGGTCTTGTCGAGGATGGTGTCGACGATCACGTCGGCGCCGCCCGAGGAGATCAGCAGGGTGCCGATGATCGAACCCATCACGATCAACAGGCCCACGTCGGCGAAAGTGGATCCGACGCCCTTGGTGAAGCTGGCGAACATGTCGGTGTACGACACGCCGGCGGACACGGCCATCACCGCCGAGCCGCCCATCAACGCCAGGAAGGGATGCACCTTGAGCCAGACGATCAGCACCACGATCGTGGCGATGCCGGCCAGTGCGGCCAGGATCAGATGGAGAGTCATAAGGGGTTCTCCTGCTCACTCGGCAGCAGTTGGACGACGGACCGAACGGGCGTCGCGACGCGGGCTGCTGGCCCCACGACGACGGCCTTGGGCGGACCGATACCTGATGGCGGCCCGGATGACCTCCACATGCACGCGCGCCATGGCAGGCATCTCCTTCCCGGAGGACTTCCTTGTTCGTCCGAGATGGTTGTGCTTCGGCCGCGCCGTGCGGCTCGACCGTGTGACGTCGGGGGGATAAAACGACACCACAAAGGTACTACGTACCGGTTACACATGCGACTAGTCTTTGAAATAGGGTGACCCCAACCCGCTGCCCTTATTCGTGCACGGACATGGAGGAGCGCAGTGAGCGAAGAAGCGACCAACCAACCGAAGTTCATGAGCGTCGACCGCGAGCTCGGAATCGAGATCATCGACGGCGTCTGGGCGGTGGGCGAGGCACGGGCCCTCGAGGAGATCCAGGAACGCTTCAACGTCTCGCGCACGGTGGCCAGGGAGGCGGCCCGCCAACTCGAGGCGATGGGACTGGCCCGACCACGACGCCGGCTCGGCCTGGTGGCCCAGCCCCAGGAGAACTGGCGCATGCTGCATCCGGTGCTCATCAACTGGCGACTGCACTCGACCCAGAGGATGGCCCAGATGCGCGCGGTGGTGCAACTGCGCCAGGCCGTCGAACCGATGGCCGCGGCCAATGCCGCCCGCATCGCCCCGATTCCCGACCGGGGACGCCTGATGTCCCTGGCGGCCGAGATGCGCCAGTTCTCCGACGCCAACGACGAGGAATCGTTCATCGACTGCGACAACGAATTCCATGAGGTGATGCTGGCCTGCAGCGGCAACGAATTGTTCGCCGCCCTGGGCGAGCTGGTCGGCATCGTCATTCGGGCGCGCGTTGATTTCGACGCCCCGCATCCGGCCCGCCAGCCCACCATCATCGCCCATGAGGCGGTCGCCGAGGCCATCTTCAAGGGCGACGCGGATTGCGCGCACGCCGCCATGTCGACCCTGCTGTCCGACGCCTGCCACGACTTCTCAGGGGTCAACATCAGCCTGCCGACGCCCACCGAGGCACCCACCACGCCGCGTCAGCGCCCGGCCGCCACGAAATAGCGTCCCACTACGACGGCCCCACGGCTCTGCCCGGACGCAGCAGTCCGCGCCCCGATGGCCCGGTGCGTCCCCATCCCCCGATAACGCTGCATTCGGGCGCCGGACCCACCGTGGGGGCGATTTCTGCCGGGAATGCGTCCCCGTTATACTGCTGCGGACAACCTCGCCCGTGGTGCAGGAAGTCGGTTCAAGCCGACACGGTCGCGCCACTGTGAACATTTCGGAGCAAATGCCCCGCGATGAGAGTCAGGAACTGGCCACGGACGAGCCTTTCAAGCGCGGGACGCACGATCCCGAGAAAGGAATGCCGTGCATATCGCAGAAGGCGTTCTACCACCCGTCCAATGCGCCATCTGGTTCGCAGCAGCCGCACCCTTCGTGGTGCATGGCGCCGTCCAGGTGGTCAAGCAGATCAAGCACCATCCGGAGAACCGGCTGCTGCTGGCCACGGCGGGCGCCTGCACCTTCCTCCTGAGCTCCATCAAGCTGCCCAGCGTCACCGGCTCCAGCTCGCACCCCACCGGCACCGGCGTCGGCGCGGTGTTGTTCAAGCCGCCGGTGATGGCCTTCATGGGCCTCATCGTGCTGATCTTCCAGGCCCTGCTGCTGGCCCACGGCGGCATCACCACGCTGGGTGCGAACACCTTCTCGATGGCCATCGTCGGCCCCTGGGTGGGCTACGGCGCCTATGTGCTCAACAAGAAGCTCGGCGGCCCATTGGCGCTGGGCATCTTCCTGGCCATGTTCCTGTCGGACCTGTCCACCTACTGCGTGACGAGCTTCCAGCTCGCCTTCGCCTACCCCGATCCGTCCAGCGGCGTGCTCGGCGCGGCCGAGAAGTTCCTGGGCATCTTCGCCATCTCGCAGATCCCGCTGTCGGTGGCCGAGGGCATCCTGGGCATCCTGCTGTTCCGCTTCCTGTTCAAGGTGGCCGGCCCGCAGCTGCAGGCCCTGGGCGTGCGGCTCGGCAACAAGCGCACCGCCAACGCCGAGGTTCCGGAGGTGGCACATGTCTGAGGCAACCATCACCAACCCGGGCGCCGGCGCCCCCAACCCGACCACGCCCGCTTCGGACACCAGCGGCCACGGCCTGTTCGCCGCCGACCGCAAGTGGGTCACCCCGGTGCTCGTCGTGGCACTCGTGGTGATCTTCGTCGGCAGCCTGATCATCGGCGGCATCCGCACAGCCGGGCAGGACGAGACCTTCGTCGGCACCGACTCGGCAGCCACCGAGGCCGCCGAGGAAGCCGGTGCCAAGCCGTGGTTCCAGCCGCTGTTCGAGCCGGCCGGCGAGGTGGAATCGGGCCTGTTCGCCATCCAGGCCGCCATCGGTTCGGGCATCATCTTCTACTGCCTGGGCCGCATGTCGGGCAAGAAGGCCGCCCGCAAGCAGGAGGCCGCGATCGGCGTGACCGCGGCAGCAGCCGACGCGTCAACCTCCCCGGCCGCAGCCATCTCCCCCGACGGATCCACACCGGGACCGACGGCCCCCGGATCACGGAACGCCTGACACATGAGTGGCCTCCACATCGGAGCGCTCGACGACGCCGCCTGGGGCAGCCCCTGGCGGCGTCGTCGCGTCGGGGAGAAGGTCGCCTGCTCCATGGGGCTCGTGCTCACCGCACTGCTCGCGCCCACCTGGCCGGGCACCCTGCTGGTGGCCGTGGCCGCCATCGCCCTGATCGTGGGCGCCGCCCGCATCCGGCCACGGGTGCTGCTGGCGGCCATGAGCGCACCCATCGTCTTCCTCATCCTCGGTGCGATCTCGGTGCTGTTCAGCGTCGGCGCCGCACCGGCCGATGCCTGGTGGCATGCCGCCTTCCTGTCGGTGGGGCCCACCTCGGTGGCCCAGGCCGCCCGGCTGTTCGCCCACGGCCTGTCGGGCACGCTGGCGGTGATGGTGCTGGCCACCACCACCCCGATGGTCGACCTGCTCACCTGGCTGCGTCGCTTCCGGGTGCCCGACCCGCTGCTCGAGATCGCCTCGCTCACCTACCGGCTGCTGTTCGTGCTGGCCGAGACCACCGCCAATGTGCTGGCCGCGCAACGCTGCCGGCTCGGGGACAACCCGGTGGGCCGGTGGAACGGCCTGTCGCGGCGCTGGCACAACACGGCCGCTGCCGTGGGGGCCATCGGCCTGCGCGCCTGGGACCGCTCGTCGCGGCTCACCGAGGGGCTGGCCCATCGTGGCTTCGAGACCTCCTTGGTGACGCTGCCCGTGCCCCGGGTCGCCTCGCCGCGCCTGATCACCGCCACCGTCGTGGTGCTGGCCGCAATCTGGTCGATCAGCCTGGTGGTGGCCCGATGAGCGCCCTGCTGGCCGCCCACGACCTCGTGGCCGGCTTCCCCGATCGTCCCCGCGTGCTCGACACGGTGAACCTCGCCATCGGCCGCGGCACCCGGCTCGCGCTGCTCGGCGCCAACGGCTCGGGCAAGACCACCCTGCTCAGCTGCCTGGCGGGCTCGCTGAAGCCCACCGGCGGTGCCGTCGAACGCGATGGCGCCCCCATCGACTGGGGACGCAAGGGACTGCGCGAGCACCGCCGCCATGTGCAGATGGTGCTGCAGGACCCCGATGACCAGCTGTTCAGCGCCGACGTCTCACAGGACGTGTCGTTCGGTCCGATGAACCTGGGGTTGGAGCCCGACGAGGTGCATGCCCGGGTGCGTGAGGCCCTCACGCTGCTGGGCGCCGACCACCTGGCCGAACGCGCCACCCACCAGCTGTCCTACGGCGAACGCAAGCGCGTCGCCACCGCCGGCGCCGTGGCGATGCGTCCCGATGTGCTCATGCTCGATGAGCCGACCGCCGGACTCGATCCGCTGGGCGTGCACCAGATGCGTGACGCGCTCGACCGGCTCACCGACGCCGGCACGACCATCGTCATGGCCACCCACGATGTGGCGCTGGCCCTCGACTGGGCCGACGAGGTCGCTATCGTCTGTGACGCGACGGTGCACCAGGGAGCTCCCGAGGCCCTGCTCTCCGACGCCGACCTGGTGGCGCGCAGCCATCTGGACACGCCCTGGCCGTTGGCACTTGCCGCCGCCCTGGGACTGTCCGCCCGTCCACGCAACCTCGACGAGGCGGTGGCCGCACTGGCTCCCGCGCTCGGCGAGTTCGCCGCCACGCACGACGCCGCCGCATCCGTGCCCGGATCCGACGACACCACCAACACCGATGAGGAAACCCGATGACCACCACACTGTTGCCCGGCACTGTCACCCTCGTCGGCGCCGGGCCCGGCGACCCTGAACTCGTCACCGTGGCCGGCCTGCGGGCCGTGCAGCAGGCCGAGGTGATCCTCTACGACCGGCTCGCCCCGCAGGACCTGCTGTCGGAGGCGTCCGACGACGCCGAACTCGTGCCGGTCGGCAAGATCCCGCGCGGCCACTATGTGCCCCAGGAGGAGATCAACCAACTGCTCGTCGCGCACGCCCGCGAGGGCCGCAAGGTGGTGCGCCTCAAGGGTGGCGACTCGTTCGTCTTCGGGCGTGGCGGCGAGGAATGGCAGGCCTGCGCCGAGGCCGGCATCCCGGTGCGCGTGATCCCGGGAGTCTCCTCGGCCACCGCGGGCCCGGCGCTGGCCGGCATCCCGCTGACCCATCGCCACCTGGTGCAGGGGTTCACCGTCGTGTCGGGGCATGTATCGCCCAGCGACGAGCGCTCCGAGGTGCCATGGCGCCAACTCGCCAAGGACCGGCTCACGCTGGTGATCCTGATGGGCGTGGCCCATATGCGCGACATCGCGCCGGAATTGATGGCCGGCGGGCTGCCTGCCGACACCCCCGTGCGCGTGGTGAGCAATGCGAGCCTGGCCAGCCAGGAATCGTGGCGCACCACGCTGGGCGATGCCGTGGCCGACATGGACGCGCACCACGTGCGTCCGCCCGCGCTGGTGGTGGTGGGTACCCTGGCCGGCGTCGACCTGTCGCATCCCGACCATCGCGCGCCCAGCGACCACTGAGTCCCGGCCGGCCGCCGGGCACCTGCTGATCGATCGGCGTGGCCTGCGGCCGTGAGACACTGCCGAACGTGTTTGACCTCGATCGGATAGCCGCCGGGCTGCCGGTTGGTGGGCGCCTGGACGAGCTCGCCGCGGCCCTCACGGCGCCGGATGCGCGCCTGGTGGTGCAGGCCCCTCCGGGCTCGGGCAAGACCACCGTGGTGCCGCCCCTGGCCGCGCATCACCATGCCGGGCGCGTCGTGGTCACCCAACCCCGGCGCATCGCCGCCCGCGCGGCGGCCCACCGACTCGCCGAACTGTCCGGCACCGCCCTGGGCCGCGAGGTCGGCTTCACGGTGCGCGGGGAGTCACGCCGATCGGATGCCACGCGCGTCGAATTCGTGACCACCGGCGTGCTGGTCAACCGCGTATTGCGTGACCCCGAGCTCGCCGGGGTGGGCACGGTGATCCTCGACGAGGTGCACGAGCGTCGCCTGGACACCGACCTGGCGTTCGCGATGGTGCATGACGTCGCCGACCTGCGTGACGACCTGGCACTGATCGCGATGTCGGCCACCCTGGACGCGCAGCGCTGGGCGTCCCTGCTGGGCACCGGCACGCCGGCACCGGTGGTGGACGTGCCCGGGGCGCTGTTCCCGCTAAGCGTCGAATGGGCCCCGCCACCCTCCGGCGTGTTGCCCACCTATGGCGGCCACCTGGACAATGCCTTCGCCGCCCACCTGGCACGGGTCACGGCCGCGACCCTGGCGCAACACCACGCCGCCGACGGCGCGCCCGCCTCGGCGCTGGTCTTCGTGCCCGGGGCCCGCGACGTCGACCAGCTGATCGGGCTGCTGCGTCACGAGCCGGGCCTTGCGGGCGACATCGAGGTCGCCGGACTGTACGGCTCGATGGCTGCCCGCGAGCAGGACGCCGTGCTGCGTGGCGGTGGACGGCCCCGGGTGATCGTCTCCACGGCCGTCGCCGAGTCGAGCCTGACCGTGCCGGGGGTGCGCATCGTGGTGGACGCCGGCCTGTCGCGCGAGCCCCGCCTGGACGCCACGCGCGGCGTCACCGGACTGGTGACAGTGCGTGAATCGCGGGCCAGCGCCGACCAGCGGGCCGGGCGGGCGGCGCGGCTGGGGCCGGGAGTCGCGGTGCGCTGCTTCGCCCGTGACGAATGGGCCGGCATGAGTGCCGAGGCCACCGCGGAGGCGTCGGTCAGTGACCTGGCCGGCGCCGCGCTGACCCTGGCGTGTTGGGGTTCGGCGCGCGGCCAGGGCATGACGCTGCCCGATCCCCTGCCCTCCGACGCGCTGGACCGGGCCATCGCCACGCTGCGGGGGCTAGGCGCGCTGGATGCCCGCGAACGGCCCACCGCGCTGGGGCGGCGGCTGTCGACACTGCCGTTGGACCCGCGTCTGGGACGCGCCCTGCTGGTGGGGGCCGCCCGCATCGGCCCGTCCCGCGCCGGGAAGGTGATGGCGATGCTCGCCAGCGACGAGCGGGTGCCCGATGGCGACCTGATGGTGCAGTGGCGGGCGCTGTCGTCGGGACGCTCCCCCGCGGCGAGGCGCTGGCGCCACGAGGCCACCCGGCTCGAGCGGATGGCGCGTGGCTCCGATGGGCGTCCTGGTTCCGCGTCCGGGGCGCCACTTTCCGACCAGGCTGCAGTGGGCCTGTTGGCGGCGTTGGCCCGCCCTGACTGGATCGCACGACGCCGCGAGCCCGGCGGGCGTGCCTATCTCACCGCCTCGGGTACCGGCGTCGACCTGCTGCGCGAGTCGTCGCTGGTGCACTCGGAGTGGTTGGCGATCAGCGAGCTGACAAGGCTCGATACCCGCACCGGCCCGGCGCGGGCGGCCCATGCGTCGGGCAGCCTGGTGCGGGCGGCCACCGCGCTGGGGGAACAGACCGCGTTGGATGCCGGCGCCGACCTGCTCGACGAGCAGGACACCGCGACGTGGGACCCGGCGACCGGCCGGGTGCAGACGCGACGTCAACGCGCCCTGGGAGCGATCGTGTTGTCGAGCACGCCCGTTCGGACGCGTGCTGCGGCGGCCGCCGGGGCGGCGCTCGCGGCGTTGCCCCAGGTGGGCCTCGGCATCGATGAGCCGGGCCTGCTGCGCTGGTCGGACGGCGCCGTGGGCCTGCGCAATCGGCTGGCGTTCCTGCACTCGGTGGACGCTTCCGCCTGGCCCGATGTGAGCCAACCTGCGCTGGTGGCACGTGCCGACACCTGGCTGGCCAGGCCCCTGCACACCACGGGCTCCACCTTCGACGTGGACGTGACCACGGCGCTGCGCACGCTGTTGGACTGGCGGCAACTCGCCGAGCTCGACCGGGCCGCCCCCGAGCGGCTGCCCGTGCCGACCGGTTCGCAGGTGCGGGTGCGCTATCCCAGCCCCGAGTCGGGCGAGCAGAAGCCCGTGCTGGCCGTGAAGCTCCAGGAATGCTTCGGCATGCGCACCACCCCGCGGGTGAGCGGGGTGCCGGTGCTGATGGAACTGCTGAGCCCCGCACGTCGTCCGCTGGCGATCACTGACGACCTCGAGTCGTTCTGGGTGAACGTCTATCCCCAGGTGCGCGCGGAGAACCGTCGCCGCTATGCCAAGCATCCCTGGCCCGAGGATCCACTCACGGCGCCTCCCCGCCGAGGCACCACGCGTTCCGGACGCTGAGCCCACCGCGACACCACCCGTCCCGGCGCTGGGCCCGCCGCGGGCCACGCGGTCATGACCCCTACCCAGCACGCTCTAAGCTGTTCTGCATGCCGAAGCACCATGGCCGCGCCCGGGGCGCAGGAAACCAGAATCCGCGTCGGCTCCTCACCACGCTGGGCACATCCACACTGGGCACATGGACCCGCCAGGCCCGACGTCACGCCCAGCGGCTGAACATCCCTCTCCCGGCAGCCCTGGGTGGCATCGCCGGCTATGCGTTGGCCCACACCACCTCGCTGTTGCCGCGCACTCCCCTGTTCCAGGGTGTGGTGGCCGCGGTCAATGCGAGCGTCGGCTACGAGCTGGGCATGATGGCCGCCGACGTGGCCGCACTACGGAGGGCCCCGAAGGCCACACCCGGCGTGAACCCAGCGCCCACCACGGTATCCCCCATCGTCCCGAATCCCCTGACCGGCGTCCCGACACCCCGTCCGGGCAACGGCTCGCTGCGTTCCGGCCTGGCCGCCGCAGCCCTCGGCGCGACGCTGATCGGCGTCCCACTGGCCGCATTGCGAAGCCAGCGGCGCACTGCCGAGTTCTGTCAGGTGCCCGGCCCCCGCGTGCGCTGGGCCCCCGCGTCGGCAGCGGCCAGCGTCGCGATCCTGGGGTTCTTCACCCTGTGCTGGCGCATCACCGAGATGCTGCTCGACTGGCTCAGCCACCACCTCGGCCAGCGCCTCGCCTGGCGGCTGGCCGCCCGGGCCCTGGCGACGCTCGTGGTGCTGGCCGGCACCGCCGTGCTGTTCGACCAGGTGATCCTGCGCGGCATCCGCCTGGCCGGACGCACCGTGGCCGACCGCCTTGACCATTCCACCCCCGCCGGCGTCACCCAGCCCGATCGCGCCGTGCGGTCGGGAAGCCCGAGCTCGGGTGAGACCTGGGACTCATTGGGCCTGCAGGGCAAGCGCTTCGTCTCGGGCGGACCTGACGCCGCACGCATCGCCCGGGTGCTCGGATCACCGGCCCAGGACCCGGTGCGCGTCTATGCGGCGCTGGACGGACGCGGCCTGGCCGGCATCGCCCGGGCAGTGCTCGACGAGATGGACCGCACCAACGCCTGGCAGCGCCGGGTGATCAGCATCGTCACCACCACCGGACGCGGCAACGCCAACGAGTGGAGCGCCTCCGCGTTGGAGTACCTGCTGGCCGGCGATTGCTGCACCATCGCCACGCAGTATTCGGGACTGCCCAGCGCCATCACCCTGTTCACCAGCCGCGAGCAGCCGGTGGCGGCCACCCGCGTGCTCTTCGAGGCCGTGCAGGGGCGGCTCGCCGCGATGCCGGCCAACGAACGTCCGCAGCTGTTCCTGGCCGGCGAATCGCTGGGCGCCTACGGCTCCAACGGCATCTTCACCGACGTGGACGACATGGTGGCCCACATCGACGGGGCCCTGTGGCTGGGCACCCCGAACTTCACGCCCATGCACCGCGAACTCACCCGCTCACGCGACGCCGGCTCGTCGGCGGTGGCACCCGTGGTCGACCGGGGACGCCACATGCGCTTCGCCGGACGCAGCGCACAGTTGAGCGCCGACGAGGCGGGCAGGCCCCTGGACGCCTGGCAGAGCCCCCGGATCGCCTACCTGCAGAACGAGACCGACCCGGTGGTCTGGTGGGGCACCCGGCTGCTGTACCGGCGTCCCGAATGGCTGGCCGAGCGTCGTCCCGCCACCACCCCGATGGGCCGGATGCACTGGTTCCCCTTCGTCACCTTCTGGCAGGTGTGCGCCGACATGCCCGTCTGCCGCAATGTGCCCGAGGGCTTCGGCCACAAGTACCACGCCAGCCAGATCACCCCCGCGTGGGCGGGGGTGCTGGGCCGTGACCCGCGCGCCGACTACTCCGCCATCGAGCAGGCGCTCATCGAGGACGTGACGATCCCGCCGATCAAGGTGTTCGGCATCTGACGGCCCATTCGGCGCGGGCGCACCTTGGACGGGGCCCGGACGGCCGTGGGGCCTATTTGTCGGCGAAGGTGATGCGCATCCGGTGGTGATCGGGGTCCTCGATCTCGTCGAGGATGCCCACCGCGAAGTTCTCCGCGCTCACGCGCTGCCCGGCGGGCTCATCGATGCCCAGCACATAGTGCCCGGTGCGTTGTCCGGGCTCGATCAGCGGCGAGGGCGACACCACGAGCCAGTCGAGGGCCGGCGGCGAGGCCTGGTAGCGCTCGAGCATGGAGATCCCCCACGTGGAATTGCGCATCGCCGCCTCCGGGAAGCCGGGACGATCGCGCAGGTAGGTGCCGCCGACCTTCAGCGAGCCCGCGCCACCCACGACGATGATCCGCGCACTGGGCACGGCGTCGATCAGCCGCTGGTGGGCGTGCAGGTTCACCTCGATCGGCTCCACCCGCGAGCGGTCTGGCGGGATCGAGATGATGACCACATCGGACGCGTTCGCCAGCTCCTCCACCGCCGGAGTATCGGTGAAGTCCATCGCCACGGCGGTGGTGCCGGGGATGGCCCGGCCGTTGCGCGTGACGGCCGTCACCTCGTGGCCCCTGGCCATGGCCTCGTCGACGAGCCTGCTGCCCACCATGCCGGTGGCCCCGAAAATCGCGATCTTCATGGTGCCTACTTGTCCGCCAGGGTGATGCGCATCCGATGGTGCGCAGGTGCCTCGATCTCGTCGAGGATGCCGACGGCGAAGTCCTGCGTGGTGATGTGGTCACCCACCGGGGAATCGGTGCCGACCACATACTGTCCGGTGCGCTCCCCCGGGCCGATCTCGGGCGAGGGCGACACGATCAGCCAGTCGACGCCCACCGGGGCCTGCCGGTAGCGCTTGAGCAGCTCAATGCCCCACGTTGCCTCGCGACGGTAGGCATCGGGGAATCCGGGTGTGTCGCGCAGCGGTACGCCATCGACGAGCAGCGAGCCGGCGCCGCCGACCACCACGATGCGGGTGTCGGGGGCGGCATCGATCAGGCGCTGGTGGGCGTCCAGGTTCACTTCGATCGGCTCATCGGCGGTGCGCGAGGGCGGCACGGAGATGACGGTGACGTCGGCCTGGTTGGCCAGCTCGACCACCGCCGGGGTGTCGTCGAAATTGGCCTGTGCCGGCGTCGTGTCGGCAACGGTCTTGCCGCTGTGCGAGACGGCCGTCACCTGGTGGCCCCTGCGCAGTGCCTCCGCGGTGATCTGGCTGCCGACGTGGCCGGTGGCCCCGAAGATCGTGATCCTCATGTGTTTCCCCTTGCCGGGCACTGGTTCATGCCCCCGATGCCCACGCGTGCGTGGGTGCGTGATGATTGGTGTTTCAACGCTATGCCGCGAGGGGCCGGCGGCTCAATGGATCGGCGATGTTTCGCACACAGCCCACAACCTGCTGCGGCGGCAGCCACAACGCTTCCGGGGCCCGCCGGTACCAACTGGTTGAGGTTCAGCGGGGCTCGCCGGCCCCGCCAGATGTCGGGGCCGGGCTCAATGGAAATAGGGGATGATCAGCCACAGCCCGAAGGCGAGCATCGCGAAGCAGACCACCATCATGGCGTAGGCACCCACCCGCATGGCCGGGGCCGGGGTGCCGGCATGGGCCCGTGCCCGCGACAGGTCGAGCAGCAGCGCGGCCGTGGACACGGCGGCGACCACCACCACGGTGCCGATCAGGGTGACGACGCTGACCAGCGCGAGTGCCCCCCAGTCGATGTTCATCGGCCGGCCCCGCTGCCCGCCATCCGCGGATTTGAACCATCGGTGCCCTCGCGGTGGTGCCCGCCGGGCTTCTCGGCGGCGGGCTTGAGCAGGTCGGCGACGGTGGCCTGCACCGGAACCGGCGCCGGGGTGGCCGCAGCCACTTCGGGCTCGGGGCTCAGCCGCACCGTGACCTCGTGGGAATCGTTGACGTTCGTGTGGTCGACCTTGGTGTGGCGGGCGACGGCCAGCACCACGATGGCAGCGCCGATGAGCATCACGAGCACGCCGACCAGGCCGACGGCACCCTTGGAGGCGGCGAACGAGGCGACCGCCCCGACCACGCCGGCGGCGGGGAGGGTGAGCAGCCAGGCAATTCCCATGCGTCCCGCAACGCCCCAGTGCACCTCGGCGCCGCGACGCCCGATGCCGGAGCCGAGGATGGCCCCCGAGCAGACGTGGGTGGTCGACAGTCCGAAGCCCAGGTGGCTGGACGCCAGGATGGCCACGGTGGAGGCGGTCTCGGAGCAGAATCCCTGCGCGGGCTTGATCTCCACCAGGCCCTTGCCCAGGGTGCGCATGATGCGCCAGCCACCCGAATAGGTGCCCAGTCCGATGGCGCAGCCGGCCAGCGCGATCACCCACCAGTGCGGGTGGGTGCCCGACTGCTGGTACCCGGCGCCGATCAGCACCAGGGTGATGATGCCCATCGTCTTCTGGCCATCGCTGGTGCCGTGGGCCAGCGCCACCATCGACGCGGACAGCCGCTGGCCGTGGCGGAAGATGCGCGAGGCGTGATGGGCGGTGGGTGAGGTGATCTTGTACGAGATCCAGGTGGACAGCGCGGCGGCGATGCCGGCGACCACGGGCGCGACGAGTGCGGGCAGGATGATCTTCGACACGACGACGCCCCAGTGCACGCCCGCCATGCCGGCGGTGACGAGCACGGCGCCGATCAGCCCACCGAACATGGCGTGCGACGAGCTGGAGGGCAGTCCCACCAGCCAGGTGACCAGGTTCCAGACGATGGCCCCGGCCAGTCCGGCCAGCACCGTCTGCGGATTCACCAGTGAGTTGTCGACGATGCCCGAGCTGATGGTCTTGGCCACCTCGGTGGACAGGCAGGCGCCCACCACATTGAGCACGGCGGCGACGGCGACGGCCTGACGGGCCCCGAAGGCGCCGGTGGCGACCGATGTTGCCATCGCATTGGCCGAGTCATGGAAGCCGTTGGTGAAGTCGAAGACGAGGGCCACCACCACCACGATGATCACGAGCGTCAGCGTCATCAGTGACCACGCCCCCAAAAACAGCCAGCTGGGACTGCAGTCATGCGCACCTCAAGCGATTACGGGGGGCACCGCGGGGGTGCCCGATCGGGGACGTTTCGAAGGCCTGCAATAACAAGTAAAGCACGCGCGCTCGCCAGCAGAAAAGCCGGTCCGCCCGTTCGCCGAGGCTCGCAGCGAACACGCCGCCGCCCCGCACGTCTGCTCTGGCTCACCGCCCGGCGAACAGGCCCAGCCAGCCGCCCAGCACCGGCCACAGCATCATCAGGCTCCACGCGGTGAAGGCCCCCACCACAAGGACGAACACGGCGATCCACCCGCCCCGCGGCAGGTGGGTGAGCATGCCGAGCACCACCGGGTCCTGGCCGGGGTCGCCCGAGCGGGCCACATTGAGCAGTTGGCGCCAGGCACCCAACACCAGGAAGGCGCCGACCCCGCAGACCAGCGCGGCCACCAGCTGGACGTCGCCGAACCACCAGGCCGCGAGGTCGCCGGCGAGCACCACCAGCAGCGCCAGCACCGTGAAGGCCGACCTGGCCCGCACCAACGCGCCGAGCGCCATGAGCGCCAGCAGCACCAGGGGCCCCCATCCCGCCAGGGCCGCCCAGATGCCCACCGCACCGACCACCGCCGGCGCCGGATAGCCGGCCGCCGTGGTGAGCACCCGGCCGATGCCGGTGGGCCTGCCCAGTGTGCTGACCTCGCCCGACATGTCGGGATGCACCACGAAGCGCTGCCACTTGCGTCCGCTCAGCAGGCCGACGACGGCATGGCCCAGCTCATGCACGATGGTCACCGCAATGCGGGTCCAGCGCCACACCGGACGCACCACGACGGCCACCAGCGCGGCCCCCACGGCAGCCGCGATCCACCAGCCCTCGTCGGGGTGGACGCCGGCGACGCTCGCCCGCAGGTGCGCGCCCAGCTGCGCGGCGAAGCCCGACCAGTCCATGGCCCCATTCTTACCGGGCCGGGGCCCTCCGTCGGGTGACAACTGCGCCCGGTGACACCGGATCGGACCCCCGTCGCGGCTCTCAGACCATGCGTTGACAAGGGGATTCGCCGTCCGCGAAGAGTCCGCCCATTACGCGATGGCACATTGTCCTTACACTGCGTGCAGACTACGGTGAGTTAGCCCCCAGGTTTCCGGAGCCATGTTCATGGCAGGACGCCACAACACAAGTACGCAGACGTATGCCACTGATAGGGGGAACCAGTAATGAGTCACTTGCTCTTCACTCGCCCATGTTCCATGTGTGGGCCACGCGCCGACATCCACCGCGCAACACCCACCCCACGACAACGACACCGAGGACTGGCGTCGTTGCAGTGGGGCGGTGAAGGGGCATGACCGCTGTCGTCAGCCATAACGGCGGCGCGTCCGACCTGGTACTCCCCGTGCTCGAACTGAGCTCGGAGGTGACGTCGGCCACGGAGGCCATCATCTACCGTCACCAACTCACGCCGGCCTGGTGGCAGGTGCTCGCCACCGTGCTCGACACCGCCCACACCGTGCCCGACATCGCCCGGCGACTCAACCGCACCCGCCAGAGCGTGCAACGCATCGCCGACATCCTCGTCGACAACGAATGGGCGCGCTGGGACGCCAATCCCAAGCATCGACGCTCCCAACTGCTGGCCTCCACGCTGTCGGGACGCCAGGCTGCCGCCGAGCTGGAGGGCGGCCTGCAGGACTGGGCCGATTCGGTGGGCGAGGGCCTGACCGTGGCCGAGATGGACCAGTTCCGCTCGCTGCTCGACCGCATCCTGCACGGCTCGCGCGACTACCGGGCACACAACCGCTGAGTGAGAAGGGCCCGGGTCTGGAGGACCACTGGGGGCCGAATCGCCGGACCAGGGCCCGCGTGGCGCGCTGCAATGGGGCTGCACGCCACGTGGGCCCGCCCCAGCCGGGCGCAGCAGGGATACTGGTCCGCGGACCCCAGTCGGGGTGAAGGTCAGTCGGGGCGCACTTCAGTCGGGCGCACGGTGAGCGTCTGGATATGCCCGTGCTGATCCACCGTGGCGTCATCATGGCCCGACAGCGCGAAGACATGGCCGTCGGCGGCACGTCCGGCAACCGCCCAGTCGACGCGAACACGGTCCGGGCCGGTCATCTCGGTGTTCCACACATGGTGCAACTCCACGTTGCGGGCGAAGAAGGTGCGGAAGAAGTCCTTCAGCCCTTCCTCGCCATTGGCGATCTCGCCACGTGCTGATTCCAGTTCCGCGTCGCGGGCGAACAGGCCCAGCAGCTCGTCAAGGTCCCGTTGGTTCTGCCCGGCGGTGTTCGACAGCTCGAAGTAGCGGTTGAGCGTGGTGATTCCCGGGTTGGTGGCTGCGGCCATTGCGTGCTCCTCGTCGATGGGTGACGGATCCCGCCGCCCCTCGGTCACGCTACCCCGGCCCCGGTCACGTCCGCAGACGCCGATAACGGCGTCTCGACCGGGTGCGACAATGAGCCGGTGAGCGTCGCAATCCTGAGCTTTGTCGTGGCCATGCTGCTGATCGCGGCCTCAGACCGGCTGGCCGAGCACACCGGCGTCGTCGCGCCGGTCGCCCTGCTGGCCCTGGGCATCATCGTCGGCTTCACCCCGTGGGTGCCCGACATCAGCGTCGACCCGCAGATGATCGTCGCGGTGATCCTGCCTCCCCTGCTGTACGCCACCGCGACCTCCATGCCGACGATGGACTTCCGGCGCAACCTGACCCCCATCGCGGTGCTGTCGGTGTTGTTGGTGGCCGTATCGGCCGTGGTGCTCGGGTTCATCTTCGAGAAGATGGTGCCCGGCATCGGCCTGGCCGTCGGTATCGCACTGGGCGCCGTGGTGAGCCCCACCGACGCGGTGGCCACCTCGATCGTGCGACGCCAGGGCGTGTCCAACCGGCTGGTGACCGTGCTCGAGGGCGAGGGCCTGATCAACGATGCATCGGCCCTGGTGATCATGTCGTCCGCGCTGGCCGCCGTGGCAGCCCATGTGACGGCCGGCGAGGTGATCGGACACTTCGCCCAGGAGGTCATCATCGCGCTGCTGATCGGTTGGCTGGCCGGCGAGGTGATGGTGTGGGTGCGCGCCCGGGTGGGCAGCGTCACCGCAGACACGGTGCTGTCGTTGGTGACCCCCTTCGTGGCCTACCTTCCCGCCAATGCGCTGCATGGCTCGGGGCTGGTGGCCGCCGTCATCGCCGGCCTGGTGGTGGGACGCGAGGCCCCCGAGCGCCTGCATTCCAGCCACCGCGTGGCGGCCGGGCAGATGTGGGCGACCCTGCAGCTGGTGCTCGAATCCACCGTCTTCGGCCTGATGGGGATCCAATTGCCCGGAATCCTGCACGATGTGGCCCGCGGCGAGCTGCACTTCAAGCTCGCCGCGATCGTCGCCGGCGTCGGCCTGGTGGCGACCATCGTGGTGCGCGCGGTGATGGTGGTTCCGCTGGTGCTGGGCTCGTCGCGGCGCAACAACCGGCGCGAACAGAAGCGCCCGCGCCTCGAGCTGATGAACGAGATGGCGGGCAAGATGACCGAGCAGGTCAAGAACGGCCCCACCACCGTGAGCCGTGGCGGACGCTCGATGACGGTCACCCCCGAGCGCGCAAGCACTTTCCGACACCGCGTCTGGCGGGCCCTGGCCGACATCGACTACTTCACCGAACAGTCGTTCGGCCCCCGCGAGGGCGCGGTGATCGTGTGGTCGGGCATGCGCGGCGCCGTGACGCTGGCCGCCGCCCAGATGCTGCCCGAATCGACGCCGCACCGCAGCTTCCTCATCCTGGTCGCCGCTCTGCTGGCCAGCGCCTCCTTGGCGATCCAGGGCAGCACGCTGAGCCTGTTGGTGCGGCTGGTGAAGCCCACGAAGACGCGTCCGGTCACCCGCGCGGAACTGCGCGACATCTATGGGCGGATGCGCGAGGCCGCGCAGGACGTGCCGGTGCCCCCGAAGCTGATGGCCATGCTCAACGCCCAGGGCGAAGACGACTCCGAGGTGACCGGCGACATCCGTGGCCCGGCCGTCTCGCTGGCATGGAACCTGACCAGCCGGATGCGCGAATCGGGGGTGACCCTCACCCAGGCGCAGCGCAACCAGGTGACGGCCCTGTCGTTCCGCTACGCCCTGGACGTGATCGCCGCGCAGCGCAAGGCCCTGCTGGCCGTGCGCGACACCGGGAAGTTCCGTCCCCAGGCCCTGGACGACGTGTTCGCCACACTCGATGCCGACGAGATGGCCCTGGAGCTGCATGCCGGGCCGCTGCTCACCCAGGGCATCGAGGAACCCGGTGCCCCCGCCGATCAGGACCCGGACGACCGCTTGGCTCCGCTGGAGTGAGGCTCCCCCCCGGGATGAACCTCCCCCGGAATGAACTTGGCACAAGTGGTTGAGGAATTAACTACTTGGGTGGATGGTTGTCGTAGGTGACACAGGCCGGCATGCCTGGATGGGCCCGGCACGAACAAGGAGAGGTCAACGATGACGAAGGTCAACGCTTCGAATGCCATGCTGCAGGTGCTCAAGGACTGGGGAGTCGACACCATCTACGGGTTGCCGGGCGGGTCGTTCGATTCGACCATGAACGCCATCCACGACTTCCGCGACGACATCCGCTACATCGGAGTGCGCCATGAGGAAGTCGGTGCGTTGGCGGCCGTCGCCGAGGCAAAGCTCACCGGCAAGATCGCCGTCACCTTCGGCTCGGCCGGCCCGGGTGCAGCGCACCTGCTCAACGGCCTGTACGACGCCAAGACGGACAACATCCCTGTGCTCGCGCTCATTGGCCAGGTGCCGACCGCGATGATGAACACCGACTTCTTCCAGGAGCTCAACGAGAACCCGATGTTCGCCGATGTGTCGGTGTATGCGCGCACCGTCACCACCGCCGAGCAGCTGCCGCAGGTGGTTGACACCGCGATCCGCACTGCCTACTCCAAGCGTGGCGTCGCCGTGGTGATCATCCCCAAGGACCTCGGCTGGGCACCGATCGAGGACAACTATGTCTCCTCGGCGAACGCGGCCACGCCCGCCGACTGGAACCTGGCCGCCCGCGATGCCGACGTGGCCCGCGCCCTCGACCTGATCAACGAGGCCCAGCGTCCGATCCTCTACTACGGCCAGGGCGCCAAGGGTGCCGGCGACGAGATCCGTGCGCTGTCGGAGCTGTTGGGGTTGCCGATGGTGTCCACCTACCTGGGCAAGGGCATCGTGGCCGACGACGATCCCGGCTACATGCTGCCGACCGGACGCGTGGCCGGCAAGCCGGGCGTCGACGTGGGCAAGACGGCCGATCTGGTGCTGTTCGCCGGGTCGAACTATGAGTTCGGTGGCCACATGTTCTCCCCCACCGCCACCTTCATCGACGTCAACCTCGAGACCTCGGTGATCGGTGCTCGCCACGCGGCGGCGCTGGGCGTGCGTGCCGATGCGCCGACCTTCCTGCGTCAGCTGTTGGAGCTGGCGCGCCAGCAGGGCGATGCCCGCAACGACCATGCCGACTGGCTGGCCGCCGCCAAGCAGGACAAGGCGGAGTGGACCACCTGGGTGGATGCGAAGGCCGCCGATGACCGCGAGCCGATTCGCATTGAGCCGATCTATGCCGAGATCAACAAGCACGCCAAGCCTGATGCGATCTTCGGCATCGACGTGGGCAATGTGAACATCTCCAGCGGACGCTTCCTGAAGCTGGGCGGCGACAAGCGGATGGTCACCTCGCCCCTGTACGCAACGATGGGCTTCGGCCTGCCGGCCGGTATCGCGGCGGCGCTGAAGTACCAGGGCCGCCAGATCTGGACGCTGTCGGGCGACGGTGGCTTCGCGATGGTGGTGCAGGACCTGGCCACCCAGGCGGCGCACAACCTGCCGGTGATCAACATCGTGTTCACCAACAAGTCGTTGGGTTATATCGAGGCCGAGCAGGACGACACCCGCCAGCCGCACTCCGGTGTGGCACTGACCGATGTCGACTTCGCCAAGGTGGCCGAGGCGTTCGGCGTGAAGGGCTACACCGTGCGCACGCTGGCGGAGCTGCGCCGGGTGCTCGACGAGGTATCGGACACGAAGGTGCCGGTGGTCATCGACATCAAGGTGACCAATGACCGGATGCTGCCGGTGGAGGCCTACCCCGTGAACCGCGCCGATCGTCCTGACTTCGACGACTTCGCTGCCCACTACGAGGCGACGCCGCTGCGTCCCTTCGGTGAGATCCTCGCCGGGCACGGGATTCACCTGGGCTGACCTGCCACGCCGAAGTCACCAACGTGGTGACGGACGGCGTCGTGTTATGGCGCGTGAACAAGGACCCCGGTTCTCCCATGGTGAGGGGAACCGGGGTCCTTCCCTGTACGTGTGCGATGAACGCTGGCCGGTGGGGTGCGGCTATGACGACGGCAGCGAATCAAGCAGCGCTCGGATCGCTGCGGCGTCGTGGTCGCTGACCGGCTGGCCCTGGTGCACCATGGAGGCGATCTGCTGCCCGGTATCGATCACGTCCTCAACACCGGGATCGATATTCATCATGTCCGTGACCATCAGGAAGGTCTGGAGCATCCTCAGGTCGCCACTGCGCTCATCGGAGGTGGCGGGCAGTGTCAGCAGGCGCGGTGTGAGCCGGCGAATCGTCCGCAACGTCCGCAACCGCTTCTCCCTGGTGGCGCGGCGGCGTTCCCACGACGGCAGGAACAATGCCACCGAGACGGCCAGCACCTCGGCAAATCCGGTGACCCATTCGGCCAGTGACCCGATCTCCATGTGTCCTCCCCCGGGGATCGCCACCGGCGACCCCATCCCGATGTTTGCACCCTGTGACGGCCGGGGTCGCGCCTGGTCAGCGCGCGAAACCACCTACGGTGACCGAGGAGGTTTTCGAACCCGGCTTCGCGGCGCGGAACCGCCTGCGCCGACCCGGCCGACCCAACGGCGACGTCTAGCCGGGGGCTCGGTAGCCCATCCAGCCCGTGGGCCCCGTTGCGCTGAGCCCAGCAGGAACTAGCGGCCCATGGGGGCCTGCGGCGGCGGGAACTGCTCGGGCCGGAAGGGCTGCTGCACAGGCGGCGGGGGAAATGCCTGGGCCGGCGGCGTGGCCGGCTGCTGCGCCGGGCTGCGATAGGGCGCATAACCGCTCAACTTGGAGGGCATGCCGGTGTCGGGCGGCACCGGCATCGTGAACGTCGGGGACGGGACCGGTGATTGCTCCCCACCCGGCTGCCCCGCGTCGGGGACCCCGCTGCCGGGCGCCCCGGCAGGCGTCCCAACTTCAGGTGCGCCGGCAGGCGCCCCAGCTGCGGGTGCCACCGTCTCGCTGGGCGGGGCCGGCGGCTCGTCGTACTGCCTGTCCACCTCCGGGGAATCGACCGGCTGGGGATCGGCATGTGGCGTCGGGGCGCTTTCCGCTGCCACCACGCTGGCCGCCTCACTGAGCGCCATGACGTGCTCCCGGATCGCCGTGATGTCGTGGGGCTGGGCGTTGCGGCGGCATTCCTCGGCCACCCGGCCGATCCGCTCGATCTGCTCGGCGGTCGTCTCGATGGTGCTGCCCACCTGCGGCATCAGCTCACGCAGGTCGTCGGACAGCTCGCGTCCGGCGGCCATCGTCTGCCAGCTCGCCAACAGGGTGCGGGGAATCGACACCGCCTGGGCCATCTCGTTGATGTCGGAGGCCACCTTCGCCGCCAGTTGCGCATTACCCTGCACGGCACCGGCCGTCTCAGCCACACCCTGCGACAGCGCCCGGCACAGCAACACGATGCCCGGCGCGGCAAGCTGCCAGTCCGGCGTCTGGTCAATGAGTTCGACGGTGAAATAGCCCACCTGATCGCAATGCAGCCTGGCCAGGGCGATACGGAAGCGCGTGGCGGCGCAGCTGGCGCGCAGCTGCTCCACCTCGTCGGTGACCTTCGCCACCAGTGTCGACAGCTCCAGGGTCATCGCCGACCACAGGTCGAGCCCTGCCATGATCGGTGAGAATCCCTCGGCCCGCTGCTTGGCCTGCTGGATGCGCTCACGCAGTGCGGCATCGGCATGGGAGTGCTCGGCCAATTCGCCCGACAGCGTCGACAGCTGGGTGGCGAGCTCGTCGAGGCGACCCAGCAGGCTCACCCAGTCGTCCAGCTCCTCGGTGAGCCGACGCTGATGCACGGCCATGTCGGCCAGCCGGCCCACCGCCCACGGACGCTGCGGCACCGTCGCACCGGCCGCGATCCGCGCCTGCACCTCGGCGGGCACCACCGTCTGCATGAAGGCCGTGTAATCGGGGATGCCGGCCGCCGTGAGCTGCTTGGCGAGCACGCCGAGCCCCTGCGCCGCGGCGGCGGGAGCGCCCAGCCCGGCCGCCTCCCATTCGAGTTCCAGGTGGCGCACCGTGCCATAGATACTGTCGGCGGCACCCAACAGATCGGCCCTCTCCGGGCGTGTGCGCACAGACAGGAAGCCCCCGTCCAGCGGCGTCACCGTGGCCAGCACCGTGTAGAGCGAACCGTCGGCGGCCAGGTTGTGCACATAGGCGACGAACGGCTGGTCGTCGAGCAGGTAGTCCCACATCGCACGGAACGCGGCACCGGGCATCACGGGATGGCGGATGATGTTGTGCGGCGAGCCCACCAGCACCTCACGCGGATAACGCGAGATGCGCACGAACACCTCATTGGCCTGTTCGATAACGCCTTTACGGTCCGTGGTCGAGAAGAACACGTCGTTGAGTCCGAGCTGCTGCTCGGTGCCGTTGGGATCGGGCGCGGAAACCTTGCGCGCGACATCGCGCCAACCGGTATCGGCCGTCTGTGCGCTCATAGTCCCATGTCCTTAGATCGTCCATCCATCCGGAATGCCCACTCCGGTTCATCCCGCGCGAAAACAGGTCCTTTCAGGAGGATTACGCGCCCGTGGCCGGCCAGCAGTTTCTGCATCAAGAGATTACTCGACGCCGCCGGCGGGCAGCCAATGGCCAACGGGGCCCTACTACTCTGGCAGCCATGCCCGATGTTGCCCGACGCGATCTGAACCTGTTGCCGAAGGCACATCTGCACCTGCACTTCACCGGCTCGCTCGACATTCCCACGTTGCGGGAGTTGTCAGCGTGGGAGGGCCTCGACGAGGCCGAGCAACTCATCGACGACGACCCCCTGTCGGTGCCGGCCACCAAGCGGGGCTGGTGGCGGTTCCAGCGCACCTATGACATTGCCCGCCACGTGGTGATCTCCGAACGGGCGCTGCGCGCCGTGGTGGACGCCGCAGCCCGCAACGACGCGGCCCAGGGCTCGCGTCGCACCGAGATCCAAGTGGACCCCACCAGCTATGCGCCGTATGTGAATGGCCTTGTCAACGCGCTGGAGATCATCCTTGACGAGGCCGCCCTGGCATCCCGGCGCCATGGCATCCAGATGGGCGTCATCGTGGCCGCCTCGCGCCTGCACCATCCCCTCGACGCCCGCACGCTGGCCCGCCTGTCCGCCCGGTTCGCCGGCCGCGGGCCCGGCGGCGTGATCGGTTTCGGATTGTCGAATGACGAGACCGAGGGCAATACCGTCGAGTTCGGACCGGCCTTCCGCATTGCCCGGCGGGCCGGCATTCCCGGGGTGCCCCACGGTGGCGAATTCCGTGGTCCCCACCACATCGCGCAGGTGATCGACGAGCTGCATCCCACGCGCATCGGCCACGGTATCCATGCCGCCGAGAGCCCGGCGCTGCTGAAACGCATCGTCGATGCCGGAATTACGCTTGAGGTGAATCCGGCGTCGAATGTGAGCCTCGGCGTCTATCCCGACTACTCCAAGGTGCCCCTGCGCACCCTGTTGGACGCCGGCGCGCAGGTGGCGCTGGGGGCCGATGATCCGCTGCTGTTCCTGTCGGGGCTCACCGACCAGTACCGCATCGCCCACGACTACCTGGGGCTCAGCGACGCCGAGTTGGCGGAGCTGGCCCGCATGAGCATCCGCGGGTCGTTCGCCGAGCAGGCCGACAAGGCACGATGGCTGGCCGAGGTGGACGCCTGGTTGGCCGCCGCTCCGGAGTCCGGGCCCGTCCTGCCTGCAGCCGGTGTGGCACCTGTCCCCGGCGGGCTGGTCGCCCGTCCCTCGGGGCTGCTGGTGCCCGAGCGGGGCCTCGTCGCGCCTCCCGGGGACGGCGGCGCGGAATCGGCGGATGCGGGCCAAGGCGTCCCGGATGCCCGCAATGTCAGACCCGGCCTCTAACCTCGTGGCCATGAGGATCCTGCACACCAGCGACTGGCACCTGGGACGCACGCTGCGCGGCGTCGACCTCAGCGACGCCCATGCGGCCTTCCTGGACCAGTTGGTCGCCGTGGCGCGCAGTGAACGGGCCGACGCGGTGTTGGTCAGTGGTGATGTCTTTGATCGGGCGCTGCCGCCGCTCGATGCGGTGAACATGCTCAACGACGCGCTGGCCCGGCTCACCGAGGTGGCGCCGGTGGTGTTGATCCCCGGCAACCATGACTCGCCGCAGCGGTTGGGCCTCAATGCGAAGCTGTTGCGCGACCAATTGCACATCCGTGCGACGCTCGCCGACATCGCGCACCCGGTGGTGCTGCCCGACAGCACCGGCCACGACGGGCTGGTGGTCTACGCGATCCTCTACCTCGATCCCGACATGACTCGTGACCGCCTCGGCGAGCTGGCGGGCGTCGACGGGGACGGGCGGATCGCCCGCTCCCATGAGGCCGTGGTGGGGGCTGCGCTGTCGATGGTGCACCGCGACCTGGCACGTCGACGCGCCGCCAACGGCACCCGCATACCGGCAGCGGTGATGGCGCATGCCTTCGTCACCGGGGCCCAACCCAGCGATTCCGAACGCGACCTGCGGATCGGCGGCGTCGATTCGGTGCCGGCTGCGCTGTTCGCCGACGTCGGCGCCGACTATGTGGCGCTGGGCCACCTGCACGGGGCGCAGGCCGTCGCGGGATCGCGGGATCCGGCATCCGACCACGACGAGGGGGCCGTGATGCGCTACGCCGGGTCGCCCCTGGCGTTCTCGTTCTCCGAGCAGCACCAGCACAAGTCCACGGCGCTGGTGACCTTCGATGAGGCGGGCCCGGTCGCCTCTGTGGAGCTCATCCCCACCCCGGTGCCGCGTCGGCTCAGTGACGTGCGCGGCTCCCTGCAGCAGGTGCTCGGCGAGGACTTCGCCGCGCAGCGCGATGACTGGACCCGGGTGGTGGTCACCGGCGAGGATCGCCCTGCGGACCTGTCGCGCACCGTCAAGAAGGCCTTTCCCCATGCGTTGGAGATCCGGTTCGAGTCAACGCTGCGGGAGCGGGAGGTGCGCGCAACGGTGAGCGCGCAGGCCGACCCGCTCGATGTGGTGGGCCAGTTCGTCGCCGATGTGAGCAATCGTCGCCCCGATGCCGCCGAGCTCACGGTGTTGCGCACCGCGTTGGAACGCGCGACGAAGCAGGGGGAACGCTGATGCAGATCCTGCGGCTGGAACTGTCGGGCATCGGTCCCTATGCCGGCACCGAGCACGTGGACTTCTCCCGGCTGGGTGCCGACGGGCTGTTCCTGCTGGAGGGCGCCACCGGCTCGGGGAAGACCACCATCATCGATGCGATCGTCTTCGCGCTCTACGGGCAGGTGGCCGCCGACGACTCCAGCGGCGATCGCATGGTGTCGACCCATCGCAAGGCGGCCAGTGAGCCCTATGTCGACCTGGTGGTCGACACCTCGCGCGGCGTCTACCGGGTGCGCCGCACCCCACAGTTCACCCGTCCCAAGAAGCGTGGCGAGGGCCTCACCTCGGTGAACGCCACCATTCGACTGTGGAAGCTGGCCGACCCCGACGACCAGGACGGCGAACCCATCTCGGCCAACATCCAGGACGCGAACAAGGAGCTGCAGGCTGCCATCGGATTGAGCCGCGACCAGTTCACCCAGACGGTCGTGCTGCCGCAGGGCCATTTCGCCAACTTCCTGCGCTCCAAGCCCGAGGAACGCCGGGGCCTGCTGCAACAGATCTTCGGCACCGAGCTGTTCGAGCGCGCCCAGCAGGAACTGACCGCAATGGCCGCGGACTACAAGGCCCGCGCCGATCAGGCCCGCACCCAGATCAGGTCGCTCGCCGAGCGCTTCGCCCATTCCGCATGGCCCGATGAGGCGCCCACGCCCGACGGGTCCCCCGCGTCCGAGGCGACACCGGTACCGGCCGACGAGACGCCCGCAGGGCACCAGGACGTCCCGGTGCCGGGCCCCACACCCCGCGAGGCCTTCCTCGCCCTGCTCGACGACGATGACACCGCTCCGCTGGTCGCTGCGGCCCACACACGGCTGCGGGAGCTGCAGGCCGACACCGAGCAGCGCACACAGGCGGTCGCCGGCGCGCGGGAACGGCTCGGCGGGGCCCGCGCCGCGCGCGATGCAGCGCAGCGCATCGTCGCCCTGAAGGCCGAACATGACGCCCTGGTTGTGCAACGCCAGGAGCTGGAGGCCCGCGGTGACCAGATAGCCGCAGACCGGGTGCGCCTGGACGCCGCGACGCGGGCCGCCGGAAGCGCCCGCCCG